>Ga0193753_10000889_pt1 | contig 27556 bp, 31 predicted proteins | sample H1c2metaG_FD_144925 | JGI IMG/M metagenome (GOLD analysis project Ga0193753, IMG submission 144925) | Soil microbial communities from a riparian zone of the East river system, Colorado, United States - H1c2 | ecosystem: Environmental > Terrestrial > Soil > Riparian zone | place: USA: East... | reverse complement strand
CAAGGCACTTCGCCATGACATCCGCGCGCGCCGTCGCGCGATGCCCGCCAGCGAACGCATCGCCGCGGCCGAACATCTCGCCGACCACCTGTTCGCACTGCCCTGCATGCCGGCACATGGCCATGTCGCCGGTTACTGGGCCGTCGATGGCGAGATCGGGTTGCATGCCTGGCAACTGCGCTTGCCGGACACCCTCGTCTATTGCCTGCCCGTACTGCACGACGGCAACCAGTTGCGTTTCGCGCCATGGCGTCCGGGCAGCTCACTGGTGGCCAACCGTTATGGAATTCCCGAGCCGGAGATCGATGCCGCCGAAATGCTCGCCCCCGAAGACATGGCACTGGTCGTGCTGCCGTTGGTGGCTTTCGATGCGCAATGCCGGCGACTCGGCATGGGCGCGGGCTGGTACGATCGCAGCTTCGCGTTCCGGCGCGAACGCGCCGCGCCGCCTTGGCTGGTGGGCGCCGCGTTCGCCAGGCAGCAGGTCGTTGCGCTCGCGCCCGAATCCTGGGACGTGCCGCTCGACGCGGTCTGCACCGAGCATGATTCCTTCATTCCGTCCTTCGATCCCGCATGAGTCCACGCAAGCACTATTGGCTGATGAAGTCCGAACCCACGGACTTCTCCATCGACGATTTGAAACGCGTCGGCACCGAGCCGTGGACCGGTGTACGCAACTACCAGGCGCGCAACTTCATGCGCGATGGCATGCGGGTCGGCGACGGCGTGCTGTTCTACCATTCCAACTGCGAGGTCCCCGGCATCTACGGCATCGGCGAAGTCACCAGCGCCGCATACCCGGACCCGACTCAGTTCCAGAAAAAGTCGAAGTACTACGACGACAAGGCAACGCCTGCGGAGCCGCGCTGGCTGCTGGTCGACGTCGGATTCGTGCGCAAGCTGGAATCGCCGATCCCGCTGGAGACGATTCGCGCCCATGCCGATGCGTTCGGCGAAGACTTCGCATTGACCCGCAAGGGCACGCGCCTCTCGGTGCTGCCGGTCACGGCAGCACAGTGGAAAACCCTGCTTTCCCTCGAATAACCATCCGGAACCGCGATGTCGGAAGCCAAACGCCTGGCCGGCGAAAAAGCCATCGAATACGTCGAGGACGGCATGATCGTCGGCGTCGGCACCGGTTCCACGGTTGCCTTCTTCATCGATGCCCTGGCGCGGATCAAGCATCGCATCGAGGGCGCGGTTTCCAGCTCGGAGCAGAGCAGCGTGCGCCTGCGCAGCCACGGCATCGAGGTGATCGAACTCAACAACGCTGGCGTGCTGCCGCTCTATGTCGATGGCGCCGACGAGTGCGATCCGCGCAAATGCCTGATCAAGGGCGGCGGTGCCGCGCTCACGCGCGAGAAGATCATCGCCGAGGCAAGCGAGAAATTCGTCTGCATCATCGATCCGGCCAAGCAGGTCAACGTACTCGGCAGGTTTCCCTTGCCGGTCGAAGTGATCCCGATGGCGCGCAGCCTGGTGGCACGCGCCATCGTGTCCATGACGGTCGGACAACCGGTATGGCGCGAGGGCGTGACCACCGACAACGGCAACTGGGTACTCGACGTGCATGGCCTGGCGATCCGCGATCCGGTGGCCTTGGAGCGCGAGTTGAACCAGATCCCGGGCGTGGTCAGCGTGGGCCTGTTCGCTCGCCGGCCGGCGGATGTGGTGATCGTCGGCGGCGAGCCGCCGATCGTGCTCTGACGTTGCGTTTCGCAGGTGCGAATTTATTCGCACGCTCTGCAAGATTGCGAAGAGCGTGCGAATAGATTCGCACCTACCAAGAGCAACAGCACGCAAGCTGCTGATTTCATTGCGTCTCTCGATCCGAGACGGGTTGGCGCGATACTGAACTCCCAAGCGCCCACACGTTTTATCGCACCATGACGCTGCGCTGCCTTTTCGTCGACTTCAACTCGTTCTTCGCCTCGGTCGAGCAGCACGACGATCCGTCGTTGCGCGGGCGGCCGGTCGGCGTGGTGCCGGTGATCGCGGCGACCACCTGCTGCATCGCCGCCAGCGTCGAGGCCAAGCAGCTGCACGGCATCGGCACCGGTACGCTGGTCTGGGAAGCGATGGAGCGCTGTCCGGACATCGCGCTGGTCGAGGCGCGGCCGGCGCGTTATGTCGAGATCCACCACGAACTGATGAATGCGATCGAGGATTGCATTCCGCACGGCAAGGCCGAATCGATCGACGAGGTGCCGTGCTACCTGATCGGCAGCGAACGCAAGCGCGAGAACGCCGAAGCCATCGCCCGCCGGATCAAGCAGACGCTGGTCGATCGCGGTTATCCGACCATCCGCTGCTCGATCGGCATCGCGCCGAACCGCTTCCTGGCCAAGACCGCCTCCGACATGGTCAAGCCCGACGGCCTGACGGTGCTGGAAACGGACGACCTGCCGCACAAGCTGCATGCGCTGGAACTGCGCGATTTCTGCGGCATCGGGCCGTCGATGGAACAGCGCCTGCACAGCGCCGGTATCCGCACCGTCGAGCAACTGTGCGGCGCCACGCGCGAGCATCTGCGTGCGGCCTGGGGCAGCATCGAGGGCGAACGCTACTGGCTGCAGCTGCGCGGCTTCGATGTGCCGGACCGCCCCGGCAAACGTGGCTCGGTCGGCCACTCGCACGTGCTCGGCCCCGAACTTCGCAGCTTCGAAGGCGCGCGCGCGGTGCTGTTCAAGCTGCTGGCCAAGGCGGCGATGCGCCTGCGCCACGAGCGGTTCCTGGCCAGCGGCCTGTCGATCCGGATCCGTTTCGTCGGCCAGGAAAACCGCTTCGAGCGCGACCTCGCTTTCGCGCCGATCGACGACACGCCGAACCTGCTGCGCCTGCTGGGCGAACAGCTGGCGCAGCTCGAAAACACCATCGCGCGCAAACGCTGGAACCCGCGCCGCAATCCGCCGCTGTCGGTGGCCGTGACCCTTGTCGGCCTGGAGCCGATCGGCAGCGTCACCGAAGAACTGATGGCCGGCCGCCGCCGCGACAAGACCATGAGCGTGGTGGTCGACGATATCAACCGCAAATACGGCAACAATTCGGTCTATTTCGGCGCGATGCAGCAAGCCATGGCCCAGGATGCCGCGCCGATGCGCATCCCGTTCTCCAAGATCCCGGAAACCGCGCTGGAGCAGGACGTAAATACCCGCAAGCGCGGCGACGGGACATCGGGCGAGGTGACCGACGAGCTGTACCTGCGGCGCGAGCGCCAGTTCAAGGTGCTGGCCGAGACGGCGCACCGCGAGGCGCAGAAGCAGCAGGCGCGCAAGCCCGCCGGCGAAAAGGCGCAGCAGCCGTTCAAGGCCGGCGCGGGCGGCTGGGACCCGGCCCGGAAGAAATCGTCCGAACCCGATATCGGGGAAACCCGGCCGCTGTTCTGAGCGGCGCCGGATTGCCGATAAACTACGCCCGTCGCCATCGATGGGATCCGCCATGTCCACTTTCCGCCCGCTGTTGCTGGCTGCCCTGCTGCTGAGCGGTTGCGCCACGGCCAGCGATCCCTGGGTGGAAGTGGGCGGACAGCGCTACGCGGTGGAAATCGCCGACGACGATGCCGAACGCGCGCGCGGCCTGATGTTCCGCGAGCAGATGGAGGCCGACCGCGGCATGCTGTTCGTCCACGACCGCCAGGAGCCGCTGGCTTACTGGATGAAGAACACCAAGATCCCGCTCGACATCCTGTATTTCGACAACGACCGCAAGCTGGTCGCGAAACAGGTCGACGTGCCGCCCTGCACCCTCGGCGACAACTGTCCCAATTATCCCAGCGAAGTCCCCGCGCGTTATGTGCTGGAATTGAACGCCGGCCAGGCGGCGCGGCTGAAGTTGCAGGACGGCGCCGAACTGAAGCTTTCCCCGGCGATTCCACCGGCGCGTTGAGGCGCCGATCCGCCCCTTCCCTGTAGAGCGGAGCTTGCTCCGCTGCTTCTCCGCACCGCAAAAACAAGAGCAGCGGAGCAAGCTCCGCTCTGCGGAGCAAAAAACAAACGATCGCCACTTGATTATGCTCGCCGACGGCGGCAGTCTTGGCCCATGCGCGACCGTTTCTCCCTGCCCGAGTGGAACAGCCTCGCCAGCCTGGACGACGATACGCTGCCGCTGCTGAGCACCGCGCTGCTGATCGCCCGCGATGAATATCCCGCCCTCGACGCCGACCTGTACGACACGCTGCTGCAGGAGCATGCGGAATCGCTGCGCCCCGAAATCGATGCCATCGATGCGTGGCCGGTGAAGATGGCCGCGATCAATCGCCATCTGTTCGAAGAACTCGGCTATTCCGGCGACAGCGACGAGTATTACGATCCGCGCAACAGCTATATGAATCAGGTGTTCGAGCGCCGCCGCGGCAATCCGATTTCGCTGGCGCTGGTGCAGATGGAAGTCGCACGCCGGCTGGGCGTGCCCTTGGACGGCGTGTCGTTTCCCGGCCATTTCCTGGTGCGCTTGCCGGTGGACGACGGGCTCCTGGTGATGGACCCGTTCAATCGCGGCCGTCCGCTCGACGTCGACGAGCTGCGCGAACGCGCCAAGCCGCACCTGGGCGGCGAACTGCCCGACGATGGCGCGCTGCTGCACATCCTCAACCCGGCTTCGCATCGCGCCATCCTGGTGCGCGTGCTGCGCAACCTGCATGGCGTGTATGCGGAAGGCGACGATTGGGAGCGGGCGGCGCGCAGCGCGGACCGGATTTTGAAGCTGTCGCCGGACCAGCCGGAAGCGTTGCGCGACCGCGGCATGGCCTATCTGCGGCTGGGCCACCGCGGCGGCGCGCGCCACGACCTGGCGCGTTACGTGCAGCAGAATCCGCAGGCCTCGGACAGGGCGCAGATGCGCGAGCGGCTGGTGGAGTTGAACACCGGTTCGTCAAGGATGCATTAGCCCAAAACCTCGCTTGACGTCTTGCCTTGTAGAGCGGAGCTTGCTCCGCTGTTCTTGTCTGCAGGTGCGAATTTAGTGGCACACCTTACCGGACGAGGTAAGAGATGTGCGAATAGATTCGCACCCGCTAAAGCAGCGGAGCAAGCTCCGCTCTACAAGGCGGCATGGCTGACTCTCGAACGGTACTTGTTCAAATCCAGTGTCATCGCAATCAGATCGATTCCAGGCGCAAAGCCATCCGCAACCTGCTTTGACTGTTCGAAGCCGTAACGCTGGAAAAAACCGCGGCTGAACTGCGAAGTTTCGATCCGCACTTCGCGAAACGCCGGATCGGCGGCGATCTTCTCCAGCCGGAACCGCAGCAAGGCATCGCCCAGCCCCTGTCCATGCCGGTCGCGGGCGACCATGCCCCAGCACAGCGCGGCGCTGCCCGGACGATCGTCTTCCTGCGCATAGCCGCCGCAACCGACCGGCGTGCCGTCCGCATCGGTCATCACGAAATAGGGGCCGGGCAGTTCGTCGATGAGTTCGATGAAATCCTTGCGTTCCTGCTCGGCGAAGTATTTCGGCACGTTGCTGTCGAACAATGCCAGGCCGATATCGCGATCTGCGGGCCGCCAGGGCCGGAAATTCACGGCCGACGCTTCATCCATCACGCTTCCCCAGGTCGGCGGCGATCCTCAGACCACCATCATCTCGAAATCGTCCTTGGTCACGCCGCAGTCCGGGCAGGTCCAGGTCTCCGGAATGTCCTCCCAGCGCGTGCCCGGCGCGATGCCTTCCTCGGGCAGGCCGGCGGCCTCGTCGTAGATGAAGCCGCATACGACGCACATCCAGGTGCGGTAGGCGGTGGTTTGGGCGACTTCGGACATCGGAGCGATAATACGGACCTGCGGGGTGGCATTGTCCCATCCCGCGCCCGGTACGGAAACCTTTTCGTAGGAGCGGCCATCCCATGAATCCTCGCTGGCCGCGCCGCGGCTTGTACCTGCTCACGCCCGACCTGGCCGATACGGGACAGCTGCTGACGCGCGTCGGCGACGTGCTGGCAGATGCGGCCCTGGTGCAATACCGCAACAAGGCTGCCGATGCCGCGCTGCGCCACGAACAGGCGGCCGCGCTGCTGGCGCTTTGCCGCCGTCACGGCGTGCCGCTGATCGTCAACGACGATGCCGCCCTCGCCGCGGATATCGGCGCCGACGGCGTGCACCTGGGCGAGGACGACGAAGACGTCTCCGCGGCACGCGCCTGGCTGCCGGGCGGCGCCATCATCGGCGCTTCCTGCTACGACTCGCTCGATCGCGCGCAGCGCGCGGCCGACGCCGGTGCGGACTACATCGCGTTCGGCGCGTTTTTTCCATCGCCGACCAAGCCCAACGCAAGGCGCGCGACCCCGGCCCTGCTGCGCGACGCCGCCTCGCTGCGCCTGCCGCGGGTGGCGATCGGCGGGATTACGCCCGACAATGCGCCTTCGCTGATCGCCGCGGGCGCGGACCTGATCGCGGTCATCAGCGGCGTGTTCGACGCCGCCGATCCGGCCGCCGCCGCGCACGCCTACCGGGACTGTTTCGAAGCATGAACACGCAAAAATCGCACGACCTGTTCACCCGCGCGCAGGCGCTGATGCCCGGTGGCGTCAATTCGCCGGTGCGTGCGTTCAAGTCGGTCGGCGGCGAGCCGTTCTTCGTGCAGCGCGCGGAAGGCGCTTATCTCTACGACGTCGACGGCAACCGCTACATCGATTATGTCGGCTCGTGGGGCCCGATGATCGTCGGCCACAACCATCCGGCCGTATTGGAAGCGGTGATGCGGACCGCGCGCGACGGGTTGAGCTTCGGCACGCCCAATCCGCTGGAAGTGACCATGGCCGAGACCATCGCGCGGCTGGTGCCGGCGTGCGAGATGGTGCGCATGGTCAATTCCGGCACCGAAGCCACGCTGTCGGCGATCCGCCTGGCGCGCGGCGCCACCGGGCGCGCGCGCATCGTCAAGTTCGAAGGCTGCTACCACGGTCACGGCGATTCCTTCCTGGTCAAGGCCGGCAGCGGCGCGCTCACATTCGGCGTGCCGACATCGCCGGGCGTGCCCAAAGCGCTGGCCGACCTGACGCTGACCCTGACTTACAACGATTTCGAAGGCGCCACCGCGTTGTTCGACGAATGCGGCGACGATCTCGCCTGCCTGATCGTTGAGCCGGTGGTCGGCAATGCCAATTGCCTGCCGCCGCGCGACGGTTATCTGCAGCACCTGCGCGAGCTGTGCACGCGGCACGGCGCGCTGCTGATCTTCGACGAAGTGATGACCGGTTTCCGCGTCGCGCTCGGCGGCGCGCAGGCGCGTTACCGCGTGACGCCGGACCTGTCCACGTTCGGCAAGATCATCGGCGGCGGCATGCCGGTCGGCGCGTACGGCGGCCGCGCGGACCTGATGCGGCAGATCGCGCCGAGCGGGCCGATCTACCAGGCCGGCACGCTGAGCGGCAATCCGGTGGCGATGGCGGCAGGGCTGGCGATGCTGGAACTGATCCAGGCGCCGGATTTCCACACCGACATCGAACGGCGCACTAACACGCTGTGCGACGGACTCGAAGCGGCTGCCGGCGAAGCCGGTGTAGCGCTGACCACGCAGCGCGTCGGCGGCATGTTCGGCCTGTTCTTCAGCGAAGAAAAAGTCGACACCTACGCGCAGGCCATCGCCTGCGACAGCGCCGCGTTCAATCGTTTCTTCCATGCCATGCTCGAGCGCGGCGTGTACCTGGCGCCCTCGGCGTTCGAAGCCGGCTTCATGTCCAGCGCGCACGACGACGACGCGATCGCGGCGACGATCGCCGCCGCGCGCGACGCCTTCCGTGCGACGAAAGGCTGATGGCAGTGCCGGCGCTGGTCCTGTTCGACCTCGATAACGTGCTGGCGCGCTACGACCGCGCCGCGCGGCTGGCTGCGCTGGCCACGCGCGCAGGCAAGTCGGCGGAACAGGTGAAGGCGGCGCTGTTCGACTCCGGTCTGGAAGACGAATCGGACCTCGGTCGCTGGCGTCCGCGCGAATACGCGGAGGAGTTGTCGCGCCGGCTCGGCGCGAAAGTCACGCTGGACGACTGCATCGCCGCGCGCGCTGCGTCGATGACGCCCGACCAGGCGACGCTCGGCCTGGTGCGCCGCGCCGCCCAGCGCGCGCGGGTGGCCATCCTGACCAACAACGGTCTGTTCCTGCGCGCGCACCTGCCGGCGATGTGCCCGGCCTTGTTCCCGCTGTTCAGCGGCCGCGTGCATTGCTCGGGCGAGTTCGGCGTCGCCAAACCCGACCCGGCCATCTATCGCCGTTGCTTGGCGCTGTTCGATGTTTCGCCGGCCGATGCGCTGTTCGTCGACGACAATCCGGACAACGTCCGCGGCGCGGCCGAGGCCGGCCTGGATGGCATCCACTTCACCGATACCGCAGCGCTGGCGCAAGCCTTCGCGATGCGGCACCTGATCGAGGAACCGCAGCATGCGCCTTGAAACGATCGCGATCCATGCCGGCGGCGAAGCGGACGAACGCACCGGCGCGCTCGCACCGCCGATCCATCTGGCGACCACGTTCAAGCACGGCCCTGCCGCCGAACGCGTCGCCGGCTACGAATACCAGCGCGAGGGCGATCCCACCAACGACCGGCTGCGCAGTGCGATCGCCGCGCTGGAAGGCGGCGCTGCGGCCCTGACTTTTGCATCAGGCATGGCCGCGATCACCGCCCTGCTCGAATCCCTGCCGACCGGTTCGCGCATCGCGATTCCGGATGACTGCTACACCGGCCTGCGCGTGCTGGCCGCGGATTTCCTGCCCGAGCGCGGCATCGCCGTCGCGATCCTGGACATGTCCGACCTGGAAGCCGTGCGCGAAGCCTGTGCCGGCGGCATCGACCTGCTGTGGGCGGAAACGCCATCGAATCCACGCATGAAGGTCTGCGATATCGCCGCGCTGGCCGCGCTGGCGCACCAGGCCGGCGGCATCCTGGTTTGCGACAACACCTTCGCCTCGCCGGTGCTGCAGCAACCGCTGGCGCTCGGCGCGGACGCAGCGATGCATTCGACCACCAAGTATTTTGGCGGCCACAGCGATGTGCTCGGCGGCGCGCTGGCGTTCGCGCGCAGCGATGCGCTGTACGATCGCGTCGCGCATCGCCTGCACATCACCGGTGCCAACCTCGCGCCGTTCAGCGCCTGGCTCACCTTGCGCGGCTGCCGTTCGCTGCCGGCGCGCATGGCGCTGCACTGCGCCAACGCGCGACGCGTGGCCGATTTCCTGGCCGCTCACGGCGCCGTCGAGCGGGTCAACTATCCCGGCCTGCCCTCGCATCCGGGCCACGCCATCGCGGCAAAACAGATGCGCGATTTCGGCGGCATGCTGTCGATCGAAGTGCGCGGCGGCCGCGAGGCCGCATTGGCGATGGCCGGGCGCTTGCAACTGTTCACCAATGCCACCTCGCTGGGCGGCTGCGAATCGCTGATCGAGCATCGCGCTTCGGTCGAGGGCAACAATCCGGTTTCGCCGCAGAACCTGCTGCGGATTTCGGTGGGACTGGAGCACATCGATGATCTGATCGCGGATCTGGAGCAGGCGCTGCGCAGCTGAAGCTTTGTAGAACGAAGCTTGCTCCGCTGCTCTTGTTTGTAGGTGCGAATTTATTCGCACGCTTTCCCGGACGGAGAGAAAACGTGCGAATAAATTCGCACCTACGAAGCAGCGGAGCGAGCTCCGCTCTACAAAACAAGAGCTCAAGCCGTTCCCTCGCGAATATCATGCCCGGCCGGAAAACTGCCGCAACGCCCTTTCCAATCGTTCCAGGCCTTCCGCTACTTCGCCATCGCCGATATTGAGCGCGGGCACGAAGCGCAGAACATCCGGCCCCGCTTGCAGCATCAACAAGCCGCTTTTGGCGGCCAGATCAAGAATCTCACCTGCCCTGCCGCGATAAGCCTCGGCCAGCACCGCACCCAGCATCAACCCACGGCCGCGCACTTCCGAAAACACGCCGAGCTCTTCGCCGAGCTTGCCGAGTCCCGCACGGATAGCAGCCGATTGCCGCTCCACATTCGCCGCGATCTCCGGCGACGATAATTTCCGCAACGCCGCACGCGCCACAGCCGCTGCAAGCGGATTACCGCCGAACGTCGTGCCGTGTGCGCCGAATTGCATCACTTCAGCCACTTTCGGCCCGGCCAACAATGCGCCGATCGGGAAACCGCCGCCCAAGGCCTTGGCCAAAGTCACGATGTCCGGCACCACGCCGTCCTGCCAATGCGCGAACAGCGTGCCGGTGCGGCCCATGCCGCATTGGATTTCGTCGAGCGCCAGCAAGGCGCCGTGGCGATCGCAGAGTTCACGCACGGCCTTGAGAAAACCTTCGGCCGCCGGCATCACGCCGCCTTCGCCTTGTATCGGCTCGACCAGCACCGCCGCGACATCGCCCGCGGCCATCGCAACTTCCAGCTGACTGATGTCATTGAAGTCGACGTAACGGAAACCGCCCGGCAGCGGTTCATAACCTTCCTGGTACTTCGGCTGCGCAGTCGCGGTGACGGTTGCCAGCGTGCGGCCGTGGAAACTGCCGCGGAAAGTGACGATGACGCGGCGATCCGGCCAGCGCCCTTGCGCCGTCGCCCATTTGCGGATCAGCTTGATCGCCGCTTCGTTCGCCTCGGCACCCGAATTGCAGAGAAAAACGCGCGTGGCGAAGCGCGATGCGTTGACCAGCTCTTCCGCCAGCCGCAACGGCGGCTCGCTGTAGAACACGTTGCTGGTATGCCACAGCTTGCCGGCCTGTTCGGTCAACGCCGCGACCAGGTCCGGATCGTTATGCCCCAGTCCGCAGACCGCGATGCCTGCGGCCAGGTCGATGTACTCGTTGCCGTCGCGATCCCAGAGGCGCGAGCCTTGCCCCCGTTCCAGGATCACTTCGCGCGGCCGGTACACCGGCAGGTAGTAGTGCTGGCCGATGGCGATGAGGTCTGCGGAGGAAGCGGTCACGGCGTGATTTCCGGAAGGTTTCCGGAATTGTATCCAGGCCACGCTCCCTTGGTAGAGTCGAGCTTGCTCGACTGCTCTTCGAGTCGGGCGGAAAAGCAGTCGAGTAAGCTCGACTCTACGAACGCGGACCGGCTGGGCTTAGTTGGAGATCTTGTCCATGTTCAAGGCCACCAGGCGATCCCGGCTCATGCCTGCGCGCGCCAGGCGCGTGTGCGAAGCGACATCCGCCTTGCGCTGATCCGCGCTGGCCACCAGCGCCGCGGCGAAATTCATGCCCGGATCGGTCGGCCGCAACTTCAGCGCCTGCGCGATGCGCACGCTGCCGTCGCCCTTGGCTACGATCGCCCGCAACGCAGCAGTGTCGGCCTTGCCGACGCCTGGCATGTCGTAGCCCTGCAGGCGCACGAGGTCCTGCAGCGTTTCGGCGTAATAACCGGCGTCGAACAGCGCCAGCGCTTTGGCATCTGGCGTCGATGCCCTGGCGATCCGCGATTCCAGGCTGGCCGCCAGATCGCGTGCAACCTGGCCGTTGCGGCTGGCGTAGATCGCCGCACGACGCAGCGTTTCCATGCGCGCGATCACCGGCGTCTGCGGCGTCAGCAGGGCCGAGGTGTTGGCGACGAGTTTGCTCAGGTCGTAATCGCGGCGCGGCTCGTTCCAGCCGCGGCCGCCCCAGTCCAGCGTCGGCGCGCCGGCGGTGTCGAACGGGTGGCACAGCAGCGGCGGACCGGCGAACGCGGCCGGCGCGAACAGCAGCACGGCCGACAGCGCCGCGCCGCAGATCAATGTCTTGGCATGTTTCATGTGGGCATGTTTCATTTGGATGGCCTCTTGTTGCATTGGAGATCCGTCCGGACGTCTCGACGTCGGCGCCGCAAGGACCGCGACACGGGTGTGCGCACGGTAAAGGACGCCCAGCGCGAGGCGCGTGTTAACCGTCAGTGGTTTTCGTTGAGCAGAACTTCAGCTTTGGCCTGCGTGCCGAACGCATCGGGCCACTGCATCCACCAGCGTTTCATGCGCGGATACGGCAGGCTGCTCCACCACGGATTCAGCGCGTCGGACCCGCGCGCGCGGAAATCTTCGCGGGTGACGACCGCGTCGGCGGGCATGAGCTGCGCCGTGCGATCGAACAGCGGTCCCTCGCCCAGCTGCGAGTATTGCCGCAACAACGACACCAAGGTGATCGCATCCTGGCGGCGCGCGGCGGCCACCAGCCTGCGCACGGCATCGCCGTCGGCGGCCGCGGCATGGCCCTGCGCATCGATCTCACGCAACGCCGCGACGAACGCCGCACTGGCGCCCAGATCGTAAGGCGTGCCCGGCATCTGTTTGCCGCGCAATTCCACGCGCGCGTTCTGCGGCACCAGGATTTCCCAATGCCAGTTGTCGATCTGCACCCAGCCGCTGCGCACGGTGAGCTGGCCATAACCTTCGGCATCGGTCTTGAGCACGAATTCGCAACCCAGGTCGAGCACATCGGCCGTTGGCATGGACACGCCCAGCGCGCCGGGCGGCGCCCAGACGCGCGCCCACAGGCTGCCGTGCTCCAGTTGCAGGCGGTGGCGGCCGCTGCGGGTCTCGACCAGGCTGAAACGGGAATTTTCGCCAAGGACTACTTGCCCGATGCGCGCCGCGCGCAGGTTTGCCGAACCGCCTTTTCCGGTTTCCAGAACGCTGCCTGGCGCTAGCGAGTGGATGCCGGCGGCCGCGCGACCATCGATGCTTGCTTCGCCATTCACCGCGGACAACTGCCACGGCTGTCCTTCCGGCCATTGCAAGCGATGCCGGTACCAGCCGCCAACGCCGATCGCGAACATCGCCATCACCGCGGCGCTGGCCAACGCGATGCGCCAGCGCGAGCTACGGCGCGCATGCGTGGCCTGCGTGCGAGGCAAGGGGGTGGACGTGCGGACGCTGCGTTCGACGCGCAAGGCGTAGGGCGCCAGCACGCTTTCGAGCCGCGCGATCTCGGGATCCGCGGGATCGCTGCGGTCCCACAGGTAGTCGTCGTCGCGAATCGGGTCGTGCGGCATATTCATACGGTGCTTCCTCGCGCGTGCGCGACCGATCCGAGCGCGGTGCGCAGCATCGCCATGCCGCGATGCAGGTTGACGCGCACGCTGCCCGGGGTCAGCCCGGTGCGCTCTGCGATTTCAGGGCCGGTCAGTCCCTCGACCAGGCGCAGCAACAGGGTTTCCCGATACGCCTCGGGCAAACTCGCGATCGCGCGCAGCGAACGCTCGGCCTCCAGGTGCTCGTCCGGACGGTCGGGCGACGCGGTGCGATCGAGCTCGAGGCCGGTCAGCGCCGCTGGGCGGCGCTTGGCATCCAGCGCCGCGCGCCGCGCGATGCTGACGATCCAGCCCGGGAACGCTGCCGCCTCGCGCAGTTCGCCGAGCCGGCGGATCGCGGTCTCGAACACGTCCTGGGTCAGGTCGTCGGCATCAGCACGCTGCACATAGGCCAGCAGGATGCCGTGCACCACCGGCGCAAAACGCCGGTAAAGCGCGTCCATCGCGCTGCCGTCGCCGGTGCGCGCTGCTTCTACCCATAGCGGGATGGATGCCGCGTCGCTCAATTCGCCCTGCCTTGTCGGTCAGGGAGAAGACGTTACCCGAAGGCCGGGCGTTAACACGGCCGCCGGTCGGCGCCTTTGCTTGGCTCTGTGGAACGGGCTTGCTCCGCCGCTTTTGCCCTTAGCCGTCATCCCAGCACAAGCTGGGACCCATTTTGATCTTTGCCCTTAAAACCGTCATCCCGGCGAAAGCCGGGACCCAGCGCCTTTGCCGTCGCTTTTGTAGAGCGGAGCTTGCTCCGCTGCCTTTGTTTGTGGGGTCGTGCCGACCTGCCGGCCCTATTCGGGCCGGGGTTTCGTCCGCTGTCGCGGCCGAGTTACTTTCTTTTGATTACCCAAAAGAAATGTAACCAAAGAAAAGGGTCTCAAAGCCTCTTGGGGTCCTCGTGCATGGGATCCAAGGCGGGCTCAGACGGCCTCGCAGATCGACCTTCTTTTACGTCGCTCCGAATTTGGTCTGCGGCAATGCAGTTCGCGATGCAACCCATCGCAATGATGAACGCGCTAAGGAGTCGTTACCGCCAGATCGCTCTAATCTAAAGTCGAAGCGAGCGACCGAGCCCCGAGCGATTGCGAACGGTGGCCAGCCCTTACCCTTTCCGCCGCCATACCGTCTTCCCGCGGACCCTTTTTCTTTGGTTACTTATCTTTTTGGGTCAGCAAAAAGAAAGTAACTCGGCCGCGACAGCGGACGAAGCGCTTTACAACAGCCGAAGGCTGGTCAACCCCGGCCCGAATAGGGCCGGCAGGTCGCAACGAACCAACAGCAAAAGCAGCGGAGCAAGCTCCGCTCTACAGAGCTAATGGCAAAGGCGCTGGGTCCCGGCATTCGCCGGGATGACGGCTTTCAGGGCAAAGGCAAGATCAAGATGGTCCCAGCTTGCGCAAGGACGACGGTTGAAGGTCACCAGGCTCCCGTGTTGGGCATGGAAGCCCACGGTTCCTGCGGCGGCAGGTGTCCTTCCTGCAGCAGTTCGACCGAAATCAGATCCGGCGAACGTACGAAAGCCATATGGCCATCGCGTGGCGGGCGGCTGATCGTGTAGCCCATCGCCTGCAGCCGCTCGCAGGTGGCGTAGATGTCGTCGACGCGGAACGCCAGGTGGCCGAAGTTGCGCGCGCTGCCGTAATCCTCTTCCGAGCCCCAGTTATGGGTCAGCTCGATCTCGGCCTGCGGCGTTTCCGGCGCGGACAGGAACACCAGCGTGTACTTGCCCTGCTCGTTCTCCATGCGCCGGTTTTCCTGCAGGCCCAGGCCCTCGCAAAAGAACTTGAGCGCGGCGTCGAGATCGCGGACGCGGATCATGGTGTGCAGGTACTTCATCGGACTCTCCAAAAAAACGCCGCCATCATCCGTCGATATGCGGCCTGATCAATTGCGCCAAATGGTCCAGCGCCGCGCGATCTTCGGGCGGCGGCACTTCTGCCGGATAAATTCGCAGCAGACCGTCATCGTAACGCCTCGGCTGTACGTGCAGATGAAAATGCGCGACCTCTTGGCCACCGGCATCGCCATTGGACTGCCAAAGATTCAATCCGGGCGGATCGAAGGCGGCACGCACGGCGCGCGCGACCCGTACCGCCAGCGTCATCACCGCCGCTGCGGTTTCGGCATCGAGCGCGTAAACGTTCTCGACATGCGCGCGCGGCACGACCAGCACGTGGCCCGGAACGACCTGGCGATAACCGACGAACGCTACGGCAAGTTCCGTTTCGGCAATCAGGCTGGCCGGCAAACGGCCCTCGACGATGGCGCAGAACGGACAATCCACAGTTCAGTCCAGGAACAGGTCCGGCAACAACGGCTGCGATGGATCGACGGCGTAGTGCGAAAGATCGTCGATACCGGCTTCGCGCAGCACCTCGTCGTCGATCAGGAATTTACCGGCGAACCCGCGCGCCGGCCGGACCAGGACCGCATGCGCGGCATCGGCGATGATCTCCGGCTTGCGCGCATTGGCCAGGTTCACGCCCGGAATCATGTTGAGCGCGTCGGTGGCGATCAGCGTGCGCGGCCACAGCGCGTTCACGGCCACGCCCTGCGGGCCGAATTCGCCGGCTAGGCCCAGGGTGACGAAACTCATGCCCATCTTGGCCAGCGTGTAGCCGGCGTGCGGCGCCCACCATTTCGGATCCAGCGACGGCGGCGGCGCCAGGGTCAGGATGTGCGGATTCGGCGCCTGCAGAAGATAGGGCAGGCAGGCCTGCGCGCACAGGAAGCTGCCGCGCGCATTGACCTGCTGCATCAGGTCGAAGCGCTTCATCGGCGTGTCCAGCGTGCCGCGCAGCCAGATCGCGCTGGCATTGTTGACCAGGATGTCGATGCCGCCGAAGGTGTCGACGGCGGCAGCCACCGCGGCGCGCACTTCGTCCTCCTCGCGGATGTCGCATTTCAGCGCCAGCGCGCGACCGCCGGCGGCTTCGACCGCCCTTGCCGCGTCGTGGATGGTGCCGGGCAGTTTGGGATTGGACACCGTCGACTTCGCCGCGATGGCGATGTTGGCGCCATCGCGCGCGGCGCGCAAGGCGATGGCCAGGCCGATGCCGCGCGACGCGCCGGTGATGAACAGCGTTTTTCCGGAGAGAGTGGACATGTCGGCCATGACGTGGCGATTGCGAAGGCCGAGTGTAACCCCGCAAGGCGTCGCGGCTTTGTAGAGCGGCGCTCGCTCCGCTGCGCAGTTTTTCGTATGAGCGGCTTCAGCCGCGAGCTTTGGAAAGCCCCTCCAGATCAAGAGCTCGCGGCTGAAGCCGCTCTTACGAAGAACCTCGGCGCGAAGCCGCGGAGCAAACTCCGCTTTGCAAGCCGCGACGAAGATGCGGCGCGGTTGCCTATAATCGCCGGATGCCTACTGCCTGGTTAGACAGCCTGGTCGCCTGGATCAGCGCGCATCCCCTCGCCGCCGGTCTGCTGATCGCCCTGATCGCGTTCTGCGATGCCCTGGCCGTGATCGGCATCGTGGTGCCGGCGCTGCCGCTGCTTTTCGCGGTCGGGGCGCTGATCGGACTGGGCCATATCGACGGCCCTTACGCCTTGGCCTGCGCCGCCGTCGGCGCCTTCGTCGGCGACGGGCTGAGCTTCTGGATCGGCCATCGCTGGGGCTCGCACCTCAGCGAGCAGTGGCTGTTCCGCCGTTATCCGCAGTTGCTCGCGCGCGGCGAGAAGCTGTTCCGCCGCCACGGCAGCAAGGGCATCGTGATCGCACGCTTCGTCGGTGCGGTGCGGCCGTTCGTGCCGGCGATCGCGGGAATGCTGCGGATGCCGCTGAAACGGTATGCGCCCGCCAGCCTGTTCGCCTGCGTGACGTGGGCGGCGGCCTTCCTGGCGCCGGGCTGGATCTTCGGCGCCTCCTACGATGCCGTCGCCGCGGTCGCCGACAAGCTCGCCCTGGTGCTGGGCGCACTGGTGGCGGCATTGGCGCTGGTCTGGGCGCTGGTGCTGTACGTTTACCGCTGGTTCGCCGCGCACGCCAACAACCTTTTGGCGCGCACGCTGAAGTGGACGCGCGAACACCCCCATCTGGGCCGTTATGCCGCCGCGCTGATCGATCCGAACCGGCCCGAATCGCCTTCGCTGCTACTGCTGGCCGCCTGCCTGCTCGCGATCGGCTGGGCCTGGTTCGCCTGGCTGGCGGCGGTGCTGGCGCGCGGCGGACCGCTGGCGATCGACCGCAGTATCTACGAGGCGATGTCGCAGCTGCGCAACCCGCTCGCCGACCAGCTGATGGCGACGCTGGCCGCGATCGGCGATGCGCAGGTACTGGCGCCGGCCGCAGCCGCCGCATTGGCGTGGCTGTTGTGGCGTCGCCGCTGGATGGCCGCCGCGCACTGGCTCGGCGCACTGGTGTTCGGCCTGGCGCTGACGGCGCTGCTGGGTGCGGTGATCGAGATGCCGAGCCCGCCGACCGCGCCGAGCGGTTTCGGGTTTCCATCGATCTCGGTGACCATGGCCACGATCACGTTCGGCTTCTTCGCGGTGCTGATCGCGCGCGAACTGCCCGGGCGCAACCGCGTATGGCCGTATCTGGTATCGGGCGCACTGGTGACGCTGCTCGGCTTCGCGCGCCTTTATCTGGGCGCGCACTGGCTCAGCGACATCGCCGGCGGCATGTTGTTCGGCGTGGTCTGGCTGCTGGCGCTGGGCATCGCCTATCGCCGGCACGTGGCGCGCTCGTTCCTGATGCGGCCGCTGGCCGGCCTGTTTTACGGCACTTTCCTGATCGCGGTGCTGTGGCATGCGCCACGCCAGTCCGAGCGTTTGCTCGCGCAATTCGTACCGCCGCCGCCCACCCGCGTGCTGGATGCGCAGACCTGGTGGCAGCGCGATTGGGCCACTCTGCCGACGCGGCGCGACGAACGCTCCTCCAACCAGGCCTGGTCGCTGGATCTGCAGGTGGCCGGCCCGTTGCAACCGCTGCGCGCGCGCCTGGAAGCGGCGGGCTGGCGCGTGCAGGCGCAGGCCGACTGGGTCGCGACGCTCGGCCTGTTGGACGACGACACGCCGCCGCCGACCCAGCCGGTGCTGCCGGCCACGCTGGACGGCCATGCCGAAACCTTGCTGATGCTGCATCCCGGCGCCGACGACAAGCAGCAGTTCGTGTTGCGGTTGTGGCCCGCGCCGGCGCGCCTGCGCGACGGCACGCCGCTGTGGATGGGCACGGCGCAGACGCTGCGTTACCTGCGGCCTTTCGACGTGGCCGGACTCTGGCAACCGCAGCAGGATTCGCGCGAGGCGCATGCGGCCTTGCGCGAGGCTTTGCAGGGCAGCGATGTGCTCGAGCAGGCGAATCCGCAGTCGGGCCACAAGGTGCTGCGGCTGCGCACCGGCGATTGACCTGCCTCTGCTGCGGCTTTTCGTAGGAGCGGCTTTAGCCGCGAACTCTTCGTTCTCGGGAAGAGCTCGCGGCTAAAGCCGCTCCTACGAAGAGCGGGGCAGCGGACAGCGCGGATTTATCGCAACATTTCGAGCAGGTGGTCGAGCCGCAAGTGCGGATCTTCCTGTTGCAGCAGCGATTGACGGCGCTCATCGTCCAGCGGCAGCAGCTCCGCCAACCGCCAGCCGACCCAAGCGGCTTCGTCGAAGCGCGCCACCGGCGCTTTCGCGTATTCGCCGCCGATGCGGTCGAGCAGGTTCTGCAACACGATCGCGAGCAGGCCGTGCTGCGGCTGGATTTCATCGTCCGGATCGCGCGCCAGCCATTCGACGTCGGCGACGATCAGGCCGTTGTCGCGCACCCGCGTCTGGCGTACGCGGAAACGACGCATGCCGCGCACCTGCAGGGTGAGCAGGCCGTTGTCGGTGCTGCCGAAATCCTCGATGCGCGCTTCGGTGCCGTAAGCGGCGGTGGTCGCCGGCGTGCCGGCTTCGTGGCCATCCAGGATCAGGCACACGCCGAAGCCCGAGTTCTTGTGGCCGCAGTCGCGGACCATGTCCAGGTAGCGCGGCTCGAAGATCCGCAGGCCCAGCGGTGCGCCGGGCAGCAGCACGGTGTGCAGGGGAAACAGCGGCAGCGATTCGGTTTTCGCCATTGCGGGCAGTGTAAACGCGTAATGGTGGATCAGTCTTTGCTGCCGTTCCGGATGCTGTGCCTGTTCAGGCTAGCGCGGCAGCTTGCTGCGAGCCCCGCCTTTTGTAGGGGCGGCATCGGCGTGCTGGTAAAGCTCGCGGCTAAAGCCGCTCTTACGAAAGGCAACGGCATGCGAAAACCATGCCGTCAGCCCGGTCTCAGCGCCTCGATGAACTTGCGCGGCGCGCCGTCGAAGCCGCCGTTGGACATGAATACGACATGGTCGCCGCGCGCGACCAGTCCGCGCAGCGTTGCGATCAGCGCATCGACGTCGGCCGCAGTGCGGGCATCGCCGCGCATCGCCGCGACCACCTTGCCGGCATCCCAGGCGAGTTCCGGGCGTTGCAGGAATACCACCGCATCGGCCCCGTCCAGCGACGGCGCCAGCGCGTCGGCATGCGCGCCCAGGCGCATCGAATTGCTGCGCGGCTCCATCGCCACCACGATGCGCGCGCTGCCGAGCCGGGCGCGCAGGCCCGCCAGCGTGGTCGCGATCGCGGTCGGGTGATGGGCGAAATCGTCGTAAACGGTGATGCCGCCGATTTCGCCGAGCACTTCCAGCCGCCGCTTGACGCTGCGGAAATCGGTCAGCGCCGGGATCACGTTGGCGACATCGACGCCGACTGCGTGGCAGGCGGCCAACGCCGCGAGCCCGTTCATCACATTGTGGCGGCCGAGCAGCGGCCAGCGCACCATCCCGAGTTCCGCGCCGCCATGCAGCACCGCGAACGCACTGCCGTCATCGTCGACCAGGCGCGCGCTCCAGTCGAAGCCGGCGCCCACGCCGAAGGTTTCCACCGGCGTCCAGCAGCCCATCGCCAGCACCTCGGCGATCCTGTCGTCCTCGCCGTTGACGATCAGCCGGCCGCGCGCGGGCACGATGCGCACCAGATGGTGGAACTGGCGCTGGATCGCGGCGATGTCCGGGAAAATGTCGGCGTGATCGAACTCCAGGTTGTTGAGGATCGCCACCGTCGGCCGGTAATGCACGAACTTGCTGCGCTTGTCGAAGAACGCGGTGTCGTATTCGTCGGCCTCGACCACGAATTCCTTGCCGGTGCCGATCCGGGCGGACACGCCGAAATCTTCGGCGACGCCGCCGATCAGGAAGCCGGGCTCGCGCCCTGCGGCCTGCAACAGGTAGGCCAGGATTGTAGTCGTCGTGGTCTTGCCGTGCGTGCCGGCAACGGCGAGCGTTTCGCGCCCGGGCAGCACGCGTTCGCGCAGCCATTCGGCGCCGGAGGTGTACTTCAGGCCCGCGTCGAGCACGTATTCGACCGCGGCATTGCCGCGCGACAAAGCATTTCCGATCACGATCTCGTCGCAATCAGGAGAAATGTTTTCCGGCAGATAGCCCTGCTTCAATGCGATGCCGAGCTTTTCCAACTGCGTGGACATCGGCGGATAGATCGCCTGGTCGCTGCCTTCGACTTCGTGGCCGAGTTCGCGCGCTAATGCAGCGACGCCGCCCATGAAGGTGCCGGCGATGCCCAGGATATGCAGCTTCAAGTTCGTCGATTCCTAGTCAATTGCAAGGTCGGCGCTCGAACGCTGGCGATCTGCTCCCTCTCCCGCTTGCGGGAGAGGGCTGGGGTGAGGGCGCGCGACCGATCCGATCGCGGCGAAACCATCTGGTGCCATGCACTAAAGCGCGCGCAATACATACATTCGGTGCCATCGTGAAATATCGCGCGCCCTCATCCGCCCTTCGGGCACCTTCTCCCGCAAGCGGGAGAAGGAAAGCCTCAACCGACCTCGATCGCCGGCGCGATCGCCTCGATGATCCGGTTGAACACCTCGTCCAGCGAGCCCACGCCATCCACCACGGTCAGCTGGCCGTGCTGGCGATAGAACTCGATCACCGGCGCCGTCTGCTGGTCGTACACCTGCAGCCGCTTGCGCACGGATTCGGGATTGTCGTCGGCGCGGCCCTCGGCCTTGGCGCGGCCCGCGATGCGGTCGATCAGCAGCTCGTTGTCCACGTCCAGCTGCAGCGCGAAGTCCATCGGCTGGCCGATCCGGTGCAACAGCTTGTCGAGCGCGGCGGCCTGCGCCAGGTTGCGCGGATAGCCGTCCAGGATGAAGCCGTTCGCCGTATCCGGGCGCGAAAAGCGCTCCTCCAGCATGCCGAGCAGGATCTCGTCGGACACCAGGTCGCCCCGCGCCATGATTTCCTTGGCCTCCAGGCCCAAAGGCGTGCCCGCGGCCACTTCCGCGCGCAGCAGGTCGCCGGTGGAAATATGCGGCACCTGCAGGTGCTGTTTCAGCTTCGCCGCCTGCGTGCCCTTGCCGGAACCGGGCGCGCCGAGGAGTACCAGTCGCATCGCTTGCTCCAAAACGCCAAAAGTCGAGTCGCCGCAGGGCGTTACACTCCCCATGCCGCGGCGAAATACCGCGTCAGCTTACCTTATTCCCCGCCAGACCCGCCCCCAAACCCGCTTAACTCCCGAGCCCGCCCCATGTCCGGAACCCTGCTCTACGCCCAGTCCGGCGGTGTCACCGCCGTCATCAATGCTTCGGCCAGCGCCGTGATCACCGAGGCCCGAGCCCGCAAGGTCAAGGTGCTGGCGGCGCGCAACGGCATCCTCGGCGCATTGCGCGAGGAGCTGATCGACACCTCCAAGGAGTCCGCCGCGGCCATCCGTGCCCTCGCCCACACCCCGGGCGGCGCGTTCGGCTCGTGCCGGTTCAAGCTGAAGTCGCTGGACGCCGACCGCGCCCGCTACGAGCGGCTGCTGGCGGTTTTCAAGGCGCACGACGTGCGCTGGTTCCTCTACAACGGCGGCAACGATTCGGCCGACACCGCCCTCAAGGTGTCCCAGCTCGCCGCGCAGTTCGACTACCCGCTGACCTGCATCGGCGTGCCCAAGACCGTCGACAACGACCTGGCCGTGACCGACTGCTGCCCCGGCTTCGGCTCGGCCGCGAAATACACCGCGGTGTCGGTACGCGAGGCGGCGCTGGACGTGGCCGCCATGGCGGAAACCTCGACCAAGGTCTTCGTCTATGAGGCCATGGGCCGCCACGCCGGCTGGCTGGCCGCGGCCGGCGGCCTAGCCGGCAAGACCGTGGACGACGCGCCGCATCTGATCCTGTTCCCGGAGCGCCCCTACGACGAGGCGGACTTCCTGGCGCAGGTCAAGAAGATCGTCGCCCGAGTGGGCTATTGCGTGGTCGTGGCCAGCGAGGGCATCCGCACCGCGGACGGCAAGTTCGTCGCCGACGCCGGCGGCGGCAAGGATTCGTTCGGGCATACGCAGCTGGGCGGCGTGGCGTCCTTCCTCGCCGGCCGCGTCAAGGACCAGTTGGGCATGAAGGTGCATTGGACGTTGCCCGATTACCTGCAACGTTCCGCACGCCATCTGGCGTCGAAAACCGATCTCGACCAGGCGCTCGCCGTCGGCAAGGCCGCGGTGCAGTACGCGTTGAAGGGCATGAATGCGACGATGCCAGCGATCAAACGCACGTCCGATGCGCCGTACCGCTGGAAGATCGAAGCGGTGTCGCTGGAGAAGGTCGCCAATCATGAGAAGACGATGCCGGCGAATTTCATCCGCAAGGATGGTTATGGCATCACTGCCGCCGCGCGCAAATATCTGGAGCCGCTGATCCGCGGCGAGTCGCCGCCGCCGTATGGGCGGGATGGGATTCCGAATTACGTCGCGTTGAAGAATGCCGTGGTCAAGCAGAAGCTGCCGGCATGGAAGGAATGATCCGATAGCCCTATGCCCCAGTTGGGGTCTAAATGTAGTTAGGCCGCACAAGACACATGACAGAAACTGAACCAATGATGGTCCCGCGGTGGCGCAGCGCTAGTGAGCGTATTTGGTTACGAGCTGCTCTAACCGGCAGCTAACAATTCATTCAAGCCGAACCCGCTTCGCGGGTCGGCTTAATTCAGGCGTTAGGCCCTATGAGCGATGTCCAGCACAAACGATCCCTTTGGCTTGGCGTCCTATGCGCCACTGTTGCGCCGCCCGTTCTTCTTGTCTTTGTAGCATTGCTCATGCAATCCCGCGCTCCTTCAGCTGCCAATCTTCTCATCGGCATAGGCGGCTTGTTCTTTATAGCCACTCCTGTGTCGTTCTTGGCAACGATGTGCCTCGGACTTCCCCTTGTCCTCTTGTTGCGCTCGCTCAAGGCTCTCAACTGGCTGTCTATTTCTATTGGCGCCACGGTTACAGGCGCCATTGCCTTCGCCGTATTCTCATGGGCAATTTCCTGGGGCCACGAGGCCCCTGAGTTCTCCCAATACCTGTTCGGAGCTGTTCTTGGTCTCGTCTCCGGCGTCGCCTTTTGTGTCGGGTCGGGACGCCGCTTCGCAGCGCGGCATAATTCAGGCACCAGCGCTCTGAAGACAACATACGTATCGGACCTCGATCCACCGGAGGAATGACGATGCTTAAGCACCGCGTTTTCGCTATTACATTTGCAAGCCTATATCCGCTATATATCAAAAAAGCGGAAAGCAAAAATCGCACGAAGAAAGAAGTCGACCAGATCCTCTGCTGGTTGACTGGCTATGATCAAAAAGGACTACAGCAGCAAATCAAAAAGGGAAACGATCTTGAAACCTTTTTTGCTCAAGCGCCAGAAACTCACCCGAATATTTCGCTTATCAAAGGCGTAGTGTGCGGTATTCGCGTGGAAGAGATCGAAGATCCGCTGATGCAAAAAATACGCTATATGGACAAGCTGATCGATGAGCTCGCTAAAGGAAAGGCGATGGAGAAGATCCTGCGACAATAAGTCGCTTAATCAGAAAAGCGATTGCAGCGACGCTTCTAAGGCACCAGAAATGCGACACCCCACCCCTTCATCGCGCTTTCCCACGCACATTTGGGCATTACTCGCGCTGTACTGCGCCGCGAGCCTGGCTCACTTCGCCCACAATGCGGAGTACATCGCCTTCTATCCGAACATGCCGACGTGGATCACAAGGGAAACCGTCTACATCGCATGGCTGGCCGTTACCGGCGTAGGAATCGTCGCTATTGCCCTTTGGTTCGCCGGCTGGCGCATGGCTGCCGCACTCTGCCTTGTCGCCTATGGCAGTCTCGGCCTCGATGGGCTGGGGCACTACGCGCTTGCCATGTGTTCCGAGCACACCTTTGCGATGAATTTCACGATCTGGTTCGAGGTCGTTACTGGTGCAGCACTCGCTATCTGCTCTGCGCGGCTCATCAGGCAGCAGGCCGTGGTCGCGCTCCGATCGGCTTAATACAGGCGTCACGCGCCACACGAGGCCAAAAAAATGATCGTCAAGCATTTTTGCGGGACCCACGTCTTCCACAGCGAAGAAGGCGACGACGCCTCTGTGAACGTCGCAGTCGGCGCGTTCGCCGATCCTACCTTCCCCGCGCCACAGGATTCGGTCTATGACTGCCGCAGGCACTCGTGGGTTCAATTGCCGCCAGGCACGGTGACGTTCGACAAGGATCCGACTTGAGCGCGTAATCTGATCTACGCTGCACCAAAGGCGAGATTTTCTACCAGCCTGCGGCTGCAGAATGACCCATGGAACCGCGACCATGCCAACCCGCCAATACGCTGTAACGCCCGTGTCCCTTCCTCCAGAATCCCGCGTCGCAGCCGTGTATGCAGCGACAGATCTCGCCGATGCCTATTCGATCGAACTTCCGGCTGAAGCATCGACGAATCCCGAAGTGCTGGCGAGATTCATCTTCTCCCAGCGCTCATCCTGGATGACCGGCCTCATGGCGGTCCGCGACGCGGTTGTGGCCGGCTTTGGCCTCAAGACGGCCAGGCACCTCAAATCGGCCGGCGACGAAAACAAGAAAAGCCGCGTCGGCATCTTCAGGATCTACAGCACAGGCCAGACCGAGATCGTTCTCGGAGAAGACGACAAGCACCTGGACTTCAGGCTCTCCCTCCTTTACTCGGACACGCCATCGCCGCTGGGCGAACGGCGCCTGACCTTGTCGACCGTGGTCCACTGCCACAATCGCTTGGGTCGTGCATACATCTTTCTCATTGCGCCGTTCCACCGCCTTATCGTTCAATCCAGCCTGCGCCGTGCCGCACGGATCGGTTGGCCCCGGGCAACTGAGGCATAGGCTCGCTTCACAGGCTCGATGCTGCCAAACGCGATCTGGCCATTCATTTCAAGCCGAACCCGCTTTGCAGAAGCGGTGAGTTGTGGAGAGTGTTCCATGAACATGCGTCAGCGCCGATCGACCATCCGTCGCTAAGAGCCATGTTGCGACGCGCGGTGGCGCGCTGACTGCCCACGCCAGCGCATCAGGGGATCTCTGCCCGCCAGTGTCCTGCTGCGCCAAGGTTCGGCGTTCTCGTCAGAGGCAGGGGCGCCGCTCACGAAGGAGTGTTCAATCATGCATCGGGGCTTCACCGCTTTGACCGCCCTCGCCCTCGGCACGATGGCGCCGACATTCGCCGCGATCGCGCAGGAATCCGCGGCGGTGCCGCAGCCGGCATTGAAGGTCGAGCCGATCGCGGAAAGGAAAGTCACGCAACTGCCCGCGGGGCCGCTGTTCTGGCGGATAGAAAACTTCCCTTCCCTCGAAAAGGCGCAGGCCGCGGCAGGGCCGTGGTCGCTCGCCACGAAGGCGGATGGCAAGGCGTGGCTCTTCACCCTGGGCGCAGCCGGCGGCGCAACGCCGGGTGCGAGCAAGGTGGCGGACGTGGGCCCCATCCCTCCGGTGACGGCGCAGACGTATCTGCTGCGCATCAACGAAGCCAGCGGTGCGCCGGGCAGCCTCACGCCGGTGCACACGCATGCCGGCTCGGAGGCTTTTTTCGTGCTTTCAGGCGAACAGAGCATCCGCACGCCGCATGGCGTGATGCGCGTGAAAGCCGGGCAACCGGAAGCCGGGCACGGCGCGGGCATGGTCATGCAGGTCTCGAGCAGCGGCTCGACGAATCTGCGGTCGTTGGTGATGTTCGTCGTGGACGCCTCGAAACCCTTTTCGACGCCCGCCGAATTTCCATAACGGCTTTTGACCGGCGGATAACTACGGCCGTGATAGCGTCCGTAGCGTGCCCAACGACGCCGCTGGAGTGGTTGATGGAAAAAATTCCTGGCTATTTACGCCCGCTCCGCATCGGGCGGCTAAAAACCTGTTCGCATGAGCGCTGATCTGAGTTCCTGGCAGGGCGCCGGCATCTATGTGGCGGAAGCCGGGATCTTGTTTCTCGGCTTCCGCGCTATTTTTCAGGCCCTCGGTTGGTCGCGCAGAATCCGCAACATCGCCTACGCTATCGCGGCTTATCCCGGTTTCTTCGGCGCCGCCTTGGACACGATGGCGCTCTCGTCGCCTTTGCCCGCGCTGCTCGGCATCCCGCTTTACCTGACGTCCTTCTCGGGGGTCAGCATCGGCTGGACGCCGGCGCCGTTGATCAGCGTGGCCATCATGGGCAGCGTGCCGTTCGAGGCGGCGTCCGGCCTCTATATCTTCGAAGCGTTATCGGTATTGAGCTGGATCGTGATCTGCGCGCTGCTGTTCCGCTCGGCGAGAAGGAACGCGAAGTAACCCTCATGGCTGCGACATCCCGCGACACGCCGGTCACCCTGATCAACGTTTTCACGGTGGCGCCGGAGGATCAGCAACGGCTGCTGGATCTGCTGGCGCGCGCGACGGAAACCTCCGTGCGCCATGCGCCCGGATTCGTGTCCGCCACCTTGCATCGCGGCCTGGACGGCACCCGGGTGACGATGGTCGCGTACTGGCGCAGCGCCGAGGATTACGAAGCCATGCGCAAGGACCCCGCGCCGTTGCCCTATCTGCAGGAGGCCTTGACCATCGCCGAGTTCCAGCCCGGCATGTACGAGGCCGTGCGTACCTATGCGGCAGGCCCGGATGAGCCTTGACCGGAGCGTTAGCGCGGCTGTGATAGCTTCGGCGATCCGTTCTATCCGCGGAGCGACGTATGAAAAGATTCCTGGCTGTTTACACCGGTTCCGCGACAGCGCGCGAAAAAGCCGACTGGGACGCAATGGACGAAGGCGAGCGCAAGCAACGCGAACAGGCCGGCATGGAGGCCTGGGGCAAGTGGGTGATGGCGAACCAGAAGGCCATCGTCGATCAGGGCAGCCCGCTGGGCAAGACCAAGCGCATCGACAAGCAGGGCATCTCGGACATCCGCAATACGAGCGCGGCCTACACGATCGTCGAGGCCGAATCGCATGAAGCGGCCGCACAGATGTTCAAGGAACATCCGCACTTCACGATATTCCCGGGCGACGCCGTCGAAGTGATGGAATGCCTGCCGATGCCAGGGAACTGAGGGCATTCTGGAGACGTCATGAACGATCTGGCGAGCCTGATCGAAGCGGTCCAGCAAGGCGATTCGGATCGCGTCGGAACCCTGCTCGATGCGAACGCCGCACTGGCCCATGAGCGCGACAAGACCGGCGCCACGCCGTTGCATTACGCGGCGCTGGGCGGGCAGCACGAGATCGCAAGGCTGCTGATAGAACGCGGCGCCGACATCAACAGCACCGACGACGAATTCGGCGCGACGCCCGCGGGTTGGGCGATCGAAT
>Ga0193753_10000888_pt1 | contig 27557 bp, 21 predicted proteins | sample H1c2metaG_FD_144925 | JGI IMG/M metagenome (GOLD analysis project Ga0193753, IMG submission 144925) | Soil microbial communities from a riparian zone of the East river system, Colorado, United States - H1c2 | ecosystem: Environmental > Terrestrial > Soil > Riparian zone | place: USA: East... | reverse complement strand
TACTGGTGGATGAATCTACCGTTACTATTGAAAATATTCATCATCATCTTGAACTGGGTAAACCAAAGCCGAGGGCCATTTGGGATGCATGTAAAGAAATCGCATTGCCAAAATTGTTAATACTGCTTAGCGTACTTGCAGTCTTTGTCCCGGCTTTATTCATGAGTGGTGTTCCAAGATCCATGTTTATGCCCCTGTCAATGGCAGTTGCATTCGCTATGATAGCTTCGTTTATATTATCCCAAACTTTAGTTCCGGTGTTGTCAAACTGGTTATTGAAAACTGTTCATACAGAAGAAAGTGAAAAAAAACTGAACCGGGTAAAGCAACATTTATCTGGTTCCATTGAAAAATCGGTAAAAGCAAGAGTACTGATAATTCCCCTCGTTGTAACTGTGCTGCTGGTAATTGCGTTGCTGAGTTACAGAAACGCCGGAACAGAAATATTTCCAAAAGTTGACGCCGGACAAATGCAGGTAAGGTTGCGGATGCCAGCCGGAACGCGCATAGAGCGTACAGAAGACGTTACAAAGAAAACGCTCAGCATAATAGACAGCCTGGCGGGTAAAAAAAACGTAGCCATTACTTCATCTTTTGTAGGATTGCAGCCGCCCACCTATGCTATTAACCCTATATTTCTTTATACCAGCGGACCGCATGAAGCGGTTATAAAAGTAAATCTTATCAAGTCTTCGGGTGTCAGTATTGAAAAACTGAAAGAACAATTACGGGAATCCGTTTCAAAAAGCATTCCTGGTATTGCCCTTTCCTTTGAACCGGCAGACCTGGTTGACCAGGTAATGAGTTTGGGAGCAAGTAATCCTGTTGAAGTGGTAGTACAGGGGAAGAACCTGGCCCAGAGCCGTGAGATTGCGGATAAATTGATAAAGTCTTTAAATAATATTGCTTACCTGCGGGATGTACAGATTGCGCAACCACTCGATTATCCTACTTTACAAATTAACTACGACCGTATCAGAACCGGGCAAATGGGTTTAACACTTGAACAAGCAGGCAAATCTGTTACAGAAGGAACCTCATCCAGTCGTTTTACGCAGCCAATATACTGGTTGGATAAAGCTGCTGGTAATGCCTACCAGGTGCAGGTAGAATATCCGCAGGCGGTTATGAACAGTGCCGAACAGGTTGATCAGATTCCGGTTGGCAAATCAGGCGGCGGTACTATTTATTTAAGGGACATCGCTGAATTAAAAAAAGGTAATTCCATAGGGGAATATGCCCGCATCAACCAGCAGCGGTTTATTACAGTGACAGCGAATATTCATAACCGCGATTTGGGAAAAGCTGTCGCAGATGTTAATAATGCTATTCAGCATTTAGGTGAATTGCCGTCGGGCGTAAAAGTATACCTGCGCGGCCAGTCAGATGTTTTACATGAAACCATCAGTGAATTATCAACCGGGCTATTACTGGCGGTAATCGTGATTGAGCTGATGCTGACGGCTTATTTTCAGTCATTCAAATTATCACTGACCGTGTTATCAGTCTTCCCCGGTGTAATAGCAGGCTCTATGTTCCTGCTTTGGATTACGGGCAATACAATGAATATTCAATCATTCATGGGAAGTATCATGGCAATTGGAGTGGCAGTTGCCAATGCAATTTTACTGGTATCGAATGCCGAACTTATCCGGTCAAAACAAGACAATAACAGGTCTTTATCAATCGGTACACAAGCTGCAACTAACCGCATGCGCCCCATTTTAATGACCAGCTTTGCGATGATCGCGGGGATGCTACCCATGACATTAGGATTAGGTGAGAGTGGAAAGCAAACGGCAGCGCTGGGTATCGCGGTCATTGGTGGTTTGTTGTTCAGTACTTTTATCAGTTTGTGGTTGGTGCCCCTGGTATATGACTGGATAATCGGAAAAAATAAATCAACCAGTACTTCACTTGATCCCAATGATGAAAACTCAATTTATTATGACAGCCATGTTTAAATATATCAGTAATATGAGAATTATTCTATCCATCTTTCTTTTGCTGGTGGTTGCATCCTGCAATGAAGACCAGGGAAAATCAGTTGCTAAAAAAGAAGCCGCCAAAACTGATTCAGTAAAGGTGTTTGTATTGGCATTGGATTCGGCAAAAAGAATGGTTGCATTGCCGGCAGAACTGCTTCCCTATGAGAATGTGCAACTAAGGGCGAAGGTGCCGGGCTATATCCGTAAAATGAATGTGGATATAGGTTCAATCGTTCACAAAGGACAGGTACTTGCTCTTATTGACGCACCGGAAATCAATACCCGTGTACAGGAACTGAATGAAAAAGTAAAAGCCGCAAAATCACGTTTTCAATCCAGTAAAGATTATTTTGAGAGGATCCATATCGCTTCCCAAACGGATGGTGTAATTGCTGCCAGCGAACTGCAACAAGTGAAAAACCAGATGCTGGCGGATAGTTCTGAGCTGAATGCTTCTTCATTTGCTGCTTCTTCTTACCGGCAGGTAGGCGGTTACCTCGCTATTATTGCACCGTACAATGGCATCATTACAAAGAGAAATATTGAAACCGGTTCATTTGTTGGCAATCCCGGTGAAAAGCCCTTATTTGAATTGCAGGACAATAACAAACTTCGGTTAATGGTGCCCGTTCCCGAAATCTATACCGGGGCTATACTAATGAATAATTCATGCGAATTAACTACCCGTTCTTTTCCTGACAAAAAATTCCGGGCGCAGTTAATTCGTAAAGCAGGCAGTATTGACAATGAAACCCGCAGCGAGGTTTGGGAATTTGAAGTGCCCAATAAAGGCCTGGAATTAAAAGCAGGAAGTTATGCGGATGTGAAACTGAATTTTCTTCGCCCGGCACAGTCATTGACAGTGCCGGTATCGGCGGTAGTAACTACCCTCGAAAAGAAATTTGTAATACGGGTTGCCGGGCATACCACACAATGGGTAGATGTAAGATCCGGTTTTAATATGGGTGATAAACAGGAAGTGTTTGGCGAATTAAAAACGGGCGATACCCTGGTGTTGAAACCAACCGAAGAATTAAAAGCAGGAACCACTATAACCACTAAATTGTAATTTCATTCATTTATAAATTTACCAGTATGGAAAAGTATAGCAATCAGATGGCCTTGTTCTTTCTGACAATTATCTTGTCTGTTCCCTGTGGCGCACAGATGAAACTGGATATACCAAAGATTGAGCAAATTACCGGAATGAAAGGAGTAGAAAAAAATGGCGAATATAAAATAACCGTACCTCAGAATGATTTAAATGTGGTGGTTGACGGGTTTAAAATTATTCCTCCAATGGGATTAGGCAGCTGGGCTAATTTTACGCCCTCAGCTCATGGTGCCATGCTGATGGGCGATATTATACTTACAGAAACAGATCTGAAACCGGTGCAGCAGGAAGTCATAAGGCTCGGGCTTACGATCACAGCCATTCACAATCATTTTGTACGCAATCACCCGAATGTTATTTACATGCACATCGATGGTATGGGAGATGTGGAAACCATGGCAAAAGATGTAAAAGCCGTCTTTGATAAAGTAAAAGAGTCCAGGGGCAAAGATCCCAAGGCCTCGCCAAAAGACAGCGTGATCAATACTTTAAACATACCGGCACTTGATGCTATTATAGGGGCCAAAGGTGAAATGAGCCAGGGCGTATATAAATACACCATCGGAAGACCAGATGTACCATTGAAAGAACATGGCACGCCTGTAAGCACATTTGGCGGCTTCAATACCTGGGCCTCCTGGCAGGGAACACCTGACAAGGCAGCAGTCTGCGGGGATTTTACTATGTTGACTGATGAAGTAGCACTTGTAATTAAAGCATTGGTGGAAAATGGAATTGAAGTGGTGGCGGTACATAACCACATGGTGCAGGAAGAACCGAAAATTTTCTTTTTGCATTACTGGGGCGTCGGATCCGCTGAGAAACTAGCACGTGGTTTAAAGGCTGCGCTTGATCAAACGGGCAAAGCAAAGCCTGGTGCGATGAAAATGGACAATCATTAAAAAATAAAAATCATTTTTTTTGCGTATGAGAATGCAAAGCATCATAGTGTATCTGCTGATCATTTGCAACAGTTGCATCAGTTGTAACGGACAACCGACATTTGGAAACAATTTGTTGCAGCTGGATAGGACGATTCCATTACCGGGTGTGAAGGGGCGTATTGATCATATGGATATTAACCTGGAAGATCAGATAGTATATATTGCGGCGTTGGATAGATGAATGTCAAGCGTTCATGCTGGAATGCGAAAAACATAATTTACCTGTTTACCTGGAACGTTCTAGATCTGGTACTGGTGGCCATGTCTGGATGTTTTTTGAAGAACCCTATCCGGCATTTAAAAGCAGGAAGTTATTTATTCAACTACTCAGATCTTCGGGCATCATATCTGAAGTGGAGAAGAATTCAAATTTTGACAGGCTATTTCCCAATCAGGATGGGCATTCCGGTAAAGGCCTGGGCAACCTTATTGCTTTGCCTTTACAGAAGAAGGCTATGGAGAATGGTAATGCCTGTTTTATTCATCCGGAAAATTTAAACCAATTTCCTGACCAATGGGCGTTTTTAGAAACCGTCCAAAAGGTAAAAATGAAAACGCTGGATGAATTGTATGAGGCTATTATTGATAATAACTTACCAGCTCTGCTATTGGACCAGTTGCTACAAATTCTTTGAATGGCGAGTTCACAGTCATTCTCAGTAATCAGGTCGTATTGCCACGCTTTGGATTAGATCCTTTATTGTCAAAATACCTGAAGGAGAATCTCAATTTTATGAATGTAGATTATCTTATTAAAAAGCGTGCGGGGAGAAACACTTATGGTACGCGAATGTATTTTGAAAGCGTAGAGAAAAAAGAGAATACCATTGTTGTGCCAAGGGGTATTATTGGCAGGCTGCTCCGATATTGTAATGAACAAAAAATACCATATCAGCTTGAAGATAAAAGAACGAAACTTGAACGGGTTAAATTTACTTCTTCCATTTCATTGTATGACTATCAACAAGAGGCTGTCGAAATCACCAATAAAAAAGACTTTCGCGTTATCGTTGCGCCTCCCGGGGCAGGAAAAACGGTAATGGGTTTGGAAATTGTTGCACGAAAGCTGCAACCTGCCTTAATTATCGTTCATCGTAGGCAATTGTTTGATCAGTGGGTGGATAGGATTCAGTCATTTCTTGGTATTCCGAAATTCCAGATAGGGAGAATTGAAGGCGGTGACTACGAAATAGGTGAGGAAATTACGGTAGCGATGATACAAAGTCTGCAGGCCCCAAATCTGTCAGACAAAGACAAATTATACCATGCTTTTGGAACAATTATAGCAGATGAATGTCATCATATTCCAGCCAAAACATTCCGGGAAGTGATACACCATTTTCATTCGTATTACCTCTATTGGTTTACGGCAACTCCGATAAGAAAAAACAAAGATGAGAAGCTGATATTTATCCATATTGGCGATATAATTCATGAGGTGGTCATCCCTATAACCGCAAACCAGAATAAACAATTATCGATAGCCATTCAAAACACGCAACTATTTACGCCGTTTAATGCTTCAACGGATAAGATAGAAACACTTATCAATATTCTGATTCATGATACGGCAAGAAATGAAATGATCGTGGAGGATATTAAAAGGGAAGTAAGGGCTGGCAGAAAGATACTTGTATTAACAGAACGGAAAGCCCATGTTGATATATTGCAACAATATCTGAAAGGCACTTGTGAAACAATTACATTAACGGGAGAAGATAGCGAACAATCTAAGAAAGCAAAACTGCAACTAATTGATACCGGCGAGTTCCAGGTATTGATCGCCACCGATCAATTTATTGGAGAAGGGACAGATATCGGCGTTTTAGATTGCCTGTTTTTGGCTTATCCATTTTCTTTTGAAGGTAAACTCGTTCAATATATCGGTCGGGTTCAGAGAAGCCCGATTGCTCCTGTTATTTATGATTACAGAGATTACAGGATTGAATACTTCACAATCTGTTTAAACAGCGAAATAAATATTATCGGAAGTTGATGAAGGCGGGGCAGCTGGCAAACTTTGATGAAATATTATTGGTTTTTCAAGGCGCCGGATTTTATATCAACACCAACGGCATTTTACTGCCGGTTGACTGTATTGATTTGCCATTGCCTGTTGAAGAATTTAAAGATGGTGTAGTCTGGAGATTACGTATTAATAGTTATAATGAGGAGGAAGGGGGATTATTTGGAGAAATTATTGACTATGATTTTCCGATAAGTAAGGTAACGGATGCTAAACAAGGTTCATTTTATTTTTATGGAATTGAAAGAATAAAGTTCAGAAACCTGGGCACAAGTAGTTTCCTAAGATCCGTTATTCTAAAACATCAGCCTATTATTGAAACTAAAAGAATAGAAGATGATAAAAAAGAGCAGGCTCCTGCCGAGCATGTTGTTTTGAAAACAATGAAAGTGCCTTTTGGAAAAATTGATTTCTTATTTGGAAGTGTTTCATTTCCCATCTTCATTGAGGAACTTAACCAGGAAATCATATTCGAGATCGCTAACCCAGATATAAGACCAGAGTTTGCAGCCATACGTGACTATTTTATAAAAGCGTTGAAGAAGAAATTATTCTCCGTAAATATTACTGTAAAATATACCGCCAGCCAGATACTATCAGCAACGGCCATTTCAGAGGATATTGATGGCATAAACGGTCATATGATTGATAATGTTCGATTCGAGTTTGTAAAGCGGGAGATTTTTAAAGGCAAAGGTCGGGCTGCGGATGATCAATCTATCCATACGATGGAGGATTTGTTGAGTTCATATGACGAAGTGAAGAAATTATTTTCATCCGAAGCTGTCCTGTTTGATAACATTTTAAACATTAAGAACTCAAAGCATTATTTGCAGCTAAAATATCTTTCATCAAAGCATGAAGCTTCGATTTTGAAACTGAGATTTGTCTTACAGCCATTTTCTTTTTTATTTTTATTAGCTGGCGAAAAAAAATATCATATTATTTGGGAAACATTGGATAGCGAAGGGGCCACCTATCTTTGGCATGCGGATAAAACCAGGGAATCTCTACGAATTACACTTGGAGAAATTGAAACTATACTCAGAGATATAAAGCAAAATGGCAGGCAAACTTTTTTGGAGAAAGAGAGTAATAATTTTAGCAGGGTCGTTCACGATTATTCGGATGTAAAGAAGGGCTTTACTGCTTGGAAAGGGCTTCTTGAGGAACGGATAATATGAATACTAGTTACGACAGTCTTGCATAATGGGTATTTCCGGGTAATTATTTGGGTAGAATTGCATTTATGGGTATTTTTGGGTAAAATTACGGGTATAACTAACGTCAATTCCATACAAATCACCTCAAAAATTCTCTCCTTAATCGCTGAAATAGATGAATTTAAAGGAGCCTGGCGTGCTTTGGGTCAATTAGCACCCGAACAGCTAACTTCTCTCAGAAGAGTAGCAACCATAGAAAGTATCGGCTCTTCAACGAGGATTGAGGGAAGCCAGTTGACGGATCAGCAGGTAGCGGCATTGTTGAGTAATCTGAATATTAAAAAGTTTTCTACACGTGATGAACAGGAAGTGGCGGGCTATGCGGAGGTGATGAATATTGTCTTTCAGCATTACACCGATATTCCCCTTACAGAAAGCTATATCAAACAGCTTCACCGTGATCTTTTGCAATACAGTGAAAAAGATGAGTGGCATCGCGGGGAGTATAAAAAAAACACAAATCATGTCGAAGCCTTCGATCCGGACGGTAAAAGTTTAGGGATAGTTTTTGAAACGGCAAGCCCTTTTGATACACCATTTCGAATGCAAGAACTGATTCAATGGACGAGAGATGCAATTGAACAAAAGTCACTACATCCGCTGCTTATCTCATCTGTTTTTGTAGTACAATTCCTCGCAATACATCCATTCCAGGATGGCAATGGAAGATTATCGAGGGTATTGACGACTTATCTTTTGCTTTCTACGGGTTATGCCTATACATCTTATAGTTCACTCGAATCTGTCATCGAGAATAGCAAAGAGGGGTATTATCTTGCTTTGCGGCAGACCCAGGGAACGTTAAAAGCAGAAAGCCCGGACTGGCAACCGTGGATATTATATTTTTTAAAAGCGCTGCAACAACAGAAACACCGATTAGAAGTAAAAGTGGAAAGAGAAAAATTGCTATTAGGTCAATTGCCCGAACTGTCTTTGAAAATTGTAGAACTGACAAAATCGCGGGGCCGGATTAGTATTAGTGATATTGTAGTATTAACAAGCGCCAATCGCAATACGATCAAAAAACATTTGGAAACACTCGTCGATAATAAACAACTTGCAAAGCATGGTACAGGAAAAGGAACATGGTACGATTTAAACATTAGCTAATGAATAGATACAAAAAGTAAACAGACACGGAACATAAATCTGAATAATAAATGAATATAATATTCGGGAAATCTTTGTTATTAAGGCAACGTTTATTTTATATTTGCCGAAGATTTACAGTAATATAATGGTAGGTAAAAGTAGTGAGCGATTCGTTGAGTACAAGTTCCGTCCAGTCGCTTAAGGTATAGCTTGAAACCCGCTCTGGTAGCTGGTTTCAACATTTTAGGTTCATATTGTGGGTCCGCAGGGCAATCTTCCTCTCTTCTATTTCATGGGTTACTAAACAGATATCAAGCACTTCCATTCTGCTATCATATTTTTGCTATTTTCCTGCAGAGGGTGCATTTGAGGATGCATAAAATCATCTTTATTTTGGTATCCTTCATCTTCCCAAACTCTTTCTGGCATTGGGTTTGGACGAATTGAAATACCCAGACTGCTGCTTTAAAGTGTCAATTTTTGATGCATAAAAGGAGGCAAATTATGGAAGCCAAAATAGCAGTCCTTTTTAGTGGAAAAAAATAAAGGTTAACCAGGCACAGTGAACTTCCCATTTATTTGCGGGTTACGATTGATTGATAAAAAGCGGTTTGAAGTGGCTACACAAAGACACGTTGAACCCTCACAATGGTCACCCTCGGCAGGCAGAGTAAAAGGCAAATCTGACAACACCATTGAGACCAACATGGCTTTGGATTTGGCCAGGACGGAAACAAACGTACTTTACTTGGCGTGTTCAGATCCCGCATTATGGATTTTGAAAAAATGGTGGAGAAAGGTGTTTATCAATCACAAATGCGGTATCAATTTTTTTAAGAAAGTATTATTATTATAAACAATAGTATCGGAAAGCGATAAGCACCCTGGTTATATTTGGTTAGGCTTGCTTTTAATGGTATGAATCATCGGTTTAAAAAATGCCGAAGTATTGGGAAACAGGACAGGCTAGCCACATTTACAGCACAAGAAACTTATCGCGGTATGCCATTCAGTATAGATTTATCAGACAAGACTGTAGTAATTACCGGGGTATCTTCAGGCATCGGGGCCGGTATTGCAAAAGCGTTTGCCTCCGCCAATGCTAATATTGCGGGTTGTGCACTGGAACCGGCAGATCATTTACGTGTTCAGGAATTTATAAAGACGGTGAAGGATGAATCAGGCAAAACACCTCTCTATGTTCAGACTGATGTAACAAAGTTCGGCGAATTGGAAATTTTTATTGAAAAAGCAGTTAGTCAATACGGAAGCCTTAATATACTGGCATCGAATGCCGGGGCAAATATTTTTAAAGGGGCGGAACATTGTACACGTGAGGAATGGCTGTTCAATATGAATTTAAACCTCGAATCACATTGGAATATTGCCAAATTATGTAAACCATGGCTTGAAAAGAAAAAAGATTCAGTGATCATTATCAATTCATCCAGTCATTATCATAGTACAACTTCCGGTAGTTTTCCATATAATATTGCAAAAGCTGCGCTTAGATCCCTGGTGCAAAGCCTGACCATTGAATGGGGACCGTCAATAAGAACATTAGCAGTTGCACCTGGCTTTATAGATACTCAATTGGCGGACGAATGGTTTAATGGTTTTCCAGATCCCCGGTCCAAACGTTTGGAAACGGAAAAAGCGCATCCTTTAAACCGCCTGGGTACCCCTGAGGAGATTGGAGGATGGTTTGTTTTTTTATCCAGCAATTATGCAGCTTTTGCTGGTGGCCAGACATACCTGATTGATGGCGGCAGAAGCGCTGTAATGATATAGTATGCATATAACCCTTTTTAGCATATGCTTATATCCTGCATTTTTTTGAAATTGTAATATTAAAAAATACAAAATTATGGCGTACAATTTAACAGCTCAACAAATAAAATCTTATCAGCAAGATGGTTATATAATTATTCCTGGATTTTTTAATCGCCAGGAGATTGAGAAATTATACAAAGTAGCGCTGGAAGATGAAATGATCCGAAAAAATTCATTTGATCTCAATGATCAAAGTGGGAAGAAGACAAAACTGGCACTTTGGTACACGCCTGGTAATGATATTTACGGATTACTTACCCGTAGCGAAAGAATTGTGCAGGCAGCTAATAAACTCCTTGATGGCACTGATCCTGTCTGTCATTATCACTCTAAATTAATGCAGAAAGAACCCAAAGTAGGAGGTGCATGGGAATGGCACCAGGACTACGGTTACTGGTACAAAAACGGATTTCTGTTTCCAGACCGGATGATCTCTGTAATGATTGCTATTACTGAAGCTAAAAAAGAAAATGGTTGTTTGCAGGTAATTAAAGGGTCTCACAAACTTGGCAGAGTGGAACATGGTTTTGCAGGTGAACAAGTCGGAGCATCACAAGAACATGTCGACCTTGCATTAGATATAATGGATTTGGTCTATGTTGAAATAAAGCCAGGAGATGCTTTGATTTTTCATCCGAACCTTTTGCATCGCTCTGAAGCTAATCTATCTGATAAATCAAGATGGTCAATTATTTCCGTTTATAACAGGCAAACGAATGTACCGTATATTGATAATTCCCCTTCAAGCACTGTACCTGTAGAAATGGTATCGGATGATTCTTTGTTAACGGCTGATGCTTCAGGATTCCAGGATGGCAGCGCTAACTTTTTAGATAAAGCAAATGAGGCAAGTATAAACAAAAAATAAACTATCGGGTTGTACGATTATAGCGCTGTTACCTGCCCTGCAATTCATCAATATATAAAATCAACGATCGCTGGAAATATACTTTAGATTTTAAGATAATTTAATTGCGCAACACGCTAAACTAATTAACCTGTAACCTTTAGTCTGTTCTTTAAGATCGGAAATTAATATACTTATATGGCGATAATAATTGCTGATACGCATAGTTCTGTATCAACTAAATTTGTTTATAACCGAAGTTACATTTATACAATTAGTGGTATCGCTGCTTTGGGTGGATTATTATTTGGTTTTGACCTGGCTATTATTTCCGGAACAGTCCGTTTTTTTAGTGAGCATTTTCACTTAGATGAAGTCAATACCGGTTGGGCTGTTGGCTGCATTAATATTGGTGCGGCAATAGGAGCACTGGTTTCAGGAAAAGCAAGTGATATGCTGGGTAGAAAAAAATTACTGTTAATCTGCGCATTTCTATTTGCAGTAACAGGAGTAGGCACAGGCTGGGCGCCTAATTTCCCTGCATTTATAATTTTCCGGATATTAAGTGGCGTTGCCATTGGATCAGCTGCATTAGTTTGCCCGATGTATATTGCCGAAATATCTCCTGCGCCACTGCGTGGACGTTTGGTAGTTTTTTATCAATTAGCAATAACCATAGGTATTTTACTGGCCTATTTTTCTAATTATTGGCTTTTACACAGCGGAATTAATAATTGGAGATGGATGTTTTCTTCGCAAACCATTCCATCGGTTTTATTCTTTCTGGGATTGCTTATTGTATCCGAAAGCCCCAGGTGGTTAATTTGGAAGAACAGGGACGCTGAAGCAATTAAAGTACTTGAAAAAATTGGAGGTAAAGAATATGCTGAGAAAGAAGATAATTCAATCAGGGAAAGCTTTATAAATAAATCTAAAGAAAATATACGCAGTTTATTTAAAAAAGATGTTTCTCACATTGTGATTATCGGTATTGTGATTGCAATCTTTTCACAGGTAGGAGGGCAAAATTCTATTTTATCGTATGCGCCGGAAATATTTAAACAGGCAGGTTTGGCAGAAGATTCCGCATTTCTTCAGTCTGTTCTATTAGGCCTCATACTTTCATTATTTACATTTATTGCCATTACTACTATTGATAAAACAGGTCGCAAAAACTTGTTGATGTACGGGGCTTTATTACTTGCAATAGATGCTATATCACTCGCTATAGCATTTCATTTTAATGCCGGCAGCCTGGTTATACTTATACTTGTATTGACATTTATCGCCATTTATTCTGCAACACTTGGCCCGGTTACCTGGGTGGTTCTGTCAGAAATTTTTCCCAACAGAATTCGCGGGAATGCCATGTCTTTAGCGACCTTGTCTTTATGGGTTTCAAACTTTTTCACAGTGAGTCTTTTTCCGGTCATGAAATCACAGTTCGGCATCGGAATAACTTTCGGCTTCCATGGGCTCGTCTGCTTAATTTATTTTGTGTTTGTACATTTCAGAATCCCCGAAACAAAGGGAAAATCATTGGAAGAAATTGAAGGGATATTAATCAGGAAAAAATAAGTCAGTGTAATTTTTATACTAATGAAGATTAAAATTTTAAGCCCGCTTTGGGGGCATGAACATCTGGGAATGCAAGTTTTTTAGATAAAATTCGTTTGGCTGGTTACGATGGGATTGATACGGCATTACCCACTGATGGAATTCAAAAGAAGCAATTGCTTGATTATCTGCAAAAACATGAAATGTATATAGTGGCCCATGAATACCAATAAATCTATTAATGAAAATAACGAATATAAGGACCCTGGTAGTAAACGCTGAAATGCGGAATTGGATATTTGTAAAGGTGGAAACTTCAGAGCCAGAATTGTATGGTTGGGGAGAAGCTACGTTGGAATGGAAAACAAGAGGTGTTGTAGGTACTATTGAAGATATTAAACCTTTGTTGATTGGTAAAGATCCGCGTGATATTATCCAGATTACAGAAATTATGAATAAGCATAGTTTTTGGAAATTAGGCGTTATTGGGAAAACCGCAATCAGTGGAATTGATATAGCCTTATGGGATATTAAAGCCAAATGGTTGAACGTTCCGGTCTGGCAATTATTAGGTGGAAAGGTGCGCAATAAAGTACGCACGTATACCCATTTGGGAATGGGTGATGCCAATTCGGTTTATTCCAGCTTATCATCAGGAACAGTTGTTGAAAAAGCCTTGCAGGTAATAGAAAAGGGCTATGATGCTATTAAAGTTGTTTTTATACCTTATTTAAATTATACGGCATCTGTTACAGAAATAAAAAAGGTAGAGAACATGATGGGAAAGCTGCGTGAAACAATGGGAGATGGTATCGACATCATGGTGGATTTTCATGGAAGGCCAGGTTCTGCAAGTGCAGCCGTGCAATTCATCAGAGCTTTAGAGCCTTTTAATCCGTTTTTTGTTGAGGAGGTAATACAACCCGGAGAAATTCAGGCATTAAAAGCTATTAAAGAAAAAGTGACTTGTCCTTTAGCTACAGGAGAAAGGTTGGTTTCATTCTCAGAATATGAACCTTACTTTCATGAAAGGGCTATTGATATTGCACAGCCTGATCTATGTCATTGTGGTGGTTTTACAGAAGCCATTCGTATTGGCGCTGCCGCAGCTATTGCAGGCATCGGGATAGCGCCGCATAATCCACTTGGTCCTATAGCCGGAGTAGCGGCAATACATTATGATTTCGCTACACCTAATTTCATTATACAGGAAAAAATGGATGCCGTACCATGGTTCTATGATATTGTAGAAGGGCAGCCGGAATGTGTAAACGGCTATATTTCTATTCCTGATAAACCAGGATTAGGGATCGAAGTAAATGAAAAATTGGCTGGTAAATATCCGTTTAAACAAGAGCCGGTACATGTAATTGAGGCTGCAAATCTGGCGGATGGAACCATCGTTCATTGGTAAATATTATGAAGGTTAAAAAAGAATGGTTAGGAACTTACAAGCACCAGGATATATTTATAATAAGCCTGTGCAATGATATGGGTGCTGTAGTAAATATTATCAATTATGGCGCTATAATCAAGGATATCTTAATTCCCGGGTTGAATAATATTCCGGATAACCAGGTTTTATCTTATGATGCTATCGCAGAGTATTATGATGACCCACACTATGTCGGATGTATAGTCGGGCGATATGCAAATAGAATTTCAGGTGGTTTATTAAACATCAATACAAACACCTGGTTTCTCAGTTTGAATGAAATCAATAATAATAATCATTTACATGGCGGCTATCAGGGTTTCAATAAAAGGGTTTGGAATATTGATGACACGTTTAGTACCATGGCTGAAGCCGGAGTAACGCTTTCCAGGGTTAGCCCACATTTAGAAGAGGGGTATCCGGGAAATTTGAACGTGGGAATTACTTATATACTCTCAAATGCAAATGAGTTATTTATCAAATACAAGGCAATGACCGATCAGGCAACTGTTATCAATTTAACCAATCATACTTATTTTAATTTATCGGCAGGTAAAAGAGATATATCCTCTTATTTGTTATCTATAAAGGCTGATGAATATACCCCAACTAATGCCCAATATATACCAGACGGGCATATTGAGCCGGTACGTAATTCGATTTTTGATTTGCGTTCTCATAAAAAAGTGGGTGACTTTATGCATAAGATTCCTACACTTAATTATTGCTTAAACAATAAGAAGGAATTTAAATTGGTTGCAACACTAACCGATCCGCAAAATAAAAGAAGTTTAGAAGTTAGAACCACTAGCCCGGGGTTGCAGTTATATTGCGGAAATTATTTGAGTGGAAAGTTTAAACCATTTTCGGGTATTTGTTTAGAGCCGCATTATTATCCGAATTCTCCAAATCAATCTGAATTTCCATCTGCTTTGCTTTTGGCAGGACAAGTTTATGATGAAATTACTTCTTATAAATTTCTTTGATTTTTTACAGATACCAATTATCAGAAGTGACAGAAAACAATCAACCAAAAAATACTTGTTCAAAAATTAATAGCAAAGTAATATGAGGAGATGTTATTGCATTACCGGGATGGTTCAGGTGTTCAAAAACAAATTTGTAAACAATTTAAAATAATTATGATGAGTGAAAGATTTAATCAACAGGTTGCTGTAATCAGCGGTGGCGCCGATGGACTTGGGAAAGGTATTGCAGATCGTATTGCATTGGAAGGCGGAAAAGTTTTCCTTCTGGATAAAAATCAAGCCCTACTGGAAAAAACTATAAATGAATTTAAAGAGAAAGGATTTGTTGCAGCAGGAGAACCTACAGATATTTCAAACGAAAATGAAGTGAAGAAAGCTTTTGAGAACGCTGTTAACGTCTTTGGAAAAGTAGATATTATGATTAATTCGGCAGGTATTGTTGGGCCTACAAATACCAGGATCACCGATTATCCTGTAAGCGAATACGATAAAATTTATGAGGTAAATCTGAGAGGTGCTTTTCTGATGACTAAATACGCAGTAAGTCTTATGGAAAAAAAGGGTTATGGCCGTATCCTGTTAATTGCCTCTATCGCGGGTAAGGAAGGAAATCCTTTTATGACAGGCTATTCTTCAATGAAAGCAGGTGTAATAGGGTTAGTAAAAGGTATTGGCAAAGAATATGCGGAAAATGGTATTACGGTAAATGGTTTGGCGCCTGCCGTAATAAGCACTGCCATGAATGAAAATACAGATCCTGCACAACTAGCTTACATGACTGCTAAAATTCCGATGAAAAGACTAGGTACTGTAAGTGAAGTAGCAGCAATTTCATGCTGGATTGTTTCTCCCGAAGCAAGTTTCACAACAGGTTTTATTTTTGATATATCAGGAGGAAGAGCTACCTATTAGTATAATAGATAGGGTGATTTCGTCTCTCATTGTTCCGGGCATATTCACGATATTCTATATTCTAAGGTTATGACTCATGTACCTGAACATAATAAGACAACGATTGCAATCGTCATAGTTGATATATACGTGATGCAAAGGAATTTGCAGACGAAATAAAATCTGCAAACAGAACAGACCGCAATATTATTTCAAACACTTATGCGCATGTAGATGGTTCGGTGACATCCTATGTTGCGAAATAAATTTTAGTATAGCAGTGAAGGAATATTTTATATTAATTAAGATCATCGTTTCTGCATTGTGCTTTTAAATTTCAGTTTGAAATATTTTACCAGTAATACGTATAAAACTATCAGTATTGGGTATGAATTGAATTTATATTAGTGAGGTTATTGCTACCGGTATTATTAAGGGTTTAAGCGAAAAGATTTGTAAGAAGGAAACTGTTTTTTTGTCGGGTGAATGAAAAAGCATAATAAAAAATAGTTTAAAGTATGCTCTTTATTTGATTGATCAGGAATAAAACCGGCAAATTTTTCAATGAATTTTCGGGAAAGGTGATGGAAAAAAAGTTGCCTGACTTGAACCAGTGATACGATTTTATATTTTCCTAATCCGATCTTATACAAGCAAAAATAAGCCTGTAACAGCTTTGCTGATTTTTTACAAAAAAATACCTAAGACCCGGTTCGGTAAATTTGAGCGAAAAAAAATTACACAGACGACCTTATCCTGCCATTGGTCAAACATTATTCAGAGAACCCAAAACTAACAATTATGAACGAAGTATCTAAAAAGAACTCTCGCTATTATTTCCCTAAGATGACAAAGCTTTATTGCCGGAAATGGCCATTGTTGCTTTGCCTTTTTTTTATTCAATTTTTTTCTCTTTGTGCTTTTGCGCAAAAAACTATTACAGGAATAGTGAAGGATGAAACAGGAACTGCACTAGCGGGAGTAACGGTTAGTGTGAAGAATCAGTCTATTGCAACAACAACTGATGTGGAAGGGAACTATTCCATCAAAGTTCCGGACCTGAAATCTGTTCTGGTGTTTACTTCGATCGGGTTCAAAAATAAGGAAGTCATTGTTAACGATTGGAATCCTATACAGGTAATCCTGGAAGGCAAGGTCTCCACCTTAAATGATGCAGTGGTAATTGGCTATGGAAAGCAATCAAGACAACTTATAACTACATCTATTTCCAAACTTGATAATAAAGTTTTGGAAAATATACCTTATCAAAATGTGGCCACTGCCATGCAGGGTACAATAGCCGGGGTTCGTGTTCAGACCACAACCGGCCAGCCGGGTGCCGCTCCGCGTGTTATTATAAGAGGAGGAACATCCATTAATAACCCCAATGGTGCATCACCTCTATATATTGTTGACGGTGTTATCCGAAGCCTGGATGATATTTCCCCGGACGATATCGAATCTCTGCAGGTACTGAAAGATGCCGCCGCAACTTCAATATATGGAGCCAGGGGATCTAACGGAGTAGTATTGGTTAAAACCAAATCGGGCAAAGCAGGCTCCATTAAAGTGAACTATAACTATGACTTCACTAATTCCAATACACTCAATGCGTATAAATTTGTCGGCGCCCGGGAATATATAACTGCATTGCGGTTGGGTTTTGAGAACACGGGGAGAACTCCTGCGCAGGTGACGGCCGCTTTGAATGAAGCACGTTCTTACGGCGTAGGAAACGACCTTACCCAGAACACGCAATGGACCAACCAGTATCTTAGTCCGGCAAACGAGCATAAATTAAAAGAAGGATGGGAAAGCATGCCCGACCCGGTAGATCCTACCAAGACCATTATCTTTAAAGAAACCGATTTCTATTCGAAGGTTTTCCAGACCGGCCGGTCGCATAATCATTATGTCTCTGTATCGGGTGGCAGCGAAAGATCATCCTTCAATGCCGCTGTGGGTTACATGTCTGCGCAAGGTACAGTAAGAACCACCGATTACGACAGACTCACTCTGAACTTAAACGGGGATATAAAAGTGAGGGACAATCTCACTTTCACAGGTCGTGTAAACTACTCTGGTGCCGGCGACAATCACAGTCAGTTAATATCTGATTATTCAATAATGAAGTATGCTTCCCTGCCAGGAAATATGAAATATACTTACGAAGACGGAACACTGGCTCACGGGCGAAATGAGACCCTGGGAAACCCGGATTATTATTTTCCGCTATTTGATAATAAAGGGGATGAATTGACGAAACAAAAATTATCCCTCTCCTTAAGTTCGCATTGGAAAATCTTACCCGGTCTTTCGTTCGATCCGCAGATATCTCTCTTCAATGACCAATACCGGACAAATTCTTTCCGGCCGCAATTTTATAACGGTGTTACCACACGTACCCTGAATACTTCACGGGATGCATCGAGCAGTTACGGTTTGACCAAACAGCAGCAGGCCGATGCACTGTTTAATTATACAAAGCAATTTGGAAAGAAGCATAACCTGAGCGCCGTGGCAGGATTTACCTACCTGGGAACAGATGTGGAGACTCTGTCAGCAGCTGGCCGCGGAGCTGCAACAGATAACATTATCACACTTAATGCGTCTTCTATACCAGTATCGGTGAGCAGTGGAATAAGTCAGCGCAGGCTTCTTTCGTATTTGTATGGCATTAACTATGACTATAAGCAGAAATATCTTTTAACGCTTAACGGACGATATGACGGAGCTTCCAATCTAGGCGAAACCCACAAGTGGGGATTCTTTCCCGGAGTGGCGTTGGGCTGGAATGTGCACAAGGAAACCTTTTGGAAAGCGTTACCCGAAGGCCTTAATCTGAAGCTCCGGGCCAGTTACGGAGTAAATGGAAATCTGGGACCTCTCGGCGATTATCAGGCTCAGGGCACCTATTCCACCGGGGCAATCTATTTGGGCGGATCAGCTATTCAGAACACCGTTCTGCCCAATCCCGATCTGCGCTGGGAAGAATCCAAAACGCTTGACTTTGGAGCAGATGTAGGACTTTTTAATAACAGGATCAATATTTTATTTGATGTTTACCGGCGTGTAACAGATAACCTGTTAACTAACCTAAGCCTTCCTCCCTCTACAGGTTTCGGAACCATTCTAACCAATTTCGGAAGCCTGGAAGGAAAAGGCATTGAGTTTGAGCTTGCCGCACACGTATTCCCTGCTGCATCCGCTTTCCAGTGGGAAATATCACTAAATGCGGCTAAGGTTAAAAATAAGATTCTGAAGCTTCCGGCCAGTGGTGTTGAGAAGAACCGTGTGGGCGGGATTTTTATCTGGGATGACAAGGCAGGTACCTATACCTGGCAGGGAGGACTGCAGGAAGGCGACCGCATAGGCGATATGTTTGCTTATAAACAGGAAAGCATCTATGCTACCGATGCCGAAGCCGCTGCAGGTCCGAAAGATATTATTATCAATTCTTTACCCAGAATCGGAGGAGACGTCAAATTTATGGACAGAGATGGGAACGGTATTATTGATGACAGAGACAGGATATATGTTGGAAATCCCTACCCGGTGTGGACGGGTGGTTTTTCTAACTATTTCAGTTATAAAAATCTTAGCCTGGCTGTCAGAATGGATTATGCAACCGGGCATACTATTAATAATGCGATGGCTCAACAGTTTAATCAGAATGCTATCGGCGATGTAAATATGTTGAAAGAATTCTATGACAAGTCCTGGAAGAAACAAGGCGATATCACGGATGTGCCCAGATATACTTTTGTGGATGCCAGGAGTAATATGGGCAGAGGAAACAGCACATATTTTGTGAATGCCGATTATCTGGCACTCAGGGAAGTAACACTGAGTTATATTCTGCCGGTAAAATTGATGCAAAAGATGAAGATGAACAGCCTGAAACTGAATCTTACGGGGAACAACCTGCACTATTTTACGGCAAAAAGCAGGGCAGGTGTGATCATGAATAACCTCGAAGACGGAGGACAGGATCTCGGCCAGTATTCATTATCCAGAAATTTCACCTTCGGGGCAAGTCTTACCTTTTAATACTAAAATCATGAAAAAATTAAATAAAATAGTTATAGGCATGGCAGCGTTTGCAGGCCTGCTTTCCTCCTGTAAAAAACTCGAACTGGAACCTATAAGTTCGATCAGCGCTACGTCCTTCTGGAAAAATGAAAACGATGCGATTGCAGGCATAAACGCCATGTACATTCCTTTACGTACACAGGCCACCAATCAAAGCCTTCAATATAATACATTCTTTTTGGGCGAGGCGCGAAGCGACGTATTTGTTTTAGGAACGGCAGCCAGTTCAGGTTTTAATTTCTACTATGACAACCTGCTCACTCCTACCAACGCGGGACCAAGCTGGATAGGCTATTATTCCATCGTAAACGCTAGTAACCTCGTGTTAAAATATCTTCCCGGGATCGCTTTCCTGTCAGAAGCTGATAAGAACAAATCCCTTGCGGAAGCTTATACCATGCGGGCTTACGTTTATTTTAATATGGCTAAAACCTGGGGCGATCTGATCATCCGTACTGAACCGATGGAAGGCTATGATCCGTCAGAAGTACAAAAAGAGCGGTCTCCGCAGACAGACGTGTTCAAGCTGATCAAGGAAGATCTTGAAAAGGCTATCCAGCTATTTCCCAATAACAACTTCCCGACGGGGAGAGCCAAATGGTCTAAGCCTGCTGCCAATGCGCTGAAGGCTGAAGTAAATTTATGGACAGGCAAAATGCTAAATGGCGGGGCTGTCGATTTTAATACGGCCCTTGCTGCTATAGGTCAAGTGCAAACTGCCAGCGGGTTGTCTTTATTGCCAAATTTTGCCGATATTTTCAGTACTAAGGGAAATAATGAGATCATTATGGCTATCCGCCTTGCTGATGGCGAGGGTGCGACAGGATATACCAATTATATGTACGGGGCCACACTATCTGCTTGCACTCCCCAGGCAGATAAGGATATTATAGGTGTGCAAGGCTCTACCACTAACCATTCCTGGCAGCTCTCTCCGGCCGTTCGGAATGCCTTTACAGATGACGATCTGCGGAAAAAAGCAAGTTTCATCGACATCTATTCCTATAATTCAGCCTGTGTGAAGCAGAATTATGCCGGCACCATTACATTGAAGTTTAAAGGCAGTGTGATCAACGGCGTAAGGCAATTTTATGATGATATTATTATTTTCAGATACGCAGACCTCCTACTAATGAAAGCAGAAGTGATGAATGCCTTGGGGCAGGATCCCAGTGCAGAAATCAACCAGGTACGTCAGCGAGGTTACGGAGCTGATTACCCGGCTCATATTTTTGTAAGCGGCACCCGGGTTCAAAATGATGATGCGATCCTGAAAGAAAGGCTGCTGGAGTTAGTGGTTGAAGGGAAGAGATGGTGGGACTTGGTCCGTTTTGGAAAAGCATTTGAGCTGGTTCCAAGTCTGGTAGGCAGGGATGATGCAGCTCATCATTTATTGCTTTTCCCAATCTCGAATACCACGCTGGCCCTGGAAACTAAGGTAAGGCAAAATACTGGCTATTGAGTGTCACGAATAGAGCGCTATCTCGAATTAGTTCTTTGAGTTTGTTATTTAATGCTTTGTAAATGATGAGGGCCGACCCATCGGTAGCGGCTTACAGGAGTTGCTATCAAACCACCTTTAGCTGCTGCAATTAAGAGTTGTGGTAGTGAGCATCAAAGGAAAAGGCATTGATAAAGATGTCAGGTGCGTGTTAATGAAGGCGAACAATTTGTGAACTGTCAATAGAGGCGTCGAAAGGATTAAACGATTGTCAAAACCAACATCCAGTAGCTATGTTGGGATAAGCAGTAAAGAAACCTGTTTACTGGTACTGCGGCATCCGGCGTATAGACAGCGCGAGCATAACACAGGCGTTTGCATGGAACGTGAGAACCAGTCGTTGCAATGTCAAGAGAAAACTTCAAGCAAGAGACACTGTAAGAAGGAAAGTATCAACGTGCAGCACTGCGGCAGAAACTTCCGTAGGAGTGAAGATAGTTATCGAAAGGTAACAGGAGCGAAGGGAAGTTGTTTTCCGGTTTTTATTCATTAACGAAAACTGAAGTGCAAACTTCAGGAGGTACGAAGATGAGCGAAACAAAACCGTTTAGTATCAGTAAGCGATTGGTGTACATGGCTTATCAGAAGGTAAAGTCAAACAGGGGCAGCGCAGGAGTGGATGGAACAAGCATGGAAGCATTTGAAAAAGATTACAGGAATGAACTGTATAAGCTTTGGAATCAAATGAGTTCAGGCAGTTACATGCCGCCCCTGGTGAAACTGATTGAAATACCGAAGAAAGGAGGTGGGCTAAGACCTCTGGGCATACCAACTATCGCTGACCGGATTGCACAGACAGTAGTAAGAGGATTATTAGAACCAACGCTAGAGCCTTTGTTCCATGATGACTCTTATGGTTACAGGCCAAACAAATCAGCTGCACAAGCTGTAGCCAAAGCAAAACAACACTGCTGGAAACAGTCGTGGGTGATCGACCTTGGTTTACTTTTTGTATAACGATATCTTGTAGTTATTAAAAGCTTAATTTATAAAATTTAAATATTGTATTTGGATTATTTGTTATCTTTTCTCCAACCATCTTAAAAAATCACTGGCTTTTGCTTTACTAATGAGTATGGGTTCTATTTCTTTCACAGAATGATTTACTAGTAATTTTCTATCGGAAGCAAGTTGAATTTCAAGAATAGCAGAAAAGGCCAGAAGCTGTTGCCTGTTAGCCCGGTAAAATAAATGTGGATCTGTATTCATTTCGATTTTGTCAAGTGTTTGGTTCAAATGATAATTTTTATTATCAGATGTATAAAGTTGTACCCCGTCTTCGCGAATAGTGAAAAGCATGATCTCCAAAATGTTTACGGGAATCAGTTTGTCGCGGTAATGCACCAGGTAATTAGCTTTAAATTCCTTATTTTTTAAGTCTATCTCCTTAAATACCTGTAATAAATGGCGGATGTTTATTTCTGTTGTGCCCGGTTTGCTAAACAGTTCCATCTTGGCAATACTTTTTTTTAAGTTTTCAGCAGTAACCGGTTTTAATAAATAATCAATGCCATTATTATTAAATGCTTCGATAGCGTATTCATCATAAGCAGTGCAAAAAATCACCGGGCAGGTAATTTCTACCTGGCGGTATATCTCGAATGCAAGGCCATCACCCAGCTGGATATCCGAAAAAATGAGATCAGGTGAAGGGTTTTTTTCAAACCAGGTAAGGGAAGCATCTACGCTGTCGAGGATAGCTGCGATATCATAATCAGGCCGTATCCGCTTAATACTTTCTTTCAGGGCAAGCGCAATCTGTATTTCATCTTCAATTATTAAAATAGTCATTGGCTATCGGAAGTTGAATCAGGAAATAATTATCTTTTTGCTGAATAATGATATCTTTTTTAAAAAGTAAACGGTAACGACTGCTGATATTATTCAATCCAAGTGATGAAGGTTCGTTGCCTCCTTCTTTCGGCTGAAGATTGTTGCGCACAGTGAGAAAATTATTCTCTGCAAAAACAGTAATTGACAACGGGTTTTTCATGGAGAACCCGTTATGTTTCACCGCGTTCTCGATCAGTAATTGTAATGTGTTCGGAGGAATTAATGAGGAGTGCAATTCATTATCAACATTAATTTTTGTTTTGATAGAATCCCCAAAACGGATACGAAGTAAACTGAGATAAGATTCGAGGAAAATAATTTCTTCCCTGAGCGTAACTACTGCCTTGCTCTGATGCGAAATCATGTAACGGTATACGGCAGCCAGTTCAGTGATAAAAAGCTCCGCCAGTTCAGGATTTCTCTTTACCAATGATTTCAGCGTATCCAGCGAGTTAAATAAAAAATGCGGTTTTAATTGTTGTTTCAGTACCTCGTGCAAGGCCGCTAAATTTTTGGTTTTTAGGGTTTCGTATTCTATTTCAATACGCCTTTTTTCTTCGTAAGTGTCGAACAAATATTTAATGATCAGCACGAATACATTTATCAGGAATAGTCTTAGCGTGATATAGAACCAGGATTTAACGGAGTTAACATTTGCGCCCCGGACATTTTCAAGCATGGTCCCTGTACTGTCTACCAGGAAGCCAATGCTGATATACGCGGCATACGTGATTACAAAAGCAATAATCATTCTTCCGTAAAATGCAAGATCAATCCGGGCTTTATGTTTTCTCTTAAAATCAACGAGTATAAAATTGCTGCCCCACAATGTAAAAATGAAAAGAAAAGAGGATATAAAACGGATGATCATTCGTTCCGGTTCAGTTTCCTGGAAAACAAAAATAGCCGGTAATGCCAAAGAAAGCAAAAGCCCAGCTTTTAAATGATAGGCATTAATGATCTTTTTCATCCTGGTAAAAATAATGAACATAACGTTAAAATCTTTCGTTTAAAACTGTTGCAGGCAAATCAGGGATTGAAGCGGGCAATACTGCTTCCCGGCTAATCAGGTCGCGTCGAATTGGATTTTAGCTTTACAGAGCGAATTATTCAAATTTCAGGAAAAACTAAAATCCTTTCCTGGTTGACAATAAATCCATAGACAATGCACAACTCAACTAACAAGATAAAAGTGTTGATTTTTATGTCAATAGCGATGACTTTGACACTTTATTTTCAATCCTGCAAAAAGGACGATTTATCCGATTCAGAAAATAGTATTCAAATGCCAGGGAAGTTATCCGACTATAATATATTTCAAGGCAATCAATCGGACTTAATCCCTGACAAGGGTTACGAACCTTACGAGATTTCTACCCAATTGTTTTCTGATTACGCAGAAAAACAAAGATTGATAAAAATTCCTGGCGGAAGAAAAATAACCGCTTCAAATGATGGCCTGCCGGATTTCCCGGATGGCACAACCATTGTAAAAACATTTTATTACGTTAACGATAAAAGGGATATTTCAAAAGGAAAGAAAATAATTGAAACCCGTCTCTTGATTAAATCTGGTTCCAGGTGGAATGTTGGTACTTACCTTTGGAACAATGAACAAACAGACGCCAACTTACTGACCACCGGACTAAACAAAACTGTTAACTGGATAAATGAAAGCGGAACCGGGAGGGTAATTACATATCATATTCCAAATGACAGAGAATGCGCAACCTGTCATAACTCAGGTAATGCAGTTATTCCAATTGGCCCAAAAATCAGAAATCTTAATATTGATGTGGTCAGAAGTAGTGCAACTATTAATCAGCTTACCTACTTTCAAAATATCGGAATTTTAAATCAGATGAATCCTGCTTCATTTTCCCGGTTACCAGATTCGCACAATACTTCGTTTTCTATTCCTGAAAGAGCGAGAGCTTATTTAGATGTCAATTGTGCACATTGCCATAGCCAAAACGGGAAAGCATCGGGTACCGGCTTGTATTTTGGCTATGATTTGCCGTTGAGTGAAACCAATATTACCAACAAAAAAAACCAGATAAAAAATATGATGTCAGCCGGTGATATGCCAAGACTTGGAACAACCATTATTGACGAAGAAAGCTTATCACTAATCAAAGCCTATATCAAAAGTCTTTAGAAATGAAAAATATATCAGTAATAGTAACATTACTTATGCCAATACTGGCTTTTGGTCAATCAACTGATTCAATTAAATTTAAAAGGTGCAAAGTTGGTATTGTATACTCGCCTGACTATTGTTATCGTTTATTGAGCTATCCTTCTTCAAATAAACAGATTCAGGATTTACGAAACAATGAAGAAGTATCAACCTATGGCTATACAACCGGATTAAGTATTAGAATAGATTTGACGTGCAAAATTATAGTAGAAACGGGACTGCTTTATTCTGTAAAGGGGGAGCAGACCAAAAATACCGATTTGGTGTGGGCGACCCCAAATCCTGAGTTTCCAGTCAAAAGCAAAACACAATATCAGTTTAAATACATAGAAATTCCTATGAAAGTAAATTATCTTTTAGGCGGTAAAAAGATCAGAATTTTTGTTTCGGTAGGTGTTTCACTAAATGTGTTTTCAGAAAAGAAAACAAAAGTCATTTCACAATTTGCCAACGGGCACAAATCCTCTGAGAGCTCTGTTGTTGATTTAGGCTATTTGAAATTTAATTTGGCTGCGATAGCCGGCTTTGGAATCAAGTATGATTTAACAAAAAGAGTTTACATTTCTGTTGAGCCTGTTTACCGGCAATTTATCAATTCAATTGTAGCTGATAAAAAGGCAAAAGAATACCCTTATTCTATTGGAGCAAACGTTGGCATATATTATTCATTTAAGAAAAAAAGAAAGGCTGCAGTTATGGTTGGCAGTCAACAAATAATCAAATAAAAGCGATCACGACAAATCGGGTACATAAAAATATATCATTACTACATAAATTATTTAACTAGCATTGTCCTTTCATTTAATTTAAGTGCTCAGAATAAATCATCATTGATGCTTAATATCTCCTATCTTGATTTTTTATGATTGTCAGAGGCTGCCCTTTTGATACGACAATAGAATCGGGCTTAAAGTACTCTGGCATACCTACTATTTCACCATTTGAATACTCCAGTATTATTGGACTATGTATTTGAAAACTGTATCTATCCAGGTTATACCTATATAGTCCATCTTTACTCACGGGATAATTTTTGTAATACTCTTTATTGTATTTAAGCTGCATTGATTGTATTAGAGCCTTCTCTGCATCCAATGATATTATTTTAGGTGTTGGTATATTAACTCCCATCACCATATCCATCACATCAGTGGCAATAACGTCACCCGGAGCTATAGTGTGAACCCTGAACGACTCCCTAAATTTAAAAAACAATATTGCTATTTCATGAGTAGGAAGTGTACCATAATGTAAGGGAAATTCAAGAGACAGTATATCCTGTAATGTCGAATGTCCGGTTTATCCCTTCCATACTTTCTGTTCAGTTGCTTTCCCGGCATAGTGTACTTTGTATTTCAAGAAATGACTTATCGGGCCATTAATATTACCCTCCAAAACTTTCCGATACCAATTCTGGATTAGATTTTCAGGAGATAGCCAGCCTGCAAAAGTATTATCATGATATGTGAAAATCAGACTCCGTAAATTATTTTGGGGAAATTCCTGAGGCATTGGATTGGGTTTTGGCAATGCATATTCGAAAATATGAAGCCATGGGTGTTCATATGAACAAAATGGTGTTTCTCAAATGTAAACAATTCCCTCATAAAGATTTTTTGGCGAATAGCAGGCTGAGACAAACAGCACTGTTTCGGCGACGAATGGCAAGATGAATCGACTTATGGTGAAAAAGCAGGAAACTATGCAGCGTATGGGCGGAAAGGTTTAAACGGGCGCATTTCAAAAATTAAAAACTCCGGGTAAAATACTTTTGTAACGCCGGGCAATTTATTCAGCGTTGCTTAAATTTTAGTATGTATGCAAAAAACATCTCTGTTGTTGTTATTAATAATAGTTTGCGGAGCTGAAGTTTTCATTTCCTGCAGGAAAAAAAATAATTGTGAAGCATGTAGTAATAAATCACCTGTTGCCAATGCGGGGGTTGACAGGGTTATTAATTTGCCAACTGACAGTGTTTCATTGGACGGAGAC
>Ga0193753_10000887_pt1 | contig 27563 bp, 20 predicted proteins | sample H1c2metaG_FD_144925 | JGI IMG/M metagenome (GOLD analysis project Ga0193753, IMG submission 144925) | Soil microbial communities from a riparian zone of the East river system, Colorado, United States - H1c2 | ecosystem: Environmental > Terrestrial > Soil > Riparian zone | place: USA: East... | reverse complement strand
GCCTCACCGCCTGGGAGCTGCACCAGCGCGGCATCGACGTCACGCTCATCTGCGACAACATGGCGGGGCAGGTCATGAAGGAAGGCCGCATCCAGAAGGTCTTCGTCGGTGCGGACCGCATCGCCGCCAACGGCGACAGCGCGAACAAGATCGGCACCTACTCCGTCTCGGTCCTCGCGAAGCACCACGGCATCCCGTTCTACGTCGTCGCGCCGACCAGCACCTTCGACCTGGAGACGGCGGACGGCAGCGGCATCCCCATCGAGCAGCGCGACCCGGGCGAGATCAACCGCGGCTTCTCGCAGCCCAATGCGCCGGCCGGCGTGGCGGTCTACAACCCGGCCTTCGACGTGACCCCGCACGAGCACATCGCCGGGATCGTCACCGAGTTCGGGGTGATCCGGGACCCCGACACGGCCTCCGTCCGGGAACACTTCATGCGGCACGGGCTCCTGTCCGATAAGGGCTGAGGGCTGACACCAGCCCGAGGAGGATTCCCGCATGGCCACAACGTCCCGCAAGGGCAATCGCACCCCCGTGCCCGCGCCGGCCCACCGCGCCGATGGCGACGGCGGGTCGGCGTCCACCCGCACCTCCTCGCGCTCGGCCAAGCGCCGCAGCCCGAAGGAGCCGCCCGAGGACCCCGAGCTGCTCGAGGTGGAGCGCGTGGAATTCCTGCGCGCGATGGACCGCTACAAGCGCAAGACCGGCAAGACCTTCCCGAGCTGGACCGAGGTCCTCGACGTGCTGCGCTCCATCGGCTGGACCTCTCCCGCGCGCATCGAGGCCACGCGCTCCATGCAGAGCTGAGCCGCGCGGGCTCCGGAGTCGCTAGCCGTCCCGCACGCAGCGGAATTTGCTGAAGACGTACGGGTAGTGCGGCTGGAACCAGTTGCGGAAGCTGCGGCGCAGCAGCTCCGCGTCCGTCGCGAAGCTGCCGCCGAGCAGCACGTGGTGGCGGCCGTCGAAGAAGTCCGCGGAGTAGCCCGGGTAGTCGGGCATGCAGGCCGAGAAGCCGGCGTGCGCCGCGAAGACCGTGGAGGTCCACTCCCAGCCGTTGCCGACGAGCTCGTGCACTCCGAAGGCCGAGACCCCCAGCGGACAGCTCCCCACGGGCACCGGCTCCCAGCGCTGGAAGTCGACGTTGCCGTGGCGCGGGGTCGGCTCCGCGTCGCCCCAGGGGTGCCGGCGCGGCGCGCCGTCCGGGCTGCCGTACGCCGCGCGGTGGAACTCGGCCTCGGTCGGCAGGCGCGCGCCGCGCCAGCGCGCGTACGCCGAAGCCTCGACCCACGCGACGGACACCGGCCAGTCGAAGGCGCGCCGCAGCGGCAGCTCGTCGAACAGCGTGCGGCAGAACAGCTCGCCGTCGCGCTCGACCCAGCCGTCAGGGCTCGCCCGGCCGCGCGCGCGCTGCCAGCGCCAGCCCTCCGCGGTCCAGTGGGCCGGCTCCGCGTAACCCCCGGCGCGCACGAACTCCTGGAACTCGCCGTTCGTCACGGGCGTGCTGTCGATCGTGAAGGCCGGCACATCGACGCACCGCTGCGGGAACTCGTTGTCCCAGCCGAAGGGCTGCGCGTCGAAGTCCGCGCCCAGCACGGCGCGCCCCGCGGGGATGCGCACGTCGCGGCGGCTCTCGCCCGGGACGAGCGAGTGCGCCGGCCGGCGCTCCGGCGGCCGCTTCTGCGCGTGCGGCAGCTGCGCGAGCATGTAGAGCAGCGTCTCCTGGTGCATGAGCTCGTGCTCGAGCACGACGTGGAAGGCGCGGCCGCCGCGGGCCATGACGTGGCCCGGGTCGGGCGGCCGCTCCGCGACGACCGGGAAGGCCTCGCGCAGCGCAGCGCGCACCTCGTCGCGCCACGCGACCACCTCGTCCACCGCAGGCCAGGCCGGCTCCGCGACCGTCCCGCCCTCCATGTCGTGCGGGTCGATGCCGCGCTCGAACAGATCCAGGAAGTCCGGCCTGCGATTCGCCGCGCCGAGCAGCGGACGGCAGACCTGGTTCCAGCCGAAGGCGGGCAGGTGCCCGAGATAGAAGATGAAGGGATGGCGCAGGGCGATCGGCCGGCTGTGCAGCGCGCCCGGCGCGAGCAGGTCGAAGATCGCGTCGCTGCGGCGCCAGGCGGCGGCGAGGCGCTCGAGGAGCGGGCGCGACGTCCGCGTCATGCCGCGCCGTTCTCCGGCCCGAGCAGGGCGAGCGCGAACCGGGCGGCGGGGTCCGTGTCCCAGCGCTGCAGCCGCAGCCCCGTGCCTTCCAGCCGCGCGGCGAAGGACTCGCGCGTGTACTTGGCGGAGATCTCCGTGCGCAGCTCCTCGCCACGGCGGAAGTCGAGCTCCAGGCCGAGCGCGGGGATCGTGACGCGCTGGTCGGCGCGGCTGCGCAGGCGCATCTCGATCCACGCGTGGCGCTCGTCCCAGACGGCGACGTGCTCCCAGGCCTGCAGATCGAAGTCGGCGCCCAGCCCGCGGTTCACGACCGCGAGGATGTTGCGGTTGAAGGCGGCCGTGACGCCGGCGCGGTCGTTGTACGCGGCCTCGAGCGCGGCGCGGTCCTTGACCACGTCCACGCCGACGAGGAGCCCGTCTCCGGAGGCGAGCAGCGGCCGCACGCGGCACAGGAAGGCGGGCACCTCCGCCGGTGCGATGTTGCCGATCGTGCCCGCGAGGAAGAGCACGAGGCGCCGCGGCCCGCCCGGCGAGCGCGCGAGCCGCGCGAGATCGCGCTGGAAGTCGCCGCCCACGCCGCAGACCGCCGCCTCCGGGTACTCCGCGGAGAGCCGCGCCACGGAGCTGCGCAGGTACAGCTCGTTCACGTCGAAGAGCACGCAGCGCTCGAGCAGGCCGCGCGCGCGCATCGCACCGAGCAGGAGCCGGATCTTGCGGCCCGCGCCGCTGCCAAGCTCCACGAGCTCGCGCGGCTGGAGCTGCGCGACGAGCGGGCCGGCCAGGCCGGCGAGGAGAGCCTCCTCCGTGCGCGTCTGGTAGTACTCGGGCTGGCGCGTGATCTCCTCGAAGAGGTCGCTGCCCGCGTCGTCGTAGAAGTACATGCACGGCAGCGAGCGCGGGCGGGAGGCCAGGCCGGCGCGGATGTCGCGCGCCATGCGCGTCCGCGCGGGCGCGAGCCCGCTCTCCTCATGCGATGTGCCGGTCATGCCAACCTCCATGGAGGATCTTAAGCTCCTGCAACACGCCGCCGTGCATGACCGGTGCGCGGCGCCGCGCCCGTTCACATCACCATGACCACCCGGTTGCGGCCCGTGGACTTGGCCTGGTAGAGGCAGCGGTCGGCGACCTCGAAGGCGAGCTTGGGATCGTGGCCGAGCGCCGCGCTGCTCAGCGAGCCGCCGCCGCTCACCGTGATGACGCCCTTGGGGGCTGCGGCGTGCTGGATCGCGGCATCCTGGATGCGCCCGCGGATGCGCTCGCCGAGGGCCAGCAGGCCCACCGCGTCCGTGCCCGCCGCCAGCACGACGAACTCCTCGCCGCCGTAGCGCGCGACCGTGTCGATGCGCCGAGCTTCGGCGTTGATGATGCCCGCCACGCGGCGGAGCACCTCGTCGCCGGCCGCGTGGCCGTAGCGGTCGTTGTAGTCCTTGAACTGGTCCACGTCGAAGATGAGCAGGCCGCAGGGCACGCCGGTGCGCAGCGCGCGCTCGCGCTCCTTGTCCGACTGCACCTCGAAGGCGCGCCGGTTGAGGATGCCGGTCAGCGGGTCCGTGTTGGACATCTCGAGCAGCCGGCGGTTGGCCTCGTGCAGCTCGCGCTCCTTGCCCTCGAGCACCACGTTCTTCTGGCGCAGCTCCGCGGTCTGCTCCCCCACGCGCTGCTGGATCACGCGGTGGCGCCGCGAGAGCGTCCACGCGATCCACAGGAAGAGCAGCATCATGATGCACACGGAGGCCGTGAGCAGCGTGGAGGGGCGGGCGAGCAGCTCGTCCACGGTGAGCGCCGTCGGCGTGACGGGCTGCACCTCGATCTCCCACAGGCGGTCGAAGAGCTGCCGGGTGGAGCTGGGGCTGCCGCCGCCGATGGCCGGGCTCCCGGACTCAGCGAAGGGCACGGACGGCGCGTCCGGGGTGGCCGGCGGCCCCGGCTTCAGCTTCAGCGTGACGTGGAGCTGCGGCGCATCCGGCTCGTCGCGGAAGAGCGCGATCGTCTGGTCGAGCATCACGGTCAGCGAGAACATGCCGACGATGAAGCCGCGCACCGCGCGCGGCTCGTGGAGCGCGCGCGCGCCCTCGCCCGCGACGAACACGGGAACGGCCACGAGGACGCCGTCGCGCCGCCGGGGATCCTCGGGGTGCGAGAAGAGGCTCACGGGCAGGCTGAGCGCGGGCTTGACGCGGCTCGCCGCGCTCGCGAGCGCCTCGGCGAGGTCCGGATCGCTGGCCAGGTCGAGGCCCGCGGCGTGCTCGTGCGAGAGCCGCGAGCAGCACTGGTCCACGATGTCGTGGACCGCGCCGGGGTCCACGCCGGCGCTGCCCAGCCCGCGCACGCGGAACTGGTCCTCGTCGTGCTGCACGCTGCGGCGGCGCACGTAGTCGGCCAGCTCGTCGGGGCCCACGCGCTGCACCCAGGCCACGGTGACGAGGGACGCGAAGCGGTCGTCGTTGGAGAAGACGGGGTCCACGAAGGCGCGCAGGTCCTCCTCGGCGAGACGCATGTCGAGGGCCGGAGCGTCCCGGTCGAGGGAGCGCCCCTCGCGCTCGTACAGCGTGGCCAGGAAGCGCAGCAGGTCCACCTGCTGCGTGAGCCCGTCGGCGAGGCGCTGCGCGTAGCGCGAGGCGTTCTGCTCGAACTGCGCGCTGCGCGCGTCGTCTTCCGCGGAACGCGTCGTGTGGAAGGTGAGCACCGCCACGGAGAGGCCGAGCAGGATCACCAGCACGGGGACGGTGGCCTGCGACGGTCGCTCGCTTCCGGACATGATCCCAGTCCTTATACGCACCGGCGCGGCGCGGACCAACTGCGGGTGCGCCGGCGCCGCGCGCGTCGATGCGGCCACGTCAGCCGCCGTGGCGGCGGCTCACTTCCCGACGGGCACCGAATTCGTGCTGCCGGCGACGAGCTGGCTCGGGTCGTTGGCGTACATCTGCGCCACCTCGGTCGTGATGAGCCCCCTCGCGACGAGCGACATGAGGTGCTTCTCCATCGTCACCATGTGCTCCTTGGCCTGGAGCTGCATCGTCGCGTAGATCTGGTGCCAGTTGCCCGTGCGGATGAGATTGCTGATCGCGGGGATGTTCTTCATGATCTCGTAGGTGGCCACGCGGCCCTTGCCGTCCTTGCGCGGCAGCAGCTTCTGCGCGATCACGTACGCGAGGCTGAACGAGAGCTGCGACATGACTTCCTTGCTGCGCTCGGCCGGGAAGAGGTCGACGATGCGCGTGATGACGCCCTTGGCGTCGCGCGTGTGCAGCGTGCTGAACACCAGGTGGCCCGTCTCGGCGGCGGACAGCGCGAGCGTCGCCGTCTCGGTGTCGCGGATCTCGCCCACCATGATGACGTCGGGGTCCTCGCGCAGCGCGGAGCGCAGCCCGCCGTGGAAGGTCGGCGTGTGCAGCCCCACCTCGCGCTGGCTGATGAGGCACTTGTCGTTCTTCATCACGAACTCGACGGGATCCTCGAGCGTGATGACGCGCAGGCTCTGGCTGCGGTTCAGCTCGGCCATGATCGCCGCGATGGTCGTGCTCTTGCCCGAGCCCGTGATGCCCGTGATGACCACGAGGCCCTGGCTCATCTTGAGGATGTGCTTCAGCACCTCCGGCTCGGGGAAGCCGAGCGTGTCGATGCTCGGGATCGTGCGCGGCAGCGAGCGGATGACGCAGGCCAGGCCGTCGCGGTCGTGGAAGGCATTGATGCGGAAGTTCATGCCGCCGTCCTCTTCCAGGTGGAAGGCGGCGTCCACGTCCTGCGGGTACTCGCGCTCGAGCTTCTCGATCTGGTCGGGGCGCAGGAGCGGGTAGACGAGGCCCTTGACGTGCTCGCTCGTCAGCGCCGCGGCGTCCTCCAGCGGCAGGAGGTCGCCGTCCAGGCGGTAGCGCGCCGACACGCCGACCTTGAGGTGCAGGTCCGCGAGGCGCGAGATGCCCGCGCGCTGGTACTTCTCGTCCGAGAAGCGCTGGAGCAGGTCCAGGATGGAGAGCTCGGTGCCCGCCACGGGGTAGAGCTTGACCGGCACGAAGGCGCGCCGGCGATCCGCGTAGCTGCGGCGGTCGTTGGTGCCGTCGAAGGGAACGTCCTGCTCGGCCACGCCTGCTCTCCGCGAAGGGATCCCCAGGGCAGGGGATGGCCCTTCATCGGCAGGCGTGGCGCCGGACTTGCGGTCAGGGCGCGATGCTCTGCAGCGTGGCGTTGCTCATGGGCGCCGGGAAGGTGTGCGCGGCGTCCACGCTCGCGAACTGCCAGTAGACGGTCAGGCCCGCGGCGACCGCGGGGACCTCCACGCCCGGCAGCGTCGTCACGCCGCCCGGCCCGGCCGGCAGCGGGGCGAAGAGCAGCAGCTGGCTGAAGCCGGCGCCGATCGCGAACGAGACCTTCGCGGAGGGCGAGGGCTGGGGCGAGAGCGACAGCGCCAGGAACTGGAGGTCGCCGGGCTGGCTGCTGAGCGTGTGCGCGATGGCGTCACCGGCCTTCACGTGCTGGGGCCCCGACTGCAGGCGCGGCGCGCCGGGCACGATGAGCGGCACGTGGAGCACGGCCGAGTCGCCCGCGGCGTTCTCCACGCTGACGTCGATGAGTCCGGAGCCCGTCACCGCGGGCGGCGGCGAGATGGCGATGACCTGGTCGTCCATGACGGTGAACTCGCCCGGCAGCAGCGTGACGTCGCCGAAGTGCACGGCCGTCGCGCCGGTGAAGGTGGCGCCGCTGAGCAGCACGGAGGCGGGCAGCGCCTCGCCGGTGCCGAAGGATTCGGGCCAGATCTCGGAGACCGTCGGGCGGCCGGACGGGTCGGCGGGCACCGCGGTGTTGAGCTTGAGGATCTCGAGCCCGAGCGTGATGTCGCTCATGTACACGAAGCCGGACGGCTGGAAGGGGTAGCAGCCCCACGCGCCGGACGCGAACTTCGGGATCGACGGCGGCGGCGAGGTGTCGAACTGGCCGATCTTCACCGGGTTGGCCGGGTCCGTGATGTCCCAGGCGATGTAGCCGAGCTCGTAGTACGAGCTGTGCAGCACGTGCCCGCGGATGTACGGGTTGTGCGGCAGCGTCACGCCGCCCTGCCCGAGGCCCGCGATGAGCTTGGGATCCGTCTTGTCCGAGATGTCCCAGAGCGACAGGTTGCGCTGCCCGGTCGTCTCGTCCGCGATGGCGACGACGTTGCCGTCGTCGCTGGTCCAGGTGCTGTGGGTGAACTCCTCGGGCGACTCGGTGACCGAGACCACGCTGATCTGCGGCAGGTGCGACACGTCGAGGATCGCGTAGTAGCCGTCCTGGATCATGCCCAGGTGCACGAGCCCGTCGCGGATGGAGAGATCGTGCGAGTAGCCCGTGAGGCCGCCGGCAGACGGGACGCCCTGGCCCTGCCAGGTGGTCACGAGCGGCGGATTCACGGGGTTGACGGCGAGGTCGTAGATCGCGAGGCCGGCGTCGGTACCGCAGGCGTAGAGCTTGCCCGTCGCGAGGTCCACGGAAACGGTGTGCGCGTGCTTGAGCAGGCTCACCCCGAAGGTGTTGACCAGCACCGGCTGCTGCGGGTCGGCCATGTCGATGACCTCGACGCCGCCCGAGCAGTCGTTGACCACGTACACGTAGTGCCCGTACGCCTTCAGCTCGCGCCACAGGCACTGCGTGCTCGGGAAGAAGCCGACCTCCTCCACGTGGAGCGGATCGGTCGCGTTGTAGATCACCGTGCCCAGCCGGCTGCCGAGCAGCGCGTACTCGCGCCCGTCCGGCGCGACGTAGCCCCAGATGTTGCTGTAGGCGTTGTGCTCGTCGATGGAGGCGAGGCGCGTGACGTTGAAGTCCGGCGTCTGCGCGGCGGCCTGCGCGGCGGCCTGCGGGGCGAACATCAGGGCGCAGCTCACGACACAGAGGGACAGCGGGACGTGCATGCGAGGCATCCGCGGGGGAGCGCCGGGTTCGGGGACGGCAGGCGCGGCGCCATCCAAAGGGCCCCGGCGCGGGATGTCAAGTGAGCTGGCCGCCGTTCGGGTGAACTCTTTTCACTCCGGCCGGGCGCAGCACCGACGGCCCGTCACGGCGTGACCGCGACGCTCACCGCATTGCTGACGAAGTCGGCCGGGCGCAGCGTGGCCCACGCGGCGGACAGCGTCTGGCCCACGAACGGGAGCAGGCTCCCCGCGGGCGGCGTGAACGCGACCGTCGCGTGGGACAGCGCGTCGAGCGGTCCCGGGTTGCCGGCCAGCACGCCCGCCGGCCCGAAGTGCGCGGACAGCGCGAAGAGCCTGTCCGGGTTGAGGGGCAGCAGCAGCCCGCCCGGCAGGCTCTGGCCCGGGGCCGTCCCGGCCGCGGACAGGAGCAGCACCGCCGTCCGCCCCGCCGCCGCCGTGGGCCCGAGCAGGTCGAAGACGAGCGGGGCGCCGGAGCCCGCGGACAGCTCGGGAGCGGAGGCGAGCAGCGCGGGACGGTGCTGCAGCTGCGGGTACGGGAACAGCGTCGCGCCCTGCGTGCCGTCGTCGGCGCGAACGGAGAGCAGGTCCGTGCCGCTGCCCGCGCCCGCCACGAGCTCCAGCGCGTACGTGCCGTCGCCGTGGTCCACCACCGCGCCGAGCTGCGAGAGGCCCGCGCTGCCCGGCGCGTGCGTCACCGTGAACGTGGCGCCGCCGTGGAGGATCGCGTGCCCGTCGAGGTCGAAGAGCGCGACGGTGAGCTGCCGCGTGCTCGCGCCGTCGCCCAGCACCTCGCTGTCGTCGAAGGCCGACAGGGAGCGCAGGCCGTCCGGGTGGCCCGCCGCCGCGATCTTGAAGTCGGCGTAGTCGGACGCCAGCAGCAGCACGGGGTCGGTGTCGGCCGCGAAGAGGTTGGCCTCGTTGAGGTTGCACCAGTACGAGCCCGTCGCGCAGCCGATCGTCGCGTTGCACGTGCCGTCCGTGTCGCCGGCGCGGGCCACCATGAAGAAGCCGATGTGCGCGGCCTTGGTGAAGCCGGCGGCCGGCGGCGAGCCGCAGCTCGTCGGCGCGGAGGGGCTGCACGAGCAGCGGCCGTCGCCGCCCATCGAGCGCGCGGCCTCCATGCCGGCCATGAGCCTGTCGCCGAGCGAGCCCTGCGTGAGCGTCACCGCCTGCACCGCCGCATCGATGACCGGCTGTCCCGTGAGCACGTTGCCCTGGATGGCGTACTCGTAGTCGTCGAAGCCGCCGTGCACGTCCAGCTTGAAGGCCATCGCGCCGCCGCCCGTGTATCCGGCCGCGTCGGGCGACAGGTCCACGATGCCGTACTGCCGCGTCTTCTTGAAGAAGTCGCCGTTGAGCGCGATCTGGATGATCTCGGCCGGCGGCGTGCCGAGCAGGAGCTGGTCGAAGATCTTCTTGCGGTTCGCCGCGCCCGTGTCGATCTGGCTCTGCGCGACGCCCGCGCCCTTCGACACGACCATCACGGGCAGCAGCTTGCGCAGGTCCAGGCTCTCCAGGCACGTGGCCGCGGCGATGCCGATCTCGCCCGTCTTCGTGTTGACCAGCACGATGGACCACGTCGCGCCCGCGGGCGGCGCGGCGAGCGCCAGCAGCGCGAAGGACGAGGCGAGCAGGCGCAGCAGCGAGCGGGCGGTCGGCATCGACGTGGGGTCTTTCCCGAGGGTGGCTGGCCGGGACGGCAGGCCGGTGCAAGGCGGTGCGCGCACCGGCCCGCGCGCGCGACCGCGTCCCCAGCGTACTCCGCTCCGGGATCCGCGTGGCCGCGGCCGTCCGCGGTTTCCTATCCTGCGCGCATGGAACGCTGGTCGATCGACATCCAGAAGGAGTACCTCAAGTTCTCCGCCGCGCACTTCCTGCTGTTCCCGGACGGCACGGCAGAGCGGCTGCACGGCCACAACTACCGCGTCTTCGTCGAGATCGACGCCGCGCTGACCCGCTTCGGCCTCGTGATGGACTTCAAGCGCGTCAAGCCCGTGATCCGCAAGCTCGTGGACGAGCTGGACGAGCACTGGCTCGTGCCGGGCGAGAACCCCGCGCTGCGCGTGACCCGCCGCGGCGACGGCATCACCGAGGTGCGCTTCGCGGAGCGCTTCTACGCGGCGCCCGACGCGGACGTCATCGTGATGCCGATGAACAACGTGTCGGCGGAGAACCTCGCCACGTGGGTCGGACGCGAGCTGTGCCGGCGCCTCGCGGTGGAGTTCGGCGACGTGGAGGTGCGCGCGCTGCGCTGCGCCGTGGAGGAGACGTCCGGCCAGCGCGGCGTGTACCACCGCTCCGCGGACGGCCGGACCGGCGTGACGTGACGGACGAGGCTTCCGCCCCGCGCGCCGCTCCGCCGCTGCGCGTGCTGCTCACCGGTTTCCAGCCCTTCCACGGCGACACCGTCAACCCGAGCGAGCTGCTCGTGCGCGAGCTGGCGGAGCTGCCGCCGCCGCACCCGGCGCTCGAGCTGCGCGCGGAGATCCTCCCGGTGGATCGCACGCTCGTCGCGGACGCGCTCGCCGCGGCCATCGCCCGGCACCGCCCGGGCTTCGTGCTCTCCGTCGGCCAGGCGACGGGCAGGCCGCGCGTGGACCTGGAATCCACCGCGCGCAACGCGCTGGACTTCAAGGGTCTGCGCGACAATGGCGGGCACGAGGCGCACGGAGAGCCGTGGCGCCCGGGCGGCCCCGCGCAGCGCCGCGTGAAGCTGCCGCTCGGGACGCTCGCGCAGGCGCTCGCGGCGCAGGGCCTGCCCGTCGGCGTCTCGCGCGACGCCGGGCGGCACCTGTGCAACGCCACGCTGTACACGCTGCTGCACCGTCACGCGCAGCTGCCCGCATTCTTCGTGCACGTGCCGCTGCTGCCCGCGCAGGCGCACGCGCGCGCCCAGGGCGAGCCCAGCCTGCCGCTCGAGGTCAGCCGGCGCTGTCTCCAGCAGCTCCTGGCGCTGCTCCCGGCGCTGCTGGCGGAGCGTCCGCGCGCGGAGCCGGAAGGCCGTCCGGCGCGGAGGCAGCGGGCTCGCCGCGCGCGGCACGGACCGCTGCCAGGCGGCGGCTGAGCTCCGCCTCGCCGCCGCGCCCGCCCGGCTCGTAGAAGTGCGCGCCCGCCAGCTCGTCCGGCAGGTGCCGCTGGCTGGTGAGTCCCGCGGCCACCTCGTGCGGGCGGACGTAGCCCTTGCCGGCGCCCTCGCGCGCGTGCAGCGCGGTCGGCGCGTTGCGCAGCGCGAGCGGCACCTCCAGCTCGCCGTGCCGCTCCACCGCAGCGCGCGCGGCGAGGCTCGCGCGGTAGACCGCGTCGGACTTGGGCGCCAGCGCGAGGAACACGGCCGCGGCGACGAGCGCCGCATCGCCCTCGGGCAGTCCCAGGAACTGCACCGCCTGCAGCGCGTCCAGCGCGATCCGCAGCGCGCGCGGGTCCGCCAGGCCGATGTCCTCGCTGGCCATGCGCACCAGACGGCGCGCGACGACCAGCGGGTCCTCGCCCGCGACGAGCAGGCGCTGGATCCAGTACGTCGCCGCATCGGGGTCGCTGCCGCGCAGCGACTTGTGCAGCGCGGAGAGCAGGTCGTAGTGCCGGTCCCCGGCGCGGTCGTGCGACAGCACGCGCTCGCCGCGCGCGGCCACCACGTCCGCTGCGTCCACGCGGTGCCGGCCCGACGCTTCCGCGAGGTCCGCGGCGCGCTCCAGGTCGTTGAGCAGCCGGCGCGCATCGCCGGCGGCGTTGCCGATCAGCTCCTCGCGCGCCTCCGTCGCGAGCTCCAGCCGGCGCGCGCCGAGGCCGCGGGCCTCGTCGCCCAGCGCGCGGTCGAGCAGCGCGGCGGCGGCGCTCTCGTCGAGCGGCCGCAGGCGCAGCACGGAAAGGCGCGAGAGCAGCGCGGCGTTCACGTGGAACGAGGGATGCTCCGTCGTCGCGCCGACGAGCGTGAGCGTCCCGTCCTCCACCGCGTGCAGCAGCGCATCCTGCTGACCCTTGTGGAAGCGGTGGATCTCGTCGACGAAGAGCAGCGTCGCGAGGCGCTGCTCGGCGCCGTCGATCGCGGCGCGCACGTCCGCGACGCCCGCGGACACGGCCGACACCGGCACGAGCTCGTAGCCGGCCTCCTGCGCCAGCACGCGCGCCAGCGTCGTCTTGCCGCTGCCGGGCGGGCCCCACAGCAGCAGCGAGCGCAGCCGCCTGGCCTCCACCTGACGGCGCAGCGCCGTCCCCGGGCCGAGCAGCGCGCCCTGCCCCAGCAGGTCGTCGAGGCGCTCGGGACGCAGCCGCTCCGCGAGGCCCGCGCGCTCCGCCGCAGCGGCGCGTCCGGCGGCGGAGAAGAGCGTCGGCTCGGAGGAGCGGCGCGGCGGACGCGGCATCGGGGGATCTCCGTCATCGGTCGCGCGCGGCCCCGGGGCCGGGGGCAACGGACCGCGCGTGGAGGGCGCGCGGCCCCGGAGCGAGGGCGCCGCGCGGCGGCCGAGTATAAGGTTCCCCGTCCGCCCCACCCGGTCCCGAGGTCCCATGGTCCGCATCGACATCCGCTACGAGGGCGAGCTGCGCTGCACCGCGCGCCACGCACCGTCGGGCACCACGCTGTTCACGGATGCGCCGGCCGACAACCACGGCAAGGCCGCCTCCTTCTCGCCCACGGACCTGCTCGCCACGTCGCTCGGCACGTGCATCCTCACCACGATGGGCATCGTCGCGCAGCGTCACGGCATCGACCTCGTCGGCGCGAGCGCGAGCGTGGAGAAGGAGATGGCGACCAGCCCGGTCCGTCGCGTGGGAGCGCTCACGGTGGCGATCCACGTGCCGCGCGACCCGGGGCCCGAGCAGCGCAAGCTGCTGGAGAACGCGGCTGCGACCTGCCCGGTGCACGCCAGCCTGCACGCCGACGTGCGCCATCCGGTGACCTTCCGCTGGGGCGCGTGAGGCGCGCGGCTCCGCGGCGACGCGGCGCCGCGACGCCCGTGTGCCCGTCGAGATCCCGCCGGGCGCGCGCGGGGTTCGGGCCCGGCCGTCAGCGCGGCGGCGCCGCCGCGTGCCGCACGAGCTGGACGATGTTGGTCGCGTCGCAAGGCACGAGCTGGAAAGCCGAGCGCAGCGCGGTGCGGATCGCGACGTGCGACGCGAACAGGCCGCGCGGCGGCGGGTTCTGGTCCAGGTACACCGGGTGCCCGGCCGCGAGGCGCCCCGCGGCCCAGCGCACGACGTGCTCGGGCTTCACCGTGCGCGTGCCGAGCTGCGCGAGCGTGCGCTGCTCGAGGAGCGGCGAGGCGTACGGCCCGAGATAGAGCACCGTGCGCGCGGGCTGCGTGCGGAACAGCGGCTCCACGATCCCGGGGTCGGCGGTCGTGACGAGCGCCGCGTCGGCCGGGAGCACGACGCCCGCGCGCTCGAGGTTGCGGAAGCGCTCGACGGACGCGGTGACGTCCTCGCTCGGACCCGGCGCGCGCGCCGTCGAGACGCCGCACAGCGTGGCCGCGAGCAGCAGCGCGAGCACCGGCGCGCCGGCGCGCCACGCGCGGGCCGGCGCGCGGCGCAGCGCGAGCTGCAGCAGCCGCGCGGTCCCGTAGGCGGCCAGCACGGCGATCACCGGAACGGTGGGCACGAGGTACGTCTCCGAGCGGAACGAGTAGCCGGCCAGCAGCAGCCACGTCGCACCGAGCGTGCACGCGGACAGGCCGCCCAGCAGGCGCGCCTCGGGACGCGCCGGCCGGTCCGCGCGAGGGCGTCCGTCGCGCCAGCAGAACACCAGGCCCGCGGCGGCGGCCAGCACGAGCGGCACCGAGGTCAGTTCGGAGAGGCCGAAGGCCGCGGAGAGCAGGATGTGATCGCCCTTGAAGCGCGCGGTGCCCGGCGCGTCCAGCAGGTTGTGCCAGCTGAACTGGCCGCCGACGTCCCAGCCCCACAGCCGGTAGCCCGTCGTGAACGGGCCGCCGTAGAGCAGCGCGTTGTGCGCGAGCAGCAGCGCCGTGCCGAGACCGAGGCCCGCACACAGCAGCACCAGGGCGCGCCGTCGCGGCAGCTCGCGGCTTGTGCCGCACAGCAGCTCCGCGCCGAGCACCGCGGCCGGAAAGCTCACGTTGGCGTAGCGCAGCAGCAGCGAGAGCGATGCGATGAGGCCCGCCAGGAACAGCGCCGTGCCGGAGCGGCGCGCCAGGAACAGCCACAGCACCAGCGACACGGCGAAGGCCGTCGGCACCTGCGACATGATGTAGCCGCTCGTGCTCCGGAACAGCGGCGAGCACGGCACGAGGACGATGGCCAGCAGCCCGGCCCACGGCGGGAGGCCCGCGCCCCGGACGCAGAGGTGCGCGCACAGCAGCGTGCCGAGCGCGCACGCCAGCACCGCCCACAGCCCGTTGCGCAGGTCGGGCCCGAGGAGCGCCATCGCCGCCGCGGCGAGCGCCGGCACGCCGACGGGGTAGATGCCCGGCAGGTGCTCGTCCCCCATGGCGATCGTGTTGCCGTGCCCGGTCAGCAGGCCGTGTGCCTGCGCGGCGTAGCCGACCATGTCGAAGACCATCGGCACGCGCTGCTTCGGGACGTGCAGCAGCGCGCCGGCCGCGGCGAGCAGCGCGAGCACGGCGAGCAGCTCGAACGCGAACGGCCAGCGCGTGACGGGCTCGCCGGCCGGCCCTGCGGAACCGTGAGCTGGGCCGGGCGGCGCCCCCACTAGCGGCGGAGCGCGATCGGCGGCGAACCCATGACCTTCTTGCCCAGCGCCGAGGCCACGAGGTCGCAGACGAGCTGGCCCGTGGCATTGGCGTTGTCGTGGATCGGGTTCAGCTCCGCGATCTCGAGCGCCACCAGGCGCTGCGTGTCCGCGACCATCTCCATGATGAGGTGCGACTCGCGCATGTTGAGCCCGCCCGCCACCGGCGTGCCCACGCCCGGCGCGTAGTCCGGGTCCACCGCGTCCATGTCGAAGGAGACGTGGATGCCGGCCGTGCCGCGGGACACGAACTCGATCGCCTCCTGCATGATCGGCCCGATGCCGCGCTGGTCCACGCGCATCATCTCGTAGTAGTGGATGCCGCTGCGCAGCACGATCTCGCGCTCGCCCTCGTCCACCTGGCGGATCCCGATGAGCGCGACGTTGTCGGGGTCGAGCTTGGGCGCGAAGCCGCCGAGGTTCACCAGCTCCGGCGCGCCGTAGCCCATGACCGCGCCGAGCGGCATGCCGTGGATGTTCCCCGACGGCGAGGTGTCGGGCGTGTTCATGTCCGCGTGCGCGTCGACCCAGATGAGGCCGATCTTCTCGCCGCGCTTGCGGAAATGGCTCGCCACGCCCGTGATGGTGCCGATGGCCATCGAGTGGTCGCCGCCCACGACGACCGGCATGACGCCGTCGTCGAGCAGCTTCTCCACGCGCGTCGCGAGCCGGTCGCACGCGCGCTGGATCTCCTTGAGGTACCGCGGGCCCTTGCCGGGCGCGCGGATCTCCGGGATGGGCACGCTGATGTCGCCCGCATCGGCGAAGGCGTAGCCGAGGTTGCGCACCTGCCCGGCGAGGCCGGCGTAACGCACGGCCGACGGGCCCATGTCCACGCCGCGGCGGCCGGCGCCGAGATCCATCGGGACACCGATCAGTCGGACGTTGCGGGCGGGCGCCTGGGCGCGTGCCATGAGTTCACCATCGCGTGCGAGGACGGCTGCGGAGGGCCTGAACTCTAGCGCTCAGGTGCGCGAGGTCCAGAGCCGGTCCACGAGTTGCCGCGCGCGGTGATAGGCCTTGAACTCGTAGGGCATCGAGAAGAAGCCCGTGCGCATGCGCCAGCGCGCGGAGCCGCCGAGCAGCTTCTTCATGACCGGGTTGCACTTCACGTGCCCGTCGACCCAGGGAGCGAGGAAGTTGAACACCGACCAGTCGCGCAGCACGCTCTGGGGGATCGCGCCCTTCCAGCTGTCGACCTTGTACTCGAACATGCGGCCCCACGCGGCCGCCGTCGTCGGGGGCTGGTAGCCCTTGTCGAGCGCATCCTGCCAGAGGTGCGCGCCGGGGATCGGCCGGTACGGGAAGACGTCCACCGACGCGACCTTGAAGGTGTTCTTGATCGTGCGCGCCTCGTCCATCGTCGCGCGCATCGACTCCTCGGTCTCGCCCGGGTAGCCGATGATGTAGCTGCAGCCGGCCACGATCCCGCGGCTGTCCATGCGGGACACGGCGTTCAGCGTCTCGCCCGGCTTGATGCGCTTGCCGATGGCCTGCTGCATCTCCCAGCTCGCCGCCTCGACGCCCGTGGTGACGATGTACAGCCCGCTGTCGCGCAGCAGGTCCATCGTCTCCTCGCTGTACTGGTTGATCTGCTTGATCTCGATCGTGGTGTGCCAGGTCACCTTGAGGTTGCGCGCGAGCAGGCCCTTGCAGAAGGCGTTGGTGCGCTTCTCGCTCACGCCGAAGTTGGCGTCCTGGAAGCGCAGGCCCGTGAACGGGTCCTTCACCATGATCTCCTCGACGTGGTCGAGGATCGCCTCCGCGGGGATCATCTTGTAGCGGCGCTCGGTGAGCCCGGGCGAGTTGCAGAAGGTGCACGGCTCGGGACAGCCGAAGCTGCTGTGGTAGCTGATCGCCGGGTAGGCCGACTTGCCCGGCGGGTCCGGGAAGCGGTGGCGGATGCCGCGCCCGTTGGGCGAGGACTCGATCGCGCACTGCCGGCGCTGCTCGGCGTAGTAGCGCTGCAGGTCCAGCAGCTCGAACGGGCAGCGCGGGATGTCCTCGAAGCCGACGACGGGCCGCCGCGGCGTGAAGGTGATGTGGTCGTCGCGCAGGAGCGCGAGGCCGTGGATGCCGTCCAGCGGAACGCGCGCCTCGAAGGCGTCCAGCATCTCCCCGAACGTGACCTCGCCCTGGCCGATGCAGACCGCGTCCGCGGCCGCGCCGTTGAGGAACAGCTCGGGCACCGCGGACGGGAACCAGCCGCCCCACCAGATGGCCAGGTGCGGGTGGCGCTCGCGCACCAGGTTGCTGACCAGCACGCCGTCGTAGACCTGGTAGCCGAGGATGCACGAGCTGCAGAAGATGGCCGCGTCGGCGCAGGCGGCGAGCACGCGCTCGTGCGGGCGCTCCTCGACGATCGCGTCGATGAGCTCGACCTGCCAGCCGCGCTTGAGCGCGACGCCGGCGATCTGCATGAGCTCCAGCGGCAGCAGGTCCGCCGAGATGAGCTCGCCCTTGTCGGGGTCGCCACGGTACGGCAGGTACATCACGATCTTCTTGGGCTTCATGGTGCTCGCTGGGGAGTCCCTGCCCTGCCCGGGAGGGGACTCGACGTGTGTGCGCGGGGATCTGCGCCCGAAAGGCGAGGGAGTCTACCATCAGCCCGCGATGCAGGATTCCTTCGCGATGACTTCGACCGTCAGCCCGCCCGCGACGGCTCGGCCTGCGCGCGGCCCGCGCGGCGTGCGCGACCCGGTGGATCCCGGATCGGCGGGGCCGGCCAGAGCATGAGCGACCCGACGTCCGCCGCGCGCCGCCACCCGCTTCCGCCCGAGGCCTGGCCCGACGCCGCGGAGGCCGCCTGCAGCCGGCTGTTCTCTCCGCTCCGCCTCGGGAGCGGCCTGGTGCTCGCGGACCGCACGTGGGTGCCGGCCATGGTCCCGTGGCGCGCCAGCGCGGGCGGCGAGGTGACGCCGGCCGTGCTCGACTGGTACCGCCGCTTCGCCGAGGGCCAGCCCGGGACGCTCGTCGTCGAGGCCACCGGCATCCGCGACGTCCCGAGCGGTCCGCTGCTGCGCATCGGGCACGACCGCTTCCTGCCCGGGCTGCAGCGGCTGGCGCAGACCGTGCGCGAGGCGAGCGGCGGCCGCACCGCGCTGCTGATCCAGATCATCGATTTCCTCTCGATCCGCCGGCGGCCCGAGCGCAGCCGCTTCCTGCGCGACTTCCTCGCGCTCACCGCGCGCCATCGCGAGCGGCTCGCGGAGCGCGACCCGGCGCTGGCGGAGGCCCCGGAGCCCGCACTGCGCGAGGCGCTCTGCGCGCTGGATGACGGGACGCTCGCCGCGGTGCTCGACCCTCGCGAAGCGGAGGCGCTGGAGCGTGGCGCGCGCGAGCGCGTGACCGATGTCCATCTGCCCCACATCGCGTCGCTGCCGGCGGTCCTCCCGGGCCTCTTCGCGGATGCGGCGGCGCGGGCGCGGCGCGCGGGCTTCCATGGCGTGGAGCTGCACTACGCGCACGCCTACACCATGGCCTCGTTCCTGTCGCGGCAGAACACGCGCGCGGACGGCTACGGCGGCTCGCTCGAGGAGCGCGCGCGGCTCCCGCTCGAAGTGCTCGCGGCGGTGCGCGGGCGCGTGGGCCGCGACTTCACGGTCGGCATCCGCTTCCTCGGTGACGAGGGCATCCGCGGCGGGAGCGACGTGACCGACGCGTGCGCCTTCGGCGTGCGCTTCGCCCGCGCCGGCGCGGACGTGCTCTCCATCTCGCGCGGCGGCAAGTTCGAGGACGCGCGCGCGCCGAAGGTCGGCGAGGCGATCTACCCGTACACCGGCCCGAGCGGCGCGCTGTGCATGCCGTCGGTCTTCGACAGCGAGCCGCCCTTCGGCCGCAACCTGCCCCTCGCCGCGGCCGTGCGCGCGGCGCTGCGCGCGGACGGTTCGGCGGTGCCGGTCGTCGCGGCGGGCGGCCTCAACGGATTCCGGCTCGCGGAGGCGGCGCTCGCCGCGGGCGACGCGGACCTCATCGGCGCGGCGCGACAGACGCTCGCGGACCCCGACTGGTTCGCCAAGCTCCGCCGTGGCGAAGGCACGTCCATCGCGCGCTGCCTCTACACCAACTACTGCGAGGCGCTCGATCGCCAGCACCGCGAGGTGACCTGCCAGCTCTGGGATCGCCTCGCGACCGATGAGCCGGGCACGCCGCTCTCCGCAGACGGCCGGCGGCGGCTGGTCGCGCCGCGCGGCGCCTGGCGGCCCGCACCGCGGAGCGGCGCGTGAGGCGGATCCGCCGAAGGCACCCCGAGGGCGCGTCGGGTCAGTTGTCTTCGGGGCAGCCGCCCTGGAGCGACATCCACGTGTAGCGTCCGCCGAGCTCCCTCAGCACGGCCGACCACAGGTGCTCCGCGGACACCTCGAAGACGTGACACGCCCGCGCGGGCGCGACGATCCAGCTCCCGTCGGCGGTCTCGCGCTCGAGCTGCCCCGCGCCCCAGCCGGCATAGCCGAGGAACGCGCGAGCCCTCAGCGCTCCCGCGCGGGCCTCGATCAGCTCGGGCAGGCTCGCGCCGACGCTGACACCCTGCAGGACCACGCGCCCGGCTTCGGTGTCCCGTGTCACGAATTGCAGCACGTCCGTCTGCACCGGCCCGCCCTGAAGCACGGGGATGTCGGCGGCGCGCGGGTCGACGTCCGGCAGCACCTCCACGAGCCGGCTGTCGAGCGGCCGGTTGAGCACGAGCCCGAAGGTCCCGTCCGCGTCGTGCGTGATGACCAGCACCACGGCGCGCGCGAAGTTGGGATCCGCCAGCAGCGGGCTCGCGACGAGCAGGCAGCCCCGCGAGACCGCGGCGTCACCCACGTCCGACGCCTCCAGGAAACCAGGCCGGCGCAGCGCTCATGTCGCGATGATAGACTCGACCCGCGGCGCCCGCCCGCCGGCCGTCGCGGCGCGTGCTATCCCTTGTCGCCTGCGGGCGGCTTTCCTCCGTCCTCCGAGACTCTACCGAGGTCCAGTCCATGTACGATCCAGTCATGGTCGCGCCGATGCGCGACGAACTCACGAAGGTCGGGGTCAAGTCCCTCGCCAGCGCCGCCGACGTCGACAAGCTGCTGGCCGAGCAGACCGGCACCACGATGGTCGTGGTCAACTCCGTGTGCGGCTGCGCCGCCGCGAACGCGCGCCCGGGCGTCGCCCTCGCGATGAAGCATTCCAAGCTCCCGAAGAACGCCGTCACGGTGTTCGCGGGCGTGGACCGCGAGGCCACGGACCGCGCGCGCAGCTACTTCAAGGGCTACATGCCCAGCTCGCCGTCCGTCGCCCTGCTGAAGGACGGCCAGTGCGTGTTCGTGCTGCAGCGCCACGAGATCGAGGGCCGCGATCCGCAGGCCATCGCGCGGAAGCTCACGGACACCTTCGACAAGTTCTGCTAGGCGTCCTTGCCGGCGGCGCCGCGTGTGCCGCCGGCAAGCGCCTGCCTCGCACGGCAGGCCGGTCGCGCACGAGGGCCGCGTCCGCCCGCGTTCCCGCCGGGTTCAGGGGCTCGGGCGCGCCGGGTCGAGCAGGCGGCCGCGGTAGCGCTCGGCCAGGCGCGTGTGCCGCGTCGCCAAGCCGACGTCGCGCCCGCCGATGAAGAGGTGCGTCAGCGCGCTGCGGATCTGCAGCGGGCTTCCGTCCGTCACGATGACATCGCCGCGCTGGCCCGGCGCGAGCGTGCCCACGGAGCCCTGCAGGCCGAGGATCTCCGCGGCGCCGGCGGTGAGCGCGTAGAGCGCCTCTTCCTCCGGCAGCCCGAAGGCCACCGCCATGCCTGCGTGATATGGCAGGTCGCGCGCGGACGAGGAGGAGTTGCTGCGGAAGCAGATCCGGACGCCGGCCGCGTGCAGCGCGGCCGCGTCGTGCAGCGGCGCGTCGTAGAGATCCTCGCGCTGGAAGGGCAGCGCCAGCACCGGCCCGACGATGACGGGCACGTCCTCCAGCGCGAGTCGGTCCGCCACCATCCAGGCCTGCTGGCCGCCCGCGATGACGGGCCGCAGCCCGTTGTCCGCGGCGAAGTCCAGCGCGTCCATGATCTGGTCGGCCCAGTCCGCCTCGAAGACGACCGGCGCCTGGCCCAGCGCGAAGGGCCCCAGCGCCTCGAGACGCGCGTCGCGCTTCTCCAGCGGCACGCCGCGGCGGTCCGACTCGCCGGCCACGCGCGCGTACTCGCGCGCGTCCGCGAAGAGCGTGCGCAGCTCCGCCCAGTGCTCCGCGCGGCGCTCGTCGAGCGGGCGGTCGCTCTCGTCCTCCTCGTCCGGAGCGTCCTCGTCGTCGCTGGCGGCAGCCGGGCCGCCCGCGCAGAGGTCCAGGTGCCCGCCCGACGTCTCGTGGCCGCCGTGATCGGCGGCCGGCCCGCGATCCTCCGGCTTCACGATCTCGCGCAGCGTGCGCGGCGCGACGACGTGCAGCGCGACCGCATCCTTCACCAGCGCCTCGCCCGCCGTCCAGCCCTCCAGCGCCATCGCCGCCGAGAGTCCGGCCACGCGCTCGCCGGAGGGCACCACGAGCGCGGTGGTCGTGCCGTTCACGCGCGCCACCGGGATGTGCTCGGAATCCGCGTGGTACGCGGCCGAGGCGCGCAGGTCGGGCTGGTCGGTGCCGATCTCGCTGCGGTCCTCCGTGCCCTGCACCGAATCGATCTCGACCAGCCCCAGGCTGGCACCCGCGTCGACGAAGCCGGGCCACACGTGCTGCCCGTGGACGTCGATCGCGGTGAAGCCCGCGGGCGGCGGCTCCGCGCCGGCGTAGACGCCGCGGATCACTCCGCCCTCCATGAGCACCACGCCGGGGTCGTAGACCGACAGCCCGTCTCCGTCGCGCTCCATCGTGTGCACGATGCCGCCGACGAGCGCGATGGCGGGGCCCGGCGGGCGCACCGGCGTGCCAGGCGCGCGCGTGGCGTCGCGCGGCAGGCGCAGCGCCGCGAGCGCGGCGGGATCGACGTGCCGCGCGCGCGCCTCCAGCGCGGAAGGCGCCGGCGCGGGCGGCGCCGCTGAAGCCGCCGCGCGACCCGCCTCGATCCGTGCGGCGACGTCCCGCTCGAACGCGTCGTACCTGTCCGCCCGGCGCTGGAAGTACGCCTCCCCGTCGATGAAGGTCAGCTCGCACCGCGTGCGCACATCGAAAGGGTGCCTGCTGAAGAGCGCGAAGTCGGCGTCCTTGCCGACGTCCAGCGTGCCCACCCGCGCGTCGATGCCGAGCTGCTTCGCCGGATTCAGCGTGATCATGGCCAGCGCCTCGTCCTCCGGCACGCCGCCGTACTTGCAGGTCTTGGCGGCCTCCAGGTACAGCCGGCGGAGATGCTCGTCGCTGTCGCTGTTGACCGAGACCAGCACCCCTGCCTCGTTCATGATCGCGGGGTTGTACGGCGTGGCGTCCCAGACCTCGAACTTGTAGGCCCACCAGTCCACGAAGGTCGAGGCGCCCGCGCCGTGCGCCGCGATCTCGGCCGCGATCTTGTAGCCCTCGAGCACGTGCTGGAGCGTCTTCACGCGCAGCCCGAAGTCCTCGGCCACGCGCAGCAGCATCAGGATCTCGCCGGCCTCGTAGCAGTGGCTGTGGATGCCGATGGTTCCGGTGACGATGCCGGCGAGCGCCTCCAGCCGCAGGTCCCGGCGCGGCGGATCTCCCGCGCGGCCGGCCGCCTGGGCGGCGCGGAAGGCGGTCCACGCGTCGGCATACTCGCGGCCGGCCTCCAGCGCGCGGCGGAGCACGGCCTCCACGCCCATGCGCGTCCGAGGAAAGCGCGTGCCATCCCCGCCGTTGGACTGCCGGGGGTTCTCTCCGAGCGCGAACTTCACGCCGCGCGGCGCGCCGGCGAAGACCAGCTCGGGCGCGCTCTTCCCCCAGCGCAGCTTGATGACCTCGTGCCGTCCGCCGATCGCGTTGGAGCTGCCGTGCAGCAGGCGCGCGGTCGTGACACCGCCGGCCAGCGCGCGCCAGAGGTCCACGTCCTCCGGGTCGATCTCGTCCTCGATCGTGCACTCCGGCGTCACGACGCGCGTCCACTCGTTGATGCCGCCGCGGATCGCCGCGTGGCAGTGGCAGTCGATGATGCCCGGCATCAGGAACTGCCCGGCCGCCTCGATGACGCGCACGCCGTCAGGCGCGACGAGGCCCCTGCCGAGCGCCGCGATCTTTCCGTCCCGCACGAGCAGGTCGCTGTCCTCCAGCGTGCCGTGGCTCACGGTGAGGATCGTGGCGCCGCGCACGAGCACGTTGCCGCCGGTGCGGACGTCGGGCACGCGGTCGCTGTCGAGCTCGACGGGCCACGTCGCGACCTCGCGCCCGGCGCCAGGCGCGGCGATCGCCTCGGGCGGCCCGGGCGCGGTCTCACCGCCGGACCTGCCGGCGGCCGCCTCCTCGCCGGACTCGCGCGCCTTGCCGTCCTTGACGCGTGCGTGCTCCTTGCGCCGCGCGGCCTCGCGCAGGTCGAACAGCACGCCGTCGACGACGAGCACGCGCGCGCGGCCGTGCTCGTCGAGCGGCGCTCCCTCGAAGGCCGCGATGTGCGCCGCGGCGCCCGCGACGAGTTCGCCGGCGGGCGCGCGTTCACCGAAGATCGTGTGCGGCGCCCGCGTGAGCGCGGCCAGCGCCGCATCCGCCGTCAGCCCGCCCTTGTCGATCACGGTGCGCAGCGACTCGATCAGGTCCTCCGGCGAGCGCCCGAACGTGCCGAAGGCCACCGGAACGCCCGCGGCCTGCAGCATGGCGATCCCGCGCACGTTGGCGAGCCAGCGCTCGTGCCGGTCGCGGCGCTGGCGCTCGGGCAGCTGCGGGTTCCACGCCGGGTGCAGGCCCGGGCCTTCCCCGTCCTCCGCGGGCTCCGCCTCGTCCGCCTGCACCCCCTCGTCCTTCTCCGCTCCCTCCTCGCCCTCTTCATCCGCCTCGTCCTCGGCGCGTTCCGCGGACGGGTGATCGGGATCCTCCGGCTCCTTGCCGAAGCGCAGGTCGTGGATCACCGGCACGTGCCGCGCGGCCAGATCCGGAGCCAGCTTCCACGCCTCGGTCCCGCCGGCGATCACGACGCGCAGACCCGGGAAGTCCGCGGCGAGGCCGAGCGCAAGCCGGATGTCCTCGGCCTCGTGCGCCAGGACGATCAGCGGCTGCGTCCCGGCCAGCACCGGCTCCAGCGCCCGGAGCGCGGGGTCCGTGACGCCGCGGCGCGGCACCTCGTCGTGCGCGTGCGCGGCCGCGAGCTGGACCTCGCGCTGCGCGTCGAGCAGTGCCTGGCGCAGGTGCGCCATGACGCCCATGAGCGTCGCCGGATAGTCCTGCCCCGCGTAATTCTCCGGCCCGCTCCGCCATTCGAGCGAGCAGAGCGAGGCGACGCCGGCCTGCAGCACGGCCTCGCGCGGCGGACGCCCGGAGAGTGCGACGAGCGCTCCCGCCCCCGACAGCAGCTCGTCCGCAGGCGCGATGAGAACGATGCCGATGCCCGCGGCGCGGCGCTCCTCATCCCGCGCGACGTCCTGCGGGCGGAGGGCTATCGCGTCGAACTCCGGGCGCAGTCCGCGGCGATAGCCCTCCGGAATCGACACCTCCACGTCCGCCGTGAGGTCGCTCGGGCGGCCCTGCACATCGGCGCGCTCCGGGCGCGGGAGGCTGCACTCCCCGAGCGCGTCGAAGAAGGCCGCTGTCAGCGTCAGGCCGCTCACGTCCACGGCGCGCGCGTCGAACGGGAGCTCGAGGCCGGCGCCCACGGCCGTGATGTGGCCGTCGCGCACGAGCACCGTCGCACCTTCGAGCGGCGCCTCGCCGGCGCGCACGATGACCTTGCCGCCGACGAGCGCGAGCGGCGGCGCCGTGCGCGCGGCGTCCGGCGCGGCACGTGCGAAGGCGGGCCATGCCGCGAGACAGCAGGCCGACCACAGTGCAACGGACAGGCGACCCATGCCGAGCTCTCCGCGCCGCGGACGGAAAGCGTCAGATGCTAGCGCGCGGCTCCGGACCGGGTCGAGCGCGGCGCTCGCGCCGCTGCGCACGCAGCAGCGTCTGGCGCGCCGCGGACTCGAGGACCGCGCGCGGGATGTCGCGTCCAGCCGCCGCGGCGAAGGCATGGCGGAACCGCACGCGGTCCGCTCGCGTGATGCCCGCAGGCAGGTCGCCGAGCTGGCCGAGCATGCGGGCGGTGCCGCGCGCGTCGTGCGGCGCCATCCGACGCAGGCCGTCGAGATCGATCAGCCAGAGTGCGGGCCCCCTCCGCGGCGGATCGACGCGCCGGTCGCGCGCGGGCGGAGCAGGCCCCGGGGTCACCAGCACGTTCTTGGCCGCCAGGTCGGCGTGACGCAGCCCCGCGCGCGCGAGGCGGCCGACCAGAAAGCCCGCGGCGCGCGCCAGGGCGGCACGCTCCCTCGCGGCGGCACCGGAAAGGACCGCCTGGGGCGCAGCGAGGCGTGCAGCCTCCTCCCGCAGCGAGGTGGCTGTCTCCAGCGCGCGCGTGACGAGCACGGCGCTCCCGTCCGCGCGCTCGAGCAGCGCGAGCGCCTGCGGCGTCGGGATGTCGAGCACCTCGAGCCTTCGCGCGCCGACCCAGGCGCTCCTCGCGCGCGACAGACCGAGGCGCTGCCGCACTCGCGACCAGGCGCCGGCTGCGGGGAACTCCTTCACCACGTGGGCGCCAGCGTCGCCCGGCGCGGCGGCCACGCGCGTCACGAGGCTGCGCGGCGCGCGGCCGAGCACGCCACGGCCCTGCCGGAGCGCCACATCGTGCCGCTCGAGGTCCGTCGCGAGCTGCTCCACGGAGAAGCCCCGGCGACGGAACACGCGCCCGCCGTGCATGCGCTCCGCCGCGAACTGGGACGAGTTTCCCAGGCAGCGCGTGGTGCGGCCGCGCACGTAATCCGACTCGAAACCGTGCAGCGCGCGGCGCACGTCTTCGACGAGCGCATCGGGCCTGTCCCCGCGGGACGCCGCGTACGGCAGCAGCAGCGCGGGCACGTCGGCATCCAGGTCGATCCCGCCTCGCAGGGAAAAGAGCAGGCGCGCCAGGTTCGCGAGCCGCATGCGGCGCGTCAGCCGCGGCACGCGCCAGACCGAGTGCAGGTCCGTGACCAGCACCTGCTCGTCCGGCGTGAGCAGCAGGTTGTCCGCGTGCAGGTCGCGGTGCAGCCAGGGGTGCGCGTGCAGCCGGGTCGTGACCGAGAGCGCGGACGCGGCGAGGGACAGCACCCGGCGGCGATCTCCGCGTGCTGCGGCGGCCTGCACCTCGTCGCCCAGCGTGCGCGCGGAGGGCACCAGCCGTCCGAGAAACCAGGCCTCGCGCAGGCGGCCTGCCTCGCGCCGCTCCCCGAAGCCCAGCGCCGAGACGGCCGGCAGGCCCAACCGTCCGAAGGCCACCATCGCGCGGAATTCGCTGCGCGCACGGCTCGGCCGGACCAGGTACTTGAGCGTCTCCGCGCCGCGCACGCGGAAGTGCTTGAGCAGGATGCCGCCGGAGACGCCGGGCAGCGCCCACACGCTTCGACCGGCGGCGGCCTTCAGCGCCGGAGCGTCCGGCGTGTGACCGGCCGCGAGCCCCTCGACGAAGGCCGCCAGCGCGGGCGGAGGTTGGGAGACCCACCACCAGCGGACGGTTCGGTCAGCCAACTCGTGCACTCGTCCGGCTGAAGCTCACGCCCGTCGGCGTCGCGAGCGCACGGTTGCGTCGCGCGTCGCAGAGTCTACCGTGAGCGCTCCGCACACCGATCGCGCGAGGGAGTCAACCGCATGTCGAAGCAGGACTTCACGCCCTACCAGCAGGGCATCGTCAAGCGTTTCTACGAGAATCGGGACACGCTGGCGATCCAGAAGCTCGGCGAGCTGGTCTCCGACCTGTACCTGGCGACCTCGGAGGCGAAAATCTCGCGCGCGTGGAAGAGCGTGCACAAGCAATTGCTCGCCGCCGGAGTGCACAGCCACCAGGCCGGCGCGATCGTCGGCGACCGGGACCTGGGCGCCCTCGCGAAGCTGCTCGCGACGCTCGCCTGACCCCGCCACCGCCGCTCAGCGCGGCGTCACGCCGAGCCCGCCGAAGTAGGCCATCATGGCGTGGAACTGCGCGTGCAGATCCTGCTCGTCGACACCGAGCGGCGACTTGAAGTACGGCGCGAGCTGGCGCATCGGCCCGCGCTCGCCGCGGCGCATGGCCAGCTCCGTCAGGCGCACCATGTCCAGCACCAGCGGCGCCGCCAGGATGCTGTCGCATCCCTGCCAGGTGAACTGCATGGACATCTTGTGGTCCATGAATCCCTGGAAGTGGATGAAGTCCCACGCGGTCTTCAGGTCGTGCAGGGAGGGCACGTAGTCGATCCCGACGTGCGTGTGCACGGGGTACCCGAGGATGCTCGCGAGCACGGAGTCCTTGCTGCGGACCTTGGTCGCGAGATTGTCGACGTGAGCGAGCACCTGGCCGTCGCGGTCGCCGAGCATGTTGTATCCCTGCCAGCTCAGCACGCGCAGGTTGCGGTACTTGAACATCGGCGCCAGCGCGCTCTTGACGAGCGTCTCGCCCGTCTTGCCGTCATTGCCCATGAACGGCACGCCGCAGGCGCTGCCGATGACGCACATCACCGGCGCCAGGGCGGCCGTCGACGGTGTGAAGTTGATGTAGCCGCAGCCCTCCTGGAACGCGGCGTACGAGTACAGCATGCTCGGCCGGATCCGCGAGATGTCCCCGGCGTCGAGCAGCGCCTCGAAAGCCTCCGATGAGCCGATCGTCTCGACGGACGGCAGGTCGGGCTCGGTCGAGGCGAGGTTGACGACCACGACGCGCTCCACCGATTCCCGGGCGCGGAAGGCGCGGATGTCCGACTGGATGCGCTGGATGATGG
>Ga0193753_10000886_pt1 | contig 27581 bp, 21 predicted proteins | sample H1c2metaG_FD_144925 | JGI IMG/M metagenome (GOLD analysis project Ga0193753, IMG submission 144925) | Soil microbial communities from a riparian zone of the East river system, Colorado, United States - H1c2 | ecosystem: Environmental > Terrestrial > Soil > Riparian zone | place: USA: East... | reverse complement strand
TGGCGTCGTGGGCATCGTGGGTGTGGTCGGAGTCGTAGGTGTGGTCGGAGTCGTGGGCGTGGTCGGAATCCCTGGCTCCTGATCGGGCCCCGGAGTCGTCGGCGCTCCCCCACCGGCAGTCGCGGTCGGCCCATTCGGCGTCGCGGGCGTGGTCGGATTCGTGATGCCGCTACCAGCTGCACCGGTCACGACACCCGGCGCGGCTCCACCCGCAGCGCCGACTGCCGAACCCATCGTCGGCGTTACTGGGGCGCCGGGCGGCGGAGCGCTGTTCGAGCTGCATGCGATCGAACCGCAGATGAAGCTGACGCACAGCAGAGTTGCTCGGCCGGCTGAACGCCGGCTGCCTTGATGAAGTCGTGTCATGGGCCGCTATCCCTGTCGAAGCGTAAATCGCGCGCGCTTCGGCCGAAGTCGATGACTACCCTTGTACAACGTTCTTCACGCGGGTGTTCAAGGTTCATTCACTGTCAGTAAACAAACAGCGCAAGTGGTGATGGTTCGTCCCGACTCTCGGTAGCTAACGCTTTGCGTCAAGCAGGCTCAGAAGCCAGTCGCGTTAGTTCGTCATGATCAGCACGCGCCAAAGTTTGAACAAACGAACTTGCGAAGTACCAACTGCCGCCATCAGCTGCAGGTGCCTCGACCCGACCGATCGAGATCCAAGACCCATCGCGCGAGCCCCGATTGCGACTCGCGCAAAGCAGTCGAGTGCCGCGGGTACTCTCCGAATGTGACAACGATGCACCCCAGGGTGAGTTCCCAGCCACCGCTCCGACGTGACATTGTCACCACTCGGCCACATTTCACTTGAACTCCAGTCGCCTGCTTCTCATCCTGAACGGCTCACTCTGCGAGTCGATCCGTGAACCCAGTTCTGTTCAACATCATCAATTTTGCGGGAATTTCGCTGCTTCTGCTCTCCGAATCCCGTTCCGACGTCTTCCGCCGCCTCTGGTCCGACCGCCGCCGCATGCGCCGCAACCTCGCGTTTCTCGCGACCAGTAGCAGCGTGGCCCTGATCCTTCACTTCGCAGTGGCCGGCCTCTCCAAGGTCCTGCCTCGGCTCTCGTGGGACGGCCCGCTTTGGGCGCAGTTGATCGGCGTGTTCGCCCTCGCCGAGCTCTTCAACTGGGTGCTCCACTGGGCCAAGCACAAGAACTCGTTTTTATGGCGTGTTCACTGCCAGCACCATCGCGATGACCAATACACGGTCTGGCTGACTACTCACACCTACGCGCCCGAGGTGCTGATCTCGGGCACGATCATGGGCAGCTTCCTCATCATCTGCGGTTTTCAGTCGCTCGCGCTCGATTGCTACTTGTTGTTCTATTCGCTCGTGAACCTGTACCAGCACTCGGCGCATCCGTACTCACTCGGATTCCTCGACCGCGTCATCATCAATCCGGCCTACCACCGCCATCATCACGGCGGCGATCAGGTGAACTTCGGCAGCACGCTGAGCCTGTGGGATTGGGTGTTCCGCACGGTCGCGTGGCCGAAGGATCGTCACGTCGCGATCAATCCGCCGCCGGTGGAGCAGAGTCCGGAGCCGTTCGGCTTCGTCGCAGAGATGCTTTACCCGCTCAGGCCTAGCCGCTGGGTGGACTCGCGTCGCACGCAGTGACTTCGAAGCCGACGTTTTCCGGTGCGTAGGCCGCAAGCCGTGAGGCCATCAGCTGCACGGCTTCCGGCTTGTCGTCGATCAGCACGAACTTGCGACCGTGGCGCGCAGCTGCGTCGCCGGTCGTGCCGCTGCCGGCAAAGAAGTCGAGCACGACATCGCCGGGCTGCGAATGGACTTTGATCACACGCTCGATCACGCCGAGCGGCTTTTGCGTCGGATAGCCCGTCTTCTCGCGACCATTCGTGGGCACGATCGTATGCCACCAGACATCGGTCGGTGTCTTGCCGCGCTCCGCTTTCTCTTTCGAGACTAAGCCGGGCGCCATGTACGGGATGCGATCCATCTCGTCGTAGTTGAAGACGTACGCTGCCGGGTCGAGCACGTACCAGAGCAGCGTGTCGTGCTTCGGTGGCCAACGGTTTTTCGGCCGGCCGCCGTAGTCGTAGGCCCAGATGATCTCGTTCATGAACCGGTCGCGCCCGAGCAAGCGATCGAGCGCCACCTTCACGTAGTGCACTTCTCGCGAATCCAGGTGCACGAAGAGCGATCCGTCGGGCGTCAGGCAGCGAAGCGAGGCCTCGATCCGAGGCATCAGAAATCCTTCGAAGTCGTCGAATGTATCTGCGTACGCCTCGCTCGCAATGCGCTGCACGTCGTAGCGACGACCGCCGAACCCACCGCGTTCGCCAGGCCCAGCGCTCGCGGTCACGCGAATGCGATCGCGCTTTTGCACGACGCCGGTGTTGAACGGCGGGTCGATGTAGATCAAGCGCGCGAAGGCGTCGGGCAGAGTTGCCAGCACCTTCGCGTTGTCGCCCAGGACGATGCGGTTCATCTCCCGCAGTCTACTTTCGACGACCGTCACTGGAAAACATACACGGCGCCTGCGTTCGTGGAGCTGTTGTCGGCCTGGTTCCCGTCGATCCCGCTCGCGTTACTGGCCTCGTAGATGGCAGCGACGGCAGCGCTGGTCTTCGACATGACGACGTTGTACCCGAAGCCGTCCGCCTGATCGGTGTTCGATGCCTTGAAGTAGCCGTTTTGCGCCCAGTCGGTCCCGTTGCGCGCGAACAAGTACGCGGCGCCCGAGTAGAGCGCGCTCGCTTGCGTCGGAGCGGGGTTCAAACCCCGGCCGGTCGAAGCTTCGCCGACCGCGCCGACGAACATCGCGTCGTCGGTGAGCGCGACCGAAAAGCCGAAGTAGTCCGACTGGGCTGCGTTCGAGGCTTTGACCACGGCGGTCGGCATCCACTTGTCGGTTCCGCGCTCGAATAGGTAGACCTCGCCGGCCGGTCGTTTGACCGTGCTGAGCGCGATGAACTCCGCGCGCGGCGCGCCGACCGCGATCGTCTTGCCGTGCAGCGCCATTCCAAAACCGAACGTCGCGTCTTGAATCGGCATCGGCGGTTGTAAGCGCTGCGGCGGGCCCCAACTCGCGCCCGAGCCTTCGAACACGTAGACGCCGCCGCCGCGAGAAACGCTGACGCCCTCTTCTTGCGCGGCGACCGCGACGACATTGCCGGAGACTCCGATCTCCGAACCGAACAGCGAACCCTCCGCAGCCATGCTCGCTTTGAACGTGTGAGCTTCGGTCCACGTCGTGCCCGAGCGCTGAAAGAGCACCGCGGTCCCGCTATCGTGCACGTCTCCATCGCCGCGCGATGCGCCGACCGCGAGACTGTCGCCATCGATCGAGACGCTCGCGCCCAACATGTCGCCCGGTTCGCCCGCCATCGCGGTCAGCTTCGCTTGTTGCGTCCACGTCGTGCCCTGCCGGACGAACACGTACACCGAGCCAGGCCGCGTCGGCGCGATCGCGGGATTGAAGATGTCGTCTTCGATTTGCCCGACCGCGATCGTGTCGCCGCTGATGGCGACGCTGGTCCCGAAGAACGAGTTGGTCGAGGTGTCGTTCGCTTTCAAGTACGCCTGCTGCGTCCATGACGTGCCGTTGCGAACGAACACGTAGACCGCGCCGGAGTCTTGCACCGAGTTGTCGCCGTCGTCCCCGTTCACACCGGTCGCTTTGCTGTCTTCGTAGAACGCACCGACAACGAGCGTGTCGCCAGCGAGTGCGAGACTGTAGCCGAAGTGATCGACCGAGCCGGACTTGCTCGCTTTCAGGTACGCGCTCTGCACGCCCGTGCGTTCGATCGCGACGCGGTAGGCCGCCGGGACGCCGCGCTCCGCGCTCACCAGGATCTCGGCCTTGCTGGGTCCGAGGGGCAAGATTTGCGACGGCATCGCTGCGCCGGCGGCGACCGCGCTGCCGTTCAGCTTGATTTGCGCTTTGACTGGTGCCGTCGCCGTGAACGTCGCGCGCTGCGCCGTCAGCCCGACCTTCAGGGTGTAGTCGAAAAGTTTTGGAGAAAACGCTGGCACGAGCGTGCCTTCTGCAGCGGAGAGCGACGTCAGTAGCGGTGAACATCCCTTCGTGCCGTCGCCCGTGTATTCAGGCGGGCATTCGCCGCACACACGTTTGCCGGCCATCGGCGTGCACGTCGTCATCGGGTCGCAACCGCCGTTGTTCGCGCACGTCGTCGCTTCGCGGCAGCCCGCCGCGTCCTCGCTGAAGCCGGTCTTGCACTCGCAGCTCGCGACGCCGCTGCCCGGCAACGGCACGCAACGTTCGTTCGTCGAACACGCGATCACTTCCGAATACACGAGGTCCTTGCACATGCGCATCGTCTCGGATGCATCGCAAAACGGAACCTCAGGCATGCGGTTGATGCATTCCTGCGCCATGGGCTGACACATGCCACGCCGCGCCAGACTCGTGTCGCAGCGCTCGTTTTCAGCGCACTCCGATTGTGCGCGCCACATGCCGCTCTCGCACGCGAGCGGTGTCCGCGTACCGTGGCCGGAACAGCCGCGAGCTCCTTCGCCATCGCACGGCCCGCCTTCTTGGACGATGCCGGCCATCGCTGACTCGATCGTGCCTTGCATGCCTGAGTCCGTGTCCGGCGGCGGTTGCTCGACACCACCATCCGGAATCGAGCGCGGCTTACCGTACGGTTTGCTGTCGGCAGCGACGCAATTGCCATCCGCACACGTAAGCGGGTAGTCGCACAACTCGCTTCGCGCGTAGCACTCTGCTTCGAACACGACGCGCAACACGAGAGTCTCGCCTTGTTTCAGCTTGTCGATGATTCGGGCTTGCGCTGCGACGCCGCCTCGAACGCCTTGCATGGCCGCCTTGCGACCGGTCGCCGTCAGTTGGAACGTTCCACCGAGCTCCGAGCCGAGCGGCTGGAACCGAAACGACAGCGGCCACGTGTGCTGCGTGTTCGGTTTGAAGTTCCGCATCAGGTTCACCCGCGTCTGGAACCCGCCGCCTGCCGCATCTTCAATTTCGACGACTGCGTCGACGTCGGCGACGAGGCTACGAACTTCGCTGTCGGCATCGATGAGGACGATCACCTGACTGCGCGAGATCGGCTCGCTGCAGCTGACGGCGGTGGAGCTCAGCAGCGCCAGCAGTGTCAGTCGCGTCAGTTGCAACTGCAGCCAATGGCTGCGGACGGCAAAGCTGCGAGCACAAATCGCCGCGCGGCTTGCCGGACGCGTCGACCCTGTCTTGCCCCAGCTCGCTCCTGGCACTTCCTCCACCAAACCCCGACAGGCGAGTGCTAGTCGAGCTAGTCGGCTGTAACAAGCGTCCTCAGGCGCCAGAGCCGCGGATTCCGAGGCAAAATTGCCTGAACATCGCTCCTGGAACCTCGCGCGGCACTCGAAATCGTGAAGAACGTTGACGCCGCGGAACCGGAGCGTCCATACATGCGTGATGTCGGGCACGCGTGCCGCCACGGATGAGCGTAAAGCTTCGAATTCGACACGTATTCCGGAACTCGACCAGCGCGCCAGCGGCGTCTTGCTCCACGTGACCAGCTTGCCGGGACCCCACGGCAACGGGGATCTCGGAAGCGAGGCGCACCGGTTCGCCGACTGGCTCGTCAGTGCGCAACAGTCGTTCTGGCAGATGCTTCCGGTCGGACCTTGCGGCTACGGCAATTCGCCGTACAGCGCGCAGTCCGCGTTTGCCGGCAACCCGCTGTTGATCGCGCTCGAGCCGCTCGTCGATCGCGGTTGGCTCAAGGCGAGTGAGCTGCGTGCCGCTGCCCAGTTACCAGCCGAGCGGGTCGACTTCGGCGCCGCGGAACGTTTTCGGACGCGCTGCCTGCGGATCGCGTTCGAGCAAGGTAAGCGCGACCCGAAGCTCGCCACGTTTCGCGAGCGACACCGCGCGTGGCTCGACGACTACGCATTGTTTCGAGCACTCAAGAGCGCGCACGGCGAAGTGGAGTGGACGCGCTGGGAGCCCGAGCTTCGCGATCGCAAACCCGATGCCCTCGCGAAAGCGCGTCGCGAGCTCGCTGACGACATCTCGTTTCGCAGCTTCGAGCAGTGGCTGTTCGATGAGCAGTGGCAGGAGCTCCGCAGCCACTGTCATGCGCGCGGGGTCGCGCTGGTCGGCGACATCCCGATCTTTCTCGCCCACGACAGCGCCGACGTCTGGCAACACCGCGAGCTCTTTTTTCTCGACGCGAGTGGGCAACCATCGGTCGTCGCGGGCGTTCCGCCGGACTACTTCAGCGCGACGGGCCAGCGGTGGGGTAACCCGCTGTATCGGTGGGACGTGCAGCGCGAAACGGGTTACCAGTTTTGGCTCGACCGCATGCGCAGCATGCTCGCGCGCTTCGATGTCGTCCGCCTCGATCACTTCATCGGTTTCTCTCGCTACTGGGAGATCCCCGGGGCCGAGCAGACTGCGGTGAACGGACGCTGGCTTCCGGGACCGGGCGAGGAGCTATTTGCGACGCTCGCGCGCGAGCTCGGGCGGCTGCCGCTGATCGCGGAAGACCTCGGCGCGGTGACGCCCGAAGTGACTGCGCTTCGAGACCAGTTCAAGCTGCCGGGCATTCGAGTACTGCAGTTCGCGTTTGGAACTGACTTGGCCGCACACGACTTTCTGCCGCACAACTATCCACGCACAGCTGCCGTATATACAGGTACGCACGACAACGACACTGTCGTGGGCTGGTTCGAAGCACGCGAAGAGCTAGCTGCCGGGACGGACCAGGCCAGCACGCGCTCACCCGAGCAAGTCGAGAAGGAGCAGCGGGCTGCACTTGCCTACTTGGGCGCAGCCGATGGCAGCAACATCCACTGGGACATGATCCGGATGTGCTTATTGTCAGTGGCGAACACAGCGATCTTTCCGCTCCAAGACCTGCTCGGTCTCGGTTCAGAAGCGCGTATGAATCGACCAGGACGAACCTCAGGCAACTGGGAATGGCGCGCGGCGCCGGGCGCAACGAGCCCGGCCCTCGCGGCGCGCCTTGCGGACCTGACCCGGCGCTACGAGCGGCATCAAACAGGCGAGTGAACATGAATCGACCCGCAGCTCCACGGACCGGGCTCAGCTCCGATCCGCATTGGTACAAAGATGCTGTCATCTACGAATGCCGCACCCGATCATTTTTCGATAGCAATGGCGACGGCATAGGCGACATCGCCGGGCTCGAGCAGAAGCTGCCCTACTTGCAGGACCTCGGCATCACGGCGCTGTGGCTCTTGCCGCTCTTTCCATCGCCGATGCGCGACGACGGCTACGACACCGCCGACTACTTCGATGTCGATAACCAAGTCGGTACGCGTGAGGACTTCCGGCACTTCATCGAAGAGGCGCACCGCCACGGCATCCGTGTGATCACGGAGCTCGTGCTGAACCACACGTCCGATGCGCATCCGTGGTTTCAGCGCGCACGTCGCGCTCCGGTCGGGAGCTCGGAGCGCAACTTTTACGTCTGGACCGACACGCCGGAGCTGTACAAGGACGCGCGCATCATCTTCAAGGACTTCGAGCCTTCGAACTGGTCGTGGGATCGGATCGCGAACCAGTATTACTGGCATCGCTTCTTCTCGCATCAGCCGGATCTCAATTTCGAGAACCCGGCGGTGCAAGAGGCGCTGTTCGAGGTCGTCGACTTTTGGTTCGCGATGGGTGTCGACGGGCTGCGGCTCGATGCCGTGCCTTACCTCTTCGAACGTGAAGGAACGAACTGCGAGAACTTGCCGGAGACGCACGCGTTCTTGAAGCGCCTGCGCGCGCACGTCGATTCGAAGTTCGAAGGTAGGATGCTCCTCGCCGAAGCGAACCAGTGGCCGGAGGACGCCGCGGCGTATTTCGGTGACGGCGACGAGTGCCACATGAACTTCCACTTTCCGATCATGCCTCGGATGTTCATGGCGATTCACATGGAGGATCGCTTTCCGATCATCGACATCATGGCGCAGACGCCGCAGCTGCACGCGAACTGCCAGTGGGCGATGTTCTTGCGCAACCACGATGAGCTCACGCTCGAGATGGTCACGGACGAAGAGCGCGACTACATGTATCGCGCGTACGCCCACGAAACGTCGATGCGCATCAACCTCGGCATTCGGCGTCGGCTCGCGCCGCTCGTCGGAAACGATCGGCGCAAGGTCGAGCTGCTGAACGGGCTCTTGTTTTCGTTGCCCGGCACGCCGGTCGTGTACTACGGCGACGAGATCGGCATGGGCGACAACGTCTACCTCGGCGATCGCAATGGCGTTCGCACGCCGATGCAGTGGAGCTCCGATCGCAACGCCGGGTTTTCGCGCTCGAACCCGCAGCGCTTGATCCTGCCGGTGATCATCGACCCCGAGTACCACTTCGAGTCGCTGAACGTCGAAGCGCAGCAGAACAACCCGAACTCGCTCTTGTGGTGGACGAAGCGGCTGATCTCGCTGCGCAAACGCTTCCGCGCGTTCGGTTGGGGCTCGATCGAATTCCTCGCGCCGAGCAACGCGCGCGTGCTCGCGTTCATTCGCGAGTTCAACGACGAGCGCATCTTGGTGGTCGCGAACTTGTCGCGCTTCGTCCAATACGTCGAGCTCGACCTCGCGAAGTACAAGGGCATGATCCCAGTCGAGCTGTTCGGTCGCAACTCGTTTCCTGCGGTCGGCGAGCTGCCGTATCTGCTCACGCTCGGCGGTCACTCGTTCTACTGGTACTCACTCGAGCAACAGCCGAGCCACGAGAAGACGGCGCGCGCCTCGTTGTTCGAGCCGCCCGTGATCGAATGCGGCGGCTTGAGCGCGCTGTGCTCAGGGTCGGATCGTGTGCTTCTCGAGGAGATCCTGCCGGAGTACTTGAGCAGCCGCAGCTGGTTCCAAGGCCAGCACCGCACGATGCAACGCGTGACACTTCAAGACGCCATCCCATTGACAGATTCGCGCGACGGTTTGTGCGTCGCGATGATTCGCGTGGAGTACACCGAGGGCGAGAGCGAAACCTACGTCATACCGCTGGCGTTCGTTCCAGACAGCAACGAGACGCGCATCAAAGCGCCATTCTCGGTGCTGGCTGCGTTGAAGACGCCACAAGGCGACGGCAAGCTGGTGGACGCGGCCGAAGAGATGCCGTCGCGAACAACTTGCGGTTCGGAACGCCACGAAACGAGATCGTCGGTAGCTCGAGCCTAACTCCCGCCGATCGCGAATCGATCGGAGAGCCACGCCCGGTCGAAGGGTATCGTCCAAACGCAGCGCTGCAGTACGGCGATCGGTTCTTCCTCAAGGTGTTTCGCCGCATGGAAGAAGGCGCGAGCCCCGATCTGGAGCTGGGGCGTTTCCTCGCTGCGCGCGCGCCCGGTTTGACCCCGCCCGTGATCGGCGCGCTCGAGTACCGCACTTCGCGCGTCGAGCCGAGTACGCTCGCGATCTTGCAAGGCTACGTTCCGAACGAAGGCACGGCCTGGCAGCATGCGCGACGCGAGCTCGGCCGGTTCTTCGAACGCGTGCTCACACGCCACCAAGACGGGAGCCCGCCGGCGCTGCCGTCTCCATCGCTCGTCGTGTTGTCCGACATCGAGCCCGATCCGATCGTGCGCGACGACATCGGTTTGTATCAGCAGTACGCGGCGCTTCTCGGCAAGCGCACGGCCGAGATGCACCTCGCGCTCGCGTCGTCGGATGATCCTGCGTTTGCGCCGGAAGGCTATTCGTCGTTCGATCGGCGTTCGGCCTATCAGTCGCGGCGAAACCTGGTCGGTCGTGTGATGCGAACGATGCGCGCGAAGTTGCATGCACTGGCGCCAGAAGCGGCTGAGCTCGCGCGCGTAGTCCTAACGCACGAACGCGCGATCCTCGCTCGCTTCGAACCACTTCTCCATCAAGGGATCGACGCGCTCCGCATTCGCACGCACGGCGACTTCCACTTGGATCAAGCGTTGTGGACCGGTAAAGACTTCGTGCTGATCGACTTCGACGGCGGTCCGGACGCGACGTTGAACGAGCGGCGGCGCAAGCGTTCAGCGTTGCGAGACGTCGCGGGCATGATTCGATCGTTTCACTACGCGGCGTACACGGGGTTGTATGAGGGCGTCGTACGCGAGTCAGACCGCGCCCGTGCACAGCCCTGGGCTGACGTATGGCACGCGTGGATCTCGGCGACCTTCGTGCATGCCTATCGCGAGACCGCCGGTGCCGCGGCGTTCTTGCCGCGGCAACGTGAGGAGCTCGGAAAGTTGCTCGATATGTCGATCCTATCGAAAGCGTTCGTCGAGCTGGGTCATGAGCTCGTGACCCCGGGGCCGCACGTGATGATTCCGCTGCATGGAATCGCGCAGATGATCGGTGTGCTCTCGGAAGAGCGTGGTTAGTCGTGTCATACCAGCTTGCGCGCGTTTGTTCGGGCTCCATAGATGCTTGTCTGGGTGATCGCGCTGTGTCAGCGCGCTGTAATCTCAAACGTTGAGGCGAACATGGCGAACCTCGAGCTTCACTACTGGCCGACTCCGAATGGCCACAAGATCACGATGTTCCTCGAAGAAGTTGGGGAACCCTACGAGCTGAAGCCGGTGAACATCGGCGCGGGCGAACAGTTCAAGCCCGAGTTCTTGGCGATCAGTCCCAACAACCGAATGCCTGCGCTCGTCGATCGCTCGCCGAAGGGCGGCGGAGAGCCGTTGTCGGTGTTCGAGTCTGGGGCGATCTTGCAGTACCTGGCAGATAAGCTGGGGAAGTTGTGGCCGAGCGAGTCGCGCGCGCGTGTTGCAGTGAGCGAATGGCTGTTTTGGCAGGTCGCAAACCTCGGGCCGATGGCGGGACAAAATCATCACTTCGCGTTGTATGCGCCGGAGAAGCTTCCGTATGCGATCGACCGCTACGTGAACGAGACGAATCGACTCTACGGTGTACTCGATCGGCGTTTGGAAAAGTCGGAGTGGCTCGGTGGTGGCGAGTACAGCATCGCTGACATCGCTTCGTATCCGTGGGTCGTGCCGTGGAAGCGTCAGGGGCAAGATCTGGATGCGCACCCGAGCTTGAAGCGCTGGTTCGACGCGATCGCAGCGCGGCCTTCAACCGTGCGCGCGTACGAGAAGGCTGCCGAGTTCAAGAATGAGGGCGCGACGACGGACGCTGCCCGGAAGGTCTTGTTCGGGCAGACCGCGGCGTCCGTGAGCGCTGCGCGCGACGGTCACACGGTGCGCTGAGCCGAGCTTCCACTGTCCGCTGCATCACGCGCTGCCGCGTCGAGCAGGTTGAGGTCGAGCAGGTCGAGGTTGGTTCCCACGCGGGCGCCTCGTAGCGCTCGACTTCGAGACAGATTTGAATACTGCGGATGACTGCATGTCGGACATAGCTCTGACTGCTAGTGCTGCTCGCTCGCGCAGTTCTGTCATCTTGCGCGTGACTGCTTCGGGTACAGGTGAGAGACAGGATGCTCATAGGAGACTGCTCATGAAAATTCGCACGAGTCTCGCAGCAGTCGGCCTCAGCGCCATCTCGCTTGCGCTGTCGCAGCCCGCGGCTGCACTGGAGTTCGGCGAGTTGTCAGTCGTCCGCCGGAGTGAAAGTCGAGCCGACCTGTTTGGGATCGACGCGGGGGATCGCTCGGTCGCACATATGTGGCAGTCGGAAGCGACTGGTCCGTGGGTCGGGCCGGAGTCGCTCAGCGGCGCCGCGCTCGACGTCACCGCAGTGGACTTGATCGACGATCGGTTCGAAGTGTTCGCAGCGGGTAGCGGCAATGAGATCGTGCGCACCGGTCAGGATTACGACACTTGGGCCTGGCAGGCCTGGACGGTGCTTCCCGGACAAGCGAAGCGAGTGGCTGCAGCCAAAGCTTCAGACGGCCGGATAGGCTTGTTTTACGTCGGCACCGACGACGCGATTTGGTATGGCACGCGCGCGACTCCGGAAGAACCGTTTACGGACTGGGTGAGCTTCGGCTTCACCGCGAAGGACGTCGCGGTGACCGCAGCGGATGGCGGCGCGTTCACGGTCTACACGCTCGGCGCCGACGACTCGACATCGGTCGCGCGCATCGACCCAGCGTCTGCGGTCGAACCAGTTTGGGAAAACCTGGGTGGCCAGGGCTTCTCGCTCTCGGCGTTGCGAACCTCGACCGGAGTCGATGCGGTGGCAGTGATTGGAGCTGACTCCGCCGCGTACGTGCAGCAGCGCAGCGCCGCAGGTTGGAGCGGCTGGGCGAACTCGGGCGCGCTCGGAGTTCGCGCGGAGCTCGCGGAGATCGACGGCCTAGTCAGTCTGCTCGTCCTGTCGGCCGACTCCGGGGTATCGCGTGCAGATCAAACTGTCGAAGGTGGTTGGAGTGCGTGGGAGCCCGTGATCGAGGCGTCGCCGCTCGAGACCACGTTCAAAGGCACGGCAGTGGTCTCGATTCCCGATCAAGACGTGAAAGAGGATCGTTCGATCGAGCTCGGGATTCGCTTCGACGTGAGTCGGCGGAGGGTGACGATCACGTCGTTTCCTCCGATCACGACTGAGAGCTTCGATACCCCGTTCGGTTCGACCACGTCGACTGTGACGCTCACATCGTCGAGTGAAGGCACGTTCGATCCGGAGAGTGGTGCTCTGGAGATCCCCGTCACGCTGCAGTTCGATCAGAGCCTCGACGTGCCACTGATCAACGAGGATGTACGCGCTTCGTTTGCGCTCAGCACGGCGCCGCCAGGAGCGGCGCTCGATCGCGAGACAGGGACGGTCGCGTTGGCAGCAGAGTCGACGTTCGACAGCGTCGGTGGCGGTGTGAATCCGCTCGCTGGACTCGACGTGACCGTGGTGATCTCCGGTGTAATAGATCGCGGTCTGTGACGGCTACAGCGATCGCGGCGCAGTGACCGCGATCCACTGCACACACTCGAAGCGGGTCGCGGTCTGTGAACATCGCGACGCAGACTCGCGACGTAGACCGCGATCCACCGCACAGCGCATGAGCAATCCTGGCTTATGCGCTGTGCAGTGGATCGCGGTCACACCGTCGCGGTGCCTGTCAGCGTTTCAGACCGCGATCTGTACTACTTGTTCTGACCCTGCTGGGGCTTGTTCTGGCCCTGCTGGCCTTGACCCTGCTGACCCTGGCCCTGGTTTTGGTTCGGGTTCTGGCCCTGTTGACCCTGATCGCGCTTCGGGTCGTTCTGGCCTTGCTGGCCTTGGCCTTGCTGACCCTGATTGGGGTTCTGACCCGATTGACCCTGGTTGCCCTGCTGTTGCTGATTGGGGTTCTGACGATTCTTATCGCCCTGCTGATTCTGGTCACCCATGTGATGTGTCTCCTGTACTTGGATGCGCTCGAAGCAACCTGACCGGCGGGCTCCGACGCGTCGTGCGAGAAACAGTCTCGCAACATCCATGCCTGTAATTGTCGGTGAAATTACGGGCGTTATAGTGGTCCACATACACCACGCGCGCCTCAGTGAGTCACGTGCGCATGCAGGCTGGTAGTTCGCAGCTCGCCGCGCGAAGCTGCAGGCATGTATGAGGAGTATGCGATCAGCGAACGCCTGCGTCGGGTCGCGCGTTGCACTTGGCATCAAGTCACGGAGCAGGCGCACATCACGCGCGTTGTGCCCGATGCGTGTACCGACATCATTTGGAATGGCCGTCGCTTGAGCGTCGCTGGGCCCGACACGATCCCGATGCCGACGCCATTGGCTGCAGGCGAGCGCTTCGTTGCAATTCGCTTCGCCCCAGGCTGTGGGCCTCGGCTGATCGGCGCACCCGGGACCGCACTGCGCAACGCGCGCGTGGAGCTCGAAGAACTGTGGGGCGATCGGGCAAAGTTGCTCGCCGATGCTTTGGCCCAAGCCCGCGACGTCGCGACGGCTCGAGAGTTGCTCGAAGCCGCAGTTGGTATGCAGCTGTTGGCGGCGGAGCAGCCCGACGCGCTCGCGCTCGAGACCGCTCGGCGCTTATCAGGCGCGTCCGAAGCTCCTTCGGTCGCAAAGCTCGCGGGCGATCTCGGTATCACGGAACGCCAGCTCCTGCGGCGTGCGAACTTCGCGTTCGGGTACGGCCCCAAACAGCTCGCGCGCATCTTACGTTTCCAACGCTTCATGACTGCGCTGCGCCGTAGACCGGCAGAGAGTCTCGCGTTGCTGGCGCTCGAGTGCGGCTTCGTCGATCAAGCGCACCTCACGCACGAGATCGCCGAGCTGTCGGGCTCGACGCCGGGGCAGCTCCAAGCCGAGCTCATCGCGAGTGATGTCTGATTTTCACAAGACCCGCACATTCGCGAGCATCAAGCTCAGCCCATGAAAACTCTCACCCAAACACAATTCGCGAGCGCGGAGAGCGCGTTATGGCTGTCTGCTCGGGTGCTCGAGCGGGTGCGTTTCGAATGTCTCTTTCAAGCTGGGCCGCGCGAACGAGTGATCGCAGCTCTGCGCGGCTACCAAAATCTGGACGGCGGATTCGGCCAAGGCATCGAGCCGGACTTTCGTGGACCGGTGAGCCAGCCGCTCGGCGTCGACTTCGCATTCAAAGTGCTCGAAGAGATCCAGACTCCGGACCCTGCGATCATCGAGTCGGCGCTCCGCTTCCTGACGCGCGTGACTGCAGCTGACGGCGGCTTGCCGAACGTGCTCGCGAATGTTGCTGAGTATCCGCGAGCGCCGTGGTGGGTTGCACCGACCGAAATTCGAGGCTGTTTACTGCCGACCGCACCGATCGCAGGTTTGCTACTCGCGTGGAAGGTCGAGCATCCCTGGCTCGACGCTGCAGTGGCGTACTGTTGGCCGGCGATCGACACGCTGATGCAGCGTGCGAAAACGGCGACGGAGCGCTTCCCGAGGATTCAAGTCGCATACGAAGCGCGCGCGACGCTGCCGTTTCTCGATCACGCGCCCGACCGCGCGCGAGCGGAACGCGTCGCGAAAGCGCTCCACGAGTCGCTCACGAACGCCGGCATGATCTCGCTCGAGCCGAATCCGGCGGCAGAAGCCAGCCTTCCGCTCGACCTTGCAGCGCACCCCAACACGCTGGCGCGGCGCTGGTTCGACGACACGGTGATCGAGCGCCATCTCGACGCGCTGATCGACAGCCAGGAGAAAGACGGCGGCTGGGGAGTCCCCTGGTTGATTTGGACGCCGGTCACCAGCTTCGAGTGGCGCGGTATTTCGACGCTTGAACGCCTCAAAACGCTCCGAGCCTACGGCCGGCTCGAACGCTGACAGTCGAAAATACTTCAGCGGCTACGGCGGACGACGGTCTTTGCTTTGAGCTGGTCTGGAAAGGCAGCCGCTTCCATCAGCTCCTTCACGATGGTGCGATGACAGACCAACTCGTCGACGCAGGCCGAAGAGCAGAGCAGGGTGATCGTGTCGCCTGCCCGGACGCGCTTTGCGAAGCTCTCGATCCAGTAGCCGCGCCCACCCATCTCCTCGCGAAACCGGCGCGCGTATTCCGGAAACTCCAGCGGCGGCTCGCCCGTCTTGCCGTAGACGAGCGCGTGCAGCTCCGTGCTGGGCCCGAGGGCCGGACAGAACCCGTCCCAAGGCTCATCCGACTTGCGTACGCCGCGAGGCCGATAGCGACAGATCAACAAGCGATAGCCGTCGTCCGGGCTCGGCGGATCGTTCCAGCGCTTCGTGCGAACGGGCATCCGAGAGGTTCCCCGTGCGGTGACGTTCGTGCAAGCGCGGCTGACTTTGTTAGTTTCCCGAGTGGTGACGCGTCATCTCGATCAGCGTCCGCAGCGATGGCCGCCGCCGTCCGCTTCAGCCGCTCGCCCGAAATCGTTCTTGGCGCATCTAGACGTAGACAACGGGACACAGCGTGTGCAAAAGCTCACGCACACGCTGGGTCCACGCGCGTTTCCATATGTTCGTACGCTTGCTGTCATTGGTGGTGGTGCTGTGCTGTTTGCCGCTGGCAGCGGCTGCCCAAAGTCGCGGTTTTTCGATCGATCGCTTCGACGTTTCCGAGCGCGGAAGCGATTGGTTCGTCGGCGAATCGCTCGACTTGCGCGGGCACGGACGCGGAGCGATCGGTTTAGTCGCCGACTACGCGCTCAAGCCGCTCGTGCTCTACGACCTGGCAGGCGAAGAGCAGACGGTCATCGTGCGCCATCAGCTGTTCGTGCACATCGGTGGCAGCATCATGCTGTGGAACCGGTTGAGACTCGCTGCGAATGTGCCGATCGCCGCCCGCACCGTCGGTGAAGACGCACGCATCGGTCGCGAGACGATTTCGCCGACGACCGGCACGAGCCTCGGCGACGTTCGCTTGGGCGCAGACTTGCGCTTGGCCGGCGAGTACGACGGCCCCGCACGGCTCGCGCTAGGTGTTCAGTTCTACCTGCCCACCGGCGATCGCGAATCGTTCACCGGCGACGGCAAGCTGCGGATCATGCCGCGGTTGATGTTGGCCGGCGACGTCGGTCCATTTGCGTATTCGGCGCGGGCAGCGCTGAGCTGGCGCGGGCAAGACGACGCGCTCGGCGGCGTGCCGGTCGGCAGCGAAGTATTCTTTGCGGCTACGGCCGGCTTCTGGTTCGCGAATCGAAAAGTGTTGCTCGGACCCGAGTTGTGGGGCTCGACGGTGATTCAGAACGGCGGGGCGTTCAAGACCGCGACGACGCCGTTCGAGCTCGTCTTCGGCTTGCATTTCAAGCCGAAGGACTGGCGTTTTGGTGTCGGCGGTGGTCCCGGTCTCACGCGTGGCCTCGGCGCACCGACGGTTCGCTTGCTTGCGACGGTCGAGTGGGCGCCCGAGCCGAAGCCGGCCGATCGCGATCATGACGGCGTCATTGATCCCGAAGACGCGTGTCCCGACATTCCGGGTCCGCGCAGTAACGACCCGAAGACGAACGGTTGCCCGATTCAGGATCGCGACCGCGACGGAGTTCTCGATCCCGACGACGCCTGCCCCGATCTCTACGGTGCACCGAATCCGGATCCTGCGCTGAACGGTTGCCCGCCCAAGGGAGACCGCGACGCCGACGGCATCTATGACGACGTAGACGCGTGCCCCGACGAGCCGGGCGAAGCGAACGAAGATCCAGCGAAGAACGGTTGCCCGCTCGACACCGATGGCGACGGCATCATCGATCGCGAAGACGCGTGCCCGCGTGCACCCGGTCCGCGCGATCCCGATCCGAACAAGAACGGTTGTCCGAAGGCTCGCATCGAGCACGGGCAGATCAAGATTCTCGAGCGCGTCGAATTCGCAACCGACAGCGCGCGGATCCTGCCGGTCAGCGATTCGCTGTTGCTCGCGGTGCGCGAGATCATCAACACACACCCCGAGCTCAAACGCATCTCGGTCGAAGGCCACACCGACAACGTCGGAGGCGCGACCTACAACAAGGGCTTGTCGCAGCGCAGAGCGGCGTCGGTCGTCGCCTGGTTGGTTGGTCACGGCGTCGATTCCGATCGCTTGGACAGCATCGGCTTCGGTCTCGAGAAGCCGCTCGACTCGAACAGCACTGCGACGGGTCGCCAGCGCAATCGCCGCGTGGAGTTCCACATCGTCGACGGTCCGGCAGAGGAAACCCAATGAGGCCCGGTATGTCCAAACAGACGTTCGTCCTCGCGTGCACTTGCGCTGCACTGTGGAGTGCGTTTGCGGCGCCGGCCCACGCCGATCCGATGCTTCGCAAGCAGGTCGATCAGCGCGGCGACTTCGTGTTGCTCGGCAACACGCTGGCGTTCGAGTGCGCTCCGAACGGCAGTCCGGCGGTGCCGGCGCCGGTCGTCGGCACGATCGGCCAGTGCCCGGATGCGAACCAAACCGCGCCTGACGTGTACTTCCGCGCGGACGAGCCGGCCGCCGGGCAGTGCGCGGCGAACGAATCGATTCAGCCGGCGAACGCGCGCAGCACGGCGATGCTGAACCTGCCGGCTGGCGCGAAGATCACGTATGCGCGCTTGTACTGGGGCGCGCTGTTCGACGGCGCGGGGCCTGACACGAACGTGCTGATCGAGCGGCCCGCGACGGGTCTGCGCAGCATGGTGACCGCCGACGGCAGCGTGCGGATGAACCAAGACCTGTCAGGGACGGTGTTTTGGTATCAGTCGACTGCGGACGTGACACAGCTCGTCCAGCAACAAGGTCCGGGTGCATTTCGCATCGGCGATGTCGGATCGATCAACATCGTGAACCTCGGCAGCCTGTACCCGTTCGTCGGTTGGTACATGGTCGTGTTCTACGAGACGGACACCGATCCCGTTCGCAACCTCGCGCTGTTCGACGGCATGGACTTGATCGAAGCGGGCGCTCCGAAGTCGGTGCAGCTGCGCGGATTCCTCGTGCCGAGCTCGGGCTTCGACGGCAAGCTCGGCGTGGTCGCAGTCGAGGGCGATCCATTGTTCCCCGGCGACGCGCTGACGTTCGACTCGAACACGCTGTCGGACGCACAGAATCCGGCCGACAACTTCTTCAACGCAACGCGTTCGAACCTCGGCGTGGCGGTGTCGAACCAGGGCGATCTACCGCAGCTCACCGGCACGCCGCGCAGCATGAGCGGCATCGACATGGACGTGGTCAACGTGACTCCGTTCGTGAAGGCGGGCCAATCGATGGCGACGTTGAGCGCGACGACCGTGCTCGACACCTACATCTTGACGGCGTTCGTGACGTCGATCTCGACGCTCAAGCCGGACTTCAAGAGCTCGACGAAGATCGTGAAAGATCTCAATGGCGGGCGACTCTTGCCGGGCGAAGAGGTCGAATATTCGCTGACCTTCCACAACACCGGCAGCGATGCGTCGAGCAACACGATCGTTCGCGATGCCTTGCCCGCCGGCGTGACATTCGTCCCGGGCTCACTGCAGATCGTCTCGGGGCCCAACATGGGCGCGAAGACGGATGCCGCCGATGGCGACCAAGCCGAATACGACTCCGCGATGCGGCGCGTCGTCGCGCGGCTCGGTATGGGCGCATCGGGCACGCTGGGCGGCTCGGTCGCGTCAGACGGTACGAGCGTCGTCAGTTTTCGCGTGAAGGTCGACGACCCGACGCGCGGCAAGCTCGCGAATCAAGCGGTCGTGACGGCGGCCGGTATGCGCGGCTCTCCGTCGGAAGACGCGCAGACCGACGGTGACACCACGGTCGAGGGACCGCAGACGACCGACACCACGGTCGACGAGTGTGCGACGAACGCGGACTGCAAACCGCCGAAGGCCATGTGCGACATCTCGCAGAGCCCGCAGATCTGCGTGGGCTGCGTGACGAGCGACGACTGCAAAGATCCGAACGCTCCCGACTGCAATACGATGACGCACGTCTGCGAGTGCGTGCGCGGTACGAGTCAGTGTCAGGACACCGACGGCGACGGCATCTCGGACGGCGGCGAAGAAACACTCGGCACCGATCCGAAAGATGCGGATACGGACGACGACGGCACGCGCGATGGTGCGGAGCTCGCGCCGGATCAGGATTCGGACGGCGATGGTTTGATCAACGCGCTCGACGCCGACAGCGACAACGACGGGTTGTTCGACGGTACGGAGCAGGGCTTCGATTGCGAGGGGCCGGGCGTCGACAAGTCGAAGAAGCGCTGCAAGCCGGATGCGGATCGCGGGGCGACGAAGACGAATCCGACGCAGGCCGATACGGATCGCGGTGGCGTGACCGATGGTTCGGAGGACAGCAATTTGAACGGAGCCGTCGACAGCGGCGAGACCGATCCGACGCTGGGTCACGAGGCTGACGACTCGAAGCAAGACCGCGACAACGATGGCTTGAGTGACAAGGTCGAGATGACACTTCGGAGCGATCCGAACGACGCAGACTCGGACGATGACGGCGTACCCGACGGTGCCGAGGCCAATCCAGCGGAAGACACGGATTTGGATGGGCCGATCAACCTGCTCGATGTCGATAGCGACAACGACGCGCTCTACGATGGCACCGAGGTCGGGCGGCACTGCGCCGATCCGGCGACGAACGTGTCGAAGATGCACTGCAAGCCGGACGCGGATCTGGGCATGACGAAGACGTCGATGCTGATCGCGGACACGGACAAGGGTGGTGTGATCGACGGTAGCGAAGACATCGATGGCAACGGCGTCGTCGATACGGGCGAGCTGGACCCGACCAAGGGTCACGGCGACGACGATAAGAATGCGATCGATACCGATCGGGATGGCTTGTCCGACGGCGTCGAAAAGCGCGTTGGAACCGATCCGAACGACGCGGACACGGACGATGACGGCGTGAAAGACGGCTCGGAGCCGAACCCGGTCGACGACAACGATGGCGACGGGAAGATCGACGCGCTCGATCCGGACAGCGACGACGACGGCTTGTACGACGGAACCGAGCTCGGCTTGGGTTGCGGCGATCCGGCGACGCAGTTGTCACGCAACCTGTGCACTGCGGACGCCGATAGCGGCAGGACGAAGACGAGCCCGCTCGAGAAGGACACGGACTTCGGCGGGAAGACGGACGGCTTCGAGGACTTCGACAAGAACGGTCGTGTCGATACCGGAGAGCTCGATCCGAATGATCCTGCGGACGACAACCGCGGCGACGTGTGCGAGACGGACGCGGATTGCGGCGAGCCGAACAGCGGCAGGATTTGCGTCGATCACAAGTGCCAGCCTGGCTGCCGTGGGATGGACGGGAACAGTTGTCCCGATGGGACGATGTGTACCTCCACCACTTCGATGGCTGGGATGTGCACCATGAATCCGCCCGAGCCGGATGCGGGGTTGTTCGTGCCCGGCAAGCTCGGGGGTGGCGGGTGTGACTGCGGAGTGGTGAGCGCGGGTTCGGGCGCTTCGCGCGCGGGTTGGGGCGCGATCGTGATCGGACTGGTGTTCTGGTTGCGTGGGCGGCGTAAGCGGCGCTGAGCTCCTGCTACGCAGCCCCGTTCCGGTTTGCCCCCACTCAAAACAAACGCGGCCCGACCCATCGGGATCGCGCCGCGCTGGCGTCTGAGTCCGTTCAGTTCTGGTCGGGTTAGCGAATCCTATGGACTCATTTTGACGTCAATAAACCAGCGGAGCAGGGTGCTCTGCTTCCTGTGCGACGCGCATAGGCACGCCACGGTAACAGCCGTTCGCCGCCGTTAGCAGCATCCATATCGAAGACGAACCGCGGAGCCTGCCACCGCCTCGGCGCTCGGGGCTTCCCACCTTCTCCGCCGGAGTGCTTCCAGTCATCGGTGCCCGCTTTCGAGCTCGAGACGAGGCGGTCCAAGAGCTTTTCAAACCTTCGATGTTCGTTCGATAGTGTGTCGTAGATGTCCGTATTGCCCTCTCCTAGAAGTGAAGAAGCAAGAGCTGGGCCGCACGCACGCACGAACGCCACGCGACCAGCGTGTGCACCGATGTCGAGGAAGGGGAATAGGGCATGCGGCAGCGACAGTGGATACACCTTCACGCGTTGGAGATCTGCAACCGTTTGCGTAGCGCCGCCAACAGCTGCAGAGCGTGGAGGATGAGCAACGCTTTGTGCGTTTCGGAGCGAAGTACTAGTGTCGCCGTGTGCGCGGTCAGAACCGAAGCGCCTAAATCCGCGATTCAACGCTGTGATGATCGCTGAGCAGTCCAACGTACGGGCCGGCGGGAGCTCGACTACTGCCGACCCCTGTCCGCGACATCGAGAACAGTGTCGCTCGAAGGCCCGTCCGAGCTCGCGGTGAACATGCGAGGGGAGGCTGAACATTTAGGACCGCGATGACGGATCCGTCCGGACCGACGTCACGCAGGCTGACCACCCAGCTCCGGTTCGCGTCTCGTAGCGCGCTGCAAGACAGGCACCGGAGTCAATCACGCCCGAGCGGCATCTGCAGGAAGTTATCGACCTGCAGTCGATCGGATGTCTCGAACAGTGCGACCGACGCTCGGCCAGCCACGCCATTCTTCACCGGTCGTGGGACGTAACATCGTCAGTACGGCATGCCGATTGCTAGGGATCACAGTAACTCGGCTGCAACATCCAAGTCGACCCACTAGTGTTCCGGGCATGCACTACATCGCCGACCCGAGAGCCTGGAAGAGGCATAGACGCCATGAATATACTGCGAAGGTTTCGCAAGCCCCGACTCGGCTTGCTCCTCTGTATCGTGTACGGCGCGCTGGGCCTCAGCAGCTGTTATCAAGTCTCGGCTGAGCGAGTAGATGACGAGCAAGCCTCGGCTGAGCGAGTAGATGACGAGCAAGCCTCGGCTGAGCGAGTAGATGACGAGCAAGCCTCGGCTGAGCGAGTGTATGACGAGCAAGCCTCGGCTGAGCGAGTAGATGACGAGCACGCCTCGGCTGAGCGAGTAGATGAGAAGCGCGTGGTCACCGGACGTTCGCCCGTGGCTAACTTCGGCAATTATCTGACGTTCGCGATCGATCCCACGGTTCACGTTGCAGCAGTGCAGGCGGACAACACCGCCGGAACCACCGACGCTGATCCGCGCATGAGCGAAGGCGTGATGAATCGCTTGTCGGACAAGCTCATGAGGCGAGGCTATAACCGTGTGCTGACCCAAGAGGATCCCGATCTCGGGCTAACGATCACCGCCATCGGCATTCTCCAAGCCGGGGCCTTGAACGAAAGCGATTGGAACCGCCATTACAGCAGCTACTGGGGGTTTCCCGGCTGGTCTTACTACTATCCGCACGACGTACACTATGACTACGAAACCGGTTCTCTCATCATCGACATGGTTGATCTTCGGAACGTACCCAGGAGCAAACCGGTCCGAACTCCCGAGCCCGACGACGATCATTCGCCGAGCGCCTTAGCCGTGGTTTGGACGATGATCGGGTATAAGGCGTACCTCGGCGAAAATGGGACCTCACGTGTTTCCAACGCGACGCAGGCGATTGACCAAGCGTTCGCCCAATCTCCTTACCTGATGAGGCACTGATTATGTCTCGCGCGAGATCAGGCCGAAGTACGAAGCGACCTAGCATGGTGTGGAGCACTGTCAGTCGCGGTTAGCATGCGCCGCAGCGGTGCGCCGGCGATGCGAGCACAGCCGCGACACGGATTGAGACCGTGCCGTCGACCGTTAGAATCCGATTGCTCCTATGAACGCTCGCGTCGCGCGCACTCCGGTTAGGAGCTGAAAGCCCATGAGGGGGCGTTCGTCGACTACTCTTGCGTGCGGCCACAGAGCGTCGATGCGGCAGCAGGAGAGACTCGCGAGGTCGAGCTGTTTGTCGCCGTACTGGGCGCGCGACACGGCCTCAACCCGCGGCGGGGCGGCCGGCGTCGGCGCCGGGTCGAGGGCCGGGTCCCTGTTTGCACTGGTGGCCGCGGAGCTCGGTCTCACGCGCCGCCGGCGCTCTCAGCGCTCGAACGGCACCAAGCACGCGGTTCCGTTCGCCGTCCTGTTTCGGTAGCGCGGCGAGTAGAAGCGATGGTCGCAGGACCAGTCCACGTTCTCCCGCATCCTCGGCGACGGAGACGTCGTACGAGTCGAATATCGGCGGTGTAGGTCTGCATCATATGGTTTGTGCCTGCGGCACCCATCACGATTTGTAGATGCAGCCATCCGCTGCATAAGCGAATGATCGAGCTGCAGCCAACAGCTGCAGCTATTGACTCTCTGAGGTGACGAGTTGATATGTGCGGGACGAGCTGCGACTCCGCATTAAACTGTCAGCTTGTCAGGGCGCCGCATGTCAGTGGGACAAATTGTCTGGCCAGGCGGCGTGGCGTGACAGAATCTGCTGGAGTTTCTCGCCAGCCTGGCGGGCATAGCGCTTGCTCATCACACGGCCGATGAGTCCGTCGCAGTCTATTGCAGCCCGCATCGTGATCGCATGTGCACTATCGTGGCTCTGTGCCGAGACGACGTCGGCGCAGGCGGACGGCGCGGCGGAGCGGGGCGAAGTGAAGCCGCCGAGAGACCCGACCGGGATCACCTACGCGCCGAGCGATCCGAACGCGATGGTGACGTTCAACCTGGAAGATGTGGATCTTCCAGAGCTGGTGCGGATGATGTCGCAGCTCACCGGGCGCGGCTTCATCGTTGCAAGCGCGCGCCGCAGCATCAAGGCGACGGTGTATGCGCCGATCAAGGTGCGGGCCGCGGATGCGTACGAGGCGTTCCTCTCGATCCTCGAGCTGAACGGCATGACGGTCGTGCCGGCGGCGCCCTACTACAAGGTTGTGGAGTCGGCGAAGATCGAGAGTCGGCCCGTGCCACTGAGCGTCGGCGTCAAGCCTACGGCGACGCACGACGCCTACGTCACGACGATGCGTCGGCTGCAGTTCGTCTCGGCCGAGGATGCGCTGGACTTACTCGCGCGTTACAAATCGGACAGCGGTGGCCTCAGCGTGTACGCGCCAACTAACATGCTGATTCTGACCGACACAGCCGCGAACCTCCAGCGCATGGAACGCTTGCTGGACCAACTCGACGTCCCTCGGCCGGCCCGCGCGACGCGCACGCTTACGTCGTCAAGCGGCTCGTCGGGGCCGCTACCAGCGGCAAGCCCTTCGGCGCAACGTATGCAGAACTGATCGCGTCTGCCGGACTCAACACACGTGCCGCCGCGCGCTCCTCGTGTATGTGCTCGGCGTCACGCCCAACACTCGCTTGAACACTCTCGAGAAGTGCGCTTGGTCGGCGAAACCCAACTCGTGTGCGACCTCCACCATCGGCACTCCGCGCGCTAAGACTGTCGCGACGAACGTCGTGGCCGGTTGAAGTGCCGCCACGAGCGACTGCACCGGGATCTCTGCCTGGGCGATGCGTTCGAGCGGCGTCTGCTGGCTGAGCGCGCTCGGCTCGAGTTGCTCGAGCTCCGCCCCTTCAAGCGTGGGCGCTGCAGCCCACGGCTGCATGCTGCGGCGAGCACCGTCTCGGCAGGCACGAACGAGCCGCTCACCTCGCGCCCGAAACCAAACTCGATCGGTGAGAGGTCATCGGTGCTCAGCACGCCTTGCACCGCCGTGAAGGCCGCGCGCGCGGGCCCGATTGGCGACGTAGTGCGCCAACAACAGCCCCTCGAGCCCCGCGCTGAACCAGGCGCCTCGCATGGCGCGGGCGTAGGTGGGCTCGGCCAGGCGCGCGCGCAGTGTCTGCACGTCGTGCACGGGAGGCTCGCGCGACGCTACCAGCAGCAGGTCCGCGGCCAGTCCGTTCCAGGTCTCGACGTATGGGAACTTCGAGTAGGTGCGGTGCACGAACCTCGAAGATTGCAGCATCCCAAAAGCGGGTCGCGATACCGAACTGCTTGGTCGGCACCCACTCGTCGCGGGAGCAGGCAAGGATGGCTTCCAAAGCCTTTTGCGACCACGGTCGCGCCGATCGTCAATCCCTTCGCGGTCGCGGACACACCGTTTTCAACAGCATTGCGGCCATCGAGACACGGTCACGAGTGTCGCGTCCCCTCTCGTAAGCTTCGCGGCGCTGCTGGTCAATGGCGCGGCGCGCATCCTGCGCCGCCTCTCGCTCCGCCGCACACCCTCTGCCGCGCGAATTCGTCCTCGCGCGTCGCGATCGTAGCCCCGCGTCAGCTGCGAAGTCACGCTCGCGCAACGTTTGCTGCGTATGCGCGAGTTCGCAATCGTAACCGCGCACCCTCTCGCGGGCTTCAGCAATCGGTAAGACCGTCGTGATCGGCCGCGATCTGAATGACCGCGCGCTTAGCGACGACCGCGGCTCGAGTTGCCGCGATCTTTGTACCCGCCACGTCCATCACTATTGTCGCTGCCACCGGCTCCGCCGCTGCCAGCTGCAGGGCTCCCGGCAACCGCGGGGCTTCCCGCGACCACCGGCGGACTACCCGCCGCACCACGGCCGGCCTCGTCATGACCCGAACCGCGGTGACCACGACGCTCTGCACGTCGCGATGCAAACTCGTCCTTGAAGCAGCTGTCTGCTTCCTCGACGCACGCCAATAGCTCTCCGCGCGTCGCATCGCCCTTCCTCAAGCCCGCATCGTGCAAGCAGCTGAGGAACCCACCGATACACCGCGGCAACCTCGGCGCGTGATGCTCGATACAGCCATGCATGTCTTCGGTGCCACCGTCGTCATCGCTCGTGACTGCTCCGGCGTCGTCATCACCATGACTGCAACGCTTCCAACACGCGTGGGTGTCGCGCTCCAAGTTGCCGCGCGCATGTTCTGCGGCAGCTTCGGTCTTTTGCTTGCACGCCGCCGCTTCACTCTCGCAGCTCGCGACCTTCGTCGCGTCGCCAACAGCGGCAGTAGTGCATGTGTCTGCTTGATCTTCGCAAGCTTGCAAGCTCGCAGACAACGCTTCGTACGCTTGTGCGGTGTCGTCAGGCGCCGCACTCGTGGTCGGCGTCGATGCGTCCTCTCCACACGCCGACATCACTGCGGCCACGGAGAGAATGCACACCAATTCAATTCCGCGTTCCCAAGTAACTGTTGGACTTTTGGTTGTAAGAGCTCGACTCATCGCTAATCCCTTGCTGCGTTTGGGCGTCGCCCATGCAGTACACCCAGTTCCAACAACAGGGAGTCGTGGCTCGCATTTTATCCGCGCGAAGCACGGCTTTCGGCGAACTGCACGGGATCGTTGCGAACAAAGTTGCAGCTGAGGGCTGCGGCGAGTGCGGCTGTCGGCGGCTAGTGGCCGAAGCCAATCGGATCCGATGTCGGCATCGACGGCACCTGCGCACGTAGCGCGATGCCAAATGCAACGAATCCGAACGGCGCGCGGCCAAACCGAACGAAGCCAAACGCAACGAAGCCCCTACCGCTAAGAGCGGCAGAGGCTTCGAGTAGCCGACAAAAAAAGCTACTTCCCGCGGAGCGTATCGCGCATGTGGGATAGCCGCGTGGCACGCGCCATCTGTCCCATCTCTTCAGCCTTCGCCAGTTGCTCCTCGACGATCGGAATCGCATCCGGACCGAACGACTCCCTGATGATCTGCTCGGCATCGGTGAACTCGACGCGTTCCACTTCGTGGTTGCTCGCGAGATCTACCAAGTCCCGCAGGTTCTTCTTGTCCTGCCGCGCTCGCGGGTCCGCGCGGAACGCGGTGCCGTACACCGTGATGGCCATGCCGTCCCACTCGCGGTTGCGCGCATCCCACGCGAGCAAGAGCTGCGGCCGCGCGTCGTCGCGATGCTCCTTGCCGTAGGTGTAGAGCTTCTTCTGATCTTCGACGCCGAGCCACTTCTTGTCGAGCACGCGCGCGTGGATGTCGACCATGAACTCGGGCATCGCATCCGCGAACACGTCCACGTCGTCCGCAGCTGGTGGCGGCGTCGTCGGCGTCGGCGTCTCGGGTTTGGCCGTCGGATCGCTCGGCGCCGGCTTCACTTGCAGGCTCGGGCCCGATTCGACTGGCTTGGCCGCCGCTGCCATCGCCGGCTCGCTCGGAATCTCGTTCGCCGCGATTTCCTCGCTCTCCGTCGGCCGACCGAGCAACCAGGCGGCCATGCCGATGGCAGCCACCAGTGCGGCGCCGCCGATCACCCAGATTTTGGACTGTTTCGTTGTCGAGGTTGTGTCGGTCAAGAGGACTCCAGTCGTCGAAGGCCGCGCAGCATAGCACCGCGGTTCGGGCACGGAAGCGCGCCGTTTTGCCCAACCCGGCGCGGCCTGACCCTGGCTTCGCGGTTTCGACGCCATCCACTCAACTCCTCGGAATGCGATTCTCTTCCCGATTGCCACCGCCTGCGTCCTCGGCTCGCGAGCGCTACGGTTTCGGCATGACCCCGCTCTCGATTTTGGACCTCTCCCCGGTAGTGGA
>Ga0193753_10000885_pt1 | contig 27607 bp, 19 predicted proteins | sample H1c2metaG_FD_144925 | JGI IMG/M metagenome (GOLD analysis project Ga0193753, IMG submission 144925) | Soil microbial communities from a riparian zone of the East river system, Colorado, United States - H1c2 | ecosystem: Environmental > Terrestrial > Soil > Riparian zone | place: USA: East... | reverse complement strand
TCACCAGGCATTCTGTTTGTCATTTCTCGAAAAACCCCGATTGTTTATACGCGTGCGACCGGGCCTGGAGCAGGTAATAACGACAAAACTGGCGGAGCATAAAATAGAATACCGTGATGCAGATCCGGATTCACTTCTTCCCTTTAAAGCATATTCATTTAACGGAGGCACAAAACTGGATAATGTTTTTTTGCTGAACCGCGAAGCCGTGGTGCAGGACCTGGGCTCGCAACGGACGGCCCTGTTTCTAAAGCCGGATGCAAAAAGAGAATTTGAAGCCTGGGACTGTTGTGCAGGTAGTGGTGGAAAATCTATTTTACTGACTGATCTTTATCCCGGATGCAGATTAACAGTTTCAGACATACGGGAATCTATTCTAAAAAATCTTTCGGACCGCTTCCGGGATGCGGGAATAGAACCTGCTCATCTTTTCAGTGCAGATCTGACCGATCAAAATGACATTCCCCGCCAGTCATTTAATTTTATCGTAGCGGATCTTCCCTGTACGGGTAGTGGTACCTGGAGCCGGACACCGGAGGCACTTTATTATTTCAATCCCGAAATGATCTCTAACTATCGCCAGCGACAGGAAAGGATTCTTTCAAATATTATCAGACAACTTAAACCGAACGGTATCCTGGTATATATTACCTGCTCGGTCTTTGCTGATGAAAACGAGCGGATTTCCGCTAAACTATTGGAATCAGGGAATATGAAACTGGAAAGGCACGAAATCCTGAACGGTTCTGCTGATGCTGCCGACTCCATGTATGTAGCCAGGTTTCTAAAGCTTGTTTGATATTCGATCCTGCTTACATATTAAATTAAAATGTGTAAGTCAATCCCAATCCTTCAGGTCCTGCACCCAGCCCAGGACTCTTTAGTTTTTTTGAAGAAGCTGTGTATGCATCCCGGGCTGATAATCGCCGGCTTCTACCCGGAAAGCGATATTAATGCGGTTAAAGCTAACCGCCATAGTCAGGTCTGTCAATTCTTCTTCGGAAAATTCATTGCATGCATCTGAATAGATTTCGTCTGGTACATCTGCCTTTGTGACGGCTTCCGCCCAGGCGAGTGCTGCACGTTCCCGCTCAGTGTAAAAGGGAGCCTCGCGCCAGGCGCTCAGCAAATAAAGGCGCTGTTCGGATTCACCCATGGCGCGCAGATCCTTCGCATGCATATCCAGGCAGTATGCGCATCCGTTGATCTGCGATACCCTGAGATTTATTAAATCAATAAGGGGTTGTCCGATTTTTGATTTTGCGAGATAGGCACCCGTATTAAACAGACCCTTCATGGCTGCATAACCTTTTTCGTAAAAATTAATTCTCTCTCTCAGAAATTGGACACCTGCCGGCAAATATTTTTGCCCCCTGAAGTGGTGCTTATAACAACAGATCGCGTCCTCTTACATATTAAGAGACATACGACAGTTCATTAACAATCTGTGAACAGGAACCACCGGCTAATGCAACAGACATTGATTAATTTTAACAGAGAAAAGAGTTTGCTTTTTAGTGAGGAGGGAGCGAAATACAGTTATGACAATCACCACGTTCAGTGCTTTCAGGAGTCGCAATTACAGATTATATTTTCTTGGGCAATCGATTTCCCTGATAGGCACGTGGATGCAGAAAACGGCCGTCAGTTGGGTCGTTTATGCACTCACCCATTCTAAATTTATGCTGGGACTGACGCTGTTTGCAACGATGTTCCCGTCCTTCCTGTTTTCATTTATAGGTGGTGTGATTTCTGACCGGTATGATCGCTACAAAGTATTATTGCTTACTCAGATCATTTCCATGGTTCAGGCCGTTCTGTTAACGCTCCTGGTATTTACAAGAAACTATACGGTTTGGGAAATTCTAACGCTGAGTGTATTATTGGGCATCGTAAACGCTTTTGATGTACCGGCCCGTCAGTCCCTGGTATACGAAATGGTGGATGATAAGAAGAACCTGCCAAACGCACTCGCACTGAATTCTTCCATGGTTAATCTTTCGAGACTGATCGGTCCGGGAATCGCTGGATTGGTCATTGAGAAATTCGGTGATGATGTATGTTTCGGTCTGAATGCACTGAGTTTTGTGGCTGTCATTGTATCCCTTTTATTGATGCGGCTGCCCGCATTTGTTCCCAGATTGCATTCTAAAAATATCATGGGAGAGATTCGGGAAGGTCTTCTGTATGTGCGGAAGACCCCGGACATTTCCTCCGTTCTTGGAATGCTCGCGCTGGTAAGCCTGTTTGTCCTGCCATTCAGCACCCTGATCCCGGTATATGCAAAAGATATTTTCCATGGTACGGCTTCTACGTTTGGTGTGATTGACAGTGTGATCGGGTTGGGCGCATTTACGGGAGCAATTTTTCTGGCTTCACTAAAACCCGGAACCCATTTAAGAAAAATACTTGCCATCAATACATTTGTTTTTGGATTCGGCATAGCGCTGTTTTCTCATTCAACATATTATCCGCTTGCCCTGGTATTCGCTGCTATAGGAGCTTTTGGTATGATGAGCCAGATCACCATCAGCAATACACTGATACAAACGGCCGTTGATCCATCCATGCGGGGAAGGGTAGTCAGCATTTATGCGATGGCTTTTTTTGGCATGCAACCCCTGGGAGGTCTGATTATTGGATTTGTTTCACAGCATATGGGTGTACAGAATACCGTATTTGCTGAAGGTATGATAGCAGTGGGTATTGGCTGTTTGCATATACGCTACCTGAAAAAAAGAAAATCAAAAAGAAATCCTGTTCCGATTCTAAGAAAGCAACCGGCCGATACCACGATACCGGTTTAGTAAAAAAGCAATACAAAAAATAGGATTGGTTAGTTGTGAGAAACCATGTTAAAGGTCAGACCATAACCAATGGTTGCCCCCTGGGGATATTCGACATTGGGTGACTGATATACAGAGTAGAGGAATCTTTTATAAATGCAGCCAATATGTTCACCATAAACTTCCTCACTGTAAATGGTTTGTGTATAGGAGTTGTCTCCAAGTCCTGAAACCTCGTCTGCTTCTTTTACCGTAACGGTCACCGGGATCGTGCCGGCCAGTACGTCGAATGGCAATCCGGTATTGGCGTATGTATAGTTCCATCCATCCATGTAGGGCACGGGGGAATCATCTGATTTAGTATCGATATAAGCATTCCCCATCCAGGAAATGCCATCCTGAACAGGTGTAACCAATTTAATAAACCGAAGGTTATTTTCCACCACTTCAACGGATCCTTTGAGTGGTGTGACCATATAGGCAATAGACGGTACCCATTCAGAAATTTCATTGGTATCGCTCAGGTAGCGGGTAACACGATAACTTGGTCTTCCCAGGTTATCTGTAATACTGTCTTCAACTATCTCTTTTGCGTGATAACTGATTATGGTTTCCTGCGACCCCACATTGATATATTTCAACGAATCCATCCGGTAAATAATATAATTGCCTACATGCAACGGATAGTAGTCTGCCGGAGTATCGGTTACGAGGGGATTGCTCTTGCTGCAACCGTAAATAATGAATATGGATGAAAGAATTAAGAAATGACAACAAAATCTGAATCTCATAGAGGAATCAATAACAAATAATAACGCAATCTACTATGAATTATTGCTATTCTGCGGTTGTTTGCTGAAATCCCTTTACCCGGTGCCAGTGGGCTCCTGACCGGATTCGGATATTAGAATCCATTGTTTTACCTTTGAGTTTTCCTCCATTTGAAAAATTTCCTACCAGCCCTTTTCTATTATCTCTGTCTGCCGTTTATTTACCTGGTCGCCATTCTTCCTTTTCCGCTTTTATACTTATTCTCGGACTTTGTTTATTTTTTATTATATCGCACACTGGGATACCGTCGCAAAGTAGTCAGGCAAAATCTGGTAAAATCATTTCCGGAAAAACAGGAAAAAGAGATTCGGGAAATAGAAAAACGGTTTTACCGTTATTTCTGTGACCTTTTCCTGGAAACCTTCAAAACGCTCACTATTTCAAGAGAAAAAATGGTGGAGCATTGTGAATTTGTTCCCGAAACATTGGCCGTTTTTAATAAGCTGGCTGAAGAAAATCAGAGCTTTATGGTGGTGATGGGGCATTTCGGAAACTGGGAATGGGGAGGTAATACTTTCAGCATTTGCTGCAAACATCAGTTATATGTCATTTATCATCCGTTGTCCAACAAGTATTTCAACGGATTGATATATAGAATGCGCACCCGTTTTGGGACCCGTTTAATTCCTATGAAAGACACATTGCGGGATATGCTGAAGAACAGGAACGAACTGAATGCTACGGCCTTTATTGCCGACCAGTCACCACTTCCGGACCGTGCATACTGGATGAAATTTATGAACCAGGACACGCCTGTATTTCTTGGTATAGAAAAAATAGCGTTAAAGATTCGATATCCGATCGTATATATATCCATAAGAAGAGTTAAAAGGGGCTACTATAAGGTGTTTGCTGAGAGAATTGAATTACCTTCGGTAGATCAGGAAGCCGGGACGATTACCGAAATACACACCAGAAAGCTGGAAGCTGATATCCGGAGTCAACCCGAAAATTGGTTGTGGACACACCGGCGATGGAAACACGTTAGACGTCAAATTTAAATTACAGCCATGTTATCCGGTAAAGAGCTCATATTAGCCACCAAACCCTTCGCCAAAGAAATCAGGAGCAAAAGCTGGTTCTACGCACTGTCAACGATCTTGTTGATCGGTATGGCACTTACAGCTACAATACTTATTCCCTTTTTTTCTGTAAAATTAATTTTCAGTTTAATAGCCGGGCTCCTCATGGTTAGAATGTTTATCATTTACCATGATCATCAGCATCATTCCATTCTGACACATTCCAGGCTGGCGAATTTTATCATGACTGTTTTCGGTTTTTATATTCTTTCTCCAACCAGCATTTGGAAAAGATCGCACGACCATCACCATAATAACAATTCCAAATTATTCAGTGCAAGCATCGGATCATACCCGATTGTAACAAAAAGAAAGTATGAAGAGATGAACGGACGACAGAAATTTGAATACCTCGCTATCAGACATCCGCTGACCATCGCGATGGGGTATTTTTCCATGTTCATATTCGGGATGTGTATCGCTTCATTTATAAGTAATCCACGAAAACACTATGACTCCCTGATCGCGCTGATTATTCATATTACCATTTCTGTTCTGTTGTTTATTTTCGTCGGATGGCAGATCTGGTTTTGTTTGTTTTTTCTTCCCTTCGTTATTGCGTTTGCAATGGGAGCCTATCTTTTTTACGCACAACATAATTTCCCCGGGGTTACATTTTCTGATAATAAGGAATGGGCCTATGAGAAAGCTGCCATGGAGTCATCCAGTTATATGGTAATGAATCCGGTCATGGCCTGGTTAACGGGAAATATTGGATACCATCATATTCACCATCTGAATTCCAAAATTCCTTTTTATCGTCTGCCTGAGGTAATGGCGCAAATTAAAGAACTGCAGTCCTGTAAACGCACTTCATTGAATATAAAAGAAGTGATCGCCTGTTTGCGACTGAAAATCTGGGATCAGGATAAAAATAAAATGGTCGGATTAAGGGATATCCGCTGACAGACTTCCGTCCAGAAAAGAGGTGTACCATTTGCCGGAGTCCTTTATTATTCTTTGCTGAGTCTCAAAATTTACATGCACCAGTCCGAATTTTGGATAATAACCTTCGGCCCATTCGAAATTGTCGAGTAAGGTCCAGACAAAATATCCATTCACCGGGGCTCCTGACTGTTTCGCTGATAAAACCTGGGCGATATGATCCTTTAAATAATTTACCCTTTTCACGTCCTCTATCTTCCCACCGATACAGAAATCCTCAAATGCGGCGCCATTTTCTGTTACAATGATTTCTTTCAGGTTTTTGTATTGTTTCCATCGCATGAGTGCATGATAAATGGCAGGTGGGTGAACTTCCCAATCCATCTGTGTACAGTGTACGTTTCTTTTACGCGCCTTAACAATCCTGGCTTTAATAAATGGCATGAATGGAGCATGGCGTACGAGTTCCCGCGTGTAATTCTGAAGGCCTATGAAATCCATGTTGAATGCCAGTTTTACATCGTCGCCATCCCTGTGAAATTTTTCCAGGCGATGTAAGATTTTCAAATCCCTGAAGGGATATCCCATTCCCATTAATGGCTCGACAAACAATCGATTCAGCAACGCATCTGTTTTTTTTGCTGCGGCCTGATCTTTTTCATTGTTTCGCCAGGGTTCTACATGAGAGTATGAAAACGTTGTGCCGACCAGGGCATTGCCTTGCAGGCTTTTCACGATTCTTCCGCCCGCTGCCTGGCACAAAGCCGCATGGTGCACGGCAGAAAGAAAATGGGTGAGACCTTTTTTCCCGGGAGCATGCACGCCTAAAAAATACCCGGCGCCCGTAAATACCATCGGCTCATTCAAAATCATCCACCGTTGTACGCGGTCACCAAATTGTTGCACACAGAACGCGATATAGCATTCAAACCAGTTTATTATTTCCCGGTTCGTCCATCCTCCTTTTAATTCCAATGCAAGCGGAAGATCCCAGTGATACAATGTTACCCAGGGCTGAATTCCCTTCAGCAGACATTCATTGATCAGCCTGTTATAATAATCAACACCCGCCTGATTTACCCTTCCGGTTCCTTCCGGAAAAATGCGGCTCCAGGCAATGGAAAATCTGTAATTGGGAATGTGCATCCCGCTCATCAGGAGGGTGTCTTCCCGATAGAGATTGTAAAAATCGCAGGCATTATTGCCATGATGGTTGCCGTAAATCTTTTTCCTGCGCTGCGTGAAGTGATCCCAGATAGACGGACCCTTTCCATCGGCATCATGGCCGCCTTCAATCTGATAGGCGGCTGTTGCTACTCCCCAATGAAAATCTTCACCGAACGATTCCCTGTTCAATTGCATTTTAGTCCGCCGAATGTTTTAGGATGCGTTCCAGGCTTTTTGCCTTCAAAGCTTTCACAGAATGAATTTCGGTATCTGATGAAACAGCCAATCTGTTTTCGGGGATCATATTTTCCCGGATCACCATGTCAATAATCTTTTCTGTTATGTCCGGGTATAAGACCGGGATAGCCTGAGGATTTTGAGTCCAGGATTTTATTTTTTCCAAATGTTTATTCTTTAGTGATTTTAATACGGGAACGCCCATGATCTCCAGTGCAGCTGCATTGCATTGTTGCTCATATTGCCCCTTCATGGGAATGACCAGCAGCTTTTTTTTAAGGTAGAGCGCTTCCGCAGGCGTTTCAAATCCCGCGCCACATAGAATTCCCGTACAACTGATCAGACTTTCTATAAATAAATCGTTCTCGATCGGACGAACAAATACATTTTTTTCGCGATAGGTCTTCTTGCTGTGTTTGCTGAATACCTGCCATTTAATATCGCTGAGTTCCGACAATACGTCGATAATTCTTTTATCTGAATAAGCCGGAAGGTACACGGTGTAGTGCGGGTTTATTTCTGCCGGCGGATTTCTGATTTCACTTCGGATGACAGGTGTGAAAATGTCCTTGCTGTAGTTTGCAAAATGAAATCCATAAGAAACAGAAACGGGTGCATAGTTATTTAAAATGGCTTTGCCGAGCATGTCCTTTTTTTTGGGCCTGGGGGCTTTTTTATGAATGACCGCAGCCTGATGACTGAGTCCGACACAATGTTTATGTTTTCTTTTGCACGCCCAGGCGCTGACCGGCTCAAAATCATTCAAAATCAGGTCGTAATTTTCTATGGGAAGACTTTTTATTTCAGCGTATAATCTTTTCAGATTGCTTTTTCTGTAGGTAGCCATTACATCAACACCCCCCTTTTTTCCGAAAATAAAACAAAGTCCCTTGAAACGATATTTAACGGGATATGGCAGGTCGACGTCAGCCTGGGTGCCACTGATGAGCAAATCGAGCTCGCCTTTTCTCTGCAGTATGGGGATGATTTCACGGGCCCTGCTGAGATGACCATTTCCCGTGCCTTGTATGGCGTATAATATTTTCATCCGGAATGGCGATTTATAAAATCCATTAATGGATTTTATAACAGCGAAACGCCGGATAAAAAACGGACAGCCGGGTGAGGAATATCCGGATTCCGAGTTTGGTGAAAAAATAACTTAGTTGCTTCATGGGGGATGATCTTTAACAATGAATGTCATTGTAAAATAACCAATCACATATGAATTCAATATGAAGTCAATGTTAGGGAATTATGAAATAAAGGCGTTATGATCTGAGCCTGAGCACAAATCCACCAAAAGTTGTTGCCCATCCCGAATTAATGTCCAGGAAATGCATGCCGGAAAAATCATCCTGACCCAATTTGCAGCTGACGGTCCAGTTATTTCCTCCGTCTGTCGTTTTGTAAATTGTATTGGCTGCGAGGCAGTATCCATTATTCTTATCAAAGAAATGGGGAACCATAAAAGTTGTTTGCCTGGCCAGGCAGTTTGTCCAGGATTTCCCTCCATCCGAGGTCTTGAATAATCCATTCGGTGAGCCGAAAAAACCGTTGAGGGTATCCAGAAACTGCATTTTGAAAAAAGATTTGAAGCTCGTATCCGTTATATTCGATGCAAGCACCTGCCAGTTGTTACCCGCATCGGTCGTTTTGTTAATATGGGCATTTACCATTGCGAACCCGTTAGAGCTGTCTAAAAAGTCAAAAAAGAAGTTCGGGCCCTTGCCGGTCCCGTCATATACCAGTTTCCATGTCGTTCCTGTGTCCGTTGTTTTATATATGCCCTTGTTATAATCATTATAATAACCGGTAGATGCTGTTAAAAACTGAAAGGTAAACGCATTACCGGATGAGATTGGTTTTAACGACCATGTTTTACCACCGTCAATCGTAATACCTAACTGGGTAATACCCTGTGCGAAGCCGTGAAGGTTATCCAGAAACTGAATGTTAAACACCTTAAAGCTGCTGGTATTTGGAACGCCTGCCCAGGTATTGCCACTATCTGTTGTAGTGAAAATCGAAGTGGAACCAGCCACGAAACCGGTCTTTATATCTGTAAACCAGATATCATCGAGTTCAAAACCCGCGTTGCTCAATTTCACCCAGTTATTCAGCGTGTCCGCTTCCCCTGTTGGAGGAGGGGGCGAAGAGGAATTATTTTTACTACAGGACAAATAAAGACAGATACTCAGAGATAAAAACAGAATTCTTCTCATATCTTAAAATGCAGTTTTTAAATTGAAACCGGCAAAATACATTATTTGCCTTTCATATGGAAGGCAGAATGATCACATATTTGGCCTTTAACCACGTATTAATAAAGCTTTAGCATTTAAAGCCGTAGTGATGGCCATATCCATCGGGTGAAGGCTCATTTCGGGGAAAAATGATATTTTTAATGGTCAGCAGATCAAATTAAAACGGTTCAGAATTTCCAATGTTCCGGATTTTCCATGTTTCATGAGCCAACGATTTTTAAAGTTTTCAGACATGATTTCACTTTTTCCCGGTTACAAAAAACTCGTGATTCCTTTGTTCCTGCTGCTAGTGCATTTTTCTTCGTCGGCTCAGCGAGTGATTGAAGTAAAATACCAGCAGGACCAGAAAGGAGCGTATGTTTTTTCATGTGTCAACTACGCATTCTGTAATTATATTCTTGAGATTGGATTTACAAGTTTCACAAATGTAAAATGCGATCAGCCTTTACCTTTTCACGCGGAAGTCAAACCGGGATATAACAAACTGTTCAGTATATCGGCTGTTGATCCACAGGCCGCAGTTCAGTTCAAATATCAAAGTACTTTTCAAAAGGGCTGCATACATCCGGATGTGAACCGGGACATTATTTATTTACTTCCCATCACGCCGGGCACCCAGGCTCAGGTATATGAAATGTCGCCGGTTAAATCGTCTGATTCCGGGTCATGGTATGTACTTCGCCTGAAAATGAAATCGGGTGATACCATCTATGCGGCCAGAAAAGGAATTGTAAATGATATGCAGGATCAGAATGGTGCCAATGACGCGGGCCAGGTGAGTATTGGAAAAGAAAATTTTATTGAAATCACACAACCCGATTGCTCGTTTGCAAGATATGGGATATTGAGAAAAAACAGCGCGCTGGTTAAACCGGGTCAATTGGTAAAAGCCGGTCAGCCCATCGGCCTGGTCGGCGGGGATGCTTACGGCCGGGGTTCAGATCTAAGGTTCAGCGTTTATTATTACCAGGAAGATAACGGCACACTAAACGAGACGGCCATTTCACATTATATTGTTCCGCAGATCTGGACAAAAAATAATGGAAAGGGGAGGCTTAAACACGGAGCCATATATATCAGCGAATTCCCTGCGCCCGTACTGAATCAGGAAATACCCAAAAAAGCGCAAAGCGCAAAGCGTAAAGCTTAAAGCGTAAAGCACAAAGCTTAAAGCGTAAAGCCAGGACAGGTTCGTTTTTAATTTGTACGCAGTCATTACAATTATAAACTACTCAGCTGATAGGCTACAATTCTCCGGTCAAAAAAAGTTGGGACATATACTATTTTTTTAACAGGATCATACCCGATATCCGCCGTGTTCTTTTTCTGTTCATGCGTATCCAGCAGAAGTTCTGTTTGACCGTTGGCATACACGTAAAAAATATAACCGGACCATGAAGTGACCAGGAAATCACCATTACCAACAGGTTCAATTCCGTCAATACCCTGGCCCACATCTGCAATCTGTACAATATTCTTTTTCGCATCTGCCTTCATGAAGGCAGACCCTTTGGCAAAATATAAATCATCTTTTACCGCCTTCAAACCATTTGCGCCGGTAATGTTTTCCAGGAAAAGGACTGGTTTATCATCTGTAATTTTCCAGATCCTGCCCGTCTTTGAATCAGACACATATATGATCCCGCCTTCCGTAACCGTAATATCATTTAACCCGCTGGCACCTTCAACCGGAATTTTTTTAATCAGTTTTGCCGTTGGGACATCCACAACCACTACATCGGAAATATCAGCTGCATATATTTTGTTTCGATATACGCCCAGTCCTTTGGGGGCATTTAAGCCCGTGAACCATACAGAATCATAGTTCGTACCCGTGGTTGTCATTCGTCCTATCCCGCCCTTCCCATCCACTGCCCATGGGTCCCCGTCAATGAGGGATACATACAGTTTATTATCTTTTAAATCAGGCAGAACCGATTCAGGCGTTGCCACCACAGCATCGGTGGACCATATTTGCACCAGTTTATGCTTTTGCGCATAAGAGAACTGGCAGGCTGCTAGCAAAAGAAGTGACAATACTTTTTTCATAATCTGGTTTGTTATATCTGTAATAAAATTATTATTCTTTGTCAATACAGGGAATTTTATTTGATCTAAAAGGAACTTTTCGTAAATTCAATAAATTGCCTGTCATGTCAAATGTGAAAACTTTTACCCAATCCGAAATTGCCCCTCTGAACAGCCTCGATGAATGGGAAGAAGATGTATTAAAGAGGTATCCGGAACAGGAGGCCCCTGCAAAGGCAAAAGAAGCATTCAGGAATTACGAAACCCCCGTCCGGGATACAGTTCGTGAATTTTATAAGCTGAATCATACTTACCAGACATTTGATTTCGTACAAGACAAGCGGAAAGAGTTTTTGTCATTCGGCAAAAGAGAAATGCCGGTCTGGGATGCTTTCCAGTTTTTGAATCAACTCGTGGATGATTCAGATCCGGACACTGATCTGGATCAGTTTCAGCATTTATTGCAAACCTCTGAGGCCATCCGGGCAGACGGACATCCAGACTGGATGGTGCTGGTGGGGCTTATGCATGATATGGGTAAAGTGTTATGTCTGTTCGGCGAGCCCCAGTGGGCAGTTGTTGGCGATACCTTCCCGGTCGGATGCGGACATTCGGAAAAAGTGGTTTATCCTGAATTTTTTGCCCTGAATCCCGATTCAAATGACCCCGTGTACAAGGCAGAATTAGGTATTTATAAAGCCCATTGCGGACTACGGAATGTGACCATGTCCTGGGGTCACGACGAATATGTATATCAAATGATGAAAAATTCATTACCGGAACCCGGATTGTATATGCTTCGTTACCATTCTTTTTATGCCTGGCACAGAGAAGGGGCTTATGATTATTTGCTGGATGACCATGACCGCGACATGCTCAAATGGGTAAAGCTGTTTAACCCCTACGATCTGTATTCAAAAAATCCGGAACCACCAGACTGGACCAAACTCAAACCATATTACGTGGGTCTGGTTAATCAATATCTGCCACCCACACTAAAATTCTAATCTGCTCACCGAACAGAAACCGGCGTATTATCCCCGTGCATAAATTACAGCGAGCGGACTATCTTGTATTTTTTGTCTATTTCATAGTCGTATTTGCATATGGCTATTATATCTACCGGAGAAAGAAATCTGTGTTAACCGACTCGAAAGATTTTTTTCTTGCTGAAGGATCACTTACCTGGTGGGCCATCGGAGCATCCTTGATTGCTTCAAATATCTCTGCCGAACATTTTATCGGGATGTCAGGTTCGGGTTATGCGTTGGGTCTGGCGATCTCAACCTATGAATGGATGGCCGCTGCCACGCTGATCATTGTGGCTGTATTTATTTTGCCGATTTATCTGCGGAATAAAATCTTCACAATGCCACAGTTCCTGGCAACCCGATACAACCAGCAGGTCAGTACGCTCATGGCTATTTTTTGGTTACTCGTTTATGTGTTTGTAAATCTGACCTCCATTATTTATCTCGGCGCACTGGCCATCACATCCATATCAGATATTTCATTTGGGTGGAGCGTCGCGGGTCTTTCCATTTTCTCCATCGTTGTTACTCTGGGTGGAATGAAGGTGATCGGATACACGGATGTCATCCAGGTATTGGTTTTACTGATTGGCGGATTGGTGACCACTTACCTCGCACTCACATTACTCTCCCAACATTTCGGATATGGCAGTAATCTGCTGAAGGGCCTATCTATTCTCCGCAAGGAAGCACCGGATCATTTTCATATGATATTTCATAAGGGAAATCCATACTATAAGGACCTTCCTGGTCTCTCCGTGATTATCGGTGGCATGTGGATTAACAACCTGGCTTATTGGGGCTGCAATCAGTATATTATCCAAAGAGCCCTGGGCGCTAATCTGAAAACGGCGAGAAGCGGACTGCTTTTCGCGGCATTTTTAAAATTACTCGTACCCGTGATTGTGGTGCTTCCGGGTATAACGATGTATGTTTTGCATAAGAATGGCATGTTCCAGCAGGAGATGATGCCTGATGGGATCGTTAAACCGGATCATGCTTATCCGACGCTTATGAATCTGTTGCCAGCCGGACTGAAAGGGGTTGCCTTCGCCGCATTAACCGCTGCCGTTGTCGCTTCTTTGGCGGGAAAGGCAAACAGTATTTCAACCATATTCTCACTTGACATATACAAGAAATTTTTCAACAAAAACGCCTCAGAAAAACAATTGGTGGGTATCGGCAAATGGGTTGTTATTGTGGCGATGGGTATTGCCGCCCTCATTGCACCTGCATTAAAAAACCTGGATCAGGCTTATCAGTTTATCCAGGAATACGTCGGTTTTATTTCCCCTGGCGTGCTGGCGATTTTTTTGATGGGGTTTTTCTGGAAACGCACGACGGCTGCAGCTGCGCTTACGGGCAGCCTGCTGACCATACCCGTATCCACGATTTTAAAATTTCTTCCGGTTTGGACACAGGGGGCTTTTCCGGATTATCCATTCCTGGATCGAATGACGATAACCTTCGTTATCATTGTGTTGATTATGATTGTGATCAGTTTATCCAGGCCGGCATCGAGTCAGGCTCCTCATGCCATCATCATTGATAAGAAAGATTTCAGGGTTTCGCCGGCATTTATCTTAGGCTCAGTGATCATCATGGGCATTCTGGCCGGACTATACACCGCGTTCTGGTAAGCGTAAAGCTCAAAGCTCAAAGCTCAAAGCGTAAAGCGTACCGCGTAACGCGTAACGCTGATGATACTCATTTTGGATATCAGGAAATAATTGCCTGATCATTTCAGGTATTATTAAATAGTAATTTGCTTAAAGCCTTACGCCTTACGCTTTACGCTTTACGCTTTAGTAGTACCTTCCGATGTATTTGTTCTCCACAATCGCCTTCTTCAATTCCGCCGGATCGATAATGCCTTCTTTTGCGAAAACAATTTTCCCTCCCGGCTCAACAAGCATTGTATACGGCAGAGCACCCTGCCATTTCGGATCGATGGCTTCAATGAGTTTATATTTGCTGTCGCCGGAATAAATATAATTTTTACCGGAAGCCTGTTGCTTTTGCAGATATTGAAGTGCTTTATTTTCCTTGGCCATCTCATCAGCGCTGATACTGATGAATTCAAAATCTCTTTTGCGGTACATCCGGTTCATCGTAATAAATTCAGGGAATTCAGTTACACAGGGGCCGCACCAGGTAGCCCATACATTGATCAGCCGGAGTTTGTCTGAGTGATTTTGAACCAGGTCCTTTATACCCTGCTCATTGATTGAATCGATCGTTACGGGTTCCTTGGCCCAATTCGCCTTTGCCTTATCTATCCAACTGCTTTTTTCTGCCCATTTTATACTGCACCCGAAAACCTTTGTAGTGGGAACAGACACCGGTTTGCCGGCCAGCAATTCATCTATGGCCAAACGTGCATCCATCACAGTGGGGGTTTTGGTGGGTTTTTCCATATCATCGATCCGGCCACTATAGCGCAGGATCCTGTTCTTGTCGAAAATAAATACATGAGGTGTCGCAATGGGCCCGTAAGCGATGGATACTTTTTCGGTTTCGCCATCGAATAAATAGGGGAAATTGAAGTTTTTTTCTTTCGCACGCAGTTTCATTTCTTCGAATGAATCACCCATATCAGTGTAACCAAGTTCGTCCAGATTAATGGAAGTAGGATCATTGGGCATGATGGCCACTACCGCCACATTTTTTGCTGAATAATCTTTTGTAATCTGTATGATCCTGTCCTCGTAAGCCTGTGCTGTCGGACAATGATTACAGGTAAAAACAATGACCAGTACGTCCGCCTTGCTAAAGGAAGACAAGCTATACGTCTTTCCGTCGGTTCCCGGCAGTGTAAAAGCAGGGGCGGGCGATCCAATGGGTAATGTGGGGTGATCGCCGGTGAACCGGGAACCATTGTGGAAATCTCCTCTTTCATTTCCCAGGGCAGACACCAGGATCAGGCTAAAAAAGAACATCAGGCAGACTTTCATTCAGTAAGATTTACAGATTTTCAAATGGCGAACCATGTAAAAGGTAACTATTTTTCAAAAATGATGGATGGGGTCAGGGTATTTTATATTGGTTGTAGTAGGAATGAAGTAGTCGCCCGATCTATATCAGGATGGAATCCGGGGATGTAGTAGTACAGATGTACCATAAAAAATGAAATTTGTTTTAAAGAACCTACATTTATAAATCTAAAACCGATTGCTCAGCTAAAATTTATTTTATGACATCCAGAAGAGTTTTTATCAAGTCCGCCTCTGCTTTATCGGCTGCTGTATTTGTGAAAGGGCCGTTGACTGCATTCGCCGCCACTCCTGTGATCGGCCTTCAATTATACACAGTTCGTGATGCCATGGGCACAGATCCGCTGGGTACCCTGCAGAAAGTAGCACAGATAGGGTACAATTCAGTAGAAAATGCGACGTATACCGGATCGGAGAAATTTTATGGAATGGATGCTGCCACATATAAAAAAGTGTTGAATGAAAATGGCCTCGTGGCCAATAGCGGTCATTATCGTCTGGGTGAAGAACAGGAAAAAGGAGCTGATGTAAACGGTACAATTTTACATGACTGGCAACGGGCCGTGGATGATGCATCAGCCATTGGTCTCAAATATATGGTTTGCGCTTATTTGTCAAATTATGAACGCGGTGACCTGGATCATTATAAAAAATTGGCGGATATTTTTAATAAAGCCGGTGAAACATGTAAGAAATCCGGTATACAATTCTGTTATCATAACCACGATTTTGAATTCCAGGTTCAAAATGGGGTATTCCCATATGATATTATTCTTGAGAAAACAGATAAGAATAATGTAAAAATGGAAGTAGATCTGTACTGGATTAAAAAAGCAGGGCAGGACCCGCTGGCATTATTCCAGAAACATCCGGGTCGTTTTCCCCTCTGGCATGTAAAAGATATGTCGAAGGAAGCTGATCAGAGTTTTGCCGCGGTCGGTACGGGCATCATAGACTTTAAAACGATATTCCAACACAAGGACCAGGCAGGTATGAAGTTTTTCTTTGTTGAACAGGATAAATGCCCGGGCTCACCATTTGATAGTATTGCACAGAGCTACAAGTTTATTAAAGCTAATCTCGTTTAATAATGGTTGACGGCTTCACCCACCGTAGCTTTAGCGAAGGTGGGTTGACAGTTGCTTTACGCTTTACGCTTTAAGCCTTAAGCTTTACGCTTTACGCTTTACGCTTTAAGCTTTATATCTGGTGTGGAAAAATTCAACAGGAAATCAAAGAGGTTGGTTTCCGTATTGATCTTGAGTTTTTTCCTCAGCCGGTATCTTCCAATCTCAACACCCCTGACGGAAATGCTTTCCAGCTGGGCAATTTCCTTGCTTGATAAATTCATTCTTAAATAGGCGCACAGTTTAAGTTCATGTGGACTGAGCGTCGGGTAACGTGTTTTGATGTTGCTGAGAAAATCGCTGTGTACGTGATCAAAATGCTGGGCGAATTGTTCCCAGTCCTTATCCATTTTATTTTCTTCGCTCAGAATGCGCATAATTTTTTTAAACTCATCCGGTGCCGCATGGCCGTTTGCATTTTTTTTGATCCGGCTCATTTCTTCCTTGATATTACCAAGCAATTCACCCTTTTGCACCAGGTGCATCGCTGTGGAAGCCAGCTCTGTATTTTTGAATGCAATCTCGGCTTCCAGCTTTTCATTTCTGAGTTTTACGATTTCCTTTTCTGATTTTTCCAGCTCCAGTTCGTGCAGATAGGTCAGTCTTTTTTGTTCCTCCTCATATTTCTGCTGCTGCTCGAGGAATAATTGTTTTTGTGACCGGTAGATCAGGTAAATAATACTAAAAATCAGCAGCGTATATGTCAGATAGGCCCAGTTTGTCTGGTACCATGGCGGCATGACTGCGAATTTGTATACTTTAACTGTGGATTCATTACCCAGATTATTTTTTGCCCTTACCTGGAATTCATATTTACCGGGAGGCAGATTGGTATAATCTTTTTCAGATTTTTTTGACCATTCAGACCAGTACGTGTCGAAACCATTCAGCATGTAACTGTACTGAACATTCGATTGCTGGGCATACACGGGTGCCGAATATTCAAAATGCAAAGAATTCATATTGCTGCTTACACTGGGAATACTGTTTTCCGGTTGCAGCAGCGCCTGGTTTATTTGTGTATAGTACCCACCAAACAACAGACTGTCGGCGTTTCCGAAGGCTTTCACTGATCGGATCATGACATCCAGCCCGTACCGGTTCCTTTTATAAGCTTCGTAATTGATATGGTAGAATCCTTTTTCTGATCCCACCAGGATATTCGAATTATTGTAGGGGTAAACGTTTTCCCATCCGCTAACCATTTTATCATTTAGTTCGGGGAAATAAATTATTTTAGGAACCTTCCAGGAGAAATCAATCACTCCTAAATTTTTATCCTCAACGAACCAGATATTACCCGAGCCATCTTCCTTCAGATACCTGATGTTCCGGGTGCCAAAAAACGCGGTGAAATAAGGAGATTGTTCGAACCGGTCTGTTTTCGGATCGTATTCATAAATTCCTTTTTCGGTCGCCACAACGATGCGGTTCAAAACCTTGAATAACTGATTTTTTACAGAGGAAGGCAGTCCCTGGTCTTCTGTATATAGCCTGACTGATGCAGGTTGTCCGGTGCGGAGTTCAATTTTATATACGCCGCGATATGGATGACCTACCCAAATTGTATTATTATTATCTATCGCCACAAATTGAGAATACTCATTAAAGCCTGGAATATTTCCCTTTGAAACGAACCGGTTGTTGTCCCATTCCATTAAATCCAGTCCTGAAACATTTCCGGCTAACACCAGTTTAGAGGGAAGCACATTATAAAATGGAAGAAAATTGTAATATCCCAATATGCTGTTCAGGGGTACCGGTTTCCCCTCACGCAACGCATAAGCGCCGTCGTGATGGCCGAGTAAGAGTTCTCCATTGATATTTGACAGGTTCCAGGATGAACCTTTTGTATATGACAATGGAGTAAAATCCCCATCTACAAAACTGAGATCGGATTTTCCATTCAGAGGTACTTTATAAAACCCGTTTGATGTACCGACAAACAGTGCATCCTGATATACCAGCGAGGTATATCCCTTGCCCTCATTCATCTTTTCAGGATATATATGTTTGATGGCATTGTTGTAAGCAATAAAATCAATACCGTCATCAAGACCCAGCCACAGGTTGTTGTCCTTGTCCAGGAACAGCGTCAGAATATTATTTAGCTGTAATCCTTCCTTCCGGGAAAGGTTTTGTATCACTTCTCCCTTTTTATTCATTACAAAGCAACCATTCAGGTTGGTGCCTACTGCAATCCAATCGCGGGTTACAGGGATCGCTGTCAATATCCGCTGATCCTGTAAGGGATTAATACCGGCAAAGCGGAAGGGCGTAATCTTATCCTTATAAAGAACATAAAAGCCCGAGGTAATCGTCGTCACAAAGCTGCTGTCGTTCCCAAAAGGAAACATCGAAGAAACAATGAAACCAGGCGGCAGGGGAGAATTTTCCAGGTAGCTGGTCCAAAGCCCGTTATTAAACTTCATAAGACCTGTTTTCAGATCCTGTGCGATCAATGTATTATTACCCACCCCGATAAAATCCCATTCGCTGCGTGCGGGATACACCGTAATGGAATAGCCGTTGTACTGAAAAATCTTTTCCTTCGTCCGGAAAAAAACGTCATGGCCCAGGAGGACGATATTCCAGATATCGGTAAATGAATAATCCTTTTTTGGCAGCAGGGTTTTCAGGGAAGTAAAAAAAAGCTTTCCGCTATGGTCCGGGGTGAAGTAGCCGAAATCATCCTGGCCCCCGGCATAGATCCTGTTATCCTTTCCCATCGCAATAGAACGAACGATCGATTTATTCGGGAGTGAATACAATTTCCAGAAAGAACCGTCAAAACTGAGCAGGCCCTCCAGGTTGGCAAAGTACATCACACCGTTCTGGTCCTCTACAATGCTCCGGTTTTCCGTTCCGGCGTTATAAGTGTTATTGTGGTAGTTAATGATATCCGGAATACCAATGGGGTTCTGGGCATGTACAACAGATGTACATAAACATAGGAACAAAATGAACGTCCGTTTCATTTGCAAATCAATCTGAACCAAATGTAAGTCGAAACTGAATCCAAAAGGCCAGGTACCGCTTCTCATGAATTGTTGTGGCCCATTCCCTGTTTAAAAATTTGAGATGATGTAGTGATGATGTAGTATGCCGGATGGGTTTTCGTTTAATTTTTATGCTGAAGTAGTATTGAAGTAGGTAGAAATCTCAAGTTACCTATATTCGAATTTAATTTCACCCTGCCAGTCATTTTTCATTTTTTCAAACATCCTCATGAAGCAATTGCTTGCCTTTCTCCTGATTCTGTTTTCTATTGCAGCAACCGGTCAGCAAAATACAGTGGGTATTTTTGAGGGGCATACTGACATTGGAACCAACGTAAAACCAGGGTCCGCGACGTATATTCCGGGAACAGGGCAGTATGTGATTTCCGGGGCTGGTTACAATGTATGGGCTGATCATGATGAATTTCAATTTGTCTGGAAGAAAATGAAGGGCGATTTCATCATTTCTACCAGGGCCGAATTCCTGGGAGGCTGGGTGAATTACCATAGAAAAGTAGGAGTGATGATACGTAAAACCCTGGAAGGCAATTCACCACACGTAAATACCGTGGAACATGGGGACGGCCTTACGTCCCTGCAATTTCGCAGAACAGCCGGTGCTCAGACAGAGGAAATCAAAGCCAAACTGACGAAGGCCAATGTCATAGAATTGGAAAGGCACGGGAACCAGTATATTATGCGTGCTGCCATTTATGGGGAGCCGTTTGTAGCTGATACGGTGAGCAATATTGATCTGGGCGACGAAGTGTATGTTGGATTATTTGTCGGATCACATAATTCGGATGTAGTCGAAACCGGTGTTTTCAGTAATGTCAGGCTAACCATTCCTTTTAAAGGAGTTGCGGGTAATGATACAGAGATGAAACTGGGCAGCCATCTTGAAATCCTGGAAATTGCGTCCGGAAAAAGAAACATCATTTATTCCGTGCCTTATTCAATCCAGGCACCCAATTGGACCCGGGACGGGAAATACCTGATTTTCAATGACGACAAGGGTCTGATTAACCGCATTGACCTGGCTTCAAATGAGGTATCTGCAATCAGTACGGGAGCCGTCAAAAACAATAATAACGATCATGTAATATCTTTTGACGGAAGCACGATTGGCCTGAGCAGCAGCTTAAAAGGTTCGGGAGGATCCGTCATCTATACCGTTCCCCTGGCAGGAGGTACACCCAAACAAATCACCCCCAAAGGGCCATCCTATCTCCATGGCTGGTCGCCAGACGGGAATTTTCTCGTTTTTTGCGGAGAACGAAATGGTGAATATGACGTTTACAAAGTGCCTTCAAATGGAGGCCCGGAAGTAAAACTCACAGAAACCAGGGGGTTGGACGACGGGCCTGAATATACACCCGACGGTAAATATATTTATTTTAACTCCGTCCGGTCCGGCACCATGCAAATCTGGCGAATGAAACCGGATGGAAAAGATCCTGAGCAGGTAACCAATGACGAATTCAATAATTGGTTTGCCCATATATCGCCTGATGGGAAATGGCTCGTATTTATTTCTTTTCTGAAAGAAGAGGTACAACCCGGCATTCATCCACCCTATAAACATGTATATATCCGTCTGATGCCTTTTGCAGGTGGTGTTCCCAAAGTGATTGCCTACGTGTATGGCGGGCAGGGGACCATCAACACGCCTTCCTGGTCACCTGATAGTAAACGCGTGGCCTTCGTGAGCAATTCGGATATGCCGGGAGACCTTAAATAGAAATTTTCACTTTTAAAACGCTATATGAAATCAAGACGTTCCTTTCTTAAAGAAACAGCATTCGCGGGCGCCGGTGCTTTAATTCTGCCAGGATTCATGAGGATACCCGAAAGAGCACCCAAACTCAAAAAAGTAGGGGTTCAACTTTATTCTGTTAGAAAAGAAATGATGGCCGATGCCATCGGCACACTGAAAAAGCTGGGACAGATCGGTTACCAGGAAATTGAGTCGGCGCAGAGTGAAAAGGGAAATTATTACGGACTCGAACCGAAAGAAATAAAAAAGATTCTGAAAGACCAGGGTATGACCCTTCGAAGTGGTCATACCCATATTGACAATAACTGGCAAAAATCCATAGATGAAGCGGCAGAGGCGGGACAGGAATATATTATTTGTTCTGTCCTGCCTTCTCCCGGTCAAACGGTTGGAAATTATCAGAAAAGTGCGGATATGTTCAATAAGGCCGGAGAACAATGTAAAAAAAGCGGTGTGCTGTTTGGATATCATAATCACGCATCAGAATTTGATACAGGTGAAGGGAAGGCGCTGTATGATGTGCTGCTTGACAACACGCAACCGGAACTCGTGCATATGGAAATGGATCTGGGTTGGGTAATTGCTGCGGGGAAAGATCCGCTGACTTATTTTTCAAAATATCCCGGACGGTTTCCTTTGTGGCATTTAAAGGATATGAGCCTGACCGAGAAAAAGAGTGTTGAATTCGGAAAAGGGGGTGTGGATATTATTGGCCTGATGAAACAGGCAAAACAGGCCGGCATGAAGTATTATTTTATTGAACAGGAAGAATACGCAGTAACAGCTTTTGACAGCCTGGACTACGATTACAACTGGCTTTCTGAGCACTGGAAAGCCTGATTCGTGTTTTTTCCTTATATAGATTTTCAGTATGCCCCTGATAAAGGGGCATTTTTGTTTTAGAAAAATGCGTTACGCGTTAGGCGTTATGCGTTCAGCCTCACAATGGGCATTTTATTTTCACATGAATGCTTTACGCTTTACGCTTTGCGCCTTACGCTTTCGGATGATGTATTAATGAAGTATCGTTTCAGGCAGAATATCAGGATTTTGAGAAATTGATGTGGTATTGATGTAGTGAAATATATTGTTAAAGAATGATAGCAGAATAGATTTGGTGAAACGATTCTGCTTATGAAATTGAAACGCTTACTCCCGCTACCGGTACTACTGGGTTTTTTTTCCTTTACTTCTTTTTCCCAAAATTCTCCGATTGGCATTTTTGACAGCCAGCAGGATATCGGATATGTAAAACATGCCGGATCTTCTACTTATGACGCTGCAACACAGAGTTATATCATCAAAGGATCCGGTGCAAACATCTGGTTTAATGAAGACCAGTTCCATTATACGTATAAAAAGATTTCCGGTGATTTTATCCTGACGGCCGATTTTGATTTTTACGGTGATACGGTGGGCGCCATTGGACATCGTAAAGTGGGATGGATGGTCAGGGAATCAGTAGCCGCTGATGCGGTGAGTATGAATGGGTGCAAGCATATTGACGGACTGATAGCCTTACAATGGAGACCCATGAAAGGTGCTTTCATGCAGGACCCGCAGGGAGAGATTTTTTCAGCAAAAAGAGGATTACAAACCATGCAATTGGAGCGTAGGGGTAAAACACTGATCATGCGCATGGCGAACCCCGGCGAACCACTGCAGGAGGTAGGTGAGCACGAATTGATCGATTTGAAAGATACAGTGCTGGCTGGTATATATGTATGCTCACATGATTCAAACACACTGGCTGCTGGTCGTGTATGGAATGTACGTATCGATCATCCGGTAGAAAATCCCTATCAGCCAAATCCGCTTTTAGCGAAACCAGCCCCTCAGACAGTCATGGGTTGCCGTCTCGAAATAGTGGACATGGTCAACGGAAACAGGAAAGTTATTTATGAATCCAGGGGGCGGTTTGAAGCGCCAAACTGGATGCCCGATGGGAAAAAATTATTATACAACGACCATGGTTCACTATATACGATTCCAATTGAAGGGGGAACTCCGGAAAAATTAAATACGGGTTCTGCAGCGAGACTGAACAATGATCATGGAATATCATTCGACGGGAAAATGCTGGCCATCAGTAATTCCAGGGAAGGAAAGCCTGGTGGTGGTTCTTCAGTGTATGTTCTTCCATTGACGGGTGGTGAACCAAAATTACTGACGGAAGAGACTCCTTCTTACTGGCATGGATGGAATCCGAATAATAAAGAAGTAGCCTTCGTAGCACAACGCGGAAGCAAAATATATAACCTGTACAAGCAGGATATAAACAGCGGTAAGGAAATTCAGCTCACATTCAATACAAAAGGTCATGTGGATGGTCCTGAGTACTCTCCGGATGGAAAATGGATTTACTATAACGCAAATCCGACCGGCACGATGCAGATCTGGCGCATGAAACCGGATGGTTCCGGCAAGGAACAAATCACTTTCGATGAGTATCACAGCTGGTTTCCGCATATCTCACCAGATGGAAAATGGATTGTGTTCATTTCATTCCCGACCGACATAGATCCCAATTCCCATCCGTCTTATCAGAACGTCATGCTGAGACTGATGCCTGCCTCCGGAGGAGCGCCCAGGGTGTTGGCCTATATGTTTGGCGGGCAGGGTACACTGAACGCACCATCGTGGTCGCCCGACAGCAAGCGAATTGCTTTTGTGAGTAATTCAGATAAACCATAATTGTCAGAAGTAAAAAAGGAATAAACGGTGAAATCGAAATTTTTTTTATATCCGGTTTGTAATTCGTTCAGCAGTTAGTGGTTTACGGTTAAGCAATGAGAACAGGCCCTTCCTGTTCACCGGAAGGGCCTTTCTTTATTTGACTGGAAAATCGAAACTGAAATCCAATCTCCCGTGCAGGCAGCTGCAACAAACAAGCGGCTCTTTTTTTAAACCGATCGATGTAAACCAACTGATAATTGTTAAGGGTAAAATACTTTTTATAACAAAAACAATGATTGCTTATGCCAAAGAAAAAAACCGGGCTTGACAAAGTGTGTTGCATGCTGATGGGGTTTCTCCTGTTTTCATGTGTTGCATTTGCCCAACGGACAGTTACCGGAAAAGTAATTAACAAAACCAATCAGCAGCCTGTTTCGAACGCCACGGTTCAGGTCAGGGGAACTGTGATTGCCACAAGAACAGATACATCTGGTGACTTTAGTATCAAGGTTCCCAGGGACAACAGCGAATTGGAAATTTCATCTATCGGTTTTGCCAACATAACTGTACCTGTTGCAGGCAAAACGAGTCTGGGAGAAATTTCGCTGGCAACTTCAGCCAGTACACTCAATGAAGTGGTTGTTACAGGGTATACTTCGCAGAGGAAAAAAGATATCACCGGATCGGTGTCCATCGTGAATGTAACGGACATGAAGGCTACGCCGTCGGGAAGCACAGAAGCTCTTTTGCAGGGTCAGGCCTCTGGCGTAACTGTAAATACAACGGGTGCGCCGGGTGGCGCTTCCGTCGTAAATATCAGAGGTATTACATCATCCGGAAATTCTGCACCGCTCGTTTTGATAGATGGTGTTCCGGGTAGCATGCACGACATCAATGCAAACGATATCCAGTCCATACAGGTATTAAAAGATGCAGGTGGTGCCGCAATATATGGCGTCCGGGGATCGAACGGCATTATCGTTATTACTACGAAAAGAGGAACCGGCCCGGTTAAAATATCTTACGACGGATTTATCGGCAGTCAGCAACCTCTCAGTAAAAGCTGGGATCTCGCGAGCCCCACACAAACAGGCGTTGCTAAATGGGCACAGGCTTTTAATGACGGCATCGCGCCAAGCAGTCCTCAATATGGTAACGGACCTGAGCCGGTTGTTCCTTATTATCTGACACCATCAGGAGCCCCCCAGGGAGCACCCAATACGAGCCTGGCAGATTACAGCCTTTATTCAAATCATATTACAAAGGCTGCACAAAATGGTAATAACTGGTTTGATGATATCTTCAAACCGGCGCTGATACAAAATCATAATCTCTCCGTAAGCGGCGGAACCGGTAGATCATCCTATTTCATGTCGTTTAATTATTTGGACCAGCAGGGTACATTGATTGAGACCAGCTTAAAACGGTATTCTGTGAGGGTCAATACAAATTTCAGTTTCGCTGACGATCATGTACACGTGGGTGAAAATGTAAACGTCATTTACAAAACAAATCCGGGTTACCTGAACGCGCCGGGTGTAAACAGTACGAACTCCATCAACGCGGCGTTCCAGTTACCGAATATTGTTCCGGTATATGATATCGCGGGAAACTATGCGGGTGGTATTTCGGCAGGATTGGGGAACGCTTCCAACCCGGTAGCTATACAGGATCGCCAGGCCAATAACCAGAACCGGGATTATCAGGTGGTTGGTAATGTATTTGCCGAAGTGGATTTCCTGAAACATTTCACCATTCGTACAAGTGCGGGCGGAACCTTTGATAATTATTATTTCAATGGTTTTGCAACCACTCCCTATGAGAACGCGGAAAACAATAATGCGGCCAATTTATATACAGAAACCTATGGCCAGAATTCGAGCCTGATCTGGACCAATACGATTAACTACAGTAATAAAATCGGAAAACATAGTTTCAGCGCACTGGGCGGCGTTGAATATATTTATAATACCGGTCAGGGAAGCAATGCCACCCGCGGTAATTATTATATCACCGACTCAAGTAATCTCACGGTATCCCCGAATCTGTGGACACTGAATTTCGGACAGGCATCCACGCAGACCAATAATTCAACTATCGTTGGTGATAATGGTTTTGTAACTCCTTATCAGCAGGCGATTTTCTCCGTGTTTGGCCGTATCGATTATAATTTCGATCAGAAATATTATATCAGTGCTACCCTGCGCAGTGATAATTCATCTGTGTTTACGCCGCAACAGCGTAATGGTATTTTCCCATCAGTGTCCGCCGGCTGGATGATTTCGCAGGAATCATTTTTACGCGATGTAAGCTGGCTGAACGAATTCAAGATCAGAGGCAGCTGGGGTAAACTGGGATCCATCAACAATATCAACCCAACCAATGCCTATACTTTATATGGTCAGCAGATCAACCAATCTTATTATGACATCAACGGAACCAGCAGCTCTCCGCAGGCTGGTCTGTATGTGAGCCAGTATGGTAATCCGAATACCACCTGGGAACAGGATGCGATTACCGATGTTGGATTCGACGCGAGTTTCCTGAGCAATCACTTTGATCTGACCTTTGACTGGTATAAAAAACTGGTGACCGGACTGTTATTCGTACCGGCTGTACCGGGAACAAATGGCGGAACGCTGGATCCGTTTACCAATTCAGGAAATATTCAGAATACAGGTATTGATATCGGTTTGACTTATCACGGCCGGGTTAACAAGGATTTGTCCTTTGACCTGACAGGAACCTTTACTTCCTACAATAACAAAGTAGTAAGTCTGCCTGAAGGAACATTGTACATCAATCAACCGGTTGGCGCGCAGACAATCACTTCCAGAATACAACCCGGTCAGCCCCTGGGATCATTCTTCGGATATAAGGTAATCGGTTTGTTCCAGAGTTACGACGATGTGACCAAGTCGCCCACGCAACAGGATGCAGCACCCGGTCGATTCAAATATGCCGATGTAAATCACGATGGGGTAATTACCAGTGATGACCGGACTTTCTTCGGCAATCCGAATCCGTCGTTTACAGCGGGCTTGAATATTACGGTAAATTATAAGAATTTTGATTTTTACACCTTCTTCTATACACAGATCGGTAATGATATCATCAATAATGTGAAAGGATCACTGGATTTCCCGCAGGCGTTCGGAAACCAGATCAGTACGAATGTGGCGCTCAATTCAGCCAGACTGATTAATACCGCTGGTCAGCCTGCGAATATCAATGATCCGACGGCACATGTTGCAAATCCCGGTACCGATGTACCGATGCTTGAACAGAGTGCCAATTTCAGTAATTCCGGCGCGTTTAATTCCTACACGATGGAGAGTGGCTCTTTTCTCAGGTGCCGCAATCTGACCATTGGTTATACCATAAATTCCAACACACTGAAGCGTATGCATTTTGATAAATTCAGAGTGTATGTTCAGGCTTTGAACCTGTTTACGGTTACAAATTATTCAGGACTGGATCCGGAATTAAATCCCGGCTCCAATACGGTGTTTGGTTATGATGGTGGTGTATATCCGAATAACCAGCGGACTTATAATGTGGGCGTAAACCTGACAATACATTAATTACCTATAAAACTGGATTTATATGAAAAAAATACTTAAATGGATATTGCCAGGTACGGCGTTTCTTTCGATTGTCGTGTACGCTTGCAATAAACAACTGAATCTGCAGCCACAGGGCTCCCTGCTGGCTTCAAATG
>Ga0193753_10000884_pt1 | contig 27620 bp, 26 predicted proteins | sample H1c2metaG_FD_144925 | JGI IMG/M metagenome (GOLD analysis project Ga0193753, IMG submission 144925) | Soil microbial communities from a riparian zone of the East river system, Colorado, United States - H1c2 | ecosystem: Environmental > Terrestrial > Soil > Riparian zone | place: USA: East... | reverse complement strand
TCATTGTATCGGCTGCGAGTGTCATTCGATAAAATTTATTCTATCATCATTTTGCATCCGGCGTAGTAGCAAATGCCACCTGTCCATACATACCGATCTTGAGATAGCCGTCATTCTTCACTTTGATCTTGACAGCATATACGAGATTCGCCCGCTCGTCCTTGGTCTGTATGGTCTTCGGCGTAAATTCGGCCTTTCCCGCTATCCAGGTAATAGTTCCGGGGAATGTCTTGTATTCATCCTTATCCTTATCAACGAGCACCCTAACCTGCTGGCCGAGTTTTACCTGTGAGAGCTGGACCCCGGTGATGTATGCGCGCAATGTCATAGTCGATAGATCAGCGATCTTGTACAAGGCCTTTCCCGCTGCGGTTATTTCTCCCGGCTCCGCGTATTTCGTTGTAACGGTACCATCGATCGGGTTGACGATGCTTGCCCGCTGCAACATGTCTTGCAATTGAGCGACTCTCTTCTCCATTGGCTTGCCTTCGCTGAGGATGGATCTGTTCTGGGTAGAGATATTGTTGCGCTGAACGTTTATCTGTTGCTGCGTGACCTTCATTTGTCTCGCCGCAGTCTCCAACTGGTAATTGATATCATCGAGTTGCTTGCCGGTTGCGGCATCTTCCTTAACCAGGTTCTCGGTCCTGGTCTTCTCATGCTGGAGATTGGCGAGCTGAGCCTGTTGAACGGCCAGCTGATCCTCCAGCAGCTTTACCTGTGGAGAGACATCGGAGGTCTTCTCGCCGAGTGAGCGGATGCTTTCTTCCACCTGCTCCTTTTGCAGCCTCATATTCTCGGCATCGATCTCTCCGACCACTCTATTCTTAGAGATCGTATCACCCTCCTGTACGTTGAAGGATAATATTCTTCCTGCGACCTCCGACGATACGATCACCTCATCCGATTCGAAAGTGCCGGTAGCATCGTAGTCATTGTCCTTTTCCCGGCAGGATGCGAGACTTACGAGAAGGACGGCGGCTAAAAAATTTCTTGTACGCATAAATGGCTATTGTTTTCCTGAAATAGTTTGATAATTGATCCTGGCCTGCAATAACTGCAGCTGGTGTGTGATGAGCGCCTGGCGGGCCTGGTCTTCGGCGTTGACCTCTCTCAGGTAATCGTTGGCGGTAATGACGCCATTCTCCAATTGCGCCTTCGCGGCCATTTTCACCGACCCGCGCAATTCAATAATCTCGAGATCCGAGGTGGTTAGCTGATCGAGTTTCTCGATGTCCGATTGCTCCTGTTGCAATTGAGAATTTGTATTCAGCAGGAAACTTTCCTTCTGTATATCGACGGAGCGCTGGTTGATCTTCACGAGTTGTTTTTCTTTTTTTCGCGTGTATAGTCCGCCGAGCGACCAATTAAGACGAACACCGCCGGTGTAGAAAAAATCGAAATGATCATCGAGTTGATTGAGGCCCGGCCTTCCATACCCTCCTTGTGCGAAGAGGCTCGCCTTCGGAAGATTCTTTACCTGGATCAGTTTATCCTGATGACCGGCCAATTTCTCCTGGCTCGCATAGAGATCCAGTTCCGGCCGCTTGATGTTGGAGTCGATGGAAACGGTGGGATCGGCGGGTCTTTCCAGTTGCAGCTGTTCGTTCAGGGGTTGATGGAGAAAAATGGCGAGGGTTTGAATGAGTCCCTTGCGCGATGATCTCAATTCGATCGCGTGTTGTTGAGATTTCAGGAACTCGGCCTTGAGAACGGTCAGGTTGGATTTGAATGCGACGCCGTTGTTGACCTGCGCCTGCACGCGATCCATGCCGATGCGGATGTCTTCCTGTACCAGGCTCACCTGTTTCAATTGCTCATCGAGATACAGGATCCCGAGATAAAATTGATTGATCCTTTCCTTCAGCTTGTACAGCTCTACTTCCACCTTCTGCTGTTCTACTCCTGCGTTCAACTCCTGCAGCGTCTTTTGTTCTTTGATAGCGCCGCCGTCGAAGATCACCTGGTTGAGGTCGGCAGTCACCCTGTACTGATCCTTGCTGGCGGAGGGAATGTCGAATCCCGGCAGGGGCACATTCACCTTGGTGACGTCCGATTGATAGGTGGCCTGCCCGTTTACCGAGAATTGGGGCAGGTATCCTTTCGAAAGATTGCTGATGGTAAGATCGGCCGTCTGAGTGATCAGGTCCTTCTGTTTAATAAGGGGATAGTTCTTCACTGCCATATCATAGGCCGTCGCCAGATCGAGCCGGTCGATCGACTGCGCCGCTGCGATCAGTGGGAGAAGGGGTAGCAAGAATATCCATTTCTTAAGGTTAACCATTTGGTTAATTTTAGGTCAAAAAATTATTTTCGTATCGCATTAATGATAAACTCGCTCTGAACTGCCATTCATCGAGTCCGAGAGTCTGTTGTATCATGGGTTTGGCTACAAAAGGAAATATGGTAAGGGAAAGCAGGTTGATCAGCAATTGCAAAGGACCGATGTTGCGGATGGTGCCTTTCCTGACCTCTGTTTCCATTTGTGCGAGAAAGGCAGATGGGTTCGGCCGGCTCTTATCTTTCCATATTTTCCCGAGAAAATTTGAAGGATTGCGATGGAGTTCGTTCAGCACGAACATAGGCAGGTAGGGGTTTTCAGAGATAATGGTCAGGTATTCCTCGCAGAACAACCTGATCTTGTCGAAAAGCGGGAGATCGGCGGAGAAAATTTCGTTCACGCGGGGGAAGAGCTTATTCGCAGCCTCCAGGAAGATCACCTGGAAAAGCTTTTCCTTATTATTGAAGTAATAATGCAGCAGGGCTTTATTGATACCGGCTTCATCGGCAATGTCCTGCATCCGGGCGCCCGCCATACCTTTGGCAATAAAGATCTTCTTTGCTGCCCCGAGGATCTGGGCCTCCATGCTTCCGTCTCTTTTACCTTTCGCCATGTTATTAACCAAATGGTTAACAAAAGTAGAAGTAAAAAGTCAAAATTCAAAAGTAAAAATTAAAAAGGGTGTCCTTGGATGGGAATATACTTGTGTTGCTTGTCCAAAAGATTTACCACAAAGTGCACAATGATTTCACGGAGAACACAAGGATGCCTTGCGTTCTCCGTGTATTTCCTTTGTGTTCCTTGTGGTTAAAAAAAATGGAGACCCACCGATTTATGAAGCCATGGCCTGCTGTAAGTTTATCAACTTATCAACTAGCAACAAATACTCTCTTCATCAAAGAAAACTCACTCCGCCCAGCTCATCACATACTTCTCATCCTCTATATCGAGTGCTTCCTTTGTCAGCATCAACGGGTGAAAAGTGTCCACCATAACGGCGAGTTCCTTTGTTTCTTTTGCCCCTATGCTTTTCTCTACGGCCCCGGGATGAGGCCCATGTGGAATGCCGGCAGGATGCAGTGTGATCATGCCCCTGGTGACATGCTTGCGGCTCATGAAGTCGCCATCCACATAATAGATCACCTCGTCGCTGTCGATATTGCTATGGTTGTAAGGCGCGGGGATGGATTGTGGGTGATAGTCGAACAATCGTGGCACAAAAGAGCAGACAACAAAGTTGTGCGCCTCGAAGGTCTGGTGCACGGGAGGCGGCTGGTGCACGCGACCGGTTATTGGTTCGAAATCGTGAATGGAGAAGATGTAAGGATAGCAATACCCATCCCAGCCTACGACATCGAACGGGTGCGTACCATAGTGCAGGCCATACAGTACTCCCTTTTTCTTCGCCTTGATCAGGAAGTCTCCTTTCTCATCGATGGTGCGGAGATCTTTTGGGCCGCGGATATCGCGTTCACAATAGGGCGAGTGCTCGAGCAACTGCCCGTACCTGCTAAGATATTTCTTGGGATACCGGATGGGACTGAATGATTCCACGATGAAGAGCCGGTTGTCCTTCCCTGCGAATTCGATCTGGTAGATGGTTCCGCGGGGAATAACGATATAATCGCCATAAGCGAACGCGAGCTCGCCGTATTGCGTATGCAGGACGCCGCTGCCTTCGTGCACGAAGATCATTTCATCGGCATCGGTGTTCTTATAGAAATAGGTGCTCATACTTTCCTGCGGCGCGGCGAGGACGATATGACAATCATTATTCACCAGTACCGGCTTGCGGCTGTCGAGGAAATCCTTCTTCGGCTTTATACCGAATCCTTCGAAGCTCCGGTGCTTGAGCATTTTTTCTTCGGCAATGGTAGGCGCAACATTGATTGGCTCGTCAGTCCGGATGATCTGCGTGGGCGGATAGATATGATAGAAAAGCGACGAATCGTTACTGAAGCCTTCGGTAGAGAATAGCTGCTCGGAGTAGAGTCCTCCGTCTGGCTTGCGGAACTGCGTATGTCTTTTGTGAGGGATTTTGCCCTCTGTACGATAGTGAGGCATTGATCAAAAGTAAGGAGAAAACGTGAGTCGTCAATCGTGATCAAGTCAAAATTCAAAAGTCAAAATTCAAAAACCTCATTCGAGGAGTATCACTGCCCAATAGATCACGTCTGCTGAGGCTTAATTCCTAATCTCAAATTCCATTCATCTTCATGGATCTGCAAAACATCAATTGAGGTTATCTTTATAAAAAAAATTGACCCGCATTGGCCTCCTTTCCGATACGCATGGCTATCTCGATCCGCTCGTGTTCAAACACTTTGCCGCATGTGACGAGATCTGGCACGCCGGTGATTTCGGCAATGCATCCATCGCCAGTGAACTCGCCGCCGCAAAGCCGCTGAGAGGTGTGTATGGGAATATTGATGGCGCGGATATCCGCGCTGAGTATCCCGAGCAGCTTATGTTTCTTTGTGAAGAAGTGAAGGTGATGATCCGTCATATAGGCGGTTACCCGCCGAAGTATAACCCAGCCACACGCAAAGAACTGGCGATCCACCGGCCATTGCTTTTCATCAGTGGACATTCCCATATTCTCAAGATTATGTACGATCCAACGATCAGCTGCCTTCACATGAATCCCGGCGCAGCTGGCAAACAGGGCTGGCACAAGGTAAGGACACTCATTACGTTTACGGTGGATGGTAAGGAAATGAAAGACTGCCAGGTGATCGAACTGGGTGGAAAGTAAAGTGCTGTCAGTAAAGTCTGGGACTCCACATTTAAGGAATTGGGGATTGGAATTTTGGAATTAGGCCTCAGCAGACGTGATCTATTGGGCAGTGATGCCCTTCGAATGAGATTTTTTAATTTTTACTTTTGAATTTTTAATTCCTGCTGTCTCAGCGGGGTCTGGCCAAGTGGATCTCGTCAAACCCGAATTTTCCGGGCCGACCCCGATGCAAAGGGTTCTTCGAATGAGGTTTTTGAATTTTTACTTTTGAATTTTGACTTGATCACGCATTTTGTATCTTCCAATTCTAAACAAACACTATGCAACGTCGTCAACTCATTAAGAAGAGCGCACTGGCAATGGCTGCCTTTGCCTTCAGCCGCGAGGCATTTTCCCGCGAGACTGAATTTCTCCTTGCAGACAGGCTACCGGGCACCATTATCAAATTAAGCTCTAATGAGAATCCGCATGGCCCTTCTCCTATGGCCCGCAAGGCCATGACAGCTGCAGTGAACAGTTCGAATCGTTATCCCTGGGAAACCACCACCCAGTTGCGTGAGAAGATAGCTGCGCTTTATAGCCTCAGCAAAGAACATGTCGTGATCGGCGCCGGCTCCTCCGAATTACTGGGTGTCGCCTCAGCCTGGGCATCGCTGCAAAAAGGAAATGTGGTTGCACCGGACCCGACGTTTCGCCTGTGGATACCAGCGGCTAAGAAGATGGGATTGGCCATTAAACTTGTTCCACTGACGAAAGCAAAAGTGACCGATCTGCAACAGATGAAGGATGCCATCGATGCCGGCACGAAGATGATCTATATCTGCAACCCGAATAATCCGACCGGCACGGTTGTTCCGGCGGCAGACCTCGAGGCATTCATCAAACAGGTACCGTCATCTACAATGATATTACTCGATGAGGCCTATACCGAGTTCAGTGAAGAGCCAAGCATGGCGCCGCTGGTGAATGATCATCCGAATCTCGTGATCGCAAAGACATTTTCCAAGATACATGGCATGGCAGGTGCGAGGATCGGCTATGCGCTTGCCCACCCGCAGACTATAAAGCAATTAAATGAATTGCAGGCCTGGGCCAATGCGGGTGCAGGAGCCGTCTCATTGGCCGGCGCATTGGCATCTTTGGATGATAAGGACTTCACGAAATTCTGTAAGGAGGAAAACCGTCGTGCACGCGACGTATTCTATAACGCACTTAAGAAAGCAGGCATGCCTTATATCCCCTCCGTGACCAGCTTCGTCTATTTCGATAGCGCTCCCTATGGCAAGGATGTCAAGGCCGTACTGGAAGCCAAGGGCATCATTGGCGCACGGGTATTCGAAGAAGGAAGTAGTTGGTTGAGGCTGAGTGTGGGAACGGTGGAGGAGATGACGGCGGTTGCAAAGGCCTTAAACACAAATTAGCCAATTAGTCAATGTGCAAATGTGCCAATGATCCTTATTCGCGATGTCATCACGGATCGTAGCACGCCTAATTGGCACATTGGCTAATTATCAAATTGGCTAATTGTATTATTTCATTCCCGGAAACAACGGCCTCGCAATTATCTCCCTGAAAGGCCATGGCACCGCTACCAGTATCATCAACAGCGCAATCAGGAAGAACCAGAAGGCTCTCTTGTATTTCACTTCATCGGGAACCTGTTTCTTTGCCATACCATAGCCGAGCGTGATCATGATGATGGCAAGTATCATGAACGTAGGATGTTCCACCCAGAAGAACCGATAGAATTTATCCTTCATCAGGCTTATGCCCTCTGGCAGTTTCGTACTGATGATACCATATCTTCCCCAAAGCCATTGATAGAGGCCGAGAAGCAGGGTTATATGTGCGGAGATAAGCGTAAACAACCAGATACGCCTGTCACCCGCCGAGAATGTTTTTTTATTTTTCCATCCCGAAACAGCCTTGAAAATGGACACCAGCAACAGGATGATGATGACCCAGCGAAGAAGATTGTGAAGGTGTAGAAGTCCTGTATCCATAGTGATGATTTTAATGAGGCTAAAACTACGACAAAAAGTGCCAATCGTGGGCAAGTCAAAATTCAAAAGTCAAAAGTCAAAAACCTCATTCGAGGAGTGTGACTGTCCAATAGATCACGCCTGCTGAGGCTTAATGCGGTCTCAGCGGGGTCTGGCCGAGTTTCAACTTCTGACCATCATTTTTTTTCCCGGCCGACCCCGATGGGTTAGAGTACACAACTATCACCTTCAAATATGAAACATCGAGCGATCGGGGAAGGATTGGACGTGGACAATGGTGCATCGGGGTCGGCCCGGTAAATTTCGATTTGACGAGGTCGTTTGGGCCAGACCCCGCTGAGACAGCAGCGTAGGCAAGTCAAAAGTAAAAAGTCAAAATTCAAAAACCTCATTCGAAGAGTGTGACAGCCCAGTAGATCCCGTCTTGCGAGACCTAATTCCAAAGCCCTAATCCCCCAATTCCCTAAATGTGAGGCTCCATTAATCTTAGTCCTTCCGAATATCACGACACTTGAGCATTGAACATTGTCCGAAGTATCCCTTTGGGGAATATTGCGTATTGTCCAAAGGACTCCGGAGTCCTTCGGAGAATATTTAAATCACGCAAATCAATAATGCAAGGACCTTCCTGCTGAGGCCTAATTCCCAATCCCTAATTCCAAATTCCGCTCAACCCTCGCTGAAACGAATCACGCCGCTTCGCCCTGCTGGCGGCGTTTGCCCTCCACAAGCAGCGCATGCAGCACCTCTGTCGAAAAACCATGCAATAGTAAACGGAAGGCCGCACCTGTGGTGGGCAATGGGATCATGGGATGCTTGTTGTTGAGGGCCGTCAGTTTCTCGGGACAGTCCATGATGGTGGCCGCATATATTCCTATCACCTCATCCAGCTGAAGAGAATTAGAGGCTCGCCAGAAATCATTATCGGTCAGGAAAAATTGATACACAGGTGTGAAGATCTCTATGGCGGTTGCAAGGTCGAGGAAGTTCGACCATTTGTCCCTGAAGGGTGCAAATGGTATTGGCGTAAGGGAGATCGCCGAGAAGTCCGGTTGCGGGATCTTCCGGATCGCAGATCTCTTTTCTTCGACCGCCTTATTGAGATTGATGATGAAGTTGTAAAGATTGAGATCATGCTCCAGGAAAAGATTATTGCGGACATCCGTAACTGCCAAAGGCTTCAATGGATTCATCGGTATCTCTTCGGCGCCCCGCACATTGTCCTTCAGGAAGCGCAATACTTCCGACCCCAGGTAAAAGTGCCGCAGGATGAGAAAGTTTGCCTCTGGAGTAATGAAGTATTTCATGCCGAAGTAAAGCGACCGGTGCAACATCTTCGGCGCGTTGACGATGTTTGGGATGAATATCTTGAAGAACTGCATCAGCAGGATGGAAAGCCGCGCGAATATCTTCACCACGGGATAGAGGAATTGCCGCGTGCGGCGGCTGGAATCATAGAGGAAGGCCGCCTTCGCATCGGGATCGAAGGGAACGCTCTTGTCCATGAACAGCGCATGCCAGTGACTTGGATCGCGGTTGTTATTTACCATCTGTTCGAAGTGTGTCCGGGTGTGTAGCATTTCCTGTATTTAAAAATTATCGATCTCCTCTAATTGCATTTTATACAATCGTGCCACCACCTTTGCGGTCTTCACGATCTTTGCGGCCATCGCCTCTGTCAACAGGTCCGATTGAATGGCCTTTTCAAACCGCTCGAAATGATTCTCATTGCTATCACTGCTTTCATGATAAAGAAAGAATGATACCTGGTCATCTTTCAGGCCGAGTTGTTGCCGGATGGCCCGTCCCCATTTTCCCGATACACGGTTACCCAGTCCCTCGATGATGAACATGGCGCCGAGGAGATCAAACGGATCCGGCTGGCTTGCCCGGTGAAACATGAACGCACTCAACGCCTCGCTGCCGATATTTTTTTCTCCCGAATATATCTCCTCCGCCAGGCCGCCGCAGTTCATGTAATTCTTTTCCAGTATCTGGTAGTCCCTATGCTCGTCGGATGAGTGACGGATAAAGGCGGATCTTACTTCAAAATGCGAGATACTCACATTCGAAGCCGCGCGCGCTATCCATTGCGATCCATCGATGACCTGTTGCCTTAAATTTAGCAATAATCTTTTATACGATTCCAGCGTCAACGTACCCGAAAAGATCTTCTTCACCACCGGCACCTCCTGCAATGAGCGTTCGAAATCGAACCATACTCCCGTAAGCTGGCGCACCAGCCATTCCTGCACCGGCTTGCCGGATGTTTTTATTACGGGCGCCTTTATTTCCGCGATGTTCTCCATATTCTCCTTCTCTCCTTTGCCGGCCACTACCTTCAATTGCATGAAACCCGTGATGAAGCGTCCGCTCTCCGGCACCATGCAAAGTATCTTCTGCCCTTCACTTAATCTTGCATTGTATAATAATTCCTCGAGCATGACGAAGATGGAAGCAGAGCCGACATTACCTTTTGTGTAAAGGTTTGTGAACCATTTATCGTCGGGTATTTCCAGTCCTCCCTGCTGAAGAAGATTCACGATCTGTGGCTTGAAATGGTGTGATGAATAATGACAGACCAGCCAATCGATATTCTTCGGATCTATCTTTCCCTCATCAATCAACTCAAAGAAACGCCGGACGCCCAGTTTCACAATGGTATCCACCAGCTCCATATCCTGCATGAGATTGACGGCGCCGGCCTCGTTCGCTGAGGACACGTCGGGGTAGTCGAGCCATGTCTTACCCATCTTACCATTGCCATTCTTGGTCCCGCCCGCATACATGCACAGCTCATATTGATTGGCATAGGAGCGAATATCGATCCATTCGATCTCGAGCGAAAGCCCGGTTCTTCCCGGCGACGACTGCAGCAGCATCGCGCCCGCTCCATCGCTAAGCATCCAACGCAGGAAATCGATCGAGACGGGAAGCTGTTGATTGTTGAGTAATGCCTGGTTGCGGAACCTGTCCGACTTGAACATCCGGCTCGCCATTTCCGCGGCGCAGGATATCACATTCTGCATCTGGCCCGACTTTACCTGGAGATATGCATGTTGAATGGCCATCATCCCCGCCGCGCAGACGCTCTGGTGGGAAGCGATATTGCAGGGACCCAATGAACTCTCACCATGAACCATGCTCGCGAAACCAGGAACGGGAAGATCACTTTGCGTAGTAGCCGTGCTGAGAAATTCTATCTCGTCGCCATTCACACCGGCTTTGAAGAGACAGTCCGAGATAGCCTCGGCGGCCATTCGATAGGCGGTATGTGTTGTCTGCTGCGAGCGGTCCAATGCATAGTAGCGGCTGCGAATACCATTCTTCCGAAGAAAAATATCCTTTGTCCGCGATTTGTTGCCATGGATGAGCCCGAGGTAATCTTCCATTTCTTCATTGGAGACCGGGTCATTCGGGAAGAACTTGCCGGCGGCAGTGATATATACTTTACTCATGTGTTCGGTGATTTGGTGGGTACGGCCGTTTTAAATGCAGTATCGAACCAGGGCAACATGAAACCGAAGTTTCCTTTTCCCATTTGGTGATGCAGGCTATGCCGGTTCGAGAATTTAAGAATGGAATGAAGGGAAGACTTTGGAAACAGGTCGTAATTGCAATGCCCAAGCGTATTCAAGAGGATACTCATGACAGGCAATGAAAGTAATGCCGGCCATTCGAAGGGATAGACGAGCAGCGGGAAGAGAATGACGGTTCCCAGCAGGAAGGCCTCCACCCAGTGAAAACTAAACGTTGAAAATACAGTTGGCTCCTTCGAATGATGATGTACCCAATGTATCCTGCGTATCATCCATGGTAGATGAAGCAGGCGGTGCACGAGATAGAAATGGATCTCATTCCAAATGAACAGGACCAGGATCTCGGGTATGATTCGCCAGGTGACGGAATAAGATGATTGCAGCCACCCTGCCTTGATCCCCTGCTGAAGGATGATCCCCTGCAGGCTGAATACTGCGATCGATACCAGCGAACGGCCGATCTCCGTCTTCACTTGTCCGGGGTAGAGATGATGATTGTTCAATGGAGATATTGCGCCATTTTTCGAAAAATAGCGCAGCAACCAACTCCCGCCGAGTGCGGTACTCCAGTAGAGCAGGTTGAAGAAGATGAACATAGCCGGTACGGTATGATACCAGGCTGCGAACGTCCAGGTGATAAGGTTGTTAAGCAATTTGTTTTAAATCCTCCTAAAAATAGGGAATAACGTGAATCGTCAATCGTCAATCGTGAATTGGGAGAGCTTTTAACTTGCCTTTAAGCAAGTCAAAAGTCAAAATTAAAAATTAAAAAGTCAAAAGTCAAAAACCTCGTTAGGAGAGTCTAACTGTCCAACACACCATGTCTGATGGGGCCCACGGTCTCAGCGGGGTCTGGCCGGATTTCAATTTCCGACAATCATTTTTTTCGCGGCCGACCCCGATGGGTTAGAGTACACAACTATTCCACTTCAAATATAAAACATCGTGCGATCGGGAAAGAGTTGGGTGTAGATACTGGGGCATCGGGGTCGGCCCGGAAAACTCTGATTTGACAAGATCGTTTGAGCCAGACCCCGCTGAGACATCGTCGTGAATCGTGAAACGTCAATCGTGAATAGAGACAACCTGATCGATTCGAATATCCGCACAACAGTGTGTTGTATTCACGATTGACGTTTCACGATTCACGTTGTTTTGCATTAGGCCTCATCAGACGTGATCTATTGGACAGTTAGATTCTCCTAACGAGGTTTTTGAATTTTGACTTGCTTGAAATCCCAATCCGTTCACCCCCGTCACTCTATCCAATCTGCCACAAAAATATTCGTATCATGCGTTCCGCCATTGTTGCGGTTGCTGCAGAACACGAGCTTTTTACCATTGGGAGAGAACATGGGGAAGGCATCGAAGCCTTTGTCCCGGCTGATCTTATGCAGGTCGGAACCATCCTCGTTGATCGTATAGAGATTGAATGGAAATCCTCTTGGGTATTCATGATTGGAGGCAAAGATGATCCTTTTGCTATCCGGCAGGAAAGCCGGCGCCCAGTTGGCCTGGCTATAGGAAGTTACCTGGTGTGGATTAGTGCCATCCGCATTGGCCACCCATACTTCCATATTCGTTGGCGCAACGAGGTTCTGCGCCAGGAAGTCCTTGTATTCCTTCACCGCGGAATCACCGGTAGGACGGGATGCCCTCCAGATGATCTTCTTTCCATCGGGACTAAACCAGGCGCCGCCATCGTATCCGAGTGTATTGGTGACCCGTTTTTCACTGCCAGTTTTGAGATCCATGATATATAGATCGATGTCGCCATCCTTATCGCTGGTATAGATCATCTTCTTCCCATCAGGGCTAAGCGTTCCCTCGGCATCGTAGCCCTTCGAATGGGTCAGTTGTTTTACGATCTTGCCATTGAGGTCGGCCATGAAAATATCGTAGCTGTCGTACAGTGGCCAGATATATTTATTGCCATATTTCTTCCTGTCGGGCACCGGCGGGCAGGTATCGGCTCCGAGATGAGTGGAGGCATAGATGATGTATTTGCCATCCTTCGTGAAGAAGGGGCAGGTGGTCCTTCCCTTACCGGAACTGATCATCCGCACCTGGAACTTGTCGCCCGCTTTTTCAGGTACCTTTCCAATGAATATCTGGTCGCAATTCAGCCCTTCCTTCGGGTTAGTGCGCTGAAACACGAGATACTTGCTATCATAACTCCAGTATGCCTCGGCATTGTCGCCGCCAAATGTGAGCTGCTGCAGGTTTTTGAAATGGGTCTCTTCGGGATAATGAACGGTATCGCCGGATGTCGTTGCCGGGATCGGATCAACACTGGATGCCGTGATCGTAGTTTGAAGCCGCACAATAAAAAGTGCCGGGAGGAAGAACAGGACAAGTTTTCTCATCATTTCGCGTTTTGTAAACGGCAGCAAAGGTATTTTTGTGCGCCGGGCAGATTGTCAGGGAAGTGTCATACATGATACTTCGATTTAATACGCCGGCATCGGGTTTTCCTTAAATAATATATGCTTACATGAAATGGTTATTCCTTCTTGCTCCCGCTTTTCTCCTGGTAAGTTGTAACAATAATGACGAGGCTGCCGCACCGGGAGATGAGGTGCTATCCCAACCTCCCTATTCGACCGTGACCGACAGCCTGAAAAAGGAGCCAAAGAATGCGGAACTATATTTCCGGCGGGCGATCATGCTGAACAGGAATAATCTCCCTGACCTGGCTTTGCGTGACTTCGAACACGCATGGGCGCAGGCTAAGGAAGAGAAATATGCCGTTAGTATCAGCAATATCCTGCTTGATATAAAATCCGACTCCGCGATTGTATTTGCAAATGAAGCGCTGAAGAAATTTCCCGAAAGCCTTTTGCTCCATTTGGCGCTTGTGCGGGCGTATGATGCACGTAATATGACCGACCAGGCCCTGGCCGCATGCGATCGCCTGTTGGCCAAACAACCCGACCAGGTAAATACATTAATGCTGAAGGCATCGTTGCTGGAAAAAAAAGAAGATAGTTCCGGTATGATCGACGTGCTTGAGAAGGCGCATCTCCTGTTGCCCGCCAGCCTCGAGATAAGTGAAAAACTGGCCTACCAATATGCCGAATCGAAGAATAGCAAGGCGCCGGCCCTTGCCGATTCACTCATCATGAATGATACGCTTAAGCTGCATCCAGGATTTTATTACATAAAGGGCCTCTATTATTCCAATATCAAGGACAGGGCGAATGCGATCCGCTTGTTCGATGAGACCATCCGGCATGATCACCGCTACCTCAATGCCTATATAGAAAAAGGAAAGATACTGCTGGACCAGAAGAAGACGGCTGAGGCCTTCAAGACCTTTCAACTGGCCAATACCGTTTCCCCCGCATTCCCCGACGCATGGTTCTGGATGGGAAAATGCCAGGAGACAATGGGGCAAAAAGAAGAAGCGAAGTTGAATTATGAGAAGGCGTATGGGTTGGATAGGACATTCCAGGAAGCGAAAGAGGCAGCGGAGAGATTGTGAAGAACGTGAATCGTGAGTAGTCAATCGTGAATCGTGAGTCATCAACGTGAATCGTGAGTCATCAACGTGAATCGTGAGTCGTCAATCGTGAATACCACACTCTATAATGAGAAGATTCGAATCGAGCAAGGTTCTGTTCTAGTCGATTCGAATGTTCCTATAGCGGAGTGTGGTATTCACGATTGACGACTCACGATTCACGTTGTTCACGATTGACGACTCACGATTCACGTTGATGACTTACTTTTACACAAACTCCTCCCCATGTCTCTTGTGGCTCCTTCCCTCCTCGCCTCGAATTTCCTTAAGCTGGAAGACGAATGCAAAATGGTGAATGAAAGTGAGGCGGACTGGTTTCACCTGGACGTTATGGATGGCCGTTTCGTTCCGAATATCAGCTTCGGCCCGATGATCGTGGAGTTTATCCGGAAGGTGGCGAAGAAGCCATGCGATGTACACCTGATGATCGAGGAACCCGGGAATTTTGCGGAAGAGTTCAAGAAGGCCGGTGCCGATCACCTCATCGTGCATATCGAAGCCTGCCCGCACCTTCACCGGAATATCCAGCAGATAAAGTCGCTCGGCATGAAGGCTGGAATTGCCATCAATCCCCACACACCCATCTCGGACCTCACCGATACACTGTATGAAGCAGACCTGGTATGCCTGATGAGTGTGAACCCCGGCTTCGGCGGCCAGCACTACATCGCCCATTCTACCGAAAAAATAAAACAACTCCGCAAACTGATCGATGAGAGCGGGCTGAAGACGTTGATAGAAGTCGATGGCGGCGTCACCCTGGAGAATGCAGCCGCCATCATGGCGGCAGGCGCCGATGTGTTGGTGGCAGGCAACACGATCTTTAAATCGAAGGATCCCAGGGATACGATCGCACGGTTGAAAAAGCTGTAAAACAATTTGTATCTTACTTCCCACTCTCTTATGAAACTAACTGCCCGTCAAATACTCCTGACCTCTGTTACGTTGTTGCTATCGCTGCTTGCCTTTTCACAAAAAAAGTCGGCCTACGTTTCGGGCAGAGTCATCGACGAGAATGAGAACCCGCTGTCCAATGTCTCCGTGGTGATGCTTGGAAGACAGACAGGGATCATGAGCAATGATACGGGCTACTTCCGGATGAAGGTCCCGGCCGATAAAGCCTTCGCCATCGTCTTCACCTACACCGGCCACCAGAACGAGCAGAAGAATTTCCTCCTAAATGAAAATGAAGAAGAATACATAACGGTAAGACTCGAACGCGGCGCTAACACTCTCACGGAAGTCATCGTTACCGATCAGCGCGACAGGAAGGAGGCAGGCCTCATCCGTCCGAATCCAAAAAGCATCATCAATCTTCCCTCTGTTACCACCGGCGTCGAAAGCCTCATCAAGGTATTCGTGGGCTCCAACAATGAATTGACCTCCCAGTATTCCGTCCGCGGCGGCAGCTACGACGAGAACCTTATCTATGTAAACGACTTCGAAGTGTTCCGCCCCTACCTCGTTCGCAACGGTCAGCAGGAAGGCCTTAGCTTCATCAACCCTGAAATGGTGCGCAACATCAATTTCTACAATGGCGGTTTCCAGGCGAAGTATGGCGACAAGATGAGCAGCGTGCTCGATATCCAATATAAGAAACCAAAACGCTTCGGCGGATCGGCCTATGTAGGCATACTCGAACAGGGCTTTCACCTGGAGGGGATCACGGCGCACGATAAGCTCAGTTATATCATCGGCGTGCGGAATCGAAGCAACAGGAATCTTCTTAGCCGCCAGGAAACACAGGGAAATTATGTTCCGTCCTCGGCGGATGTACAGGCATTGATCAATTACCAATTCAATAAGAAATGGCAGGGCGAATTCTTCGGTAACCTGTCACAGACGAAATTCTCGCTGAATCCCGAATTCAGCCAGCTGACCACATCGGTATTCTCTCCTTTCTTCACCGCGAACCTCGGGCTGGACATCTTCTTCGATGGACAGGAGAAGGATCAATATCAAACCAATATGCTGGGGGTTTCGGTGACCAACCAGGCCAGCCGTAAATTGCGGCTGAAGTGGATGGCATCGAGGTTCGAGAATGACGAAAGGGAAAATGTCGATATCTCCGGGGCTTATCTTTTCGGGGAACGGGACTTCGATAAGAGCAAGCCCACCTTCGGCACCATCGTCAATCCGCTTGGCGCCGGCGTATTTCAGAATTATTCCCGTAACAGGCTCGACATTGTCAACTATAATATTTCACATAAAGGAAATTATGATCAGGGGAAGCATGCCTTTCAATGGGGAGCGGCCTATGACAGGACATCCATTTCAGACAGGCTGAACGAATGGGAACTACAGGACTCCGCGGGCTATTCATTGCCCTTCAATCCTGACCAACTGCAATTGAGCAGCGTGGTGAAGTCAAGTGCGGATCTCGACATCGATAAATTCTCCGGCTACCTGCAGGACAATATTCTCCTCGGCGACTCTTCCCATTCATTTACCCTGACTGGCGGTGTGCGTTTCAACTACAACTCATTAAACAAGGAATTCCTTGTCTCGCCACGTGTAGGTGCGAGTTGGAAACCGAATTGGAAGCGGGATATCATCTTCCGTGCCGCCGCGGGCGTGTACGATCAGCCTCCCTTCTATCGCGAGCTGCGCCGGTATGATGGAAGTCTGAATACCGAGCTGAAGTCGCAAAAGAGTTTGCAGGGTGTGATTGGCTTCGATTATAATTTCTCCGGCTGGGGCAGACCGATGCGGTGGACCACGGAGGCTTACTATAAATATATGACCGACGTTGTACCCTATGATGTCGATAATGTGCGGGTGCGGTATTTCGGAGAAAACAGTGCACGTGCGTATGCGGAAGGGATCGAGATGCGGCTCTTCGGCGAGTTGGTGAAAGATGCAGAGAGTTGGATAAGCCTCGGCATCATGAACTCGAAGGAAGATATCAAAGGCGATACCTATAAAGATTATACGCTGAACGATCAGAATCAACCCATCGATAGCGTAACGAAGGAAAAAGGATGGGTGCGGCGACCAACAGACAGGAGGATCACGTTCGGTATGTATTTCCAGGACTACCTCGCTACGAACAAGAACCTGAAGATGTTCCTGAATCTATTGTATGGAAGCAATCTTCCCTATAATATTCCAAACAATGTAAAATACCGCAATGGATTGGAGATACCTGCCTACATCCGGGTAGATATAGGCTTCAGTGCATTGTTACTCGATAGCGACCGCAGCAAGCGACGCAGTCATAGTCCCTTCCTGGGCTTCGACAATATCTGGGCGAGCCTTGAAGTATTCAACCTGATCGACCGCGACAATACGATCTCCTATTTATTGATCAAGGATTTCTCCAATACAACCTACGCAATGCCACAGCGGCTTACACCGCGACTGCTGAATTTCAAGATTATTGGAAGATGGTAGAAATGGGGAATTGATTATTATCCAAAGGCCCCCTTGGGAATATCTATTCGTTGGTTGTTGAATATTGTTTTAAATATTCAATATTCAATACGCAATATTCAATGCTCAAGTGGCAGTCTGCTGATCGAAATCTCATCTTATCCAGTACAATTCCTTTACGATATGACTAATCAGTCAGCGCGAGGGTCAACTTGAGCATTCAATATTTACTCATTGGTTGTTGAATATTAGTTTTAAATACTCTCCGAAGGAGCCAGAGTCTCCAAAGGAGTTCCTTGAACCTTCGGGCAATATCCAACGCTCAATGTTCGATGATCCCGCACCGGCCTCACCCAGCAAAAAAATCCCGGAAAGAATAACCTCTTCCCGGGATAACTTATCACTTATAACTTATCTCTAGCTTCCTGACTTCGGCTCTTCGAATTCAAACTTATCTTTTCCCTGGTATGCCTGAAAGGCGGCAGGATCTCCAAACGGCCCGAGATATTTCGCGCTGCCGAAACCGAGTATCGGCCAGAAGACGACACCAAGCAGCACAAGACCGGCAGTAAAGCCTTCATCCTTTCCAAAACTCTTTGAGATCATATTATATGTCCAGATATAAAAGACAAGGTTAACTACCGGGATAAGGAACAATATGAGCCACCATGCCGGCTTACCACCGATCTTGAGCATGATGTAGAGATTGTAAAATGGAATGATGCATGCCCATCCCGGCTGACCCGCTTTCTCGAAGACCCTCCACATTGCGGCGATGACAAAAATGGCGAAGAGTAGACAGATGATGATAAATCCGCTGGAAAATTCCATGGTGTTGGTTTTGGTGAACACAAGTATACCAAATAAAGTCTGGGAATGAAAGGCGGAGTAGTACTTTTTAGCCCAATTTGCCGCATTCAGCCCTCCATCAGGCGTATCTACCCGATAACCCGTACCACTTAAAACCATTTGCCCCGCTGCCTATCCCAGGTGGTGATTCCAACCTTGAACTGAACGGGTTTGGAGAATTGGTTAGCGGCCGATCCTACGACATACACTCCTAATTTAAACTTCGAATTGAGATTGAACGGAGCCTTGAACACACGCTCCACACCGCCGAGTATCTCGGCATAACGGAGGTTTCGTTCCGGTGCAAACAGGAATCCTCCTCCCACGATCTCGCGCAAGCCTAATTTTTTAAGAAACGGGATCTTGTTTATAATGGCTCCATTGAATTCATGTACATAGTGCCCCTCATAGAATCGCTTGAAGACGGGGAATGTCGAATCCAGTGATTGGAATGCCTCATTCGGGTTGAGGAACAGGACCGGGTCTCCCCGGCGCTCGAATTTATAGTCCACCAATCGCAGGTCACCACGACTCGGGAAGCTACCGGTCTTCACCGTGTAGGAAGAAATACCGGTCAGTCCCAGCTTCAACGATTGTTGTATGCCGAATTCCAGGTAATCGAAATCCACCTTACTCTGGAGAATGCCGGGTATGCCTTTCTTCCAAAGAGCATAGAAGGTGGGCCAGGACGAACCAAGTATCACCTTTTCACGCGGCTCGCGGATATAGCGTTGCCATGGAGTATAGCGAAGTTCGATCTGTCCGTAAGCCGCATTGTAGGAATCGAAACTTACAGCATGGTTATCATCCAGCAAATCTCCCAGCAGGCTATCCACCTGTGGGTTGGTCTTGTAGTCGCCCACGGAACGCCTGAAGGCCAGGTTGAAATCCGTATTCAGGAAAAGGCCATTTATTAATTCGGTACTATGCCCGATCCCCATGAAATTGTTTAAATAAATATTGCTTCGCTTGATCAGGTTGATCCATGCATCTCCCTGATAGATGTATTGGAATTCCCGTCCTACAGTTATCGTATAGTATCTTCTCCTGAAAGGATCATAAAGTTTATTGAACCTGACAGACCCGTTCACATCCTTGTTGCGCAAACCATAGCTGACATTGGCGAAGAGCGCGATATTCTTCTTGGATTTATATCCCTTGATCAATGAGGTCCTGGCCATGAGGCGGGTGCCGCCGAATGTGATGGGCTGGTAAAGCGTGTACAGCGCAGGAAGATTCCACAGACGTTCCTTCTCCCTGCTATAGATAGGTTGTCCGAAAAAAACGATCTTCTTCCATGTCACCTTATTCGTCAGGCGGTCGATGGAATCGAGGTAGGCCGTCGTATTCCTCGCATTATGGATGCTATCCTTATAATGCACGAACCGGATTTCCTTTTCCGTCAGCGGTTCACTCCTCACCTGCTCCCAGAAGCTGCTGTCGCGTTCATAGGCCTGGGTGGTCGCACTACTTAGCTCGGTGCCGAAATACTTTTTGGGAAAAGCCTTGTTTAGCTCGAAGTCGCGGTAGGTGACAACAGTGGACCCGGATTTCTTGCCTCTGTTATTCTTCGAGAAATAGGTAAACTGCTGGCGGGTGATCATCCAGGCCGTATCGTGTACATGCTCGTACTCCTGCTCCACTTCGAAGAAATCATATTCCGGTAAATGAAAACGCGGGAAACTGAACCGCGTATGAAGGATGTTCCAGCTACTGTCGGCAATAACGATCTCGCCTTCCACCGTTGCATTGCTGAGTTTACCGGGACGAACGGAAATGGTGTAGATCTTCTGCGAACCTCTCTGTTCGATCCTTATCATTTTGAATCTATAGGCCAGTAGTCCGCTATAGCTTACGGGCGACAGAAATGGAGTGACCGAGATGGAAGGAACGCTGATGAGATTGTTATAAAAACTGAAATCGCCTTTCGTGGTAGAGAGAAAGAATAAACCATCTGCATTCCCCCGAATGGAAACACCCGTCCTTTCCTCTTTTGTGCGCTGGGTGGATTCATGGTCGTAGCGCAGCGAGATCTCGGCCATCGCCATGCGCTGGAGCGCGACTTCATCCGTTGTGGTTGTATCCTTCCTGTTTTTCTTCTTCGCGCGGCTGGTTGAATCCTCCTGCGTAGCTCTTATGTAAACGGAGCAGGAATAGGGACCCGCAGTCGCCGCAATACTTTCCTTGTGTTTTATTACCTGGCGGATGATCTCCTCGGAACGGTCCCTCGACTTGCCGCGGATGATCACTTCGGAGAGATTGCCCATGTCCCCCTCTTCCAGGATCACATTCTGTACCTGGTCCTTATTCCGAACGGAGATCTTTATCAGCTGGCTCTTGTACCCGATCATGCTGATCACAATATTGTACACTCCTTCATCCAGGAACAATTCATAGCTGCCGTTGTCTTTCGTTGTAGTACCCGTTTGCCACTCTTTCACCTGGATACTGACGAAAGCGAGAGGCTCCAATTTGGAATTCGTGATCTTGCCATGTAGTCGAAACGACTGGCCCGCAGCATTCAGGCCACTTGTCAGGAGAAGAAGAAGCAATAGGTTTCGGTGCATAGTTGGTTGCGTAAAATAAAAACAATATTGGGGCAGTGCACCATTGACATCCCCCGATTATTGTGTTTTCTGAAATGTTTAACAGCGAATGATCAACCAACCATGAAAGAAGTAAAAGGAGCGCCGGTGTTAAAATCCCGCGACCTGCCCAAGTTTACCCTGCAAAAATTTGTATTCACATTTGTTAATAAGTAACTTTAGGTAGTAACTATTATGTCAGGTTATATTTGAGAAGAAGGGGTAAAGCTTCTGTCTTTTCAGAAGACGCAAACGAACCCGGTACCTTATCCCTCGCCGGTTTGACTAAGAATTAAACTAATCCGCATTGACTGAAACAATCATCAACTTGGAAACCGTAAACCCTATTGAGTTTTTCGGTGTAAACAATGGCAAATTAGACATCCTTAAAAAAAAATTCCCACTCTTAAAAATTCTCTCCCGCGGCACACAAATTAAACTCAGCGGAGCGCCTGAGCAGATCGTGAATGCGCGCGAAAAGATCGAACTCATCGTTTCCTACCTCGAAAAGAATGGGCACATGAGCGAAAACTATTTTGAACAGGTACTCGGTGGCGATGATGCCGAGACCGTTGATCACTTCGTAGAACGCAACCCCAACGAAGTGCTGGTCTTCGGACCGAATGGCAAATCCGTGCGGGCCCGGACAGCCAACCAGAAGAAGATGGTACAGGAGGCAGAGAAGAATGATATCGTCTTTGCTATCGGGCCGGCAGGTACGGGTAAGACCTACACTGCTGTTGCACTGGCCGTAAGGGCGCTGAAGAACAAACAGGTGAAAAAGATCATCCTGACGAGGCCTGCAGTAGAGGCCGGCGAGAGCCTTGGCTTTCTTCCCGGCGATCTCAAGGAAAAGATAGATCCGTACCTGCGTCCTTTGTACGATGCGTTGGATGACATGATCCCTGCAGACAAGCTCGGCTACTACATGAGCACGAGGACCATCGAGATAGCGCCGCTGGCCTATATGCGCGGACGTACCCTCGACAATGCCTTCATCATTCTCGATGAAGCACAGAACGCGACGGAACTCCAGCTCAAGATGTTCCTCACGCGGATCGGTGCGAGTGCAAAGGCAATCATTACGGGCGACATGACACAGGTGGATCTGCCACGCAATCAGCGCAGCGGCCTCGTTACCGCGGTACGTATCCTTCAAAACATCGACGGCATAGCGCATATCGAACTCGATGAGGAGGATGTTGTTCGTCATCGCCTGGTGAAGCAGATACTGCGTGCATACAACAAGGAACAAGAGAAGGAAAATCCACAACAGGGCGGGAGATAGATGAGCAGCTCAGCAAAACAAATCATTCAAACTATAACCAGGAGGTGGCTTACGAGCTGCCTCTTGTTTTTACCGCTTGCCTGCCATCATTCCGGGCAGGATCAGGTAGTTTCAACGGCAAGAACGGCATCGCTCCAGGCGTCTTCGGCGGGAGACCTGCAAACCGCTATCGATAGCCTGCGCACCGGTGATGTGGTTACCCGCACGGGCAATGACTTTACCAGCGACTGCCTCCGGCGGTTATGCCAGTCGGACAAGACCTATTCCCATTGCGGCATAGCGAGTCTTGAGCATGATACTCTATTCGTGTATCATGCGTTGGGGGGAGAATTCAACCCTGACCAGAAGCTCCTGCGTGAGCCGTTTGGCGTTTTCGTAGCAGAGGAAGCTAACCGTGGCTTCGGGATCTTCCGCTTCGGGTTGGAAGAAGGAAGGAGGGAGAAGTTATTGAATGCGGTGGCATCCGCCTACCGCCGGGGTATTACCTTTGATATGCAATTCGATCTTGCCACGGACGAGAAAATGTACTGCAGTGAATTCGTTGGTAAGATGTTCAGTAAGGCATTCGGCAATGATACGCTGTTCAGTATCTCCACTATCGGCCAATTCAGGTTTCTTGCCCCGGATAACATTTTCTTAAACCGACTCTGCCATCCCGTTTACCATGCTGTTTACCGGCAGTGAAACGGATTTTGCCCGATCATTTGATTGATTACATTTGTACCGCCTACGTCGATTAACCTTTAAACAACTCAACATGAAGAAAGTTATTTTCGTCCTTATTGCTGCATTTACCCTGACGACCATTGGTTGTAAATCAGGACCCAGCAGTTCCGATCCCCGCGCCACTCTTCTCAGCTTTTTCCAGGCTCTTGCCAAGAAAGATCTGAAGGAAGCAAGGAAATACACGACCAAGGAAAGCGAACAAATGCTGAGCATGATGGAAATGGGCATGCAAATGGCGGCGAAGATGAAGAGCAAGGAGGCCGATGATGAGTTTTCGAAATTCAACGAACAGAATATCGAGATAGGAGAGGCAAAGATCGATGGCGACAAGGCCCTGGTTCCGATCAAGAATAAGAAAGATGGAGAGTCGACCAATATGGTGCTTAAGAAAGAAGATGGCGCCTGGAAAGTAGCGTTCGACAAGGCCACCATGGCTGAAATGGCGGGAGAAAAAATGAGAGAAAAAGGCGGCACGATGCCCGAGATGAATATGGACTCCCTTACCCAGGCAATACAGAATATCAATACCGATTCGCTCAAGGAAGCGATGCAGAAAGGCCTCGGCGCCATGGATTCGCTGGCAGACGCAATGAAGGCCTTGAAAAAATAAGCTGTTCGTACGACGCGACCACAAAGGGCTTTCCAACGGAAGCCCTTTTTTAATTACTTTGCAGGGATGAAAAAGACATTCTGTTTGGTAATACTGGGAGCCTGCCTCTACTCATGCAAGGAATCCGGCAGGAACGATTCCGAATCCCAGGAAAATCCCATTGTAGCCGCCAGCAATTTTATCCGGGCTGCGCTCGATGGCGACTACGACAAAGCAAAGAAGTTCATGATGAACGATTCGTTGAACCAGGAAGAGCTCAGCACCACGCAACGCCTGAATGAACGGCTTTCCCCCGATGAGAAGAAGCGGTACCGCGAGGCGACGATCCGGATCCATGAGACGAGGAACCTGGATGATTCCACAAGTGTGATCCACTATTCCAACTCGTACCGGAACAAAACCGACTCTCTGCGGGTGATAAGGAAAGGGGAAAAATGGATGGTGGATTTTAAATTCATTTTTCATAAGAATGATACGAGATGATAAAGAATATAATGTTGGTAGGATTGGGCGGCGCAATCGGAAGCATTGCCCGGTATTGCTGCCAGCGATGGGCAGCCACCAATTTTACGGTTCATTTCCCCTGGGGCACCTTCCTGGTCAATGTCATTGGGTGCCTGCTCATAGGACTATTCTGGGGAATGACGCTTCGCTCATTCGCCAGTATGGAATCCTGGAAATTATTTTTAATGACAGGACTATGCGGCGGCTTCACCACGTTTTCCGCATTCACACTCGAGGGAATGGGCCTGCTTAAAGAAGAAAAGATTGGGTTGTTTTTTCTTTATATCGCGGGAAGTGTCTTGCTGGGCCTGCTTGCAACCTATACCGGAATGAAGATCTCACGCATTTAATAAAATTTGATTATGCTTACCGTCAATCATCCATGGCATGGCGTTCATTACGGCGACAACGCGCCACAGAAGGTCAATGCCCTTATCGAGATACCACAGGGATCGAGGGCCAAGTACGAAGTAGATAAGGCAACGGGATTGTTGCGGCTCGACAGGGTCATTTACTCCTCGTTTCACTACCCGGTGAACTATGGATTCATTCCACAGACGCTCGGGCAGGATAGCGACCCGCTGGACATCCTGGTACTTTGCTCGCAATCCATTCAATCCCTCTGCCTGGTGGAGGCCAACGTGATCGGCAACATGCAGATGATCGATAGCGGGCAGGTGGATGATAAGATCATCGCCGTAGCGGCAAAGGATCCTTCCGTCAATCACTATCATAAGATGGAAGACCTTCCCCAACATTTCTTACTTGAACTCCGCAACTTCTTCGAGCAATACAAGGTGCTCGAGAATAAGAAAGTAGAGATCGACAATTTCCAGGACAAGGAAACAGCCTGCCGGATCATCCAGGATGCCATCGATTTCTATGCGACCAGCTATAAGATCCACTAGCCGGTCGATTATCTGAAAGTCAAAATTAAAAAGTCAAAAGTCAAAAGACGAAATGAGAAAAGCCGGTATCGTTTTCCTAGTTCTCAGCTTGCACTTCGCCACGCTCAATGCACAGGGAATGCGGGAAGGCCTTCACGACTTTACCCATAGTTACTTCCGCGCCGATCCATTCCAGGGCGAGTTCAGTTCATTCGTCAAGGCGCTGGTCAATGATCCCGGCTATAGCAGCAAGGTATTCCATGTACGAACGGACACCAGCCTGTTCTTTTTCTCCGGCGTATATACCATTTACAACCCGTTTTTCTTCAAGCCGACAAAAGTGGAGGTAACATTGAGGGAGATCCCTTTCAAATACACCGAGGGAATGCTTATCCCCGATACGATACTGGTGTATCAATTGACGGCTCATGCGGAGGCCGGGGATAAGGGAATGGAAGATGTCAAGAAAGAATTTGAAAAGATACACAAGCGCTACTATCGCAAATTCTTCGACAGTAATCTTTTTGATCTCAAAAGCGAGGGTATCAGCGACGGTGCGATACACAATTATTTTGTGCCTTTCTATACACTCGCTCCCCTATCCGTTGCCTGGGGACGGACGGACAAGGAATGCATTCTCAATATCACCCTGCGGATAAAACCCAGTGCGAACGTGGCCGAACTACCAAAGCCGCTTGATAACCCGTAGGGAATGGGTACGCTTGCCCGTCTCCTTATTGATGATCCCCTTCTTATCGATCGTATCGATCCGGACTTTGCCGGAAGAATGAATGATCTCATCGCTGCTTAGCAGGATACCCACATGCACGATCTCCTCCCTATCGTCGAAGAACGCAATATCTCCACACACGGCATTCTTTAATTTCTCGATCGTCTTGCCCTCTTGCGCCTGCTGCCAGGCATCGCGTGGAAGATCGATACCCATCATCTTAAAATTCATCTGTACGAAACCGCTGCAATCCACCCCGAACATCGTCTTTCCACCCCACATGTACGGCGCATTGAGCCAATCCCGGCTCAGTTTCGTAATGAGCCCCGCATCCGGCGGAAGAGCATTCCTTTGCAACACATCGCCCTCGAGGCGATAGATATTCTCTCCTATTTTCAATTCCCCGTTCGCGTACCGGGGCAGTGATGAGCCGAGCGGAATATGGATCTTTTCCTCACCAGCCAAAAGCGTATTGATCTTTCCTGGTGCGACAAACGCGCAATAAGCCTTCGCTTCTTCCACGCTCACTTCCTGTAGCAGCGTGCGGGTCAGCCAGCCTTCGTAATTATCGTTCAGGCTACGGACCTTCTTCCAAAGCGGTCCCTTGCCCTTTATGATCTCCACCGCATCGCCGAACAATAACTGGTTCGTCATCTCACTCTGGTGTCTCGCCTTCCGCCTCACTGGCGCGGCAGGCACCACTACAATCGCATAGTCCATGGGAACTTTTTTTCGAAAGTATTAAAATAGGATGTACAATAGCATTATGAAATTGTTTATTCTTTGCATCTATACTTCAGGTCAATGACCATGATCCAGGACAAAATACCTATTTTCCGTTCGTGAACGCAGATAAGTACAACCATATTACCGACCAGGAGCTGCTCGCACAATTCTACCGGGACCGCGACAACGAGTTGCTGGGGGTACTGCTGCAGCGCTATACCCTGCTCCTTTTGGGTGTATGCATGAAATATTTGAAAAATGAGGAAGAGGCTAAGGACTGCGTTCAACAGGTGTTCCTGAAAGTGATCCAGGAACTGCAGAAATACAAGGTGGAATATTTCAAATCCTGGCTTTACATGGTTGCCAAGAACCATTGCCTGATGAAGCTCCGCGACCGACAGGGGAAGATACCCACGGAGATAAACGAGAAACTCATAGCCGCACCGCAGGAAGAGACAGATACACAGGCGCTCGTGCAGAATGATCACACCCTCGAGCTGATGGAGAATTCGATCCGGGAGCTCAACCGGGAGCAACAGCAGTGTGTAATTTTGTTTTACCTTCAGAAGAAGAGTTACCAGGAGATCGCCGACGAGACCGGCTACACCATGATGCAGGTCAAGAGCCATATTCAAAACGGCAAGCGGAATCTCCGCAACCTGATCGAAAAGAAACTAAAGGAAGAATCTAAGAATACCTGATGCAGGACAAGCTGAAAGACATATTATCCCATTTGAGCACGGAGATCGACCAGGAGACGCTCCTGCTTTACCTGCAGGACAAGCTTTCGGACGAGAAGAAGCATGAGGTAGAGGCATTGCTGGCGGACAATGATTTTGCAAGCGATGCCCTCGATGGACTGCAGGAATTCGGCGACAAGAAACAGATCGCCTACATGGTGGAGATGCTCAACCGGGATCTGAAGAAGAAGGTAGAAAAGAAACGGGTCCGCCGCGAAAAAATGAAGTTGCCTGATCAAACATGGCTTTATATTTCCATTCTTATTTTTTTGTTGCTGGTGGTGTTGTGTTTTATGGTGATTAGACGGATGAAGAATTAATTTGATAATTCGGCGTGCTCTGATAAGAAATTCCTGCTCGATCTGAGGATCATTGTCAAATTACCAAATTGCCAAATTATCAAATTAGTACCTCCTCTTCCCCTCCATCTCCTTCCACCTTCTAAAAACTTCCCGGGCTGTCTCTTGCGGAAAATGGATGAATTCGATGCGGCGCTCACCAATGGCGGCATTGATCTCGG
>Ga0193753_10000883_pt1 | contig 27636 bp, 20 predicted proteins | sample H1c2metaG_FD_144925 | JGI IMG/M metagenome (GOLD analysis project Ga0193753, IMG submission 144925) | Soil microbial communities from a riparian zone of the East river system, Colorado, United States - H1c2 | ecosystem: Environmental > Terrestrial > Soil > Riparian zone | place: USA: East... | reverse complement strand
GCCGACGCCCGGCTCCATGCCCGCCGACAGCCGCCGCATCGAGGACGAGGGCGTGCTGCTCTCCAACGTGCTGCTCGCGCGCGGCGGCGAGCTGTGCGAGGACGACCTGCGCAGCCGCTTCGCCGCGGCCGGCGTGCGCGGCACCGACGACCGCATCGCCGACCTGCGCGCGCAGGTCGCGAGCAACGCGGCCGGCATCCGCGCGCTGCACGAGCTGTGCGACGAGCTGGGCGCAGCCAGCGTGCAGGCGTGGATGGCGCACGTGCGCGCCAACGCCGCGGCCGTCATGCGCGACGTGCTCCGCGGGCTGCTCGCCGGCGCGCCCGAGCGCGTCTTCCGCTTCCAGGACCGCCTCGACGACGGCTCGCCCATCGCCGTCACGATCACCGTCCGCGCGCGCGACCTGGCGCGGCGGGACGAAGGCGGCCCGCATGCGATCATCGACTTCACCGGCACCGCACCGCGGCACGCCGGCAACCGCAATGCGCCGCGGGCGGTCGCGGTCGCGGCCGTGCTGTACGTCTTCCGTACGCTGGCCGCGCGCCCCATCCCGCTCAACGCGGGCTGCCTGCTGCCGCTCAGCATCGTCACGCCGGAGGGCAGCCTGCTCGACCCGCAGCCGCCCGACGCGGTCGCGGGCGGCAACGTGGAGACGAGCCAGCGCCTCGTGGACGTGCTCTTCGGCGCGCTGGGCGTGCTCGCGGCGGCGCAGGGCACGATGAACAACCTGACCTTCGGCGACGGCACCTTCGGCTACTACGAGACCATCTGCGGCGGCGCGGGCGCGGGCCGCGGCTTTCACGGCGCCAGCGCGGTGCACACGCACATGACCAACACGCGCATCACGGACCCCGAGGTGCTGGAGCGCCGCTTCCCGGTGCAGTTGCGCGAGTTCTCGATCCGCCGCGGCTCGGGCGGCCGCGGCACGTGGCACGGCGGCGACGGCGTGGTGCGCGAGTTCCGCTTCCTGCGCCCGCTGCGCACGAGCGTGCTCGCCGAGCGCCGGACCACCGCGCCCTTCGGCCTGAACGCGGGACCCGGCGCGCGCGGCGAGGACCACGTCACGGCCAGCTCCGTGCGCATCCTCACGCCTGGCGGCGGCGCCTTCAGCGAGCCGCCGCCCGAGCCCGGAACGCCTCCGGTGCACTGAGCGCTGTCAGCGGGCGCCGTCAGCGGGCGCCGTCAGCGGGCGCCGTCAGCCGGCGCCGTCAGCGGGCGCCGCCAGTGAGAACGTGGAGCGCGCATGAGCAGCGCGCATGAGATGACGCGCGCGGCCTGCGCTCAGCGGCCGGCCTTCTTCGCGCGCTGGTAGTACTCCTGCGCGTGCGGCATGAGCTCCTCGAGGTGCGCGAGGCGCGTCGCGTCGGCCGGGTGCGTGGAGAGCAGCTCCGGCGGCGCCTTGCCCTTGCTCGCGGCGCCCATGCGCGTCCACAGGCCGATCGCGGCCTGCGGGTCGTAGCCCGCGTCGGCGGCGAGGAACAGGCCCAGCTCGTCGGCCTCGTTCTCGTGCTTGCGCGAGAAGGGCAGCAGGACGCCCAGCTGGCCGGCGCCCGTGAGCGCCTGCAGGAGCTGATCCTTCTGCGCGGGCGCCATCTTGCTCATGCTCGCGCTGGCCGCGGTGAGGCCCAGCTCGAAGACCATCTCCTGGCTCATGCGCTCGCCGCCGTGGCGCGCGACCGCGTGACCCACCTCGTGCCCGACGACGACGGCGAGGCTGTTCTCGTCCTGCGTGATCGGCAGCAGCCCGCTGTACACGGCCATCTTGCCGCCCGGCATGCACCAGGCGTTCACGGTCTTGGGGTCCTCGAGCAGCACGATCTGCCAGTCGAACTCGTCGCTCGGCTCGGGATAGAGGCGCCTGGCCGCGGCCGCGATGCGCTCGCCGACGCGCTTGACCATCGCGGCGTCGGGGCCGGCGGTGATCGTCTTCGCCTCGCCGAGGCTCTCGGTGTAGGCCTCCGCGCCGAGGCTCATCTCCGTGGACAGCGGCACGAGGCGGAACTGGCTGCGGCCGGTGCCCGGCACGGAGTAGCAGGCGGCACCGAGCAGGGCGGCGCACAGCGCGGCGCGCGCGGCGGAAGGGAGCAGGCGGTGCAGAACGGGGCGACGCATCGGGGAACCTCCGTGGCAGCGGCGGGAGCGCGAAGGGCGGCCAGTATGCCGCAGCGGCGCGCGCGGCGAGCGCGGCGTGGGCCGGACCCGCTCCACGGGGGCGGCCGGTGCGCTATTCTGGACCGCCCCATGACCACGCCTGCCAAGACACCGCCCGGACCCGCGCCACGCGCGCACCTCGTCGCCGACCCGCGCTTCCGGCCGACGCTCCTCGCCGCGATGAAGAAGTACCACCTCGAGGAGTACTTCGAGAACGCCGTCGTGAAGCTGATCACCGGCGAGACCGACCCGCGCTCGCTGGTGTGCTGCAACACCGGCTGCCGCCCCTGCGCCAAGCACTACCTCGGCGCGGCCGAAACCGTCCTCCGCGAGCTGGCGAAGAAGCGCAAGCGCTTCCTGTTCTGGTAGAGACGCGCCGTCGCGGCGCACCGCCGACCCGACACCCCGGCGCCTGCCGCGAGCAGCAGCAGCACGAGCGCGAGGACCGCCGGAAGGCGCATCAGCCGGCCGTGCGCGTGGGCGCGGGCGCGGGGCTGTCGAAGGCCAGCCGGCGCTGCAGCGCGCGGTAGTCCACGGTGCCGCCGGGGAGCAGCGGGATGTCCTCCACCGGGAGGAAGTTCTCCGCGCGCGGCACGGCCGCGGGCGCAAGGCCCGCGCGTTCCAGCCCGCCGACGATCCGCGCGGGGTCCAGCGCGCCGGCCACGTAGAAGACGACGAGCTCGTCCTCGGCCTCCGCGACCGTCGCCGCGCCGGCGGTGGGCATCGCTGCGTCAGCGCGCACCGGGGCATCGGCCCGCGGGACGCGGCGCGCCCCCACGGCGACGGGGCAGCCGGGGCTGCCGAGCAGCTCCGCGATCGCGTCCTCGACGGCGGAGTGCGACACGCGCTCGCCGTGCAGGATGGACGCGCGCTTGAAACGCCCCGTGAGCGTGATGAAGCCGTCCTCGTCCACGGTCGCGAGGTCGCCGCTCATGTACCAGCCGCCGGGCAGCTCGGGCGCCGACGCGCGCGGGTCGTCGAAGTAGCCGGACATCACGTTGGGCCCGCGGATGCGCAGCCGCCCCGGCACCTCGTTGGGCTCCAGCACGCCGCTCTCCGCGTCCACGACCTCCACGGCCACGCCGGGCAGCGGATGGCCGACGGTGCCCGCGCGCTCGCCGCGCTGGAACACGCCGGGCCGGCGCACGTCGGGCGTGTTGAGCGCGACGAGACCCGCGCACTCCGTGGACGCGTACGCCTCCAGCGGGAAGAGCCCGAAGCGCTGCTCGAAGGCCGCGTGCAGGCGCGGCAGCAGCTTCTCGCCGTGCGAGAACACGAGCCGCAGCCCGCCGAAGTGCTCCGAGCGCGCCTGGCGCAGGTAGCGCTCGAGCAGCCGCGGCGTGGCGAAGAGGATCGTCGCGCGCTGGCTCGCGACCAGGCTGCCCACGGCGCGGCCGTCCAGCGGATCGGGAGCGAAGACCACGCCGGCGTCGGTGAGCAGCGCGAGCCACAGCGCCTGCGTGTAGCCCATGGCCTGGTCCAGCGGCGCGGTCGCGAGCAGCCGGTCCGCCGACGAGAGATCCAGCACCTCCTGCACGGACTCCACGTTCGCGAGCACGTTGAGGTGCGACAGCGCGACGCCCTTGGGCTCGCCCGTGCTGCCCGCGGTGAAGAGGATCACCGCCGGCCGGTCCATGTCGCGCCGGTCGCCGCGCACGGCGAGCCGCTCGAGCAGCGCGAAGGGCAGCAGCGTCAGCGCGAGGCGCCAGGCGCGGATGGACCCGCGCGACAGCAGCGCGAGGCGCGTCGTGACGTCGAGCGCGCGCAGCGGCACGGGCAGGTCCGCGGCGCTCGCCCCGTCGGGCACGCCCGCGGGCACGCCCGCGGCGTCCAGCCGCGCGAGCCACGCGCCGCCCGAGAGCACCGTGTGCACGCCCGCGCGCCGCGCGGCGGCGGCCAGCTCGCCGGACTCCAGCGCGGCGGAGAGCGGCACCGGCACGCGCCCGCCGAGGAGCAGCGCGAGCACCGCCAGCGCGCCGTCCTGGCCGGGCGCCAGCGCGACGCCGACGTTGGGCGAGGCGCCCAGCATCGGCACCAGCGCGTCGCGCAGCGCGAGCGCGCGCGCCAGCGCCGCCGCGCGCGACAGCGGGCGCCGCCCCGGCTCGATCAGCGCCGGCTCCGTGCTCAGCCGGCCCTCGCGCAGCAGCGTGACGTGGAGCGGCCGGCGGCTGGTCTTGCGCACCTCCCACGCCTCGCTGGACAGGCGCTGGATCGCGGCGCGCAGCTCGAAGGGCTCGGCGCGCGGCGAGAGCGGCTCGCCCACCGTGACCGTCACGGGGTACGGGATCGCGCGCGGCGGCTTCCACAGCACGCGGCCGCCCTCGTGGCTGAAGATCGAGCCCCACAGGCCGTCGAGGTGCACCGGGATGATCGGGATGCCGCTGTCCTGCACGATGCGCTGGTAGCCGCGCCGGATCGCGTGCAGGTGCCCCGTGCGCGTGAGCGAGCCCTCCGCGAAGATCGCGACGAGGTGCCCCTCCTGCAGCGCGCGGCCCGCCACCTCCAGCGAGCGCGCGGCGACCTCGGGCGCATCGCCGGACGCCACCGGGATGCAGCCCGCCAGCTCGAGCAGCCAGTGGATCGGCCACCAGTCGTAGTAGCGGCGGTAGATGAGGAAGCGCACGCGCCGCCGCGTGATGGCGGCGAGCACGAGCCAGTCCACCCAGCTCACGTGGTTGGCGACGAGCAGCGCGCCGCCGGTCTCGGGCAGGCGCTCGGGGTGCAGCACGCGGATGCGGTAGACGCTGTGCGCGAGCAGCCAGCCGCACAGCCGCAGGAAGGCCTCGGGCAGCAGCCACAGGCTGACGCTCGTCCCGACCAGCGAGAAGATGCCGACGGCGAGGGCGCGCTCGCGCTCGCTGAGGCCCAGCGCACCCAGCAGGAAGAGCACCGCCGCCGAGAGGAAGATCCCGACGAACGAGATCATGTTGCCGAAGGCGAGGAAGCGTCCCTTCGCATCGGCCGGCGCGAGAAACTGCAGGTTGGACATCAGCGGCACGATGAACAGGCCGCCGCCCACGCCGAGCAGCAGCACGCAGAGCGCGGCCGGGCCCCAGTGCAGCAGGCGCGCGGCCCAGCCGTCGCCGGGCGCGAGCGGCGTCCCCGGCACGAAGGCCAGCGCCAGCACGAAGGCGCTCATGATCAGCGCGCCCAGCGGCACGAGCCCCAGCTCCACCTTGTGCTCCGACCAGCGCGCCGCGAGCAGGCTGCCCAGGGCGATGCCGATCACCGACACCGCGACGAAGCTCGCCGCCGCGAGCACCGACGCGCCGAGCACGTGCTCCGCATAGTTGAAGAGCTGGGTCTGCAGCAGCGCCGCGAGCAGGTAGAAGTGCCCGATGCCGGCGACCGTGTAGCGCAGGTCGCGGTGCACGAAGACCTCGCGGCCCGTGCGCAGCATCTCCGGCAGCGCGCCCCACACCGGGGCGCCGGGCTTGGCCGCGGGCACGCGCGGCACCGCGAGCGAGGTCAGCGTGCCCAGCAAGGCGATGACCACGAGCGCGCCCGCGGCCAGCGGCAGCGCGTCCGGGAACCAGGCGTAGAGCGCTCCGCCCAGCACCTGCCCGCCGACGGCGGCCATGACCGTGGTCATGTTCACCAGGCCGTTGGCCTGCGACAGGTCCTCCTCGCCCAGCGTCTCTCCGAGGTAGCCGTACTTGGCCGGCCCGAAGAAGGTGCTGTGCACGCCGGTGAGGAAGAGCAGCGCGAACAGCGCCCAGGTGAGGCCGCTCCACAGCGCCGCGACGACGCCGAGCATGAGGCCGATCTCGACCAGCTTGGCCCAGACGAAGATGGTGCTCTTGCGGTAGCGGTCGGCGATGGCGCCGGCCCAGGGCGCGAACAGCACGAAGGGCAGCGCGAACAGCGCCGAGGCGAGGCTCTGCAGGCGCGTCTCGTAGCCGGCGTCCCGCGCCGCGAGCGAGGTGAACAGCCCGAGGAGCAGGTAGCGGAAGGTGTTGTCGTTGAGCGCGCCGAGGAATTGCGTCGCCAGGTACGCACGGAAGCCGGCGGTCTTGAGGCCCAGCGTGCTCCGCTGCATGGCCGCAGAGTCTAGCGGCGCCGCGGCGCAAACCGGCGCGGGCAATCCGCTGCTACGATGCCGCGATGACCACGCCCGCGACGCAGGACGCCCACGCGCACTTCTTCTCCCGCACCTTCTTCACCACGCTGGCGTCGCTGTCGCCGCGCGGGACGGAGCCCGAGGCGCTGGTGCGCGAGGTGATCGCCGCCGCGAAGCTGGAGCTGCCCGACGCCGACGCCGGCGTGCACCGCGACCGCTGGCTGGAGCAGATGGAGCGCCACGGCGTGGCGCGCATGGCGTGCTTCGCCAGCGTGCCGCAGGAGGCGGAGATCGTGGCGGCCGCGGCGCGCGGCAGCGGCGGGCGCCTGCTGCCCTACGCGATGGTCAACCTGGCCGACCCGGGAGCGGCGGCCTTCGCGGAGCGGGCGCTGGGCTCGCTGGGCTTCCGCGGGCTGCTGACCTTCCCCGCGATGCACCACGTGCACGTGGGCGACCCGCTCGTGTCGCCCCTGCTGGAGGCCGCGCGCCGGCACCGCGCGCCGGTCATCGTGCACTGCGGCATCCTGCGCGTGAAGCTGCGCGACCTGTTCGGCATCCCGCGCCCGTACGACCTGTCCTACGCGCACCCGCTGGGTCTCGTGCCCGCGGCGCAGCGCTTCCCGGACGTCACCTTCGTGGTGCCGCACTTCGGCGGCGGATTCCTGCACGAGCTGCTCATGGCCGGCCGGCAGTGCGAGAACATCTGGCTGGACACGTCCTCCAGCAACGACTGGCTGGCCACGCTGCCCGGGCGCCTCACGCTCGCCGACGTGTTCCGCAGCGCGCTCGACGTCTTCGGCGCGGAGCGCATGCTCTTCGGCACGGACAGCTCCACCTTTCCGCGCGGCTGGCGCGCCGACATCCGCGACACGCAGCTCGCCGCGCTGGCGACCGCGGGCGCGAGCGATGCACAGGTCGCCGCGATCATGGGCGGAAACTTCGCCCGCCTGCTCCCCGGCTGACCGGCCTGCCGCGCGCCCGCGCCGGGCTCAGCCGCCGTCCACCGCGCCCACGGGGATGGCGCTGCTGCGCTTGGCCTTCAGGTTGCGGCCGAGGTCGGCCATCGTGGACGAGTGGATGCGATCCTTCAGCCGGTCGCGGAACAGCGTCCACTGATCGTGCATCGGGCAGGGCTGCTGGCTGTCGCAGGTGTCGAGGCCGAGCACGCACAGGCGCATGATGTCCTTGCCCTCCACCGACTGCACGACCTCCGCGAGCGAGATCTGCTCCGGCGGGCGCAGGAAGCGGAAGCCGCCGCCGCGGCCCTTGGCCGAGTCCAGCAGCCCGAGGCGCGCGAGGCGGTGCAGGATCTTGCCGAGGAACTGGCGCGGCACGCCGGTGGCTGCCGCGAGGTCGCGGGCCAGGATGCGATCGCCCGTGGGCAGCGTCGCCATGTGGGCCAGGGCGCGCACGGCGTATTCGGTGGTGGCGGAATAGAGCATGGCGGTGGCTGGGGCTCCGTGCTGCCCGGAAGTCGTGCGGACCCGAGATATCGTCGGACCGACCTCCGTTCAACCTGTTTCTGGGACACTGGATGCACCATGACCACCGAATCACTGCACACGCTTGAAACCTGGCGCGCGGCCATCGCCCGCCAGCCCGTCCTCATGCTCTTCAAGCACTCGCCCATCTGCCCGGTGAGTGCCCGCGCGCTGCGGGAGTGGCAGCGCTTCGTGGAGCACCACCCGGAGGTGCCGACGGCGTTCGTGGACGTCATCGCGGACCGGACGCTCGCGCGCGGGCTGTCGCAGGAGTGCGGCGTGCCGCACCAGTCGCCGCAGGCGATCCTGTTCCGCGCGGGCAGGCCCGCGTGGAACGCGGATCACGACGACATCACCGCGGAGAGCCTGGCGGCTGCGGCGGGCTGACGCCCTGCGACGCGCCGCCGCCCGCGGGCGCGCCGTGCGCGCCGTGCGCGCGCGCGTCGCCGTCCCCGGGCGCGCCGTGGTCCGCCTTGCCGCCGTCAGGCACGAGCTGCGAGACGGTGCCTCGGTGGTCGATGACGAGCAGCTCGCCGTCGGCCTGCTGCGCGAAGGAGGCGACGAGGCCCGCGTCGGCCACGAGCAGCGCGTGCTCCACCTTGCCATCCGGCGTGCGGCGGATGGCCCACACGTGCTTCGTGACGTAGTCGCCGAAGACGTACCAGCCGACCAGGCCCGGGATGCGGGCGCCGCGGTAGACGAAGCCGCCGGTGATCGACAGTCCGTCGCCCACGTCCACCGCGCGCCCCGCCGCGATCGCCTCGTCGTCCACGGCCGCGAGGTGCGGGTACTCGAAGACGGGCGCCACGTCATCGGCCGGGAGGCTGCCGCCCGCGGGCAGCGCGAAGCGGTGGAAGCCCTCGACGAGGTTCCAGCCGTGGTTGGAGCCGGCCCGCGCGACGTGCACGAACTCGTAGAGGTCCTGGCCGACGTCGCCCACCCAGCACTCGCCGGTCGCGCGGTCGAAGGAGAAGCGCCACGGGTTGCGCACGCCGTAGCACCACACCTCGGGCCGCGCGCCGGCGCGCGACACGAAGGGATTGTCCGGCGGGATGCCGTACGGCGCGCCGTCCTCGCGCGGCGAGACGTCGAGGCGCAGGATCTTGGCGAGCAGCACGCCGAGGTTCTGCCCGTTGCGGTGCGGGTCGTTCGCCGCCCCGCCGTCGCCGAGGCCGTAGTACAGCATCCCGTCGGGCCCGAACTGCAGGCAGCCGCCGTTGTGGTTGCGGTACGGCTGCGGGATCTCCAGCAGCACCTCCTCGGAGTCCCTGTCCGCGGCGCTGCCGCCCGGCGTCACGACGAAACGCGACAGGCGCGAGAGCGGGCCCGGCTTCACGGAGTAGTCCACGTAGAAGGCGCCGCGGCGCGGGTGGCCCTGCTCGGCGAAGTGCGGGTCGAAGGCCAGCCCCAGCAGGCCTTCCTCGTTGCCCGCGCGCGTGACGCGGTCGGTCAGGTCGAGGAAGGGCTGGCGCACCCAGCCCGCGATGCCGGGGATCAGCCGGAAGATCCTGCCGGCCTGCTCCACGACGTAGGTGGTGCGCGTGTCGCCCGGCGCCTGCGCCGCATCGAGCGGCTTCTCGAAGCGCACGTCGCCGAAGAGCCGCTGCAGGCGCACGGCGGCCGGCGCCTCCGCGTGCACGACGGGCGGCGGGCTCAGCGCCAGCGCGGGCAGCCCGCCGCCGTCCTCCGGCGGCTCCTGCGCGCAGGCCGCGCCGAGGCCCATGACCATCGCCAGGAACGCGGCGCCGGCGAGCGTGTTGCGCATGCGCGCTGGTGTAGCATGCGCCCGGCCGCGAACGCGGGCACGGGCGGAGGTCACAGCGATGCGGACATGGCCGGCGGCGCGTGGCGTGCTGCTCATCGCCCTCGCGGCGTGCGCGCCCTCGTCCGTCGCGACGGACGAGGCGCCCGAGGCGGGGCTCCTCGCGCAGCCGGCGCCCATGCCAGCGCTCACGGCGCAGCCGCCGGGCGCGCCCGGCACGGAGGATCCCGCCGCCGGCACCTGGTGGGTGCTCGCGCCGGCGCACCCCTACCTGGCGCTGCGCCTGTCGCTGGTCGGCACGGACGATGCGCACGCGCTCGTCGGGCACTGGATCTCGTTCGACTGGCGCGCGAGCCGGCAGGCCGAGGCGCTCGTGCGCCGCAGCAAGCCGGTGGCCGTCCGCGCCACGCGTGCCGGCACGCCGGCGGCGCCGGGCGCTTTCGTGGTCGACGGCCCGATGCCGATGCTCGACGAGGACAACGTGCCCAACGGCCAGCACGGGAGCTGGCACCTGCAGCTGCAGCCCGCCAATCTCCCCGGCGAGCCGCTGCGCTTCCACGGCACCGGCGTGCACAGCGCCATGGCGCCCGAGCAGGGCGTGGACGTGGACCTCGTGCGCGACTACCGGGTCTGGACGCCGTGAGCGGCCGCACGCGCGCGCGCGCGCCGTGAGCCTGCCCCGCGATCCGCACGCGATCGCGGAGCTGCTGCTCGCTGCCGCGGGCGTGCTCTCGTCGCTGCACGCGCTGGTGTGGAAGCGCGACCCGCGCTCGGCGCTCGGCTGGATCGGCCTGTGCGTGCTGTACCCGCTCGCCGGCGTGCCGATGTACTGGATTCTCGGCGTGAACCGGCTGCGCACGCTGGGCAAGCGCCTCGACCACCGCCCCACCACGGACGCGGGCGGCCACGGCATCTGCGCCGACGACCCCGCGGTGCCGCCGGGCCTCTCCGGTCTCGTGCGCATCGCGAACACGCTCATGCGCCGGCCGCTCCTGCCGGGCAACCGCGTCACGCCGCTCTTCGATGGCGAGCAGGCCTACCCCGAGATGCTCGCCGCGATCGCCGGCGCGCAGCGCTCCGTGCGCCTGTGCACCTACATCTTCGACACGGACGCGACGGGGCGGGAGTTCATCGACGCGCTCGCGGCGGCCGTCTCGCGCGGCGTGGACGTCGAGGTCATCGTGGACGGGATCGGCGAGCGCTACAGCCGGCCGGCCAGCAGCCGGCTGCTGCGCCGGCGCGGCGTGCGCGTGGTGCGCTTCCTGCCGTCGTCGCTGCTGCGGCCCAACCTGCACATGAACCTGCGCAACCACCGCAAGCTGCTCGTCGTGGACGGCGCGCTGGGCTTCACGGGCGGGATGAACATCGGCGGGCGGCACCTCGTGGCGCCGAGCGCCAACGCGCGGCGCGTGTCGGACATCCACTTCCGCGTGGAGGGGCCCGTGGTCGGCGAGATGGCGCAGGCCTTCGCGGAGGACTGGGCCTTCGCGACGCGCAGCGGCGCGCCGCCGCCGCCGCTGGAGCCGCTGCCGGAGGCGGGGACCGCGCTGTGCCGGGGCATCAGCGATGGCCCCAACGAGGACTTCGAGAAGCTCACCTGGCTCCTGCAGGGCGCGCTGGGCACGGCGCGCGAACGGGTGCGCGTCGTGACGCCGTACTTCGTGCCGGACCGCCCGATGATCGCGGCGCTCATCGGCGCGGCGCTGCGCGGCGTGCGCGTCGAGATCCTGCTGCCCGGGGCCAGCAACCTGCCCTACGTGCACTGGGCCACGCGCGCGATGCTCTGGGAGCTCATCGAGCACGGCGTCGTCGTGCGCTACCAGCCGCCGCCCTTCGTGCACGCCAAGCTCTTCCTCGTGGACGGCGAGTACGCCCTGGTGGGCTCGGCCAACCTGGACCCGCGCAGCCTGCGGCTCAACTTCGAGTTCAACCTCGAGGTGTGGGAGCGCGACTTCGTCGCGGGGCTCGAGCGGCACATGGACCGCTGCTGGGCCGTCTCGCGCGAGGTGACTCTGGAGGAGCTCGATGGCCGCGGCTATCCCGAGCGCATCCGCGACGGCTTCTTCAAGCTCTTCGCGCCCTACCTCTGAGCGTGCCCGGCACTCGCTGGTCCCCGGCTCACGGCATCGGAGCGCTCTCGCCGCGGGCCGCCGGAGGCCGGGCGAAGAGCTGCGACGGATCGCGGAAGGCTTTCAGCTCCAGCGCGTTGCCCGACGGGTCCAGCACGAAGAGCGTGGCCTGCTCGCCCACCGCGCCCCGGAAGCGCACGTGCGGCGCGACGCGGAAGGGCAGCCCCGCCGCCGCGAGCCGGTCGCGCCAGGACTCCCACTCGCTCCACGCGAGCACGACGCCGAAGTGCGCGATCGGCACGTCGTCGCCATCCACGAGGTTGGTCGCCACATCCGCGTTCCGCGCCGCGGCGCCGTCTTCCGCGCTGCCCGCGCGCGTCCCGCCCGGCGCCGCCGCGCCGCGGACGCGCGCCGGGTGCAGGTGCGCCACGAGCTGGTGGCCGAAGAAGTCGAAGTCCACCCACGTGGGCGCGCTGCGGCCCTCGCGGCAGCCGAGCAGACCGCCGTAGAAGGCGCGCGCGGCGGCCAGGTCGTGCACCGGGAAGGCGAGGTGGAAGCGCGGCGGGCTGCCGTCCGGCGAGGGCGCGCTCACTGGCGCGGCGCCGAGCCGTCGTCGCTGCGGGAGCGCATGCCCTTGTGGCGCTCGGGCGGCGGCGAGGTGGGCGGCTCCTTCAGGCGTCCGAGGCTCTTCGGCAGCTTGTCGCCCGCCTCGCGGAACCACTTGTTCCAGGCCACCGACACGTTGTCCGAGAACTCCGGCGGCGCCTGCCCGAACGTCACCGCGAACGCCGCCAGCGCGCGGTGCAGCAGGAGCGACGCGACCTGCTGGTACGCGCCGGTGCCGACGTAGGTCTGCGTCTGCTTGATCGCGGCCTCGACCGCGTCGTGCGTGCCGAGCGCGAGCACAGCCTCCGCGAGCGGCCCCACCACGTGCGTGCTGAGGTTGTTGCCGTCCTCCGTGTTGCGGTCCAGGCTGCGGAGCAGCTTCACCAGCGCCTCGACCGAGCGGTCGTCGCGGTAGTTGGCCAGCGCCGCGGCGCCGTCCGCGAACAGGCGCGAGCCGCGCGCGACGTACTGCCGGCTCTCCTTGTCGGGGCGCGTGAGACGGCGGTCCACCTGCGAGAGCAGGTCCTCCAGCGCGGCGCCCAGCTCCTCGATGACGCTGTCGACGTGCCGGCCGAAGGCGAGCTGCGCCACGGCGGCCGCGCGCACCTCCAGCTCCTCGTCGAGCAGTCCCTTGGCGAGCGTGCGGGCCACCAGCCGGCTGCCGCCGCCGTCCGGCAGAGCGCGGGACGCGTCGCCCAGCCGCGAGATCGCCGCCACGCGCGCGGCGCCGTCCGAGGGCGAGAAGTCCGCGGCGAAGTCCGCGAGCAGCGCCTTCTCCGTCGGTGCCGCACGCGGAGCCGCCGGCTGCTCCTGCGGCAGCACCTGCAGCACCTGCAGCGCCGGCAGCGCCGGCAACGCCGCGGCTGCCAGCGGGTTGTGGAGCGCGAGCATCAGCCACGGCAGCAGGATCGGCGCGCGCATCGGCAAGGACTCCATCCGGGTCGGGACGCGCGGCCTGTCGCCGGGGCGCCGGGCGGCTGCAACCGCCCGCTCATTGTAAGGTGACGCGCCTGCCGGCGAGCCCACACTCCGCGGATCGCTTCCATGACCACGGTCGCCCGATCGCCCTTCCCGCCTCCGGTGCGGCGCTTCCTGCGCGAGCCCTTCGACGCCGCCGACGTGCCGGCGCTCGGGCGCATCGTGGCGGAGCTCGCCGCGCGGCCGTTGCCCGACGCAGCCGCGCTGGCCGGCTGGGTGGCGGACGTGGACGAGCTGGAGTCCGCGCTCGACGCGGCCGAGGCGCACGCCTCCATCGCGACGACCTGCCGCACCGACGACCTGGCGGCGCGCGAGCGGCACCTGGATCTGCAGACGCGCGTGCTGCCCGCCGCGCGCAAGCTGCTGGACGGCCTGCACCGCGTCTACCTCGCCTGCCCGCACCGCGCGGCGCTGGATCCCCGCGTGCACGCGATGCACGACCGCGCGGTCGTCAACCGCGTGGCGCTGTTCCGGCCCGAGAACCTGCCGCTGGCCGCCACCATCTCGCGCCTCGTCGCGGACTTCGACGAGCGCTCCGGCAGCCTCTCGGTGCGCTTCCGCGGCGAGGCGTACACGCCGCAGGCCATGGCGCGCTTCCTCGACGAGCCGGAGCGCGACGCGCGCGAGCAGGCCTGGCTCGCGCTGGCGCGCTGCCGCCTCGGCGCGGCGGACGAGCTGGAGGCGCTGTTCGAGAAGCTGCTCGAGCAGCGCCACCAGCTCGCGTCCAACGCCGGCTTCCCGAGCTTCCGCGAGTACAGCTTCCGCGAGCGCGAGCGCTTCGACTACGGCATCGAGGAGTGCGAGGCCTTCCACGCCAGCGTCGAGGAGCACGTGGTGCCGGCGCGCTCCGCGCTGCACGAGCGCCGCCGCGCGCGGCTCGGCGTGAGCACGCTGCGCCCGTGGGACCTCGCCGTGGATGCCGCGGGGCGCCCGCCGCTGCGCGTGTTCCGCGGCGGCGAGGAGCTGGCCGATCTCGCGGGCCGGCTCTTCGAGCGCGTGGACGGCGAGCTCGCCGGCCAGTTCCGCTTCCTGCGCGAGCAGCGCCTGCTGGACCTCGACAACCGGCCCGGCAAGGCGCCCGGCGGCTACCAGGCCTTCCTCGAGGACCGGCGGCTGCCGTTCATCTTCGCCAACTCGGTGGGCCTGGTGGCGGACCTGCGCACGCTGCTGCACGAGGGCGGGCACGCCTTCCATGCGCTGGCCGCGCGCGGCCAGCCGCTGGCCACGGGCCGGCACGCGCCGCTGGAGTTCGCGGAGGTCGCGTCGATGGGCATGGAGCTGCTCGCGGCGGAGCACCTGCCCGCGGTGCTGGGCGAGGAGGCCGGCGTGCGCGCGCTCCGTGCGCAGCTCGAGCGCACGCTGGAGCTGCTGCCGTGGGTCGCCACCATCGACGCCTTCCAGCACTGGCTCTACACGTACCCGGAGCACACGCGCGAGGAGCGCGCCGCCTACTGGACCGCGCTGCGCCGGCGCTTCGAGCCGTCGGTGGACTGGTCGGGCCACGAGGAGTGGCTGTCGCGCGAGTGGCAGCGCCAGCTCCACCTCTTCAAGCACCCCTTCCATGACATCGAGTACGGCATCGCTCAGGTCGGCGCGCTGCAGCTCTGGCTCAACGCGCGGCACCAGGGCAGGCCTGCCGTGACCGCGTGGCGCGAGGCGCTCGCGCTGGGCGGCAGCCGCCCGCTGCCCGAGCTCTTCACGACGGCGCACCTGTGCTTCGACTTCGGCCCGCGGATGCTCGAGACGCTGACCGCCGCCGTGCTCGACGCGCTGGCAAAGCTGCCCGACGCCTGAGCGTCACGCGGCGCGACGCCGCGCTCGCCCTGTCGCGTGGCACAATGCGCGGCGAGTCGCCCGGCGCGTGCCGGGAGCCTGCGGCCGCACGGCTCGCGACCTCGCGAGCCGGCGCGGGAGCGGCGCGGGCCCGCGACACCGACACTTCCGACGGAGACAGACATGGCCCTGCAGCCCATCGGCCCCGTGACCGACTACCCCGTGAGCAAGGGCGTGTGCCTCACGATCGAAGGGAAGAAGATCGCGGTCTTCAACTCGACGGGCCAGTACTACGCCATCGACGACACGTGCCCGCACCGCGGCGCGTCGTTCGCCGCCGGCACGATGATCGGCCCCGTCGTGCGCTGCCCGTGGCACGGCGCCGAGGTGGACGTGCGCACCGGCGCCTGCGGCCCGCCCGCCGGCCGCCCCGTGCAGACCTACGACGTGAGCTGCGACGGCGTGCAGCTCTTCCTCGACCTCGGCTGAGCGGCATGGCCGTCACCGCGCGGCCCGCGACGGCTCTCCTGCTCCTCGCGTGGCTGGCGGGCTGCGGCCAGAGCGCCCCGCCCGCGGCCTCCGGCGCGGGCGACGGCACGGCCTCGGGCATCGCCTCGGGCGCGGGCGACGGCGCGCCCGTCGCGCTGCCCGCCGACAGGCCGCTGCACCCGCGCGACGTCGTGCTCATCGTCGTCGACACGCAGCGCGCGGACCGGCTCGGCTGCTACGGCTTCCCGTGCGACGTCACGCCGGAGATGGACGGCTACGCGCGGGCCGGCGTGCGCGTCGCGGACGTCACCTCGCAGTCGAGCTGGACCGCGCCGTCCATGGTGTCGCTCATGCTGTCGCGGCACGTCGCGGACAACTTCGTGCGCATGCCGCCGCAGCCCACGCTCGCGGAGCGCCTGCGCGCGGCCGGCTACCGCACGGCCGCCTTCGTGGACAACGTGCTGCTCGCTCCGGGCACCGGCTTCGACCGCGGCTTCGACAGCTACGCGATCGAGCCGGGACCGAAGATCATCGTGCCCGAGATGAAGCGGGACGACGGGCGCCCGCTCTTCGCGTACTTCCACTTCGTGGACCCGCACGATCCCTACAGGCCGCTCCCGTCCTTCGACATCGTGGCGCCGGAGCCGCTGCCCGCGCCGATGCGCGAGGCGCTGCTCGCCGCGGCGCGGGAGCGCCGGCCCGATGCGGACGCCGCCGCGCTGGCCGCGGAGGTCGATGCGGCTGCCGCCGAGATGTCGGCGGCGCGCGCGCGCTACGCCGGCGACGTCCGCCAGGCCGACCAGCGCGTGCACTTCGTGCGCGAGGTGCTCGCGGCGAGCGGCCGGGCCGCCGACGCGCTGGTCGTCATCGCCGCGGACCACGGAGAGTGCCTGTGGGAGCACCGCGAGGCCGAGGAGCTGCTGACCCCGGAGAAGCGCGCCAGCCTGCTGACCACCTTCAAGATGACGCACAACTCCGTGCTCTTCGAGGAGTTGCTGGCTGTGCCGCTCATCTTCAGCGGCGCCGGGCTGCCCGCGGGCACGGTGCTCCCCGGCCCCGCGCAGAACGTGGACATCGTGCCGACGATCCTCGACCTGCTCGGCCTGCCGGTCCCCGTCGAGCTCCAGGGCCGCTCGCTGCTGCCCGCCATGCTCGGGCACGCCGCCGGGGCGCGCGGCGGTGCGCCTCAGGGCACGACGGCCGCTGCAGCCGACGCCGCTCCGGACACGAAGGCCGCGCATGCTGCCGGGACTTCGCCCGTGCTGTGCGCCAACAGCGCCGTGTTCACCTCCGTGCGCGACGAGCGCGGCTGGAAGCTCATCGTGCCGTGGGACGACACGCGCGGCGACCACAGCCAGCTCTTCGACCTGCGCGCCGATCCCGGCGAGCGCCATCCCATCGCCCTGCCGCCGCAGGACGGCGAGGCGCGCGCGGCGGCCGAGCGCCTGGCGCGCGCGGTCCACGATTACCGCGCCACGGGCCTGCACGCGACGCGCTCGGAAGACGTCATCGACGCGGAGACGCGCGAGCGGATGGAGCAGCTCGGCTACCTCGGAAAGTAGGCGTCTCGCGCGCTGGAGCGAACACCTCTGCGTGCGCGTCCTTCGCTTCGCGGGCCCTCGTTCGCGGACCGCACTCAATGCGCCCGTCACAGGCCGGCGACGATGGACTCGATGCTGGTCAGGAGGCGGGCGATCACGGACTCGTCGGTGTTCGGGTTCATGATCGTCAGGCGGAGCCAGCGCTGGCCTCCGACGTCGGCCTGCGTGATGTAGAACTCGCCGCGGCGGACCAGCTCGGCGCGCAGGGCGGCCTGCGCGGCGTCGTCGTGGGCGGCCCAGCGGAAGCAGAGGATGTTGGATTCCGGCGGGCACAGGCACTGGAAGCCGGGGCGCGCGGCGATGAGGTCGTGGAAGCGCGCGGCGGCGGCGTACAGGCTCTCGACGTGGCGGCCGAGGCCGGCCTCGCCCTGCGCCGCGAGCACCAGGAAGAGCTTGAGGCCCAGCGAGCTCTTGGTGCACTCCACGGCGCGTCCGATGAGGTCCACGCCGGGGCTGTCCTCGCCGCTGCCGACGTAGCTGGCCTGCTGGCGGAAGGCGGCGTCCAGCGTGCGGACATCGCGGAAGAGCGCGGCGGCGCAGAGCGCGGACGTGCGCAGCAGCTTGTGCGCGTCCCACACGACGGAGTCGGCGCGCTCGATGCCGGCGAGACGCCCGCGCAGCGCGGGGCTGAGCAGCGCGGAGGCGCCGTGCGCGCCGTCCACGTGCAGCCACAGGCCGCGCGCCTCGCAGACGTCCGCGATCGCGGCGAGCGGGTCGTGCACGCCGGCCGCGGTGGACACCGCGCTGGCGACGACGGCCATCACGCGGCGCCCGCTGGCGGCCACCGCGTCGCACAGCGCGGGGAGCGCGGCGGCCTCCGCGCGGCCGGCGCGGTCCACGGGCAGCGCCAGCAGCGCGTCGGTCCCCAGGCCCATGATGCCGACGGCGCGCGAGATGCTGTAGTGCGCGCTGGACGGCGCGATGACGACGAGCTTGCCGTCGCTGCCGGCGGTCCACGCGTCGGGCGCGATGCGCGCGCGTGCCGCGAGCAGCGCCGTGAGATTGGCGAGCGATCCGCCGTGCGTGAGCACGCCGCCCGGGCGCGGGAGACTGCGCTCCGCGGCGGGCGCGCGCGCCGCGGCGAGGTCGTCCAGAGCGCCCGCGCCGATGTCCGGGTCGCCGGTGTCCGGATCGCCGCCGGCGCCCCCGCCGTCCGCGCCGCCGGACAGAAACCCGATCCGCTCCACCATCCAGCCCGTGATGGCGCACTCGATGGCCGTGGACGGCGCACCCATCTCGTAGATGGCCGTGCTGTTGTTGATCGTGCCGTGCACGAGATCGGCCAGCGCCGATGCGAAGTGCGGCGCCGCGACCTGGTGGCCCATGCACGCCGGGTGGTGCAGGCGCGTGCTGTCCGCGAGGAATGCCTGCACGAAGCGCCCCAGCGACGCGGCATCCATGCCGCCCTCGCGGATCCAGCGCGACAGCTCCAGCTCGCGCGTCACCTGCTCGATGGGCCGCTGCGCGAGCACGCGCACGTGGCCGGCGCGGCTCTCCTCGAGGTGCAGCTGGAGCAGCGCGAGCAGCTCGTCGCCCCAGCGGCGGAAGGTCTCCGGGTCGTCGTCGCCGGCCGGCCCGGTGGCCTGATGGAAGCGCGGGTCGTCGTGGATGGTCATGCGTTCACCCGCGCAGCCCCGCGAACTCGGGCGCCTCGAAGGCGTCGACCAGGATCGCGTCGCCGCGCGCGCGCTCGGCGGCGAGCAGCGCGTCGGCGTCGGCCGGGGTCAGCACGCCGGCATTCACCGCGCGCAGCGTCAGGTCGTGCGCGGGCGACTCCGCGAGGCGGCCGGCGCGCAGGGCATCCTTGAGCTTGCGCTCGGCCGGCGCGGCGGCGAGCACGAGCGCCAGCGCGCGCTCCATGCGGCCCACCGCGGAGAGCGGGTCCGTCGGCACGTGGATGTCGCGCGTCAGGCGCTCGCGCAGCTCGCCGCCATCGACGAGCGCGCGCGCCACGGCGGCGGAGAGCGCGTCCGACGGGCCGCGCACGCGCGTGCCGAGCGGGAAGCACAGCGCCCGCAGCACGCCCGCCGCCGCTCGGCTGGGAAGGTTGTCGAGCACGCCGACGAGCGCGCGCTGGCACTGCTCGAGCGCGTGCTCGGCCGCCCAGCGCGCGACGTCCGCCTCCTCCGCGGGCTCGCCCGCGGCGACGAAGCGGTGCACGCTCGCCGTCGCCAGGTACATCCAGGCGAGCGCGTCGGCGAGACGCCCGGAGAGCATCTCGCGCCGCTTGAGCGTGCCGCCCAGCGTCATCATCGCGACGTCCGAGCACAGCGCGAAGTCCGCGCTGAGCCGCTCGACGCGCCCGAGCAGCGCGCGCGTCGGCGCGGTGAGCGCCGGCCCCCCGTCTCCCGCCGTGGCCGGCCCCCCGCCGCGGCCGCGCAGGCCGAGCAGCAGCGCGCGCGCGGTCGTGCAGCACACGAAGCCGACGTGCCCGAAGAAGGCGCGGTCGAAGGCGGCGACGTCGCGCGCCGCGACGGCCTCGATCTCCGCGTGCGCGAACGGGTGGCAGCGGATCGCGCCCTGCCCGAACACGATGAGCGAGCGCGTGAGGATGTTGGCGCCTTCCACGGTGATGCCGATGGGCGCGGCCTGGTAGGCGCGGGCCAGCACGTTGCGCGGCCCGCGCGAGATGCCGGCGCCGCCCAGCACGTCCATGCCGTCGTTCACCACGACGCGCATCGCCTCCGTGCACCATGCCTTGCAGATGGCGGAGAGCACCGCGGGCTTCTCGCCTTCGTCGACGGCGCCGGCCGTCAGCACGCGCGTCGCGGACACGAGGTAGGTGAGCCCGCCGATGCGCGCGAGCCGCTCCTCGACGCCCTCGAAGCGCCCGATCGGCAGCCCGAACTGCCGGCGCACGCTGGCGTACGCGCCCGTGAGCCGCGTCACCAGCTGCGTGCACCCCGAGGACAGCGAGGGCAGCGAGATCGAGCGCCCCGCCGCGAGGCAGTCCATGAGCATGCGCCAGCCCTGCCCCGCCATCGCCGGCCCGCCGATGATCGCGTCGATGGGCACGAAGACGTCGCGCCCCTGGTGCGGGCCGTTGAGGAACGGGACGCCGAGCGGGTCGTGGCGCGCGCCGATCGTGATGCCGGGCAGGTTCGCCGGCACCAGCGCGAGCGTGATGCCGCCGTCGTCGTCATCCGCCGCGGCCGCCGTCCTCCCGGCGGCGCCGGGCGCCGGGCCGAGCAGGTGCTCGGGGTCGTGCAGGCGGAAGGCCACGCCGAGGACCGTCGCCACGGGCGAGAGCGTGGTGTAGCGCTTGTCCCAGGAGAGGCGCAGGCCCAGCACCTGCCGGCCGGCCACCTCGCCGTGGCACACGGTGCCGGTCGCGCGCATCGCGGCCGCGTCGCTGCCGTTCTCGGGGCCGGTGAGCGCGAAGCACGGGATCTCCTCGGCGCGCGCGAGCCGCGGCAGCCAGTGGCGCTTCTGCGCCTCGGTGCCGTAGTGCAGCAGCAGCTCCGCGGGCCCCAGCGAGTTGGGCACCATCACCGTCACGGCCGCGGTCACGCAGTGGCTCGACAGCTTCGTGATGACGGCCGCGTGCGCCGCCGCGGAGAAGCCGCGACCGCCGTACTCTTCCGGGATGATGAGCCCGAGGAAGCGCTCGCGCTTGAGGACCTCCCAGATCTCGGGCGGCAGGTCGCCGCGCTGGATGACCTGCCAGTCGTCGAGGCGCCGGCACAACTCCTCGCACGGCCCGTCGAGGAAGGCGCGCTCGGCGTCGGTGAGCGTGCGCGGCCGGAAGCCGAGCATGCGGCCCCAGCGCGGGCGGCCGGAGAACAGCTCGCCGTCCCACCACACGGTGCCGGCCTCCAGCGCGATGCGCTCCGTGTCGCCCATGCGCGGCAGCATGCCGCCGACCAGGCGCATCAGCGTCGGTGTCAGCAGCGCGCGGCGGACGGGCCTCACGCCGAGCAGCAGCGCGAGCAGCGCCGCCAGGCCGACCCCGGCCCACCAGGACGGGGAGGCGCCCCACGAGAGCCACCACGCTGCCAGGAACAGCGCGCCCGTCGCGGTCCATGCGAGCGCCGCGCGCCCAGCGGCCAGCAGGGCGATCAGCACCAGCAGACACCCGAGGAGCGCCCAAGGCATCCCGCCATGATGACCCGCGGCGCGGGCCGCTCCAACAACCGTCCGCGCGGCCCGGGAGCTGGAGTGGCCGGCGGGCGGTGCGGTATACCGCTGGCCTCCGCCCGGAGTCCGCCGCATGCCCTCGGTCTTCACGCGCATCATCGCGGGCGAGCTGCCCGCACGCTTCGTCTGGAAGGACGAGCTGTGCGTCGCCTTCCTCTCCGCCAACCCGCTCGCGCCGGGACACGTGCTCGTCGTGCCGCGCGACGAGATCGACGACTGGATCGATCTGCCTGCGCCGCTGCTGGCGCACCTCATGGCGGCATCGCAGGCGATCGGCCGTGCGCTGAAGCAGGAGTTCCGGCCGCGGAAGGTGGGCGTGGCTCTGGTCGGGCTCGAGGTGCCGCACGTGCACGTGCACCTCGTGCCGCTGCAGGCCATCGCGGACCTGGACTTCTCGCGCGCCGAGAAGGACCCGGCGCCCGCGGCGCTGGACGAGGCCTGCCGGCGCACGCGCGCCGCGCTGCTGCGGCAGGGCGCCACCGCGGTCCCCGCCTGAGCGCCGTCTCCGTGTCGGCAGCGCGCGCCACCCGCCGTGCCGCGCTATCCGCGGGGCGCCACCGGAAGCCTCCCGCCACGATCGCGGCGGCCCTCCGCGCGGTCCGCGCGGTTGATTCCGGCGGCTGGCCGGGCGGGAATCGTCCCGGAATCACACTCCCGAACGCGATGATGGGTCCATGACCGACGACTCCCGCCTGCCCCGCGCGCTCCGCGGCCCGCCCCTGACCGCCGCAGCCGGCGCACCGGATCCCGCGCCGGACGAGCGCCGCGAGGTGCACGTGCCGGACCCGGCGCCGCTGCGCGAGCCGCCGCCCGCGGGCAAGGCCGCCGGCCGCCCGCCGGCCGGCGGGCGGCCGACGATGCGCCAGCGCCTGCCGCGCTTCAACTTCCTGTGGGCGATCTTCGGCCTGCTGCTGGTGTCGAACCTGTGGACCTGGTGGAGCGACTCGCGCGAGATCAAGCCCGTGCCGTACAGCACCTTCCAGCAGTGGGTCGAGGCGGACCGCGTCAAGGAGGTGCACGTGAGCGGCGACGAAGTCGTCGGCAAGCTGAAGGATCCCGCGGCCGGCGAGCTGCCGGGCTTCCGCACCACGCGCGTGGACGAGGAGCTCGCGGTCAGCCTGCGCGAGCACGGCGTGGAAGTCACCGGCATCGCGAAGGACTCGCTGCTCGGCGACCTGCTGTGGCTCGCGCTGCCGCTGCTGCTGCTCATGGTGCTGTGGACCGTCATGATGCGGCGCTTCGCGGACAAGCAGGGCGGCCTCGGGGGCGGCGGCGCGGGCGGGCTCATGGGCATCGGCAAGAGCAAGGCGCGCATCTACGCCGAGGAGGGCGTCAAGATCCGCTTCGAGGACGTGGCCGGCGTGGACGAGGCCAAGGAGGAGCTGCAGGAGACCATCGGCTTCCTCAAGGATCCCACGCGCTACGGCCGGCTCGGCGCGCGGCTGCCCAAGGGCATCCTGCTCGTCGGGCCGCCGGGCACCGGCAAGACGCTGCTCGCGCGCGCGGTGGCGGGCGAGGCCGGCGTGCCCTTCTTCTCCATCAGCGGCAGCGAGTTCGTCGAGATGTTCGTGGGCGTCGGCGCCTCGCGCGTGCGCGACCTCTTCGACCAGGCGCGCAAGAAGGCGCCGTGCATCATCTTCATCGACGAGCTCGATGCGCTCGGGCGCGCGCGCGGCATCGGCCCGATGTCCGGCGGCCACGACGAGAAGGAGCAGACGCTGAACCAGCTGCTCGTGGAGCTCGACGGCTTCGACCCGAGCCTCGGGGTGGTGCTGCTCGCGGCGACGAACCGGCCCGAGATCCTCGACCCGGCGCTGCTGCGCGCCGGGCGCTTCGACCGGCAGATCCTCGTGGACCGGCCGGACAAGGTCGCGCGCACCGCCATCCTCTCCGTGCACCTGCGGCACGTGAACCTGGGGCCCGACGTCGACCGCGAGCAGGTCGCCGCGCTCACGCCGGGCTTCACCGGCGCGGACCTCGCCAACCTCGTCAACGAGGCCGCGCTGCTCGCGACGCGCCGCGGCGCCACGCAGGTGGCCATGAGCGACTTCACGCGCGGCCTGGAGCGCATCGTCGCGGGACTCGAGAAGAAGAACCGGCTGCTGAACCCGCACGAGCGCCGGGTGACGGCGTACCACGAGATGGGCCACGCGCTCGTCAGCAAGGCGCTGCCCGGCGGCGACGTGGTGCACAAGGTGTCCATCATCCCGCGCGGCATCGGCTCGCTCGGCTACACCATCCAGCGCCCCACCGAGGACCGCTTCCTCATGTCGCGCCAGGAGCTGCTGAACAAGATGACCGTGCTGCTCGGCGGGCGCGCCGCGGAGCAGCTCGTCTTCGGCGAGGTCTCGACGGGCGCCGCCAACGACATCGCGAAGGTCACCGACATCGCGCGCTCGATGGTCATGCGCTACGGCATGGAGAGCACGCTGGGGCTCGTGGCGTGGGAGGACGAGCCGCAGGGCATGCTCGGCGGCCCGGGCGACTTCTTCGGGCGCAAGCGCGAGTACTCCGAGGCCACCGCGCGGGAGATCGACGTCGCCGTGCGCGACACGATCGCGACGGCCTTCCAGCGCGCGCTCGGGATCCTCACGTCACAGCGCGCGGCGCTCGAGAGGGGCGCGCTGCTGCTGCTCGAGAAGGAGACGCTGACGGGTGAGGAGCTGCCGGAGCTGGAGTAGGCGGCGCGGAGTCGCGCCTGGGGCGGGGCTCCGCTTTCCGGGCCGGGCGCGGCCCCTCTCTTTCCCACGGTCAGGAGTTCGCCTGGTGCGGGTGTGTGCGCGCTGCGCACCAGGCGCGTCATTGTCTGGAACGCACCCTCCGCAACGAGACGGCGCCCCTTCTTCACGTGCGCTCGGGAAACGCTTTGGCTCGGGTGAGAGGGCAAGTGGCCGCGTGGTGATCGGGGGGCCGTGAGCGTGGAGGGCGCACGGCGTTGTGCGGTGGGAATGGCGGTAGACTTCGCGGCGATGATCGCCAGGGATCTGCGACGTGGGATGATCGTGATGGCGGCTTGCGTGCTCGTGCTGGCTTGCGATGCGCTCACGGACTCGGTGCCGGGGCTGCAGGACACGGGGCGCTTCACGATCTCGGAGAGTCGGGACGCGGGCGGGACGGTGCTGCACGTCAGCGGCAGCTCGTGTCACAGCGCGAAGGTCGTGTCGCGCGTCACGGAGGCGACCGAGGGGGACACGCTGGTTCTCGCGGTGCACGTCGTGCTCGCGCAGGACGATGGGCGGTCCGGTGATTTCGTGCACGAGATCCACGTGCCGCGCGGCGTCGTGCGCGTCGTCTACGGGGACGAGCGGCGGGAGATCTGGCCTGCGAGGCCCTGACGCGACATCGTCGGCTGCGCGCGCGAGCTCGCGGGCAAGGCGCTGATCGGTGGCGCGGCCGCTGGCGGGCGCGGGTCAGCGGATGATCGGCTTCACGCGGAGGTCGCGCGGCGCGGTGCCATCCCGGACCACGCGGAAGGTGATCGGCGGCAGGCCGGGGTCGATGCGCTTCAGGCGGGTTTCGAGGGCGAGCAGGGCTCCGCGGCGCAGGGAGGGCTCGTCGGGCGGCCGGACGTCGCCAGGGGACCGGGAGTCGTCCGGCGGCGAAGCGCTGGCGCGCGGTGGAGCGGAGCTGCCGTCCGCGCGCGGTGCGCCGGCGGACTCCGCTGCGGTGTCGGTGTGCACGGCGCCGGCCGATGCCAGCGGCTGGCCGTCCACGGCGACCAGGATGTCGCCTTCGCGCAGGCCGGCGGTGTCGGCGGGCGTGCCGGGGATCAGCACGGCGACTTTCACCGGGCCCGGGGCGTGCGGCTCGTCGGTGATGGCGAAGGTCGCGCCGACGTAGAGGTGCGGACGGAACATCAGCGCCTCGCCGGGCGCGGTGCGGAAGGGCAGGCGCTCGTCGCGCGCGTCGACCGCGAGCAGCACGGCCTCCGCGGCGCGGCCGACGCGCGCGGCGCCGTCGGCGTTGATCTTCGCGGCGTCGTCGCCGGCGGCGTGGTAGTCGTCGTGCAGGCCGGTGAAGAGGAACAGCACCGGGACGTGCTTGTCGTAGAAACTCGTGTTGTCCGAGGGCGCGCGGCCGGGCGGGTCGTCCAGCATGGCGATCCCGCTGGCCTCGCACGCGGCGCGCGCGAGGTCCGGCAGCTCCGGGCTGGTGCCGGTGCCGCCGACCACGAGCGTGTCGCCCGTCAGCCGCCCCACCATGTCCATGTTGAGCATGAACACGGTGTCCTCGATCGAGCGCAGCGGGTGCTCGCACCAGAAGGCGCTGCCGAGCAGCCCCAGCTCCTCGCCCGAGTACCACTGGAACAGGATCGAGCGCCGCGGCTGCCAGCCCGAGTTCGCGAGCGAGGTGGCGAGGTCGAGCAGCGTGGCGGAGCCCGACGCGTTGTCGTCCGCGCCGTTGTGCACGGGCCCCGGCGGGTCCAGCGAGTTGCCGGAGCCGCCGAAGCCGACGTGGTCGTAGTGCGCGCCCAGCACGATCGTCTGCGCCGCGAGCCGGCTGTCCGTGCCGGGCAGCAGGGCGACGATGTTGTGGCCGACGGCGTCCTCGCCGTGCACGAGCATCGGGAAGGGCTGCAGCCAGCCGCCCTCGATGCCCGCCGGCTGCAGGCGCGGGCAGGACGACAGCTGGTCCACGATGTACGCGGAGGCGCGCTGCTCGCCGCGCGTGCCGGCCTCGCGCCCCTCGAACAGGTCGCTCGCCAGCACCTCGACGTGCTCGCGGATCTCCTCGGCGGTGATCGCCGTCTCCGGATCGCCCGGCGTGCCCGGCAGTGGCGGCAGCACGGTCTGCGCGCATGGCGCGCATGGCGCGAATGGCGCGAATGGCGCGAATGGCGCGAATGGCGCGGCCGGCGCGCCCGGCACCGCCGCTGCCGTCTGCACGACGGCCGCGAGCGCCAGCGGCTGCGCGGCTCCTGCGCGCTCGGCGAGACGCAGCGAGGCCGGCTGCGCGCAGGCAGCACAGGCGGCGGCGATCGCGGCGAGGACCGCGCGGCGGCGCACGGAGCGCGCCGGCGGCGGCCACGTGCTCCGCTCCGTTCCCGGTGCGGTGCGGGGCGTCGCGGTGCGGAACGTTGCAGGGCGGCGGACGGTGGCGCGCGAGGCGGGCGCGACGGCTCTCACGGGAAGAGCGAGTGGGCGCCCTGCGCGGCGGCGGCGACCAGCGGCTGCTGCCACACGCCGAGCAGGATGAGCACGCACACGCTGCCCAGCAGCATCCAGCGCGTGGCGCCGGAGATCTCGAGCACGCCGGTGTCGATGGCGTCGCGCATGTAGATGCGCTTGATGACGCACAGGTAGTAGTAGAGCGACACGACGATCATCGCGCAGGACAGGATCACCAGCCACAGCAGCGACGGGTCGTGCATCGCGGCGCGCAGGACCATCCACTTGGCGAAGAAGCCCGCCAGCGGCGGCACGCCGGCCAGCGAGAGCAGCGCGGCCGTCAGGATGAAGGCGAGGAAGGGCGAGCGGTCCGCGAGCCCGTTCACGCGGTCCATCGAGGCGTTGTCCGCGGTGCGCGACACGACCACGATCACGAGGAAGGCCGCGAGGTTCGCGAACAGGTACGTGCCCATGTAGAAGAGGATCGCGCCGGCCGAGTCCTCTGTGTGCGTCGCGAGCGCGAGCAGGATGTAGCCGGCGTGCGCGATGCCCGAGTAGCCGAGGAAGCGCTTGAGGTCGTTCTGCGGGATCGCGCCGAGGTTGCCCATGAGCAGCGTCAGCGCGGAGAGCCCGCCCAGCAGCGCGGCCCACTGCGCCGCGGCCGGCCCGAGCACCGTGTAGACGAAGCGCATGAGCAGCACGACGCCCGCGGCCTTGGAGCCCACCGACAGGAAGGCGGTGACGGGCGTCGGCGCGCCCTGGTAGACGTCCGGGACCCAGACGTGGAAGGGCACCGCGCCCAGCTTGAAGCCGAGCCCCGCGAGCAGCAGCAGCAGCCCGAGCTTGAGGCCCGCGCCCGCGCCGTCCGCGGAGTTGATCGCGGCGTGCACGCGGCTGAACTCGAAGCCGCCGGTCGTGCCGTAGATCCACGCGATGCCGTAGACCATGAAGGCCGCGGCCAGCGCGCCGACGATCACGTACTTGATGCCGGCCTCGATCGAGCTCGGCAGCGTGGAGCGCCAGGCGACCAGCAGGAAGAGCGTGACGGTCACGAGCTCGAGGCCGACGAACAGCGTCACGAAGTCGTTCACCGACGCGAGCAGGCACATGCCCAGCGTGGTGAAGACGATGAGCGTCGGGAATTCCGCGCGCCCCGCCTGCAGCCGGTTCTCGTACGGCGCGGAGAGCGCGACCACGGCGAGCGAGGTGAGCAGGAAGAAGCGCTTCCAGTACAGCGCGAAGGTGTCGAGCGTGCCGAAGACCTCTTCCTTGCGCGGCGACAGCGTGAAGGCGAAGACGAGGATGGCCAGCAGCCCGAGCTGCGCCGTGACGCGCACCGCGTCGGCGGGCCCCGTCATGCGCCCGCGGCCGGTGAGCATGTCCACCGCGATGAGCAGCAGCGCCAGGCCGGCGAGGCAGGT
>Ga0193753_10000882_pt1 | contig 27665 bp, 25 predicted proteins | sample H1c2metaG_FD_144925 | JGI IMG/M metagenome (GOLD analysis project Ga0193753, IMG submission 144925) | Soil microbial communities from a riparian zone of the East river system, Colorado, United States - H1c2 | ecosystem: Environmental > Terrestrial > Soil > Riparian zone | place: USA: East... | reverse complement strand
GGCCAGGGCCATGGGCGATGCGACGCGACGCGGCCTTGAGGACAGGCGCGCCGCGACCCCGGGCCACAGGTTGTCCGGCGGCGCCACGTCTCGGGGCAAACTCGCGATCAGCCGATCAAGCGCTTCTTGTTGGCGATCGTTCATGTTTCCTCCAAACCCAAAGTTGAGGTAAGCAACTGGCGTGCACGGTGAAGTTGAGCCTTGCAGGTTCCCTCCGCAATCCCCAGCGCACCGGCTGCCTCTGCGTGGCTGAATCCATAAATGCCGACCAGCACCAGCACGTGACGAGCCCCATCCGGCAGCCTCGCAATGGCGCGCTCCACATCGAGCGGCGGTGCGCCGTTGCCGGGGTCGGCCCGATCGGGCAATCCGGCCGCGGGCTCAGCCACTTCGTATTCCATGCGCAGTCCTTTGCGGCGCGACAGCACGCAATTGACCGCAATCTTGTGCAGCCAGGTCGAAAAGCGGCTGCGCCGCTCGAAACGCGACAGGGCACGCCATGCCGCCACGAAGGATTCCTGCGTGCAATCCTCCGCGGCCTCCCGCTGGCCGGTGAGACGCAGGCACAAGCCATAGATCCGGGGAGAGTATTGTCGATACAGGCGCTCAAATGCCGCCATGTCGCCGGCAGCCGCCGCGGTGATCGTGTCCAACGGCTCACTACTGGAATCCATGGATAAAACTCTCTGCAGAGCGTAGATCATGCCAATTAGAGGCACCCGCCGCGCCAAACGTTTAAACGCGATCTTTCATAATCCCGTGATGTCGATCATGTTGTCGTCGGAAATCCGATCGATCAGCTTGTTGTAGGGGTCAATTCCCGCCCGCGTCGGTTGCTGATCGACCACAATGGTGAAGGTTTGATGCTCGCGCGTGATTTTTTCCTTTTTCATGTAGAGCGGCTTCTCCTCGTCCTTTTTTCCGCTGAACACCCCGATATCGATGAAATCGTTGAGCGGCAGCGGTGTCTCCACGCCATTGGCATCGGCTTGGGCCTTGCGCGCCTCGACGTTCAGCGTCACCAGGTATTTCCCGTCGGCCGTTTTCTTCGAGGTGGCGGACGTGGTCTTGTTGTCGTACAGCACGATGCGGTTGAAGCCGTCCTCAATCAAGTATTGAAGGTCGGCCGGCGTTTGCTCGCGCAGCGCTGCAACCAGAAGGCGGGTGTCGGGATAGGGTTCATTTTCCGCCGCCGTCCCGATTTGCTGTTGGACCGCGTCGGTCTGATTGCGCGCATTCGCGTAGCGATACTGCATGAGAAAGTTATGCAGTGCGAGATTGACCTTGTCCGCACCGATATAGTCGGCCAGCGTATACATGATTTGACCGCCCTTCTCGTACCACACATAGCTCTCACGCTGCACCAGGGCGAGGGGCCGCTCGCCGCGCACCTCGCCCGCACGGCCCCGCAGATAGCGGTCCAAGTAATGGCGCATGACCCGGTGCATGTAGTCCTTGCCGTATTTCTGCTCCATCACCATGTAGGCGGAATACTGCGCCAAGGTCTCGGACATCATGTTCGAACCCTGAACCTGGCCGCCGATCAGCTGATGCCCCCACCACTGATGGCCCAGCTCATGCGCAGTGACAAAAAGAGTTAGATCCACATCCGTCGGCTTCAACACGCGGCTGATGAAGCCGATTGATTCCGAATAAGGCACGGTATTGGGGAAGGATTGAGCGAAAGTCCGGTAGCGCGGGAACTCCAGGATCCGGTATTGCTTGAATTGATACGGACTGAAATTCTTCTCGAAATAGTCCAGCCCGGCGCGGGATCCCGCAAGCATCTCATCGACATTGAACGTATGCGCAGGATCGTAGTACACCTCGAGGCTGATCGGACCGCCGACACCCATGTAGCTTTCTTTGCGCACGGCATAGCGGCCGGACATGTAGGCAAAGAAATCCAATATGTGGGTCGTACCCATGCCGTATTCGTAGTAGCGGCGGCCGTCCTTTTCCCAGGATTTCACCAGATAACCCGGCGCGATCGCCAATTGATCCCCGGAGGTGCTGACGACCGTGTGGTAGGTGATCCAATCCGAATTGGCCGTGAACAGATTGATTCGGGAGCGCCGAGGATCGCCTCGTTCCGCCATCTCTTGGAGCGCATCGAGATGTTCTTCGCGGCGCCGGCGCGGGTCATCGATTTCGATGTTGGGGTCGTAGCCGATGTTTGGGAAGTACTCCTGCCCGAAAAAACTGCCATTGAAGGCAAATTCCCCCGGTTCGTTGCCGTCCCGAAAGCCCTTCGATGCGTGACCCACTGAGAAGCTGAGCGTCACCACCTCGCCGATTCCCATCGGCCGCTCGAGTTCGTAAATGGAGTACAGGTTGTGCGGCGAGCTGCTCACCCGATGGAACGGCCGGTCAAACTGCACCTGCAAGACGCTCTCATGTTGATCCGTGATGTGGATCTGAGAGATCGGCTGATCGCTCTTGTTCTGCAGCGTAAAGCGGCCGGTGCCGGAGAACGATCTTTGCGACGGATAGATGTCGATCGCCGTGTCGACGGCCGTGACCTTTGGTTGAGCCAGGTTTTCGTACTTTTTGAACTGCTTTTCGTAGTCGGCGAGGCGATGCCGTCGGTCCTCGGCCGTGGTGTATTCGTTCAGCACGTGGGCGTTGTAGTAGTACCAGCTGCCGACTCCCACCGCGAGCAGCGCGAATATGGCCGCGGCCGCGGATAGCGCGGGCATGCGAGCCCGTGCCTGCCGGCTGCGGGCGCGCAGCGAGTCCTCGGCACCGCGGCGGGCATACGCCATGGAGATGATGCCCAGCACGGCGAAAATGGCGAACCAATAACAGGTTGCCCACACGATGGATGGGACGAAGTGCCCATATCCATTCATGTCCGAATAGAGGTACACCGGCACATTGCCGGGAATGAGAAGGGTATTTTCCCAACCCCAGCTCTGCAGCACCGGTTGCAGAACGAACAGGCCGATGACGATGCCGTGTCCGATGAACTTGTTCGACACCATGGTCTGGACGAACATGGCGCACATCGCAAAGCCGAGAATCAGGGGAAACGTGATGAAGAAGAACTCTTTGACATACTGCCCTACTTCGAAATGGTAGTAGCCCGCGAGGCTCTGCGTCACGATACCGATGAGCATGGTCACCACGAGGAGCACGCACTCCACGAAGGCAATTGCGGTGAGCTTCGACAGCCAGTCTCCCGACTCGCTGATGGGCAAGGCATCGTGAATCCCGTCGAAGCGTGTATCGCGTTCGCGCCAGATCAATTCAGCCGCATAAAGCGCTGCAACGATGAGATAGAACAGGGTCCCCGAGCCTTCCACTGCCTGCACCATCAAGTACGTAACCGGCCAGACATCGACACCACCCACGCGGCCGGCAAAGTGTCCGTTGTTCACGGCAAAAACCACCAGCAGACCGACGATGGCCCAAAACGGCACCTCCTTCAAAATGAGCCGGACTCTTAGAGTGGTGAGGGCGAAGTATTGATGGAGCGAAGTGCTCCGCCCAAACAGCTGGTGAACCCTCGGCAACTGGACGGCGACAAACGAGCGCTTGCGCTGCTGGACAGCCTCTTCCTGCTGGCGGGCGCGCGCAGCGCGCTTGCCCTGCGAACGTGCGGTCAGCGCTTCGACCGACAGGGGGAATAGCGCCCAGGCCAGAGCCAGGGCCCCCAGGCCGACGCCGATCCACAGCAAGCGGTTGAACAGGAACACGCCAGGTGAGTCGCCCGAAAAATCCCACGGGAACAGCTGGCTGTTCTTCTCCACCACGCTCCAATAGCGCGCAACGGCATTGTTCAGCAGCAAACCGACCGGGTCGAGAATGCCGGACCAGAAATGTTCCAAGGAACGGGTCGCCGAGAACACGGTGACGCCCACGACGTAGGTCATGAACAGCGCCACGCCCTGCAGGTAGACGATGAAAATCTTCCGGGTCAGCGCTGCCACGACAAAGAACAACGAGCCCGTGAAGAATATCTGAATCACGACGATGGACAGGAACGGCTCCAAGTACCATCGCAGGTGATTCGGCCCGATGCGGGCGTGATCAGCCCACGGCGCCAAGGTTCCCAAATACAACCCGATGATCAGACCGGCGAACACCAGGACTGTGGTGACGAATGACCCGGCCCAACGGCCGCCCAGATAGGCGAATTTTGAAATCGGCTTGGTAAAGAGAATTTGGAAAGTGTCGCGCTGAAAATCCCGCAGGATCGAGGTTCCAAAAATGGCGGCGATGATGATCAGGCCGAACAGGCAGGCAAACTGATCGTTCAGCGTAATCGCATAGGGTCCGTTGAGCAGTACCTTGCCGTTGCTGTTCGCGACCGGACCGAAGTTTTCGGACGCCACGCACAGGAACGAAAACGCCAGCCACAGCAGGAAGTACACATACGTCGACACGCTTTTGGCCCGAAAACGCAGCTCGAAGGTGAAAAACTCCCAGAACATGCTCATATTGCGATCCCCTGCCGTCCCGCCTTCAATGCTTCGAATGGCGCGTCAGATTCAAGAAGTAGACATCCTCGAGGTCCGATGACGCCGCGCGGAAGCCTTCGCCGGGGGAGCTCGGTGAAAACACACGGATTTCGTGCTGGCCGCCGACCAGGTGCGTGCTCACGATATTCAACTGCGTCTCCAGCGCGCGCAATTCGTCATCCGTTGCGACCACGCGCGACCAGATCTGCCCCTCCAGTGCCGCCAGCGCCTCGTTGGGGGAGCCTTCCAGCAATACCTCGCCGGACGCGATGATCGCCATGCGCGAGCACAGTTCGCGAACGTCATCCACGATGTGCGTGGAGAGAATGACGGTCACCTCACGGCCAATCGAGGACAATAGATTGAGGAAGCGATTGCGTTCCGCCGGATCGAGCCCGGCCGTCGGTTCGTCCACGATGATCAGCCGCGGATTGGCGAGCAGCGCCTGTGCAATTCCGAACCGCTGCTTCATGCCGCCGGAATAGGTGGAAAGCGCTTTCTTGCGCGAATCCCAGAGATTCGTCTGGTGCAGCAAGGCGTCGACCATGTCCCGGCGCTCGCCGCCGCTGACCACGCCTTTCAAGATCGCCAGATGATGCAGCATGTCGAATGCCGACATCTTGGGATACACGCCGAATTCCTGCGGCAGATAGCCGAGAATTTTGCGGACTTCGTTTTTCTGCGTGAGCACGTTCAGGCCGTCCAGCTCGATGCTGCCCGAATCCGGATCCTGCAGCGTTGCGATGGTCCGCATGAGCGAACTCTTGCCCGCGCCATTCGGTCCCAGCAGGCCGAACATGTTGTTGCCCACCGAGAGCGAGAGATTTTTCAGTGCGCAAACGCCGTTGGGGTAGGTCTTCGATAGTTTGCTGATGGTAAGCGCCATGGAGTTTTATCCTGAAATGATGTGCCTAGACCTTGGAGGCTGTGCTGCCGAACAATCCGGCGATGGTGTTCACCGCGCGATCCGCTTCGCCGCGGTCCGCAACCACCGTGTCGTCATTGAAGCCATAGTAGTCGTTGTCGCCGATCACCTGAAAAACCAGTCCGTCGCGCCGCGGCAGGAACGAAACGTTGTTATAGAAAATTCCGTAGTTGATTTCCGGCTGCGGAATCGCGCGCGCCAATTGCCCGCGCACCGGCGTAATCGATTCATCGCCGAAGAGCGCGCGGGCGCCATAGCCCGTGGCATTGATGAGGGTCTTTTCGCGCAACTTCGCGAAATCTGCAGGGGTGTGGAATTCGGCAATCTCGATTTTTCCGCCGTTGGCGCCGAAGTCGCCCATGAGCAAGCGCGAATACTCCGTGAGGTTGAACATCATCAGCGAGTTCCTGCGCAGGTATCGCTGCCCGAGCGTGTGCGTGCCGGGCGCGAAATCCTGACCCTGCGTCAGCAGGTCCGGCAGCAATTCGCGCTGCAATTCCGCAAATTTGGGACGGTCGTCGGCCGCGGCGCGGCGGCGCGCCGACGGCGGTTGATCGGAGGCAAAGTAGCTGTCGATGAATTCCACCGGTGCGCCGCTCAAGCCTAAAAAATTCTGATAGGTCTGGAACGAGGTGCGCGCCATCTGCTCCCAAAGCTGCTTGAACGCGGGTGTCGCGTTCTCCTCGAGGCAAATCCTCGAGTCCGGGCTCCAGATGCCGCTCGCGAACGAGGATCGTACATTGGGAGGCAGCTCCTTCGCGTAGATCGTCACCTTCACCCCGGCGCGCTGCAGAAGCAAAGCCGAGGTCAGGCCCAGCGCGCCGCAGCCGATGACGGCGATATCCCGTTCACCGGACGCCAACGCCTTGCGTACCGCCACGCTGCTCGATCCCCACGACAAGGACCATCCGCTGCCGCCGTGGCCGTAGTTGTGGACGATGAGCTTCGAGCCGACCTGCTCCGTATCGAGGCGCGGGCCCTGCGCGCGGAATGGGCGGGTGCAGACCGTGATACGCGTGATCCGGTCGGTGCCGGCGCGCACCGGCATGAGCTCCAGCGGCGGCGCCTTGCGGGCGCGCTCGTCGCCGAGCGTGGTGCAACCCGCAAGTCCGCCGAGCAATGCGGCAGCACCTGCTCCCGCCAGCACTTGACGGCGCCCGATCGATCCTCCCATCGCATCTCTCCCAATATTCGCGGTTGCTGCGGATTGTAAACAGGAATACACCGCTCGGCGCCAAAATTGCGGGACCGGGCTCCTCGACGGTGTGCTAATTTGCGCCACTAAGACCTCGAAGGGGAGCAAAACCGTGCTGGCGAGAAAACTGACGTGGGCCGTCGTGCCCGCATTTCTGATGGCGATCCTGCTTGCCACTGCCGATGCCGCCTCTTCGCGCAATGACAAGGTGTACCAGGCAGTGGAGGCGAACCGCTCCGGCGCGCTCGAGTTGCTCAAGGAAATCGTCAATATCGACTCGGGCACCGGCGATGTTGCAGGCGGCACCAAGGTCGAAGCCGTGCTGCGCGCGCGGCTCACCCAATTGGGCGCCGAGGTGCGAACCGAAGCGGCCGAGGCGCCGGGGCTGCCGGACAACCTTGTGGCGGTATTTCACGGCAACGGCAAGGCCAAAATTCTCATCATCGCGCATATCGACACGGTATTTGGGCCCGGCACCGCGGCTGCACGGCCCTTCAGCATGGACGCGCAGCGCGCACATGGCCCGGGCGTCGGCGACGAAAAAGCGGGTGTGGTGAACGCGATTACCGCGCTGAAGATTCTGCATGACATCGGGTTCAAGAATTTCGCGACCATCACGCTGCTGCTCGATGACAGCGAAGAGCGGGGCTCGCCGGGCTCGACGCACTTGATCGAGCGGCTGGCGCGCGAACACGATGTCGAGTTCAACATGGAGCCCGGGGATCCCCCGGATGCGCTGACCGTTTGGCGCAAGGGCTCGAGCGACATTCTGATTCAAGTCAAAGGCCGCGCCGCGCATGCGGGCATGGCGCCGCAGGATGGCCGCAACGCCGCCCTCGAGTTGCTTCATCAGCTCAATGCGTTGCAAGGGGCCTTCCCGCTTTCCGGCAGCGGCATCACCATGAACCTGACGGTTTTGCGCGCCGGTGAGCGCAGCAATATCATTCCTGATCTCGCTGAGGCCACGCTCAATGTCCGCTACCGCAAGGCGGAAGACTTCGACGCGGTGCTCGCCAAAGTCGAGGCCGGCGCGCACAACCCGCAAGTACCGGACACCACCGTGACGGTTTCGCATGGCCGCTCCTTCCCGCCGTTGACCGAGAATGCGCAAATTGATGCGCTCGCTGCCCGTGCACGCGCCATCTATGCTGAAATCGGCAAGACCGTGGATTTATCCGGCAACGGCGGCGCTTCGGAGTCGGCGCTGGCCATGTCGGTGGGAACGCCGGCGCTCGATGGCTTGGGGTTCGTGGGCGGCGACTTCCACACCGATCACGAATGGATCGACCTTGCCAGCGTGACTCCACGATTGTATTTATTCACCCGGTTGCTGATGGACGTGAGCGCCAGGCCGCCGCGCTGAGCTTCGAAGTTTCGGTCTTGTCTGACGCCGCAAGGCGGCGGGCGGGAGACAGCGATCCCGGCAGCGGGCGCGTAGTTTCCCGCTATGGCCATCGAGACTGTCGAAAGAATCCAGATCGCACCGCCGTCGGGAAAGGGATCACCGCGGGGCAGGTCGCGTACGCTCAAGCGGATTCTTGCGGGCGCGGCTGTCTTTCTTGTGCTCATGGTCGCCGCTGCCGCGCTACTGCCGTCGAGTTTTTGGCGTTGGCTCATCATCCACGAGATTACAAGCAAGACGGGACGTCCGGTCAACATCGACGGTCCCGTTACGGTGCATTTGTTTACCGCAAACCCGCAGCTCATCGTCGAGGGTTTCACACTGGGCAATGCCCCCTGGGCCGGCGATAAACCGATGATGACCGTCCACAAATTCGACGCCACTTTGAGCCTGAAATCCGTGCTGAAGCTGCATCTGATTTTTCCCCGGGTCTCCATCGACACTCCCGCGATCAACGTCGAGCGGGATGCCTCCGGACGCAGCAATTGGGAATTTTCCCACGCCAGCGGCAATTCGAGCCGCGGCGCATCGGCGCCGCTGCATCTGCCGGTCATCCAGGAATTTAGCGTGACGAACGGCACGCTGACCGCCGTCGATCGCATCCGCAAACTGACCTTCAATGGCCAGGTATCGGTGCAGGAAAATCAAAACGCCGCGGACAATCACGCCCTGAAGCTGCGGGGTTCCGGAACGCTGAATGCCAAGCCGTTTCAGCTTGTCCTGGACGGCGAGCCCCTGATCGGCGTAGACCCCTCCAAGCCGTATTCATTTGAAACCTCGATCAGCGCGGCCGATATCAAGCTCCGTGCCCGCGCGAAGATTTCCCATCCGTTCGATCTTGCAGCGCTTGAAGCCGCTTTTCGCTTGTCCGGAAGCGATTTGGCCGATGTTTACTATCTGACGGGCCTGGCTCTGCCGAATACGCCTCCCTACGAGGTCTCCGGCACCTTGGTGCGCGACAAGCTGCTGTTTAAGGTTGACGACTTTCGCGGCCGGCTCGGCAGCAGCGACATCGCGGGAGACGTCGCCATCGACACCGGGCCGAAACGGCCCAAGCTGACGGCGACGCTGATCTCGAAGCAGCTGAACATGGCGGATTTGGCCGCGCCGCTCGGCACGGAAGCCACGCCCGCGCGCAAGCCGAATTCGCTCGCGTCCGGCGCATCGCCGTCCTCCGCTGCAGCGAACGCTCCACCCCCGGCGCTCCTGTTGCCTGACGCCGAGCTGCAAGTGCAACGCGTGCGCGGAATGGATGCCGACGTGCACTTTGATGCTGCCAGCGTGACGGCAGCAAAGATGCCTATGCGCAAGGTACGATTTCATTTGAGTCTGGACGATGGAAAGATCGTCCTCGACCCGCTCGCATTTGCGCTACCGCAAGGCGAATTTTCCGGCACCATCGCAATCGATGCGCAAGGGGCGGTGCCCCAAACCAGCATTGACATGAAACTGAGCAACGTCGAGCTGGCGGAGTTCAAGCCAAAGTCCGGCAAGGACGCGCCCTTCGAGGGCCACTTGCTCGGCCGGATCAAACTGCATGGTGCGGGAACTTCAGTGCACAAGACCGCGGCTGACGCGGAAGGCGAGGCCACCTTCGTCGTCCCTCAGGGCGAAATGAAGGAAGCCTTGGCGGAGCTCACCGGCATCGACCTCTCGCGCGGCTTGGGACTCATCCTGACCAAGAATGAAAACAAAACGGATATTCGCTGCGGCGTGGCGAGCTTCAAGGCGAGCGACGGCAACCTGAGGGCAACCACGTTCGTCATCGACACCACCAATGTGCTGGTGACGGGTCAAGGCGATATCAATCTCAAAGATGAGACGCTCGATTTGTCGCTGCAGGGCAAGCCGAAAAAGGCACGGATGCTGCGTCTACGCACGCCCATAACGCTGCGCGGAACATTGTTGCAGCCCAAGATAGGCGTGAATCCCGGCAAGCTCGCCGCACAAACCGGCGGGGCTGTGGCCTTGGGCGTGCTGCTCACACCCATCGCCGCGGTGCTCGCGTTTGTCGATGGCGGTTTGGCCAAGGACGCCAACTGTAGCGCGTTGATCGGTGAGGCGAAGCAAGACAGCAATCTTCCGAAGCAGTGACGCTGTCAGTCAAACGCCTACGCGCGGATGCGCTTCATGCTGCTCCCCCAGCCGTCGCCACCTCGTTTAAATGCGTCGAAATAGGCGAAGCTGGAGATATCGCGATGGGATTCGATCTCGATCGTACGGAAATGGCCGAACGAGGGACTGCGGGAAAGCCTGCAGGGCCGACGGAACATGGCGAACAATCGGTATTCAGCCGCGCGCTTACCAGAAATCTCGTTGCTGAACGCTTCGCGATCGACGCCTATCGACGAATCGCTGAACACGGCGAAAATTACGACAAGGCCACGCTGCGCCTGGTCAAGGTCGCCCTTGCCGTCGAGGAAGAGCACGCCGAAATACTGTCCGCCATCATTGAAAATCTTCGCAATTTGAACGGCGCCACGGCCGGATAACCGCGGTTGCGGGCGGAATCCATGGCATAAGCGCGAAACATGACCTAGGCGGATTCTGACAAAAGGCGTAGCCGGCAGGCGACAGCTGTAGCGCGCCGCGCTCGCTATATTCGCTTATGGTTTCGGATGCATTGAACACCGCGGAGCTCCTGCAGGTCGCGCTGGATTCGGCCGGCATGGGCAGCTGGGAATTGTATTTGTCGACCGGCGCGATCCATCGCACGCTGCGGCATGACCAAATTTTTGGATATTCGGAGATCCAACCCTTCTGGGATCTGGACATGACCTTCCAGCATGTTGTGGAAGAAGATCGCGCGGCCGTCCGGCAGGCATTCGCCGAAGCGGAGCTCACCGGCACGCTGGATGTCGAGGCGCGTATTCACCGCATTTGCCGCGGCGAGCCGCGTTGGACACATTTTAGAGGGCGAGCGTTTTATGTCGATGGGCTGCCCACCCGCATCGCGGGGGTGATCGTCGATATCACCCAACGGCGAGCGGTCGAAGATCGCCTACTGCAAGCACAGAAGATCGAGGCGCTTGGCCAACTGACCGGCGGTGTGGCGCACGATTTTAATAACCTGCTGCAGGTGATATCGGGCGGCTTGCAGTTGGTCGGCCGTCAGGACGACCCGGCGCGCCGCGAGACCATATTCAACGCCATGCGCCAGGCTGTCGATCGGGGCGCGAGCCTTTGCCGCCAGCTGCTGGCCTTCTCCCGGCGTCAGAATCTCAAGCCCGAACCCATCAACCTCAATCGCTTGGTGGGCGACATGCGAGAGCTGCTGAATCGAAGCCTGCGCGGCGACATCCAGATTCAGACCTCCTTTGCTGAGCGGCTGTGGCCCGTGGAAGTTGATGCGGGTGAGCTCGAACTCGTTATTCTGAATTTGTCGCTCAACTCGCGCGATGCCATGCCCAACGGCGGAACGATTCAGATCAACGCCAGAAATTGTCCGGCGTTGGCCGATCATGACCTCGCCGGCGACTTCGTGCGGCTCGATATTGTGGACTCCGGTGTCGGCATGACGCCCGATACCCTTGGCCATGCCTTTGAACCCTTCTTTACCACCAAGGAAGTCGGCACCGGTTCTGGGTTGGGCCTGGCGCAGGCGCATGGCTTCGCCAGGGCATCGGGGGGCGCGGTGCGCATCGCCAGCACCCCCGGACGCGGCACTCTGGTGTCCTTGTTCCTGCCCCGCTCGCTGAAGACCCCCTCGTACAGTCCCGAATTGATGCCGCACGCGGTTGACGACAGTCCCGCCGGCACTGCGCAGGTGCTCGTGGTCGAAGACGACGACGAGGTAGCGGCATTGACCGTGGAGATGATCAATCAGCTGGGCTATGACACGACCCGGGTTGCAAGCGCCGAGGCCGCCTTGGGCGCGCTCGCCGACCGTCGCTCGGTCGATATAGTCTTCTCCGACGTGATGATGCCCGGCCGAATGAATGGCGTTGAGCTGGCGCAGGAAATCCGCCGTCGTCGGCCGAACCTGCCCGTGCTGCTGACCAGCGGCTATGCCGAAGCGGCGGTCCGCAAGGCCGGAGCGCAAAAAATCAAAATTATTGCCAAGCCCTATCGAATCGATGAATTACGCGACGCGTTGGCCGCCGTAAGGCAAGATGCTCGGAAGTCCATCCGAGAACACTAGATGTCGTCGGTAATTGTTTGTCCCTCGTGTGACCTGGCACACCGGGCCGCTATGGCGCCGTTCTCCCCGGCGACGCGATGCGCCCGCTGCCGGGCGCTGTTGCAACGGCCCGAGAACGGCAGCATCGATACCGCGGTTGCCGTGGCAATTTGCGCGCTGGTGCTGTTCTTGTTGACCACCGCGTATCCCTTCGTGGGGATCCAATACAATGGGACGAGTCGGGACACGACCTTGGTTGGCGCGGCCTTGAGTCTGTATAGGCAAGACCATGCCAGCCTCGCCTGCCTGGTATTCATAACCACGGTGCTCAGTCCGCTGTTACAGATTGCCGGCCTGTTGTATCTTTTGATTCCGCTGCGGCGCGGGCGTCAAGCCCCAGGCATGGGCACGGTGTTTCGGCTGCTGACCCAGCTGCGACCGTGGATATTTGTCGAAGTTTTCATGCTGGGCGCACTGGTGGCGCTGGTGCGTTTGTCGGCGTATGCGCGCCTGGTCCCGGGCGTCGCCATCTGGTCGTGCGGACTCCTCATGCTGGCACTCGCCGCGCTGACCAGCCGCACGACTCCCGGGCAATTCTGGCGATGGGTGGAGGAATACCGCACGTGAGCGCACCGGCAACCGGCCGAAGTTTGGGGCTGCTGGTTTGTCTGCAGTGCCGTGCGACGGTGCGGGGGCTTCAAGTCCCCTATCCACGCTGTCCGAGATGTCATGCACATCTGCATCAACGCAAGCCCCATAGCCTGGCCCTGACCGCCGCTCTGCTCCTTTGCGCCGCCGTCTTGTACATACCCGCCAACCTGCTGCCGGTGATGTACTACAACACGCTGTTCGAAGAGGAACGGGACACGATCATGAGCGGGGTTTTGGTACTGCTGCAGTCCGGCTCCTGGCCGATCGCCCTGTTGGTCTTCGTTGCCAGCATCGTCGTGCCGCTGCTCAAGATCATTGCGCTCAGCGTGGTACTCTTTTCCGCCTGGCGCCGCACTCCGCGCTACCGAACACAACGCAGCGAGCTATTTCGGATGGTCGAATTCATAGGACGCTGGTCGATGCTCGACGTTTACGCCATCTCGCTTCTGGTGGCCCTGGTGCAAATCAGATCGCTGGCCTATGTTTCCGTGGGCTGGGGGGCATTGGCCTTCGGCGCAGTCGTTGTCTTGACCATGTTCGCGGCGCGCACCTTCGATGAGCGATTGCTCTGGGAGACGGAGCAGTGAGCGAGGGACCGCGTTCGGATGTCGAGGAGCTGCCGGCAGCGGTGCCTGCGCGTTCTCTCTGGGGCCGCTTGCCGCTCGTATGGATACTTCCGATAGTCGTGGTTTTCGCCGGCGCCTTCGTTGTGGTTCGCGAAAAACTCGCGCAAGGAACGTCAATTGAAATTCGCTTTGCGAACGCCGAAGGACTGGAATTAAACAAGACCCGGGTTCGCTACAAGGACGTGGAGATCGGCGAAGTGCGGGACATCCGGGTCGGCGATGATCGCAAGGATGTCATCGTAACGGCGGCCATTCACCGCAATGCGCAAACGTACCTGGTCGACGATACGCGTTTTTGGGTCGTGCGGCCCCGGGTCTCGGGCGCGGGCGTGTCCGGACTGGCCACCCTGGTGTCAGGTGCGTACATCAGCGTCGATGTGGGCCACTCAACCGCAAAGCGCGACCACTTCGTTGGTGTCGAAGTACCTCCCATCGTGACCGCCGATCTGCCGGGACGTGAATTCATTCTGCACGCCGATGACTTGGGATCGCTGGACATTGGTTCCGCGGTGTTCTACCGGCATATCACCGCCGGCCAGGTCGTGGGTTATAGCCTGGATCCGGGCGGCACCGGTGTGACGATCAAGGCATTCATCAATTCTCCGTTTGACATGTACGTGACGAGCGACACGCGTTTTTGGCAGGCCAGCGGAATCGACATGTCCGTCAACGCCGATGGCGTCAAGCTGCGCACCGAATCGCTGGCATCGATGCTCGAGGGCGGCGTCGCCTTTGGAAATCCGAGCGGGACCACCGCGCCGCGGGTCGCCGCGGATACCGCGTTTACGCTGTTTGGCGATCAAGATCGCGCGATGCGCCCCTCCGAAATCGAGATTCGCGGCTTCGTGATGTATTTCGGGGGGTCGTTGCGGGGTCTATCGCCGGGCGCCCCGGTGGAATTGCAGGGCATCACGGTGGGCGAAGTCAGGAGCGTCGACGTGCAATACGACGAACGCGGCGGCTCGCTCGCCTTTCCGGTGTCAGTGGAATTGTATCCGCAGCGGCTGCGCGGGCACCCGCTGAACAACGGACGCGCCGCCGCGGCCCCCGCGGCGCAACCCGATAGCCGTGCAATGATCGACAGTTTGGTTGCACACGGACTGCGCGCCGAATTGAAAACCGGGAATCTGTTGACCGGACAGAAATTCGTCTCCCTGGACATGCATCATGATGTACCCAAGGACAAGGTCGACTGGGTGGATAAGCCGGCCATTTTTCCCACGATCGCGAGCGGTCTCGACGACATTCAGGACTCGGTCGGCGTCATTGCAAAAAAACTCAGCAAGGTGCCCTTCGATCAGCTCTCGGCGCGCTTGATCGGTGCCATGAACTCTCTCGATCAGACGCTCAAGAGCGCCGACCGGCTGTTGCATGACGTCGACACCAATCTTGCGCCGCAGGTGCAGGCCACCTTGAGCGAGGCGCAGGCCGCGCTGAAGAACGCCAAGGAACTGCTTGGACAGGATGCGCCCCTAGAAAACGACCTCGGCTCGACCTTGTTGCAGGTATCCCGTGCTGCGAAATCGATCAGCGCCCTGGTCGACTATCTCGAGCGCCACCCAGAATCCCTGCTACGCGGCAAACCGCCAGGTGCACCATGAAATTGCTGAACGCCGGCCTCTGCGCCCTGGTTCTGTTGACAGGTTGTGTGACGCGGCAACGGGATCACTTCTATGTGTTGGAGGCGCAACCCGCCGGTTCCCGGGAATCGAGATCGCAATTTGACCGTCAGGTCACTTTGCGGGTCACCGTACCCTCCCTGGTCGATCGCGCTGAGATGGTGCTGGCGTCGCCGGCGGGCGTTGCGGTCATGGATCACGAGCGCTGGGCCGCGCCATTGGCGGATCTGATCACCGCGGCACTGGCGCGCGACATCGAACAGCGGCGCAATGATGTGGTGGTGCTGTCGAAGACCGCCGAACATGCCGGCATTCCACTGGTGCGAATGACGGTCGACGTCGATCAGATCACGGCGCGCCTCGGTAATCAGCTGATCGTGGAGACGCACTGGCGCGTAACCGATGTGCATACGGGCCGGGAAGTCCTGGGCCGGGATACCTTTCTCAGTCCGCAAGCACCGCAGAGCTATGCGGATGTTGCCGCCGCCTTGAGCGCCTGCATTGCTTCGTTGGCAGATCGATTGGCCGGGCAGATCCCCGCCGGATAGCGCGGCCGCAATGCAAGCGCGGGCGCCCCGATTCCGAGGCGCCCGCAAACCAACCAACGTCAATCAAACAATTCGAACTGACGCCTAAGGCTCGACCGTGATGTCGTTGTGAACTGAGTTCACGCCTTCAGTGTTCTTCGCAATCATTGCCGCCAAATCACTGGCGTCCTTGGTCGGTGCACGACCGCTCAGCCACACCACGCCGTCCGCATCGGTGTCCACCTTGATTCTGGTCAATGTCGACAAATGCTTGGCCGCCAGTTTCGCCTTCACCTTGGTGGTGATAGCCGAATCCTTGATGAAATGATGCGATTGCGTATCCGTGGCACCTTCATCGGCCATCGCCATTGGTGCGCATGCCACGCCCAGCGCGATCATGCCGCATAAAACAACGTGCTTCTTCATCGTTCCTCCGAAAGTTTATGTAGCCTGTCGGCTTTACTAGTTCTCGCGATATATCCTGCGCGGTGCGCCGCGGCATATCTGTAGGTGGCGAAAGTGAGCGCGTGACGGCCATATCCGACAGGCGGTATCCGGTCAAGTGGCATGGGAACCGGGGCGTCCGCCGCGGGCGGCGGCCCGCTTCGCGGCTGCCTCCGGTATCGACAACAGACGCGCCGAGTTGACCAGCGCCATGTGGGTCAGGGCCTGCGGAAAATTTCCAAGCATTCGCTTCGCGCGCGGATCATATTCTTCCGCGAACAGGCCCACGTCATTGCCGATTCCCAACAGACGTTCGAACAGCGCCTCGGCCTCGGCGCGGCGGCCCGTGAGCACATAACTGTCTGCAAGCCAAAAGGAGCACGCCAGGAACGCGCCCTCGCCCACCGGCAGTGAATCGACGTTGGTCGCGGTCGAATAGCGCAGCACCAAGCCATCGACCCGCAGGTTCTTTTCGATGGCGGCGATCGTGCCGAGTACGCGGGAATCATCCGCGGGCAGAAAGCCGACTTGCGGGATCAACAGCAGGCTGGCATCCAGATGGGCAGACCGGTACGACTGTACGAAGGTGTTTCGCGACGCATCGAAGGCATGTTTACAGACCTGAGCATGGATATGGTCGCGCAGCCGGCGCCACCGCCGCACCGGCGCATCCAATCCTTCCTTCTCGGCATCCTTGATCGCGCGGTCAAAAGCCACCCACGCCATGATTTTGGAATGGGTGAAATGCCTGCGCCGTCCGCGAACCTCCCACAGACCTTGGTCCGGCTGATCCCAGTGAGACTCAACAAAACGCATCAGCGCGAGCTGCACATTCCATGCCTCCGGGTGCGGCTCCAGGTCGGAGGCTCGCGCCAGATGCAATGAATCCATCACTTCGCCATACACATCCAACTGGCATTGCCGCGAAGCGGCATTGCCGGTGCGGACCGGTTTCGAGTTCCGGTAGCCGCTCAGCCAGGGCAACTCAACTTCATCGAGCCGCCGCGCGCCCGTCACACCGTAGACGATTTGCAAATCATCCGGCGAGCCGGCCACGGCGCGCAACAGCCATTCGCGCCAGGCCGAGGCCTCCTCGTTGTAGCCGGCCAGCAGCAGCGAATTTAAGGTAAACGTCGCGTCCCGCAGCCAGCAATAGCGATAATCCCAATTGCGAACGCCCCCCAGCAACTCCGGCAGCGACGTGGTGGGCGCTGCCACAAGACCGCCGGTCGGCTCGTAAGTCAGCGCCTTCAAGGTGAGCAGCGATCGCTGGACCGGCCCGCGCCATCGTCCCTTGTATCGGCAGCGCGCCGACCAGCGATGCCACTGCCGTTCGGTTGCCTTCAAAGCACGTGCCGGATTGATCCGCGCCCGCATGGGAAAGTGCGACGGCCGATAATTCAAGACGAAGGTTTCGCGTTGTCCTTTGCGCACGGAGAATTGCGCCACGGTCTTCATGTTCTCGCCGGAAACCTCAACGGAGGCCGCCAGCTCGAGCGTGTCCGGCCCGGCTGTCAGCAACAACATATCTTTCGCACGGCGGACCCACGGCACAATGGATCCGTAGTCGAACCTGACGATCAGCTCCATGCGCATGGCCACGGTGCCGCTCAATCCCTCGACGATGCGCACCACGTCCCAATGCTCATCGGAGAGGGGCATGAAGTCGATGAGCCGAACGCTGCCGCGTGCGGTATGAAATTCAGTCTCGAGCACCAAAGAATCATTTCGATAACGGCGCCGCACGCTCTTGAGCTTTCCCGCCGGCGCCACCAGCCAGCGGCCGCGCTCCGCTCCGCCCAGCAATGCCGCGAAACAGGCGCCCGAATCAAAGCGCGGGAAGCACAGCCAATCAATCGAGCCATTCCTGCCGACCAGGGCGGCAGTATGGCAATCGCCGATCAACGCATAGTCCTCGATCGACAGGTTTTTCGACGGCGCTGCAGGGGACCGCTTCAAGGTTTGATTTTGTTCAAGTGCCTCTCGCGGACTTCATTGGGGTTGGTCGGATCATCGGGGTCGTTGGGAAATCCGCCTGGCTTGGAAGCCGGTTTGGCTTCGGATTCCTCCTCCGCCTGGCGCTCATCCTTCGACTTACCGCGGTTCGCGGCGGTTCCTGGAGTTGCCGGCGTACGCGGCGCTTCCGGCTCAGCCGCCGACAGCAGCGTGTTGCTCCCCACGCCGTTCACGAAAGCAAGTGAAGAATTCATATGCTCATCCTCTTGGGTCAGGATGGAAGCTTGCGCGTACTCGCCGCTTGGAAACATGGCAGCCGGCCGATTTGCGTGCAGGACGATTCTGACCCCGGCGCTGGCGCCTCTTGACTTGCGCAGCCAACGCCGCGCACATACCGTTCCCGCGATGGACTCTCCGGATCACGACGAACGGCTCAAGGATTTCTTCGCGCGCCACGGGGGGCCGGGTCCGCGCTCGATGCGTCGAGGCCAGTCGGCAGGCGGCATACAGGGGTGGTCGGAAGCGTATGCCAGCGACGGCTACGTCCTCCGCTGTGACTGGTCGACGTTCGGAACGCTCGAAGAGATGAAATATTCGGAAATTGCTCCGGCCACTTGAGCGGAAAACTCCGTGTTAGCATCTACGCTTGCCGCGGAGATCTTGATTGAAATACCGGTCACTTGGCAGCAGTAAGCTCGTCGTTTCCGAAATCGCGTTCGGCTCATGGCTCAACCTCGCGGAGGGGGACGCCCAGGCAAGCGCAACCGCCTGCGTGCATCGGGCGCTTGATGTTGGAATCACCCTCATCGATACCGCCAATGTCTATGGCCGGGGCGCCGCGGAACGGGTGCTCGGCGAAGCATTGGCGAATATCAGACGGGACAGCTACGTGCTGGCCACCAAGCTTTTCTTCCCAATGACCCAGACGGACAAGGGTCTGTCCCGCGCGCAAATTCACAAGCAGCTCGACGCCTCGCTCGAGCGCCTGCGGGTCGATTACATCGACCTGTACCAATGCCATCGCTATGACGCGGATACGCCCCTCGAAGAGACAATGGAGGCGTTGAGCGAGGTGGTGCGCGCGGGCAAGGTTCGCTACATCGGATTTTCCGAATGGCCCGTGGATCGAATCGCCGCCGCCCTCGCCATCTCCGGCGTCGAGAAATTTGTATCCAGCCAACCGCAATACTCGCTCCTGCATCGAGAGCCCGAGAAGGCGCTGCTGCCGCTGTGCGCGAAAAACGGCATATCGCAGATAGTCTGGTCGCCGCTGGCGCAAGGCGTATTGACCGGAAAGTATCAACCGGGCGCGCGCCTGCCGCCTGATAGCCGCGCGGCCAACGACGCCATCAACGGCTTCTTCAACCAGGTATGGCTTGAACCCAAAGTGCTGCAAGCGGTGCAGGCGCTGCGGCCCGTTGCCGCCGAGGCGGGATTGACCCTCTCGCAATTCGCACTGGCGTGGGTGCTGCGTCAGCCGAATTTGGCCGGCGCAATCATCGGCGCTTCCCGCCCCGAACAAGTTGAAGAGAATGCGGCAGCCTCGGGTCATGCAGTGGCGCCCGAACTCTTTCAGCGCGCTGAGACCATTCTCGAGCGGGCAACCGCATCAGTGCGCCCCTAGGCGCGCAGCGCCATGAAAGGCGCCATGCGCCGCACCGCGCGGCGCATGGCGAATCCGACTAGCGATCCTCTTTGGAGCGATCTTCTTTGGACTGTTTGTTCAGGTCGTTCTTGACATCGCCGTACTTGGCTTGCGCTGCGCCTGCCGCCTTGTTGAACGCGCCTTTGACCTGCTGCGTCGTGCTGCCGACGGCTTTGCCGGCGACTTCCTGAACCTTGCCAGTTGCTTCCTTGACTCGACCTTCGACCTGATCTTTGTTGATGCCCATGCCATTTCTCCTGCATTTCGCCGGCAAACGGCCGACACGTCCGTCGCTCGCATGATGTGACGCAGCCAGATCGCGAACTGTAGGATCGTGAAGTGAATCACTGTCGGAATTTAACTCTGGATTTGCAGTATCCTACGCGGGTCGCCTTTCCATAAGGGATGCTCATGCTGACCCGTCGAGTCTTTCTGCAAAGCGCGGCCGCAGCGCCCGTGCTGGCCGCCGGTGCCGGCTTCGCCCGTGATTCGGCGGCCTCGAAATTGAAGTCGCTGACCGGCGGAGCGAAGCCGATCTCGGTCGAAGAGCGTCGTTCCCGCATCGAAAAGGCTCAAGGTTTCATGGCGCAGCGCAAAGTGGCTGCCTTGTTGATCGAATCGGGCAGCAGCTTGGAATACTTCACGGGCATCCGCTGGCGCCGCTCCGAGCGCACGACGCTCGCCATCATTCCTGTTAGCGGCGCGGTGCTGGTGGTGACGCCGGCTTTTGAGGAGCCTTCGGTCCGTGAGACGTTGCAGGTCGGCGGCGATGTGCAGCCCTGGGACGAACACGAGAATCCGTTTGAGAAAATAGTGCAAGGGCTGAAGGCGCGCGGCATTGACTCCGGCGTGTTGGCCGCCGAGTCGACGATTCGATTCTTCATCGTTGCCGGTATCCGCCAAGCGTCGAGCGCCTACGAAATCGTTCCTGCCGACGCCATTGTGCGCGCGTGCCGATTGATCAAGTCTCCGGCTGAACTCGCCCTCATGCAACTGGCCAACGACGTCACGATCGCAGGGCTTCGCCACGTGCATTCGCAGGTGGCCGTCGGGATGAGCGCCTCCGATATCAGCGCGCTGATGGATCGCACGACGCTTGCGCTGGGAGGCTCGCCGGGCGGCTTCTCGCTGGTGCTGCTCAATGAAGCCTCTGCCTATCCGCACGGCTCGGTGAAGCCGCAAAGTGTCCGTGAAGGATCGGTGATCCTCATGGACTGCGGCTGCGCCGTGCACGGCTACGAATCCGACATTTCGCGTACCTGGGTTTTTGGCCAAGCCAATGCGCGCCAGCGCAAGGTTTGGAACACCGTCAAGCGCGGCCAGGAGCTCGCGCTGGAAACCGCAAAACTCGATGCGCCCGTCGGCGGCATCGATGACGCAGTTCGCAAGTACTACGAAAGCGAAGGCTGGGGTCCGGGCTATCACTTGCCCGGCCTTTCTCACCGCACCGGACATGGCATTGGATTGGATGGACATGAGCCTCCCTACCTCGTGCACGGCGACACGACGCAGTTGCAGGCCGGCATGTGTTTCTCCGACGAGCCGGGGATTTATATACCCGGTGAATTCGGCATTCGCTTGGAGGATTGCTGGCACATGACCGCCTCGGGCCCCAAACTGTTCACGCCCCTGGCAAAGTCGCTGGACGAACCGATCTGATCGCGTAGACCGATGCTTGCGCTGCTGTCATTGTGCGCGTGGAGTTATTTATTCTTCGCCCGCGGTTTCTTCTGGCGCTCGCGCCCACAGCTATCGAGAGCTGTGCCGCAGGAGCTTCCTGAAGTCGACATCATCGTTCCGGCGCGCGATGAGGCCGAAACAATTCAGGCCGCGATCGCCTCGCTGCTCAGGCAAGACTATGCCGGCACATTCCGCGTGCTCTTGATTGATGACAACTCCACGGACGGTACCGCGGCGCTGGCCGGCTCAGCGCCGAACCTTGAGGTGATCCGCTTGGATTCGAAGCCGCCCGGTTGGTCTGGAAAGCTTTGGGCGCTGCACGAGGGCGTGGCAGCGAGCCGCTCGCCCATCGTGCTGTTCACCGATGCCGATATCGTGCACCAACCGGCGCATCTTGCCTCGTTGCTCGCGAAACTGCTGCACGCGCAGCTCGACATGGTCAGTGAAATGGTGCGGCTCAATTGCGAAAGCGTTGCGGAGCGCCTGCTGGTTCCTGCATTCGTCTATTTTTTCCAAATGCTCTATCCATTTGCCAAAGTGAATGACCCGCGATCGACGGTCGCCGCGGCGGCCGGCGGCACTGTTCTGATACGCCGCGCAGCGCTCGAACGCATCGGCGGCATAGGCGCCATCAAGGACGCCCTCATCGATGATGTGGCATTGGCCAGGGAAGTAAAACGCGGCGGCCGCATCTTCTTGGCGCACTCCGAGCTTGCCGCGTCGATTCGCCGCTATCCGAAATTTGCGGATATCTGGCGCATGATCGCCCGAACCGCCTTTACTCAACTACGTTATTCTCCCGTGCTGCTGTTCGGGACCATTGCCGCGCTGGTCATCATATGGCTCGTACCGCCCTGGGAGGCGGTCTTTGCCAGCGGCTGGCGGTTTGGTTGCGCCGTGGCCGCCTGCCTGCTGGCCGCCTTGAGCTACGTTCCCACTCTGATCCGCTACCGGCGCAACAAGCTCGGGGCACTCGCATTGCCTCTGATCGCCGTCTTTTACATGGGCGCGACAGCGGCCTCGGCGTTGGACTACTGGCGGGGCAAAGGCGCGAGCTGGAAGAATCGCGCCTACCGCCGCTAGCTTAGCTGCTCAGCTTCCGGAAGCCTTGGCCACGGCAGGCAGCGCCTTGAGAGCCTGCGCCTTGATGCCGAAGCCATTGATGTTGACCTGGTGAGGCACGCAGTCGGTGCGATAGTTCAAGTCGCGCAGGCTGAAATTCTTCGAGATGATGTCCTTCATTTCATCGATGAGCTCACAGTCGCCGCCCGCCATGAAGGAAGGATGCGTCGGGCTCACCTCGACGGGCGTCCAATGAGCTTGAACGGCGTTTGGGCTATTCGCATCGCTGGGAGCAAGGGTATAGAAATCCAGTGCGACGATGGCATTGCGGCCCGGCACGCTGCTTCCATGCGGACAGCCGCGCGCGTCAACCTTCGCATCCTTGCGGGCGCCGAGATGCAGCAGCAGCGAGCGGATGTTGGCTTCCAAACCGTCGCAGCTGTATAGAGTCGTGATGCCCCAGTAGGTAAACTGAGTCTGGTGATGTTCCCATGTGCCTGCGGTCGGCTCGCCGGCGGACGCATCGCCGGCAAAACTCGCGCCGCTTCCCGTCAAGGCGACGAGCGCAGCGATCGCGGCGCCGGTCAGAAACCGTTTATTGCGTTGCATGGCAAATATCCTCGTATGTACCGCTCGGGCTTCGGCAGCCTATGGCATATCAAGTCGGATGCCATAGCGAAATAGACACAGCGAACCACTCTTGGGTTCAACGGCTCACGCAGGCAGCCGTTGACCAACCGCGCAGCGGTTGAACTCATCCGCCTACTCTCTCGCGCTGAGCGCCTTGTTGGCATCCATCACGGTGATCGCGGTCATGTTGACCAGCCGGCGCACGGTCGCGGCGGGCGTCAGGATATGCGCAGCGGCGGCGCAGCCCAGCAGAATGGGTCCCACTGCGACGTTGTGGCCGGCGGCGGACTTCAGCAAGTTGTAGGCGATGCTGGCACTGTCCAGATTCGGGCACACCAACAGATTTGCCGTACCGTGCAGCGTGCTCGTCTCCAAGACGGCGCGCCGCGCCGATTCATTCAACGCACAATCGCCGTGCATTTCCCCGTCCACCTCGAGTTCCGGCATTCGCGCGCGCAGCAGCGCCAACACGGCACGCATCTTCGCGGCCGACGGAGCGTTGCTCGATCCGAAATTCGAGTGCGACAGCAGCGCGACTTTGGGAACGAGGCCAAATGACGACAATTGATCCGCCGCCAGCCGCGTCAGTTCCATGAGCTGTTCTGCGGTCGGATCCAGGTTCACGTGCGTATCGACCATGAACACCTGGCGGCCCGGGAGGATCACGCCGGTCATCGTGCCGTAGACGCTGGCCCCCGGGCGATGTCCGAGCACCCGGTCTATGTAATGCAGGTGCCTGCCCGTGGTGCTGATCGTGCCGCAGATCAAGCCGTCCGCCTCGCCCTTTTTCAGCAGCATGGCTGCGATCAGCGTGGTGCGCCGGCGCATTTCCAACCGCGCGTATTGCGCGGTCACGCCTGCGCGTTCAGTCATGCTTTGGTACGTCTGCCAATACTCGCGGAATCGCTCATCCTGCTCGGGGTTGACGACCGTGACAGTCTCACCGATGCGCAGCCGCAATCCATGACGCTTGAGCGCCCGCTCGATGACCGCGGGCCGGCCGACCAGAATAGGCGTGGCCAGCTTTTCATCCACCACGATCTGCACGGCACGCAGCACCCGTTCATCCTCGCCCTCGGCATACACGATACGGCTGCGTTCCGGCGCGATCTGGCGGGCCGCGTCGAACAGCGGCTGCATGAGCGTGCCGCTGTGATAGACAAACTGCAGAAGCCGCTGGCGGTAGGCCGCTAAATCATGGATGGGACGGGTGGCCACCCCTGATTGCATCGCCGCTGCCGCAACAGCGGGAGCGATCTTGACGATCAAACGCGGGTCAAAGGGCTTGGGAATCAAGTAGTCCGGTCCAAAGGCGAGATCCTCGATGCCGCCATAGGCTGCCGCCACGATATCGCTTTGTTCCTGCCGCGCCAGTTGCGCAATTGCATGTACCGTGGCAATTTCCATCGGGCGGGTGATGGTCGTCGCGCCCACATCCAGCGCGCCGCGGAAAATGAAGGGGAAACACAGTACGTTATTAACCTGATTCGGATAGTCGCTGCGGCCCGTGGCAATCACGGCGTCGTTGCGTACCGCCCTGACCTCCTCCGGCAATATTTCCGGCGTCGGATTCGCGAGCGCCAGAATCAAGGGTTTCGGCGCCATCCGGCGGACCATGTCGGGCGTCAGCACTCCGCCGGCGCTCAATCCCAGGAAAACGTCCGCGCCATCGATGATCTCTGCAAGCGTGCGGGCGGCGGTGGGCTGCGCAAAACGCGCCTTTTCCGGATCCATGAGTTCCTGCCGACCCTGATAGACGACGCCCGCCAGGTCGCTCAGCCAGATGTTTTCGCGCGTAAGTCCCAGATCCAACAAGAGGTCGACGCAGGCCAGGGCCGCCGCACCGGCGCCGCTCACGACCATCTTGACCTGCGCGATGTCCTTGCCTACCACCTGCAGGCCGTTGATGCACGCGGCGCCGACGATGATGGCGGTTCCATGCTGATCGTCATGGAATACCGGGATTTTCATGCGGCGGCGCAGCTCCCGCTCGACGATGAAGCATTCAGGAGCCTTGATATCCTCCAGGTTGATAGCCCCGAAGGTGGGCTCGAGCGATGCGATGATTTCAATCAGCATCTGCGGATCGCGCTGCTCGATTTCAATGTCGAATACATCGATGCCCGCAAATTTCTTGAACAGTACCGCCTTGCCTTCCATCACGGGCTTCGCGGCCAAGGGCCCGATTGCGCCCAAACCCAGCACCGCGGTGCCGTTGCTGACCACGCCGACGAGATTGCCGCGGCCCGTGAAGCGAAAAGCGTTCAGCGGGTTCTCGACAATGGCCTCGCAGGCAGCGGCGACGCCCGGCGAATAGGCGAGCGCCAGGTCGCTTTGATTCAGCAACTGTTTGGTGGCGGTGATCGAAAGCTTCCCGGGTGTCGGGAATTCGTGGTAGTCGAGCGCCTGCTTCTTGAGCGCCTCCCTGATTTCATCTGTCTTCATATCAGCGGGTGATTATAGCCGCTCATCGCCGGATCGCGACCCCAAAGCGTAGGTAAACACATGGGTGAATTCGGCGCCCAGCAGAAAAATTTGCGCCGAGTAGTAGATCCACAGCAGAAGCACCATGATGGAGCCGGCTGCTCCGTAGGCGGAATTCAACGAACTGCGGCCCAAGTACAACCCTATCACCAATTTCCCGACGGAGAACAGGCATGCGGTGACCAAGCCGCCGATCCAAACGTCGCCCCAGGCGATGTGCTCGCGCGGAACATACTTGTAGATCATCGCAAACAGCACCGTGGTCAGCCCCAAGCTCAAGACCAGATCCAAGGCCGGCAATATCACTTGCCACTGCAGCATGAAGCTTCCGAGCCAGGCACCCAGCGCCGCGAGCGCAGCACTCACGATCAGCGATACCATCAACAGAAAGCCGACCCCAAGGATGAGCCCGACGGACAATATGCGGGAACGCAGAATCCGCCACCACGCGACGGAGTCCTTGTGCGGAGACTTCCAGATGAAGTCGAGTGTATTTTGCAATTCGCCGAAGACGCTGGTTGCGCCGACCAGCAGCGTGACGATGCTTATGGCTGCGGCGACACCTTGGAGGCCGCTTTGATGTGCGCTGGAGAGAAGGCTTTGCACGGCGGCGGCACCGGCGTCGCCGAGCAGTGCTCGCATTTGTTCCAGGACGTGCGTCTCGGCAACGTGCGGGCCGAACAGCGCGCCGGCCACCGCCATTGCGATGACCAGGATCGGCGCGAGGGAGAACAGCGTGTAGAAGGAAAGCGCCGCACCCAGACTGGATGCGTTGTGCTTGATCCACTCGGACACGGTATCGCGGGCGATCTCCCACATGATGCGGGTGGAGCGTACAGGGCGCCGTCGGTGCGTTTTCGTCGGCATGCGCCAATAGGCGATTTATTGGGCGGGACGCTGGCCTGTACTGCCGTCGACGGGCATCGGAACCTGCGCCGACATGTCCGGCGCCGCGAGGGCGGCACTCCCTTCATCGAAGCACAGTAGGCGCAGGTAGGTATTGGTGGCGGGCGGTGAGCCAAATCCGATCCCGCTGCGCGTCAAGGAGCGCATTCGCGGCAGCGGCTGGCTGCGGTTGCGCGCCGGACAAAGATAATCGAGAATCGCCGCGGCGGTCAGGGTTGCAGCTGTGCCCTCGTTCGAGGGGGAGACCGTCCAGCGCACCGGACCGAGCGCATCGATCAAGGCGGCCGCGCCCACCACCTGGGAGGTGACATACCACGGCGTGAGTTCAGCGGCGGCACCGAGTACGGCCGTGCCCGATTCGGCCTTTGCTATCAACTCAAAAACCTTCGCGGCATGGGCGCGAACTGCCGGTTTGATTTCCGCCGCGCGAAGCCATTCTGCCACTGCGTCCCACGTGACGCCCTCTCGCGGAAAAGCAAACGGGATAATTCCAAAGTATTTCTCGAACGGCACGATCTCGAAGCGCTGCCCGGAAACCTCGACATCCACATGTCCGAGCAGCGCACAGGCCACAGGGTGCCTCGCGTCCACCGCATCGATGGCGGCTACCACTCGCTCCTCATGGTGGGGGAAGGCATCGAGAACGGCTGCGATGAACATATCGCCGGTTAGCGCCCCGGACACACTCAGATGCAGTTCCATCGCCGCCCCGACTGGTTGGTTTGGGCACAACACTACGTCAACAATGTCGGCGCAATAGTGCCCGGGGTCCGAATTGGGCGTAGGAATAGTCCTAGGTACGGCCGCGCCGCATCGCGCGCGGATTACCGGGTCGGGGGATGTCGAGGCTGGCTCAGCAGGAATCCAGTCAGGAGTCCGAGTGCCGCAGCCGATGCTGCCGCCCGGTACGGAGAACGTCGAACCAGTGCCTGGGTTTTCTCGCCCACCCCGGCGGCATCGTGGCGAACTTCCTCACCGAGATCATGGACCACCAACTTGACGAGGCTCAAGGCCATCAGCACATTCGCCGTGCCCTTGAGAAATGTCGCCATGTTCATGGGCGGCCCCTACGCTCCGGTCGATGGCTGAGCCCGGCAGATAGGCCGAAATTCGATGATCTTGGCCAGCCCGGAGGACACGGGGGAACGTGCGGGAGCGTTTTGATTGGCGGCGAGATGCGTATCGCTCAGATTGAAATAATACTCGAGGTGATGATGCGTGCGGACGAATAGGAACAGGCTTCCGCGGGCGGAGAGGTGTTTGAGCATGAGCATCATATAGCGCTCCGCTCTCATGCCGGTCTGTCGTCCCCGGTTGCAATTTTTTGTAG
>Ga0193753_10000881_pt1 | contig 27691 bp, 28 predicted proteins | sample H1c2metaG_FD_144925 | JGI IMG/M metagenome (GOLD analysis project Ga0193753, IMG submission 144925) | Soil microbial communities from a riparian zone of the East river system, Colorado, United States - H1c2 | ecosystem: Environmental > Terrestrial > Soil > Riparian zone | place: USA: East... | reverse complement strand
CTGCACAATCGTGGCAGTGGCGAAGGTGTCACCCATGGCGCGGGGCTGGGCCTCGCGATCGCGCGGCAGCTCGCGCGCCGCATGGGCGGCAACCTGGTCGCGCACAGTGCGGGCCCGGGCCAGGGCGCCGTGTTCACCGTGACACTGGAGCTGGCGCCGCCATCGACACAAGCCGTGCCGGCCGAGGGCGTGCGTCATGGCTGAACGCATCGCCATCGTCGAAGACGAGCGCCTGGTGCGTGAGCTCGTGGCGGTCAACCTGCGCCACGCCGGCTACGAGATCGTGGCCGCGGAGAATTTCGCGGACGGCCGGCAGTTGCTCGCGGGTGGGGATTTCCAGCTCGCCATTCTCGACGTCATGCTTCCCGGCGGCGACGGATTTGCGCTGACGCGTTACGCCCGCGATCTCGGCATCACCGCGCCCATCCTCATGCTCACCGCGCGCAGTGACACCACCTCGAAGGTGCGCGGGCTCGACGCCGGCGCCGACGACTACCTACCCAAGCCCTTCGACGTGAACGAGCTGCTGGCGCGCGTGCGTGCGCTGCTGCGTCGTGCGAGCGGCCGTCCCGCGACCGCGCCGCCGCGCATGGCGTTCGCCAGCTTCTGGGTGCGTTTCGACACCGGGCAGGCGTTCACCAACGAAGGCGAGGTGTCGCTTTCGGACAAGGAACTGCGGCTCATGGAAGTGTTCTCGGCGAACGAGAACCGCGCACTGACCCGCACCGATCTGCTGGAAGAAGTCTGGGGCATGGACCAGTTTCCGACCGATCGCACCGTGGACAATTTCATCCTGCGATTGCGCAAGCTGTTCGAGCCCGATCCGGAGAATCCCGTGCACATCGTCACGCTGCGCGGACGCGGGTACTTGTTCAGGAGCGCGCCATGAAAGGCGCGACGTTCAGGAGCGCGCCGTGAGCGCCACGCAACCTCTTCGCGTCAGCCCGATAGGCGCCAACGAAATCGACGCGGCGCGCGAATACTTCGTCGGCTTGCACACTCGTTTGACCGAGGCGTGGAAATCGCTCGACTCCACCAGCGAACAGCGACGTGACGAGTGGACGCGGCCGGCCGGCGACGTGTTGAGTGGCAGCGGCCGCCTTTCGCTCATCGAGAATGGAGCCACATTCGATCGCGCCGGCGTTGCATTCAGCGATGTCAGCGGCGCCCGATTGCCCGCGGCGGCCAGTGAGCGACATACCGAGCTCGCTGGCCAGCCGTTTCGCGCCATGGGCACGAGCTGTGTCGTGCATCCCGTCAATCCGTATGCGCCCACTTCGCACGCCAACGTGCGCCTGTTCACGGCGCGTGGCGGTGAGGCCTGGTGGTTTGGCGGCGGCTTCGACCTGACGCCCGTCTATCCATTCGCGGATGACGCGCGCACCTGGCACGAAGCGGCACGCACAGCCTGCGTTCCGGCCGGGCCGCGCGCCTACGCGCTGCTCAAGGACGCCTGCGACAGGTATTTCTACCTGCCGCATCGTGGTGAAACGCGCGGCATCGGCGGTTTGTTTGCCGATGATCTCAACGACACCACGGCCGAGATCGGCGGAACCTTCGAGCATTGCTTCGCGCTCATTCGCCGCATCGGCGACGCCTACCTAGAGACCTATACGAAGCTGGTTCGATTGCGCGCGGCGATTCCGTTTGGGACGCGTGAACAAGACTTCCAGCGCCTGCGCCGTGGGCGTTACGTGGAATTCAACCTGGCCTTCGATCGGGGCACGCGTTTCGGCCTGCAATCCCAGGCGCGGACCGAATCGCTGCTCATGTCGATGCCGCCGCGCGCGGAATGGCGTTACGACTATCGCCCGGCGCCCGGCTCGCCGGAAGCTGAACTCGCCGACTACCTGAAGCCGCGCGACTGGGTGTCGTGATGAAGTGGGGCGTGCTGCTGGTCAACTCCGGCACGCCGGCATCTCTCGCCACGCGCGACGTGCGCGCCTTCCTTGCCGGCTTGTTAGGCGACCCGCGCGTGGTCGAGCTGCCGCGGCTGTTCTGGTGGCCCATCCTCCATGGAATCATCCTGCGGATCCGCCCGCGAGCCAGTGCGAAGAAGTACGCCGCGATCTGGACACCGCAGGGGTCGCCACTCGCGATCGAGAGCGAGGCGCTGCGTCGGGGGCTCGAAGCCTCGCTGCGCGCGCAGGACACCCCGGTAGCGCTTGCCATGCTCTACACGGGTGGCGCCAGCGTGCCCGACGCCATCGCCTCGCTGCGCAAGTCCGGCGCCGAGGGCGTGCTCACCATCCCGATGTTCCCGCAGTACTGCGGCGCATCGACAGGGGCCGTCTTCGATCAGGTGAGCGCTGCACTGCGTGTCTTGCGCAGCGTTCCGTCGCTTCGCTTTGTTTCCAGCTATCACGACGATGCCGCCTATATCGCCGCTTTGGCGGCGAGCGTGCAGGATCATCGGCGCGAGTTCGGCGCCACGAGCCATCTGCTCATGTCGTTTCACGGCGTGCCCGAGCGTTACGTTTCGCTGGGCGATCCCTACCGCGCTCAATGCGAGCGAACGGCCAGCCTGGTGGCGCAAAAGCTCGGGATCATGGCCGGCGAGTGGAGCGTCTCTTTCCAGTCGCGCTTCGGGCGTGCGCGCTGGCTGCAGCCGTACACCAGCGAAGTGCTCGCGGCCTTGCCGGCGCGTGGCGTCAAGTCCGTAAGCGTGATCTGCCCGGGATTCGCGGCTGACTGCCTCGAGACCCTCGAGGAAATCGGCATGGAAAACCGTGATGCGTTCCTGGCGGCGGGTGGCGAGAAATTTCACTACATCGCGGCCCTCAATGCGCGCGCCGATCATGTCGCCGCACTCAGCGCACTGATACAACGCGAGCTCGGCGCGCAGCCGGCCGCCAAGGAATCCTCTGCATGCTCTGGCTGAAAGCCTTTCACATCATCGGGGTGGTGAGCTGGTTCGCAGCGCTGCTCTACCTGCCGCGCCTGTTCGTGTATCACGCACAAATACAGGGCGCATCGATCGACGACGATGAAGGCAACGCGCGCTTCAAGATCATGGAGCGCAAGCTGTTCATGATCATGACGATCGGCGCGGTGGTGGCGGCCGGCTTCGGCGTGGCCATGCTGGCGGTGGCGCCGGACTATCTACTCATGCGCTGGTTGCACGTGAAGCTCGCGCTGGTGCTGGTGCTGGTGGGTTACCACGGCGCGTGTTTCGCGCTGTTGCAGGATTTCGCCGCCGACCGCAATTCGCATTCGGAACGCTGGTACCGGCTGTTCAATGAGCTCCCTGCCGTTCTGCTCGTCGCCATCGTCATCCTGGTGGTGGTGAAGCCGTTCTGACATGAGCCGCGGCGCCCGGAAGCTGTAACTCATTGTTTGCAATGAGCACTTGCATTGCTCAAAGACCGGAACTATTCTCGTCCGCAAATGAGAAGCGTTCCTATTTGAGGTCTTACATGCGTCCTGCTCATATAAAAGAGTCGCCCCCGGCCGCCCCGACGCGTTCCGCCGCACCCCCCGCACCGGAGCGCAGCGTGTCCACCAAGGATCTGCTCGGCGGAGCGCATCGCCTCTGGATCGAACACGCCGCCGAGCGATACCTCCTGCAGGTCACGCGCAGCGGCAAGCTCATCCTGACCAAGTAGGATTCGCAAACTAACTACTTTCAAGTCCCGGTCAGCCACCTAGGCAGCCGCGCCCGCGCGGCCCTTCTTCCCAGGCAGCCAACCCCTGCTGCGCTCCGCGCGTCACACGAGGTTGGCATGACGATTCCCGCGCACTTCGAAGCAAATGACCCTGATGCCTGGCACGCGCTCGGTATCGCGCTCGCGGCGACCGGCGATCGCGCCGGGGCGTTCACCGCGCTGCGCAACGCGGCGCTGCTCGACGGCAATCGCGCGAACACCCAACTTGCGCTCGGCAACCTGTTCTTCGATACGGGCCGTCTCGACGATGCGCTGCGATGCTTCGAATTAGCCGTGACACGCGATACCCGATCTCGTGGTGAAGCATGACTCCTCCGTTCGATTCGAATGTCCTCACGCTCGTTTCCGCCCTGGACGAGGCCGGGATGTTCGTGGTCTTCGCGGCGCGGATCCATCGCGTCAATCGGCAAGGCCCGGCCCGTTACCGCCAGTGCCTGTGCCCGGTATTCCATGCCGCTGCGTTGTGCGGCTCGCACCCGATGTTCATCGAGCTGCAGGACGTGCTGAGTGTCGATGGCGATCATGGGTTCAGGCCGGCCGAACGTGGCACCCGCGTGGTCAATCGGCAGGAAGCCTTGTTGTTAGGTGGGCTGGCGCACTGGCAGCGGCATCCGGGCGATCTGTCGGACCATGCACTGGAGTTGCTGGTGGCACCGGCCGTACGCCGCATCACGGCGCCACTGGCTGGACCCGGCCGCGCGTGCCGCGCCTCGCAGGCGCGGCGGTGCTGCTCACCGCACCCATTCTGACCGCGGTCCACCTCGCGACGCGGTGAAATACCATACCCGCCTCCAGCGGACTTCGACTTCCATTACGATCCTCCTCTACGAATACCCGAGGAGATCGAGAATGCGCATCACTGTTTCTCTTGCAGCCACGAGCCTGGTTGTCGTCGCGCTGCTGACGGCATGCTCGCGCACACCTTCGGAAAAGCCGGCGCCATCGCCAGCGCCGGCAGCCGAGGTTGCCGCCGAATGGCCGGCGTTCGTCGATTCCTTCATCGAGGCACGCTTCAAGGCGGACCCATACTTTGCCGTGCAGTCGGGTCGTCACGAATTCGACGGCCAGATGCCGGACTGGACCCGCGCAGCGCTCGATGCGGAAGTCAGCGACCTTCGGAAATTCTCCGGGGAACTCGCGAAGCGCAACCCGGCCTCGCTCACAACCGAGCAGCGCTTCGAACACGAGTTCCTGCAATGGGTGGTGGATTCGCAGATCTTCTGGCTCGATGAAGCCGAGGCGCCCTTTCGCAATCCCGCCTGGTATATCGACAAGCTCGATCCGTCGATGTACCTCACGCGCGAATACGCACCGCTGCCAAAGCGCCTCGAGGGTTTTCTGGGTTACGCGCGTGCAGTGCCGGTGCTCGCCGCGAATATCCGCGCCAATCTGCGCACGCCGTTGCCGAAAGCCTTCATCGAGCGCGGCGCCGCGGGCTTCGGTGGTTACGCCACGTTTTTCCGCGGCGAAATGCCGGCCATCATTGGCCAGGTCACGGATGAAAAACTGAAGCGCGACCTCACCGAAGCCACCGCCGCCGCGGCGACTGCGATGGATGAGCTGACAGCCTGGCTGGAGTCACAGCGCGCCACGGCCACTGACGACTTTGCGCTCGGTGCGCCGCTGTTCCGCACGATGCTTCGGCAGACAGAGCGCGTCGACATGCCGCTCGAGGAGCTCGAGCTCGTCGGCCGCAAGGATCTCGAACGCAATCTCGCCGCGCTCAAGGATGCCTGCGCCGCATTTGCACCCAAGGCGAGACTCCTGGCTTGTGTCGAGAAGATGCGCGCGAACAAGCCGTCGGGGGGCAGCGTTGAAGGTGCGCGCGCACAACTCACGGAATTGCGCCAGTTCGTGGTCGACAAGAAGCTGGTCACGATCCCGAGCCAGGAACAGGCGCTGGTGGCTGAATCTCCGCCGTACAACCGCGGCAACTTCGCCTACATCAGCATCCCTGGCCCGTACGAAAGCCCGGCCGTGAAGGTGACGTACTATGTCGCGCCTCCCGACGCCAAGTGGAGCGCGACCGAGCGCAACGCCTATCTTCCCGGCAAAGCCTATCTGTTGTTCGTGTCGGCCCACGAAGTGTGGCCGGGACACTATCTCCAGTCGCAGTTCATGAATGCCAACCCGTCGCGCGCCGAAGCGCTGTGGTGGGACTATTCATTCGGGGAGGGCTGGGCGCACTACACGGAAGAGATGATGTACGACGCGGGCCTGGGTTCCGGCCAGCCCGAGATGCGGGTCGGCATGCTGACCAACGCGCTGATGCGCGACGTGCGCTTCCTCTCGGCGATCTGCCTGCATACCGGCTGCATGTCGCTCGAGGAATCGGAAAAGATGTTTCGCGAGAATGCATTTGCCGACGCTGGTACTGCGCGACAGCAGGCGCTGCGCGGCACGTATGACCCGGGGTACCTGGCGTATACGCTGGGCAAACTCATGATCCGCAAGCTGCGTGCCGACTGGCTCGCGGCGAACCCCTCGGCGAACCCCCAGCAGTTCCACGACAAATTTCTGTCGTTTGGTGCGCCGCCCATCCCGCTCGTGCGCAAGGAGATGCTGGGAAGCGCAGGTGCGGTGCTCTGAATGCCAAGCTAACTACAGTGTTTGTGTTTTTGTGTCGCGAAGCGTCATATTTTGTGCAGGAAAACCCCCGGCGCACCGAGAACTAGCGGGAAAACGTGGTGTTTCATGTCAGCTTTTACCGACAGAACGTTCGGACAAATACTGAGGGAACTTCTTACGCCAAACGTGTTCTTATTAGCCCATGCGTAAAATGATTTGTTCGGCGGCACTGTGTGTCGCGCTTGCGGGAGTTGCATACGCCCAGATGCAGGCGAGCAGCACGGTGTATCTGATCGACATCGATCCGGCGCGTTACGCAGGGCCGGCTGGCCAGCGTCTGGCGCTGCGTGTCGGCGATCAGCCGCGCAATGTCACCATTGGCACGCAGGATGAAATTTGCGTGCAACTGCAGCGCATCGAAGGCAATTCCGAAGTCATCAGCGCGCGAATACGCGCGTTGCGCCCCGAGCCGCAGACGGCGGCGGAAATTCGCCTGGTAGGCCCGAACATCGCACCGGGCACTTATCGCAGCACGCCTTGGGGTTTGCTGCTTCGCGCCACGCCCGGGTCCGACGCGCAGGCTGCGTTGAAGGCGCTCGGCACCGACAACTCGCCGGTCTGCACTCTCTAGCTCAGTCGTAGTCGACGCGCAGCGCATCGATGATGCGGCTTTCATTGTCGTTTCCACCGCCCTGCGCGCAGAGCTTGCGGTAGAGCTCGCCGGCAACGTTTCCAAACGGGCAATCCACCCCCAGCTTCTTTGCCAGCCGCAACGCGTACTCGATGTCCTTCAGACGCAGCGCGGGAGTGAAATTGACGTTCGTCCCGTGATCACCGGCTACGAAGCGCCGCACGTTGCGCACCACCTGTGGGCTGGCGGCCTGGCCGCTCGCCACGGCATCCGCCACCAGTTTCAGGTCGAGCCCCGCGCGTCCTGCGAGCACGACAGCTTCTGCCGCCGAAGCGATCTGCACGGCACCTAACAAGTTGATCATCAGCTTGTACGCAGTGCCCTGGCCCACGGCGCCGAAGTGCAGGACACGCGTCGCGAGCGACGCGAAGATCGGGCGGGCAGCGTCGAGGTCGGCGGGATCCGCGCCGACCAGCAGCGTCAACGTTCCCGTCGCTGCGGCGTCGGGCAGGCCCGTGACGGGCGAATCCACGTATCGAAATTGCCGCTCGCGCACCTTGCCCGCGAGTTCGAGCACCCAGTCATGCGACAGCGTCGAGCACTCGATGGCGAGGGCGTGCGGCACGTTGTCGGCCGACAGAGCACCCTGATCGCCCAGCCACATGGCGCGCGACGATTCGTCGTCCGCCGTCATGCCGATGATGACATCGGCCTTTTGCGCTGCAGCACTGGGTGACTCCGCGATGCGGGCGCCGAGCTTCGCAAAGGGCGCGGCGCGAGCCGCCGTGCGGTTGTAGACGGAGAGAGAATGGCCGGCCGCGAGCAGGCGGCTCGCCATGCCGACACCCATCTTGCCCAGCCCGAGAAACGCCACTCGCATCAGTTGAACCCCAGTTTTCGCTTGGCCTTCGAATTGTCCACTGCATGAATTCCGTGCGCGTCGAGCCGCCACTTGTCCATGTATTGCCCGGGCACGATCCTGCGCACTTGCTGCTCCGCGAGCAATGCTTCGAGCGCGGCGTCGGCATAGGGCTGAGACGGACCGGCTTTGAAAGCGCCGTAGAGGCCATCCCAATGCACCGGTAGATAGGCTTTTGGCCGGAGCACGGGCAACACCAGTTGTGCGACGTCGCGCCCGCCGGTCGCAATCCACAGGTCAACCGACTCGAGGCCCGCGGCTTTCATTGCGGAGCGCAGGTTGTCGATCGGAGCTCCGTAGTCCTTGCCGCCAATGATGATGCGCTCGTGCAGGTCGACGGCGCTCGCTGAATCCTGGAAGAACCAGCTGAAGCGGCCGGCAGGCCCGTCGACGGTGAACAGGTAGGCGCGATTACCACCGCCATTCGGAAAATCTTCCGCCACGCCCGCGCGCAGGCCGCCGGTGGAATCCGGGACGGGAACCGCGTCGAGCTCCACCGGGTTGTGTTGTTCCGCGTTTTTCGACGGGTCCCCGCTGTGGTTCCAGCGGACGACATACAGGTCGACTCCTGGCTCGAGCGAAAACCTTTCGCCGCCGTATACCGGCGTGCATCGTTTTGCCGGCAACCGGGCCGCCCGCGCCTGCAGGCACAGGGTGGGTGAGCCGACGATGCGTGCACCCGAGAGTTTCGCCCAGGTGGACGTATCGAACGAATGGTCGAAGTGGCTGTGGCCGTTGATCAGCAGATTGACAGCGTGCTTTCCGCCGATGGCGTCGAACACTTCTTTCACAGCCGCCTTGTCGGGCCGCATGGCGCGATGCGTCGAGGCGATGCCGGTGACCCCGCCGTAGAAGAGCTCCGGCGGCAGGCGCGTGATGTAACCGTCAGCGACGATTTCCTGGCCACCCACTTCGAAGTGCATGTTGGCGATCGACATCCAGGTGATGTCGACGTGGTCTGGGGCGGCCCGTGCATGCTCACCGCCCGCCAGCGCGACGCAGGCAGCGAGTAAGCGGAATATTCGAATCATGTCGGCTCCGGCGAGGAGCCGACATCATAACGGTCAGCGGGCCAGCCAGCCCCCATCGACCGGGAGGATGACTCCCTGCACGTAGTTCGCGGCGCTCGACGCCAGGAAAACCGCCGCGCCGCCCAGGTCCGCGGGCGTTCCCCAGCGTCCTGCGGGAATGCGTCCTAGAATCTCCGCATTGCGCTTCACGTCGGCCTGGAGCGCCGCCGTGTTGTTCGTCGCGAAGTAGCCGGGCGCGATCGCATTGACGTTGATGCCGCTGACGGCCCACTCGTTGGCGAGCAACTTGGTGAGGCCGGCGATGCCGCTCTTGCTGGCGGTGTACGACGGCACGCGGATGCCACCCTGGAATGACAGCATGGAAGCGATGTTGATGATCTTGCCGCCGCCTGCGGGAATCATGTGGCGCGCCGCGGCCTGCGACAGGAAGAACGCAGACTTCAGATTGACGTCGAGAACGGCGTCCCAATCGGCCTCGGTGAAATCGATGGCGTTGTTGCGGCGGATGATGCCGGCATTGTTCACCAGGATGTGCAGCCCGCCGAGCGCGCCGACGATGTCGGCGACGATGCGCTGGAAATCAGGCTTCGTGCCCAGGTCCGCGTTGACCCAATGCCCGCGCCGTCCGTATGACTTGACCGCGGCGAGAGTCTCCGCGGGATCGCTGCGCCCGATGCACGCGACATCGGCGCCGGCCGCTGCGAGCGCTTCGGCAATCGCGCGACCCAGGCCGGTATTCGCGCCCGTGACCGCGGCAACGCGGCCCGAAAGATCGAAAGGATTTCCCATGATCAACGCAGCACGTTCATCGGGACCCAGGCGACGTCCTTGTATTCCTGGTTCTCGCATCTTCGTCGCCAGATGAAGCTGTAGTTAGTCGTTCCGCAGCCCGTGTGGATGCCCCACGGCGGCGAGATCACGGCTTCCTCGTTGGCGACGAAGATGTGCCGCGTCTCATGGGGTTCGCCCATGATGTGCACGACGCGCGCATCCGGCTTGAGATCGAAATAGAAGTACGTCTCCGCGCGGCGCTCGTGCAGGTGGCAGGGCATGGTGTTCCAGACGCTGCCTTCCTTCAGTGACGTCAGGCCCATGAGCAGCTGCGCCGATTTGCAGATGTCGGGGTTGATGTACTGATAGATGGTGCGCTCGTTGGCGGTGGCGGGTGCGCCGACCGGCATCGGGTTCGCCTTGGCGATGTCGATCTTCACGAGCTCGAAGCGCGCGTGCGCCGGCGTGCTGGCGAGATAGAACTTGGCGGGTGCGTCCTTCGAGTCGGACGAGAACGACAGCGCGTTGGAGCCCATGGGCACGTACAGGCCTTCACGCGCCGCGAGCGCCGTGACTTGGCCGTCGACGATGACCTTGCCCGGACCGCCGACGTTGATGATGCCGAGCTCGCGCCGCGCCAGGAATGGGCCCTTGTTGAGCGCCGGCACTTCGTTGAGTTCGATCGTCTTCGTCACCGGCATCACGCCGCCGTTGATCATGCGTTCGATGTGGCTGAACGTGAGGTTCACGTCGTCCGGCGTGAACATGGCGGGGATGTGGTAGAGCTCGCGCAGCTTCGCAGTGTCCGCGGTCGGGATGATGCTCGGATGGCTCGCGTGTCTCGTGTCGAACTTCATGATGCTCTCGTGCGGGGTCTTGATTGGGGCGGCGATTCTACCCTGACTCCCGAGGGCGTGGTAACCGGTGTCATTGTCAGGCGCTCGCGCGCCACTTTTAACCGCCGCCGAGGCGGCGGCGAAGATCAAATTGTTAAGAAAAGAGAAGGGTTAGCGGGGAGGCGGCTGGCAAGAGTCGCGGATGACGAGGTGCGGCTCGAGCGGCGTCACCATGGCATGCGTGCCACCCGCGGTTTCCGGATGCAGGATCTTGTTCGCGGCCAGACGTCCCAGCTCGCGAATGGGCAGGCGAATGGTGGTGAGCGACGGCAGCAGCCGGGAGGCAAGCGGCCCGTCGTCGAAACCGACGATCGAAAGATCTCCCGGTATCGACAGCCCCAGGCGATTGGCTACGCGGTAGACACCGGCGGCCATTTCGTCGTTGCTCGCGAAGATCGCCGTGGGCCGGGGACTTAGCGCGAGCAGCTTCTCGCCGCCAGCGACGCCGGATTCGTAGGTATATCCGCCCTCGACGATGAGTTCGCTGGGGAAGGAGACGCCCCGCGCCACCAACGCCTCGCGAAAGCCCGCCAGGCGCTCGACCGCGGAACGGAACCCGGGAGGACCGGCGATGTAGCCGATGCGCTTGTGGCCGAGCGAAACGAGGTAATTGGCCACTTCGGCGACCGCGAGCCGGTCGTTGGAAATGACCATGCGCGACGGATCGTCGAGCTGCGTATAGGTGATGCGCACGTACGTGCAATCCGCGGCCGTGAGCGCGCGCGTGAGCTCGTCATTTTCGGACACGGGCGGCAGCAGGATCACGCCGCGCAGCTTCTGGCGCTCGACGAAACGGCGCACGCCGGTGATGAAGTCGGGCTTCTTGCGATCGCAGGGATGCACGACGACTTCGTATTCGGAATTGCGCACGGCATCGAGCGCGCCTTCCATGCAGTTCACGATGTACTGCGCGTTCGGGTTGTCGTAGACCAGCCCGATGAGAAAGGCTTTGCGGAACGCGAGGCCGCGCGCCTGCGGATCGGGGACGTAGCCGAACTTGTCGATGACCGCCTGGATGCGCGCGCGCGTGGCTTCCTGCACGAGCGGCGACTGGTTGATGACGCGCGACACCGTTTTTTTCGAAACGCTGGCTAGCCGCGCGATGTCGTTGATGGTGGCGTTACGACCCGGCTTGATGCCGGTCACCTTTGCAGGGACCGCCAACTTGGGCATGCCTCGATTGCCCGCGGCTTTTTTCCGGTTGCGTGTCATGGTGGGGATTGTACGGAAGCGCGCGCGGCTGGGGCAGGTATGTCCTCTAACAATCAGCGGTCTGTCACCGGTGTCATGGGCACCGTGACGCACTTGAGGCTGCCGACGCCGGTGAAAATTGCCTCGGCCGATTGTCCTGCTCCGACAGAGTGGACACCGGTTGCGGCCCCGGTGGAGATGTAATCCCCGGCGCGCAATGGCCGGCCACGGCGCGCGTTACAACGCAGCGCGAAGGCGAGGGCGGCCAGCGGGCCTCCGCTGACGGCCGCGGCGCCCCCCCGGCCTACGACATTCGCATCGATGCGGGTTTCACAATTCAGCGATTCGAGGCTGCGCGTCTGCCAGTCGGTGACTTCCGCGCCGAGCAGGAGGCCGGCGTTGTTGCCGAAATCGCTGGCAACCACCGCCGGGCCGAAGTCGTTGATGTTGACCAGCGGGCTGCTGGCGATCTCGATGCCGATATACATCGCTTTGACAAAACGTCGTGCGGTTTCGGTGGTCCATTCCGTGACGTTGGCCGGGGCGTCCTTGGCCAGCTGGACCACGAATTCGGCCTCAATCGCCGCGAATCCATTGGCGAATACGGGTACTTCGATGGACGCACTGCCGTTGGCGCGCTTGACCGAGCGGCTGAAAATAGGGCCCACGAGGCGCTGCGCGCCGTATTTCTGGCTGAGCGGCTCGGGGATCCAGCCCACTTTCCAGCCGGCGATGGAGTCGTCCCAAAGGGAGATGGCCTCATCCTGGCAAAGGTAGGCCGAGTCGAGGTCCATGGGCGGGGTGCCAGGGTATTGCGTAAACGAGCCCGCAGAACGGCGGGCCTTTACGAATTCGGCGGCCACCCCTTTGGCGTCGAACGCGAGGTCGGAGACAACGGAAACCAATTTTATGAACCTTCTTTATTCAGCGTTCGGTTGCAGCGGCTGTTATATAGGGAAACCGGTGTCATTTTCAATGGTTCGAGGGGACATTTCATGTCATATCGTAGGGTAATGCCAGGGACATTATTGTTCGCGCAATTGGCCCGCGCCGCTGAGACGCCACTCGCAATTCCGGGCTCCGCGAGGCGCTGCCAATGGGCCCCGGGGCCGCGGGTGCAACATCCCTGCAGCCTGCCACGCTTGCGGCGGCGGGCCCTAAGACCTTCGTCGAAGCTGCAAGACAAGGCCTGTCCGCGCGGGACTTTCGAGGTGGACGGCATATGGATCCGAATCTGATCTAACTATTGTCGTGTGTAACGCCGCCGACGGCGCGACGGGCTCAGGGCCTGGTGAAAAAATGCCGCTGTCTCAGGTGCCTTGCTGGATGAAGGGCACCTTGGCGAACAGTTGCCGCTCGGCGCCACGCGGATCGTCCTCGAGCCGGCTCTCCACGTTGAACACCAGGGTGGCGCGCCGCGGCGGCGCGTAGACCTCCCAGCGCGGCATGCCTAAGTAGTTAGGATCACCGGTCCGGGCGAATGCCAGCAGCGCACCCTGCATGGTGGCGGAGACGCGCCGCGCTGCATCGCCGTCGCCGGTCAGGGATTCGCGTGCCGTCAGCGTGCCGAACATCAGCGGGATGTCCAGCGTATGGAACGCGCCCCACTTGCCACCGTCCTGCGGCGAGCGCCAGTCGAGCTGGTAAGCGAACGCGGGCGAGCCTTGCGCGGCGCGCAGCTCGGCCTCGACGATGGCCGCGCGCCACGAACGTCCGGCCGTGGTCGCGGAGAAAAACACGTCCGCGGGCGAATAGTGCGGATACCACCTTCGGTATTCGGCGACGACCAGCGCGCCCGAGATGTCGACGCGCAATTCCGCTTCGAGCCGTTGCGGCAGCGCTTCCCAGGTGATGGCGAAAACGCCGGGATCGCCGCGACCGATGAGCGAGCGTGTTTCGTCATGGGTATTGCCGATCATCATCGGTACGCCCGCTGACTGTGGCGGCGCATCCGGATAAAAAGGGTGGCGCTTAAGCGTGCGCTCATCGAGCACCGGTCCCATGTACAAGCTGCCGCGCCCGATGTAAGGGTCGACGGATCCGGAATGTGCGCGCAGCAGTTCAGCCGCCGCAAGACTCGCGAGCTCGCCTGAGCGTTCGACCGGTACGCCGAGCTTGTCGAGCAGCACGCGGGTGCGCCCCGTCGCATGCAGCGGGCCGGAGGCCGTCAGCTGCTGGCCGCTCATGGTCGCGGCCCGGTGAAAGAGCCCGGCAGCCGCCGGCATGGCCATGAGCGTCGCGATTTTCGCGCCGCCACCCGACTGCCCTAACAAGGTGACGCAACCGGGATCGCCGCCGAAGGCCGCGATGTTGTCGCGTACCCATTGAAGCGCCAGCACCAGGTCGAGCATCCCGGCGTTGCCGGAGTCGGGAAACCCCGGCAGGTACAGATAGCCGAACAGGCTGAGTCGATGATTGACCGTGACCACGACCACGTCGCCGTGCCGGCAAAGGTTGGCGCCGTCGTACAGCGGGCTCGACCCCGAGCCGCTCGAGTAGGCGCCACCATGTATGTAGACGATGACCGGACGCGGGCCCGCAGGCTTCGCCAGCGGCGCCGTCACGTTGAGAAACAGGCAGTCTTCCGACTGGTTGGCTTCCGAGCCCGGCTGCATGCTCGCCGCGCCGAAGGACGTGGCGTCGGCAATTCCGCGCCAGGGCGCAGCAGCAACCGGTGGCATGAAGCGTCGCGAGCCGGTATCGGCGCCGTAACGGATGCCACGGAATACCTGGAGGTCGCCATCGCGACTGCCGCGTACGCGCCCGGCAGCGGTTCGTACGACGGGCGCGGCGGATGCCGCGTGCGCGACGGGCGTGACCGCCGCCAAGCCCAGGGACGCAGCGCCCGCGCCCAGGAGGTCGCGCCGGCGTCGATTGACGAATTCAGGATTTCGCATGGTTGATCGCCCAGTTCTGAACCAGCGTCGGCCACGCCTCCACGTCCTTACCGGCAACGCTGCGCAATCCGAAGCCGTGTCCGCCGCTGTCGAAGGCGTGCAGTTCGCTGCGCACGCGTGCCTTGCGCAGCGCGTCGTACATGAGCAGTGAGTTCTCCACCGGAACATTGGTGTCATCCGCGGCGTGTATCAGCATCGTGGGCGGAGTCTGGCCGCTGACGTTGAGGTGCGGCGAATAACGCTCGAGAGCCGGGGCATCCACTCCCGCGGCCAGCAACTGTTGCGCGGAGCCGGCGTGCGCCTGCGGGCCTGTGGTTGCAATGACCGGATACATGAGCACCGCAAAATCCGGCCGCGCCGAAAGATCGTCGGCCGCGTCGCGCCTGGCGTACGTGAGACCGGGCTCCGTGATCAGGCGCGCACTGAGGTGCCCGCCGGCCGAGAAGCCGATGACGCCGATGCGATGCGATGCCGCATCCTTGACCGGGTGCGCGCGCAGCAGTCGCGTGGCGCGCATGGCGTCGTGCACGGGTGCGTCCGCGCCATGGGTCCATCCATCGGCCGGCAGACGATAGCGCAACACCGCGGCGGCGAAACCGCGTGCCGTGAACCACTCCGCCGCTTCCACGCCTTCCTTGTCGATGACCACGCGCACGTAACCGCCGCCCGGCACGATGAGCAGCGTGATGCCGTTGTAGGCCACCTTGGGTTTGAACAGCGTCATCGTCGGGGTGGTCACATGCTGCGCGAAGCGATCCCGCAGCGGACCGTCCGGCAGCCGCTCGACGATCTCTTCCTTCACCGTCACGTGGTCGCCGCCCGGTGGGCCATTCGACCAAAGTTCTACGACTGAATCGCCGGGTTCGCGTGCGCGCGAATCAGGGGCCCCTGCGACAGCGGGAGCGGTGGGGGTAAGGGCAGCCATGGTGCCCGCGAGGATGATCTCTCGACGATTCATAGACAACTCTTCGGGCGGCTTCATGCGCGGAGTATGCCGCCACAAACAAAAATGGGGACAGAATTTCTTCTGTCCCCATTCGATTGCATCGACGTCCGGGGCGTTCCCCGTCTAACTAGTACTTGAAGCGGGCGCCCAGGTAGTACTGCGTGCCCTGGTGGTGATAGTACGAAAGGCGATTCGCCGTGCTGCCCACCCACTGGTCCTGGACTTCATCGGTGATGTTCAGCGCCTCGAGCGAGACGGTGAAGTGATCGTTGATGTTGTACGAGGACGAGAAGTCGATGTTCATCGTCGAAGCCGTACCTTCCACGTCGTTGCTGTTTCGACCCGGCACCGTCGTGAGGTAGTCCGAACGGTACGCCGCCGAGACGCGCGCGCTGAACGTCTTGTTGTCGAAATACAGCGTGGCGTTGTAGGCGTCCTTCGAAAGGCCGGTGAGGTCGTCGGTCACCTCGGTGATGATCGGCGTCGAACCCGCCGCGCCCGTCACGGTCAGGTACGTGATCTCGGACTCGACTCCGGTGTAGTTGAGGATGGCGCCGAAGTTGCTCCACACGCCGGGCAGGAAGCTGAACGGCTGCTGGTAGCTGATTTCGAAGCCTTTGACCGGGCCGCCTTCGGTGGTGGCAGGAGTGGTGAAGTCCCAGGTCGCGGCCGGGCTGCAGCCCGGTGTTGCACCGCAAGCCGCGATCGCAACGCTGTCGTCGAGACCATAAGGATTGCCGGTGAACGGACGCTGGTCGCGCAGGGTCTGCACGAAGCTGTCGACATCCTTGTAGAACAGCGAGAGCGACAACAGCGACTCGGGCGCGAAATACCATTCGACGCCGAGGTCATAGGCAGTGGCGCGGAACGGATCGAGAGACGGATTGCCCACCGTCACGGTACGGGTGTTGCCCGAAACGCTGACCGACGCTCCTGGCGTGACCTGGCCCAGATTCGGGCGAGTCATGACCTTCGAGGCGCCGAATCGCAGCAGCAGCGCATCGCTGATGTCATAGACCAGGTTCATCGAGGGCAGCACGTCGTCGTAGTCGTGCGAGGCCACCTGGGGAGTCACGACACCGGCAAGAAGCACAAGGCCAGTCGAAGTCATGTCCGTCTTGACGTACCGCACGCCGATGTTGCCGCGCAGGGTGTGAGCGCCGAGCTCGTACTTGAAATCGCCCTGGACGTAGCCGCCCATGTCGTCTTCTTCGACTTCGTTGTTGTTGCCGAGCACCGGCTCGATGCCCATCGGGTAGAGCGTGGGGTTGTTGAGATCCAGCGCGTCGACTGCGGCGATCAGGTCCGGCGTGAGCCAGCTCGTCGTGCTGCCCGCCGGCATGTTCAGGCCGTTGCCGAAGTGAGTGAGGAAGCTGTAATCGGCGATCGGAGCCGTGACCGGACGAAACGTTTCAAGGTTCTGCGTTGTTCCGTTGGAACGGCGCAATTCAGTGGACTTGAAAATGTAGTTCTTCCATTGCGGACCGAACTTGAGCGAGAAGGAATCCGAGGCCACCCACTCGAAATCGAGCGCCGCGGTCTGGAAACTGTTGATCGTGCTCTGCGGACGCAGGCGAACCTGCGTGAGGGCCCAGGTCGCCGGATTGGCGACATCCGTCGTGCCGTAAGTGATGAGAGGCAGGCGGCTATTCGCCCGATAATCGTAGCTGTAGCCGTCGATGGCGAACGCATCGAACAGCAGCGTCGTCTGCACCGGATTGTCGTGGTTGGCTTCGGCGAAACCCACCTGGGCGCGCATGTTGAAGGCGTCGCTGAACGTGTGCTTGCCTTCGAGAGAGACCTGCGTGAATTTCGTGGTCAGCTCGTCGTGACGAGCCTCGGAGCGAATATCCACGTCGTTGAATACGCCGTACACGAGCGAGCCATTGGCGTCGATCTCGGCGTCGACCGGGTTGATGTTGGACGTGACAGCGGCGCCGGTGCTGAACGCCGGGGCCTCCAGAAAGATTTCGTCGCGCTCGACATCGTATTTCGCGAACAGGGCGTCGAGGCTGAACGAGGTTGCGTCGCTCGGCGCGAACTGCAGCGCGGCGGTGACGCCGAGCCGCTGCTGATCGTGCTCGTACTTGTCGAAGCGCGGAATACGCGGCACGAATGCGGCGCGGATTTGCGCAAGCGTCGGCTTGGCGGGGTTGTCATCCGGGTAGGCGTCATCGAGCGCTCCCATGCCGGGGTTCGGCTGCCAGCGCACCGTGCTGGAACCATCGTCTTCCAGTTTGCGGTCGGTGTAGGCGATGGAAAGCAGCGCGCCGAACTTGCCATCGGCAAATGTGTTGCTGATGAGGAACGCCGCGCGCGGATCGCTGTCTTCGGTCAGGTCGTTGTAGCCGGCTTGAACGGAGCCCGCGATGGTCAATCCGTCGTAGTCGAACGGACGGCCGGTGCGCAGATCCACAGTGGCGCCGAGCGAGCCTTCTTCGGTTTCGGCGGATGCGGTCTTGCGCACCGTGATGTTGTTGAAGAGCTCGGACGCGAAAGTGTTGAAGTCGAAGTTGCGACCACGGTTCGTGCCGCCCGTCGCGTCGGTGCTGCCGTTGGCACTCATGGCTTCGATGCCGTTGATGCGCACGCGAGTGAACTGCGGGCCGAGACCGCGCACGGAAATCTGGCGGCCTTCGCCAGCGTCACGCGCGATGACCACGCCGGGTACGCGTTGCAGCGATTCGGCGAGGTTCAAATCCGGAAAATCTGCGATGTCTTCAGCGACGATCATGTCGATCGCACCGACTTGTTCCTGCTTCGCGTCGAGGGCTTTATTCAAGCTCGCGCGGAAACCGGTTACCACCACTTCCTCGATCGTCTCGGCGCCTTCGGGCGAGTCTGTCGGAGAGGCGTCCTGGGCCGCTGCGCCGTTGGCAAAGCTCCAGATGGCGGTGGCGGTCAACAAGCTGCTGACACGGAAGATTTCGGCATTCCTGCCGTGCTTTTTGCTCGAATCGGACATCTCAGGTCCCTCCAGGCGTGCGCCTTGAGCAAGGCGGACGCAAACAAGTGAACGGTGTACATGAGCAGCTGCGACTAGAAGCTGCCGACGCGCTTTATCACACAAAAATGACACCGGTAGCAATACCACCAGAGTTGTAGGCGAGAAGTCTATGTTTTCACTCGCATATGTCGTTCCATCGGCGGCGATTGTGCACGCCCCTTCGTTTCACGTCTGTGTGATTTGTGCGACGTTTTGCGACGGAGTTCACAGGCCTAACATTCGTAACGCTTGTTGCATCTGCACATTGCTTTGCCTGCGACAGGTCCGTAGGAGAAAGCCTGCACAACATCAGCGTGCGATCTAACTTCTTTGTGCTCGAAAAGAGATTGTTAGCGCAAACAAGAACATGGAGTATCCGGAGCAATGAAACACAAGAAACTGCTGGGCCTCCTCGTCATTGCTCTCCTTACTACCGGCGGATGCGAAACCGTCAAGACCACCAGTGCCGGGGCGGTCGGCGTAGATAGAAAGCAGCAGATGCTGGTGCCCAGCGAGCAGATAGAGCAGGGCGCCGCCGAAGCGTATGAAGCTGAACTCAAGGCCGCGCGCGAAAAGGGCGTGCTGAACACCGACAAGGCGCAGCTCGCGCGCGTTACCACCATTGCACGACGCATCGTCGCAGCAACTCCGACGTTCCGCTCCGATGCCGCCGGGTGGAACTGGCAGTTCAACGTGCAGAAGACCAAGGACCTGAACGCGTACTGCATGCCCGGTGGCCGCATCATGGTCTATTCAGGACTGATCGAGAGCCTCGATGTCTCCGACGCGGAGCTGGCAACCGTGCTGGCGCATGAAGTTGCCCATGCGCTTCGCGAGCACACGCGCGAACGCGTATCGCGTGCCTACGCGCAACAGCTGGTGTTGTCCGGTGCGGCCGCCGTGACCGGCGTCAGCGAGGGCGCCGCCAACATCGCCAACATGGTGGCCGAAGTCACGTTCCAGCTGCCCTTTAGCCGCGAACAGGAATCCGAAGCCGACCAGATCGGTCTCGAGCTCATGGCGCGCGCGGGCTACGATCCGCGAGCCGCGGTGACGCTGTGGAACAAGATGGCGGCGGCGTCGACCGGTGGCAGCCAGCCGAAGTTCCTGAGCACGCATCCGGCGCCCAAGGAACGCATCAAGGACATCGAGAAGAACCTGCCGCGCGTCCTGCCGCTGTACGCGAAACGCGGTTAGCGAGCGTTCGCCGCCGCAACGGCTCGCCGGAAGGCGACCAGCGGTGGCAGCGCCGCCAGCAGTGTGTCTGGCGAGAGCGGCTTGCGCGCCAGCCACACCGGCGCATCGGCGAGCCAGGGCACCTCGGCGTTGGCCGGGTCGCCGGTCAGGATGACCGTCGGCACCGCATGACCTAACAACCTTGCAAGTTCCTCGGCCACTTCGGTGCCGGTCATGGCGCGCCCAAGATCGTAGTCGACGATCAGCACGTCGAGCCGGCCGCGCAGCGACTCCACTTGCGCCAGCGCCTGTTCGCCATAGGCGGCTTCGCGCGTTTCAAAACCGGCCGAGTGCAGCAACATGGCCGTTGACCGGCGCATGGCTTCATCATCGTCCACGTGCAGGATGAGCCCATGCACGGACGGCTGGGGGAGAGTGAGCGCGACGACGTTGGCGAGTTGCGCGGACATGGTTAGCCCTGCGAGTTGTCGGACTGTGAGAAGGGGCAGTGCCAGTTTTGGCTACACGGCGCGAGGCGTCAATACGGAGGAATCCTACAAGAATCTCCGAGTAGTTCGACCGTGATCATGGGGCGGCATGTGACGGCCACGTCTACGTGCTGCGACGCCGTCACTGCATGGCGCGGCTGACTTCTTCGCACAGCGCGGCGTAGGAAGGCGGTATTTCGATGACCGCCGTGGCCCCGTGCCGCATCGCCGAGACCGCTTCCGCGACATCGTCGGGATCGGTTATCACGAAGATCGGCAAGTTACGTTGCAGTTCGCGCGCTTCCTGCAGGAATTCGTCGATGGGTTCTTCGCGCAGGTCGTCCGCGATCACCAGGCAACCCGCATCCTGGGAGCCGGCTTGCGCGAGCGCGGATTCCAGAGAAGTAGGCCAGATGACGTTGGTGAAGCCGCTCAAGGCGCGCAGAACTTCACGAGTGCGATCGGAGGATTGTCCGGCGACGATGATGGTGCGCACGCGGTGACTCTCACGATCGCCGTTGATGCCGTTGCCGTTGCCGTTGTCGTTTGAGGCCGCCATTTCGGCCCGGAGCATTGCATCGGGCTGTGGTCTGATAAATACGTACTTTTTCTGTATTAGGAGCGCGACGCTATGGCGGTGGCGCAACAGCCATCATCATGCGCACCAATTCGGCCAGCGAGCCGGCTTCCATTTTTTGCATCACGTGCGCGCGGTGAATCTCCACGGTGCGCTGACTAACACCCAGGTCGCCGGCCACCATCTTGTTTGCCTTGCCCTGGGTCACTAGATCGAGAACTTCGCGTTCGCGTGGACTAAGGGATGCAAGCCGCTCGCGAATCCGATCGGTGTGGCGAAGGCGTGCGCGGTTCTCCGTGTCCCGCACCAGGGCGCGCTGCACGCGGTCGAGTAATTCCTGATCGCGGAATGGCTTCTGCAGGAAATCGAATGCGCCGTGTTGCATGGCCTCGACCGCCATCGGAATGTCGCCATGGCCCGTGATGAAGATGACCGGCATGGTGACGCCGCGCAGGTTCAGCTCATGCTGCATCTCGAGCCCGCTCATCCCGGGCATGCGCACGTCGAGCACCAGGCAACCCGGATGCGAAGCGTCATAGCTCGACAGGAATTCCTGGGCGGAAGCGCTGGCTTCGGCGTGAACCCCTGCGGACTTGAGCAGCATTCGCAGTGAATCGCGCACCGCGTCGTCGTCGTCGACCACGAACACGGTCTGCGGCAGATCTTTCATGACGGTGCCTCCTGATGGGCCGGAAGGACGAAGTAGAAGCATGCGCCCCGGGGATGATTGGCACGATACCCGAGCCGGGCGTCGTGAGCCTTGATGATGGACCGGCTGATCGCGAGGCCCAGGCCGGTTCCCGATGCCTTGGTCGTGAAGAACGGTTCAAAGATCTTTTGCTCCGCCTCGCCGGCGAGGCCCGGTCCCAGGTCGCTGACCGAAACCTCGACGTCCCCCGAGCCCGTGACGCGTGTGGCGATGCGCACTTCGAATGGAGCTCCATCGTGTTCGGGTGCCTGCGCTTCGAAGGCGTTGTGCACCAGGTTCATGAGAACCTGCTGGATCTGCACGCCATCCACCGTCACGCTCGGCAACGGCGATGCCAGGTCGAGCGCCAGCTTGCCGTCGTGCACGCGCGCATCGCTCGCGAGCAGCCCGTGGACCTCGCGGATCAATTCGTTGATGTCCTGCGTCTCGCGCCGCACGTCCTCGTTGCGCACCAGCGAGCGAATGCGCCGGATGATCTCGCCGGCACGCAGTGCCTGGCTCGCGATCTGTTCGAGCGCCCCGGAGATCTCCGGCAGGTCGGGCGCCGGCATGCGCAGGAACCGCACGCAGGCCTGTGCGTAGTTGGCGATGGCGGCGAGCGGCTGGTTGAGCTCGTGGGAGATGCCTGCCGCCATTTCTCCCATCGTCGCGAGGCGCGCGACGCTGTTCATGCGTTCGAGTGCCCGGTGCGCCTCGCTTTCCGCACGGCGCTGGTCGGTGATGTCTTCGCCCGAGAGCATGATGCCCGTTGCCACATTTTCGGCGTCGCGCAGCGCCACCCCGCGCCAGGTGATGAAGCGGTCTTCGCCGTCAGACGAGCGCACGTGGTATTCGCACACCTGAGGTTCGTCGTTGCCGCTGACCAGCAGGTGGCGAAATGCCGCGCGCGCAGTGGCGCGATCTTCGGGCGCGACACAGCTTTCGATCCAGTTGCTGTCGACGATGTTCGCGTGCTCGCGCTTGAGCACGCGGATGGCGCGCTGGTTGGCGAGTTGCACGACACCGTTGCGATCGGTGGCCACCAGCATCACCTGTGCCAGGTCCAGGTACAGGCGATTGACCTGGCGTTCCTTCTCGAGGGTAGCCAGCGCCTTCTGGCGCAGCGAGGTGTCGTGCAGAAACCCCAGGAATCGCGGTGGCGCCGAGTTTGGAATGCGTCCGACGCTCAGGAAAACCGAGAATTCGCTGCCGTCGCGATGCTGCACGCGCACGTCGCGGCCCCGGCCGAGCACCTGCGATTCCCCGGTCGTGAGGTAGCGCCTGAGGTGATCATCGTGCCCGCCACGGTCGGCTGCGGTCATCAGCATGTTGACGTTGCGACCGATCGCGTCAGCGGCGCGGTAGCCGAACATGACCTCGGCGGAGGTGTTGAACGCCTCGATGCGCCCACGATCGTCCATGATGACGGCGGCGTCGAGCGTAGCCTCCAGGAGTGCGAGAACTTCGGGTGTCGGCGCGGTCATGCCCCGCAAAGATACTCCTTGCGCGGGGCGGGCTGTGAGCAGGTCGACTGGTTAGGCCGAAACTCGAGCCGTCAGCTTCTCGTCAGCTGCGGGGCCCGGATTTTGCCGACATCAGCTTCGCATCCACCTCGGACTCGGCCGCCAGCCAGTCTTCCGTCTCATGGCCGGGCGAAAAGCCGCGCTTTTCGGCGCGGAAGAAGGCCGCCTCGGCGATCAGCGCCGCGCGCTGCTCGGGCCCGACGAAGCGGGTGAGAGTGGGCTTGCGTTCACCAGTTGCGGTGACGGATTTGCGAGGCGCGCGTTTCCGCACGGTGGGTGTTGCCGGGCTTTTCTCACGTGGCATCGCGAGTGCTCCTCGGAAGGGTTGGCTGGTGTGATTATCGCTGCTGGAATCGTTCTGGCGCGTGGACTTGACCGATTCGAGCACGAATTTATTTCATGCAAGCGTCGGGGCCGCTCTAACCACTACGGTTTACCCGGGCAGGATGGGCATCGAGAGGATCTGGACGCCGCGCCCCGTGCGGGGCACGCGCGAGGCGAAATCGGCGGGCTTCACCACCAGGATGTCGGCCGTGACCGCATCCATGACGAACTCCGCCGTGTTGCCGATGAAAAAGCGCTTGAGGCCGGATCGCGACACGATTCCCATGGCAACGATGGCGCTGCGTTCGCGCTTGGCGGCGCTCGGGATCGCTTCATTGGGGCGCCCCTCGACCAGATGGCAGTGGCTGCGTTTCACGTCGAACCCGTCGACGGCCCGCTCGAGCTTGCGCCGCGCAACGCGTTCGAGTTCGCGCTCCGCGGCCACGTCCAGGATCATGGCGTCGGGCATCGCCGGCACGACGGGTATTCCGGCCTGAAATACGTGCAGCGCATGCAGTTCGCCATGCAATGCGTGCACCAGCTGCGCGCCGGCGCGCAGGATCTGGCGGTCGAGATTGGTCGGCTTGGCGAAGGCGTGCGACGGATCCACGGCCGCGAGCACGCGCGGCCGATGGTAGAGGCGCCGGTTCTTGACCAGCAGAACCGGGATCGGGCACATGCGCAGCAGTTCCCAGTCGGTGTAGGCAAGCAGCCAGCGCGCCGGATGCCGCCCGGTGCCGTGATGGTTTTCCACGACCAGCAAGTCGGCCGACAGGCGCTGCGACTTGCGGATGATGGCTTCGAACGGCGGATAGTCCCAGTCGGCCACGACGTCGACCGCAATGCCGTGCTTGCGGATGCGCACGGCCAGTTTTTCGAGCTGCTCGCGCCGCGCGGTCTGCACCTCCCGCTGCCACGACTGCAGGTCGAACTCGCGACCCTGGAGCGCCTCGGCATACAGCGGCGTGGCGATGTCGTGAAACAGCGTGAGGTGTGCACCCAGACCCTTGGCGATCTGCGCAGCCTTGTTCACCGCGGGCAGTGCGCGCGCCGCGGGGTTTTTGACAGCCACCAGAATTCGCCGGATGGGTCGCATGGCGCGAGCGTCGCGCACGCGGCTTCGTTACTGCATCGGGGAAATTACGGATATCGCTGTCGGTTCCGGCCTACTTGGCGCCTTTGCTCGCTGATTTTGCGGATTCTGCGAGAAACACTCGCAGCTCTGGCGACTCTTCGACCAGCAAGTGCGCGGCCCGCCGCAGCCGGATGATCTGTTCGGAAGAAATCGTGAACGCCGTAGGCACGCGATCCAGGTATTTCCGTTCCTCCGGATCCCGCACGCGATCGAACGAGAGTTCGACGAGGTCCACGTCGAATTTGTCGCAGTCCGGGATGGCCAGCGCCACCTTGCAGCGGGTGGTGCGCACGTCGGTTTCCCAGTTCTTCATGCGGTTGCGCATGAGGTTCATGGTTTCGGCGCTGTAGCGGTTGACGGTGGCGCTGACCACGGCGTCCATGACCTTCTTGATGCCGATCGGCGTGGGCCGCGTCGCATAGGTTTCATCGAATCCGGTGCGGGCGTCGACCACGATGAACAACATGCGGCGTGCGCGCGCGAAGCCGTTGCGGCGCAGCGCATCGGTGACGGTGTCACCCAGCGCCACTTCATCGAGGATCGCGCGAGCGCCCAGGTTGTCGGCGAAAGCGCCATCGGCGAGATGCAGGTAGGGGAATTTTTCACTGTCGAGGAACGACAGCAGTCGCTCGGCGCGCTCTCGCCGGTAGAAATCGAGCGTTTTGAGCGATTCGGCGCTCACGCTTTCCGGCGGCACGTATCCGCATTGCCCCGCGTAAGTGCGCAAGACCAGGGGCGCGAAATAAATCGGTGTCGTTGCGGACGCGAATACGGCGCGCGCCACCGGCACCGTCTTCGGGTCGACGCAGATGCCGTTCAGCTGTTCGCGCGTGAACGCGAACGGCTTGGCGCGCACCAGGTCGGTGGCCGAGATGATGACGCGGGGTGAGCGCGTCATGAGGTCGTAGACCGTGGCGCCGTTGAACAGCTCCTGGTCGAAGTACTCCACTTCGAGGTCGCTGCGGCTGACCAGCGTCTTGGCGAGGCGCGGCCAGCTCGAGGGCTTGAGGACCTTGTGCCAGAGATCCTTCTCCGTGTCGTGGTTGAGGAACCTCGGCGCGTAACTGCCGAAGGCTTCCTTCCCGAACAACGAGTAGTAGGCGGCCGTGAAAGCGCCACCGGAAACCGCGGAAATCAGGTCGATCTCATCGAGCAGCGAATGCTGTTCGCCATCGGGCGTGGTGACCTTCACGTCGCGCAACGCTTCGAGCACCCCGTATGAGAACGCCGCGGCGCGCTTGCCGCCCCCGGAGAACGTCAGGACGACGAACAGCCGGTCGGAATTGGACTCGACGCCGGGTGCGAGTACCGGCGCCGTCAGCGGCACGATCTGTTTGAGCGGCTGCTCGCGGGTTGGCGTGCTGCCGCAGGCGGCGAGCGCGAGGAGTGCGCCGGCCGTCATCGGCCAGGCAATCGACCTTGGAAAATTCATGCGGCGCAGTATACGGCGCGCTATGCACGGTAAATGTCAGACCGCACCACCTCCATGAGATTGCCCTCGCGCCCCGCTTCGACGAAGCCCGACTGGCGATAGAGGCCGTGCGCGTCGCGCGTGGCCAGCATGATGCGACGTGCGCCCGTGAGCGCGGGATGCGCCATCACTTCGCGCATCATGCGTTTGCCAAGCCCGTGGCCCTGGTGCGCTTCGAGAACGTACACGTCGCATAGATAGGCAAACGTGGCGTGGTCGGTGACCACGCGCGTGAATCCCACCTGCGCGCCCGTGGCCCTTTCATACACGCCGAAGCACAACGAGTTCCGCGCGGCACGCTCGACGGTGGCCAGCGGGATTCCCGGCGACCAGTACGAGCGCACGAGGTAGGCGTGAATCGCCTGGATGTCGAGCCGTGCGGGATCGGTGGAGATTTCGTATTCAGTCGACGACATAGAGTCTCGCGCCAGTGGGGGTGGACGAGCGGTGCGGTTCCGCGCCGTCGGCCACGTGGTAGCTCATGCCCGACCGCAGCGTGAAGCGGCGGCCATCGGCGAGCTCGGTTTCGAGCACGCCTTCGAGGCAGAACATGAAGTGGCCTTTCGTGCACCAATGGTCCGCAAGATAGCCCGCGGAATAGTCGAGCAGGCGCACGCGTACGTCGCCGAAGTGCCGCGTCCGCCAAAGCGCATGCCCCGTCTCGCCCGAATGCGTGGTGTACTCCACGGTGTTCCAGTCGACGGTGCCGAACGGCAGGTCGGCGATTTTCATTCCCTCAGTACTTGCCGGCGAGCACGTCGGCAAATATCTCCGTGTCCACGTTGCCGCCACTTACGGTGATGCCGATGCGCTGGCCCGCGAGCGATTCGCGCTCGTGCCACGCAGCGGCGAAGGCCGCAGCGCCCGCACCTTCGGCTACGTTGTGGGTCATCGCGAAGATGGCGCGCATGGCGCTGGCGAGCTCGGCATCCGTGACTTCGACCACGCGGCTCACATTGGCGAGGATGAGCGCGAGCGCCTCGGGATCCGGCCTGCGGCAGGCCATGCCGTCGCCGAGCTTCGTTTCCACGGGAGATTCGACGATCTGCTTCGCGGCGAACGACTTCGAAAATGTTCGCGCGTGCGCCGACACCACGCCGACGATCTTCGTGCGCGGCGAATACGCATTGCGCGCCGCGGCCGCCGCGCAGACGCCCGAGCCCTGGCCAATGGGCACGTAGACCACATCCAGGTCCGGTGCCGAGCAGAACAGCTCGGCCCAGTAGCTGGTGACGCCCAATACGATGTCGGGATGAAACGCCGGCACCATGTGCAGCCCCTCGCGCGCGCCGACGCGAGCGGCTTCTTCACGCGACTCCTGGAAGTCGTGGCCGTGCTCGACCAGCTTCACGCCCAGCGCGCGCATGGCGTTGTTCTTCTCCACGCTGTTGCCGTGCGGCACGTACACCGTGGCGGGTAGTTTGAACCGGCGCGCGGCGAGCCCCACGGCCTGGCCGTGATTGCCGCGCGTGGCGGTGATGACGCCGGGGCAACCCGGTTCACGCTGCATCATCTTCTGGAAATACATGGCCGCGCTGCGCGCCTTGAAGGCGCCGATGGGCGTGTGATTCTCGTGCTTGAGCCATACCTCGGCGCCGAATGCCGCGGCCACCTGCGGCCAGACGTATTGCGGGGTAGGTGGGACCAGCGTGGCGATGAACTGCGCTGCCGATTCGATCGCGGCGCGGTCGGGCAACGCAGGCGGAGTGACGAGTTGTACAGCGTTCATGCGGTGAAATATACGTGACGCATGCAGTACAGTTACAGTACAGTTATCGACCCAATACACCCGACTGGCCCGCAATACG
>Ga0193753_10000880_pt1 | contig 27739 bp, 21 predicted proteins | sample H1c2metaG_FD_144925 | JGI IMG/M metagenome (GOLD analysis project Ga0193753, IMG submission 144925) | Soil microbial communities from a riparian zone of the East river system, Colorado, United States - H1c2 | ecosystem: Environmental > Terrestrial > Soil > Riparian zone | place: USA: East... | reverse complement strand
TTACCGCCGCTGGAAAATAATTTCCGATCCCACCTGCCTGAAGAAATCCCAACACCAGCTGAAACACGCCGGCAAGAAAAACTGCAACGAGAAACGCTTCAAAACTTCCCATGCTGGAAATAGAAGCCAAAACAATTGTAGTTAGTCCTGCAGCCGGTCCGCTCACACTCAATGCTGATCCACTCAATAGTCCCACGACTATCCCACCGACAACACCCGCTATGATCCCGGAAAAAAGTGGGGCCCCGGAGGCCAACGCCACCCCTAGGCAAAGTGGCAAGGCCACCAGGAACACCACTATGCTTGCTGGTAAATCATGGCTTAAGTTCTTGAGTGGGCTACTTTGATCCCCGCTCACCATACTTTACCGTTTTGATTTCCCTCCAATACATCGTCCTCACACTGCTCACCAGCCACGACTTTGCTATTGATCTTATACATCGCTGGAAGTTTGGCAGCATTGTCAAAGCTTACGCCAAGATCCTTGATAAGTCCGGTTTTAAGATCATAGATCCAGCCGTGGACCTTGAGATCGCTGCGTTCGCGCCACGCGTTTTGAATAATGGATGTCTTGGTAAGGTTAAATACCTGTTCGATGATGTTGAGTTCGGCAAATCTGTTGAATCGTGAATCCTCATCGTTAATAGAATCCAGTTCGCGCGCATGGGTTCTGTAAACATCTTTGATGTAACGAAGCCAATTGTCAACCAGTCCATATTGCTCGTTGTCCATCGCAGCCTTTACCCCGCCGCATCCATAATGTCCGCAAACAATGACATGCTTTACTTTTAGGATGTTTACTGCGTAATCCATTACGCTCAGCATGTTCATATCGGAGTGTACAACCATGTTGGCTATGTTCCTGTGAACGAATATGTCACCCGGTTGCGTGTTGGTTATTTCGTTTGCCGGAACACGGCTGTCAGAACAACCTATCCAAAGAAACTGTGGATGTTGTCCCATTGACAAACGCTCAAAAAATGACGGATCCTCTTCTAACTTTTCCCTGACCCACGTCTTATTACCTTCCAATAATGAATTGTATAATTTCATAGTGCTTTTCTTTTTTGATTGATTTGACCAATGCAGGGAACGTCATCGCGTTCGTCGGATCAAATTGCCGACAACGCAATGGTTCTCATTGCATGCTGTGACGACAGTACACTGTCATCTGATAAATCTTTTTAAAGATTGTGGGAAAGCACTATGCTTCGGGAGGAGGGCAGTAGATCTCGTAGTTGCCGAAACGGGGAACGCCTTGATTTTGAAGGCTCAATTTATGATTTGAATCGATGACCAGGCTAAGGGACAGATCCAACTGATTATCGAAAATCAGATTAATCTCTTCGAGCGAGGAATCTTCATCGGAAAGCCCTTGCACGCCATCCGCTTCTTCTTCTGAGGAACATCCGCTAATCATTTTTGCGATGTTCCCGAACAGCTCTTTGTCCCTATCGAGCTTTAAAGCCGAAACTTCGGCCATGATCAAGCTCATGTTCAGGAAAATTAATCCTGTGACCAGGGAGAAAAGACGGCTGATGATGCTGCTTCTGATCGCTTGCATTTTCAAAAATACGGCAATTTTTAAGAAATGTTTTAGGTTTGTGCGAGTGTCTGCGTATGATTTGCTGGTAAAAAAGCGGATTCAGCCTTGCAATCAGGACATTATACCAAGCAAAAAAAAATTATTTTACGAATTATGAAGCAGCCGGAAACCATTGCATTAGTTGCACAATTTCACAATACCTTCAAGCATCCTATCCTTACCACGCCCGCCATACCCGAAGAGAAACGGTGCAAACTGCGTGTAGCCTTGATTGCCGAAGAGTTAAAGGAGTTTGAAGTAGCAATCCTTGAGAATGACATTGTAGCGGTAGCAGATGCGTTGTGCGATATTCAGTACGTATTGTCAGGCGCAATTCTTGAGTTTGGGCTTGGTGAGAAATTCAAGAGTCTTTTTGAAGAAGTGCAACGATCAAACATGAGCAAGGCATGTAGTTCTGAAGCAGAGGCACTTGAGACGATAGAGTTTTACAGGCAGAAAGACGGGACAGATTGCTACTATAGAGAAGAAGCGGGGAAATGGCTGATCTACCGGACGTCTGACAACAAGACGCTGAAGTCCATCAAGTATAGTCCGGCAGACCTTGATTCAATCCTGGCAAAACCCTAAAGATAGAATTCAAACTGAAACACGGCGTCCTGCCCTTTCAGTTGTAATGGATTGATGGCAAGGATGTGCGAATCGTTATAGACCTTGATGAATTCGGACCGGCTAATGCGCAGCTTGCTGTGACCGGGCTTGATCTTATGATACTGCATGCGTCCTGAGGCATTTGCCGTGGCGCTGTAGAGGTAGCTGAACTGAAGTGGAATAGGTGAGGGGATGTACCGCATACCTCATGCTACGCAGTAAGTATTCCTGAAATCAACATCGATGATGGCATTTTGCCTCATGTTGTACTGTGCGAGCAACGCGTAGGCACTCGCTGGCACAAAATTAAATTTGGTCTCTAACTCCTCAATTTTCAGACAGAGCTCTCTGACGTAGAACCTTACCTGTTCAAGGTTCTTGCATTCAGAGGGTCTGACAAAGTTTCTGGTTGCAAAAATCCTAAGGTCTGCCTCCAGTTTTCTTCGGTCGTGATCTGTTATCATTTTTGTGCATTACTACACAAGTTTAATGAATTGAGGGTTCTGAAACAAGAAAATGAGTGTAGAATTCCACAATGATACTAACCCTCCAGTGGTGGCGTTGGATTGGCTTTGGCAATGTTTTACTTCATAAGCTGTCACATAACCAGTTGGATTTTACATGTTTATAATCTTTCTATTATATTCATTGTTTGATTGATTTTGAAAGGCGCATGTCGGTTTTCTGGGGAACCTCACTTTTTGCGGCGGACACAAGTCAAAAGAACTGGCATCTTTGGCATAAAAATGTCTGCAAATGCGCAAATGGAAATGCGGCGTGTAGATTCATTTTAATCATTTATCTTTAAGATTCATTTACTCTGTACTAATAGTCGCTATGGAACAAACTGGTCCACTAACATTTCTCGATTACTGGCATTATTCTATGATGGCAGGAGCCGCATTGATGGTTGTCTTAGCGGTAGCCATTTACCTTATTCATCACCTGCGCATAACTGCGACCAGCGGTTATAAAGCCAAGTACGATTATATCAACACGCATGAAATAAAGAATTATAAGCGCGTATTTCTTTGCTTTGGTATTGCTGCGATGCTGATCATCAACTTATACGGGATGGGTAAGCTTGTCAACATCGGCGTGTGGTTCTTTGTGCGGCTATTTATCTCAATCGCCGGCGGAACTCTCGTCGCGTACGTTGCGTTTCTAATCCTGGAGTATTATTACCCTACCATACTCAATCGAAAGCTCAAGAAGTGGCGTTATATGCCTCGCCACGGGAAATCAGGTAACACCCTTCGGTTGCTGGGAGAAGAAGAAGAAGATGTCCACCTCGAAGAAGGGATGAGAGCGGAAGAAAATGTCTTCTCCGTCGATTACGATGTGTGGCTTGACGAGAAAACCGGAGATCTGAGAATCGAAAAATATCCAGGGCATCTCCAGGCGTTGAAGTGCAATAGTTGCGGATTCTACACGATGAAAGTCGTAAAAGAGGAGATCACCAGGCCTCCGTCAAAGGAAGCACCGGGAGAGCTGATTAAGCACTTCCAATGTTATTACTGTAAATCCGTTAGGGCTACGGCTTATAACATATCAACCAAGGAAGGGGATGATTATAAGAATGCCACGAAGCATACTTATAAGAAAAACAAGAACATCGATATGGTTCGAGTTGAGGTACACTCGAGCATTGGCGGGAAAAAGTTCTTTGAATTCCAGAATATTAGTCAGGCACAGAAGTTCCTCGACGAATATGACGGCGAGAAGTCGGCCTGAGAATCCTCAAATTTAAAAATGGCGCAAAGAGTACCCGAAGGGCAGCAATTTGCGTTTGATAGTTAAGGCATCAATTTTGCCTCTTTGTTAAGCAAAACACGCGTAAAAATGAAAAGAATATTTTTTGCAGGGATGATGTCCCTTTGTCTATTGTCCTTTGGCAGTGTGTGGGCAACGGCACCAGCTGATACGACGAGCCTTAAATCCAAGGCGGTCTACGGGAAGGAGGCCAAGGTTATCGCCTACATTCTCGATAACAACCATTATCGAAAAGTCCTGCTCAATGACTCCCTCTCGACTTCCATCTTGTCTGAATACATTAAGAGTCTGGACAACAATAAGACGTATTTTACACAAGCGGATTTGAACGCCTTTGACAAGTATAAGTTTAAGATAGACGATCTGACGCGCGAAGAAAATGTTGAACCCGCCTATGAGATCTACGGTGTATTCCGGAAGCGCTTCGACCAGCGAATGAATTATGTGCTGACCAACCTCGTCAAACAAAAGTTTGATTATGTCGCTGACGAATATTACGAGACAGATCGTGATAAAGAACCATGGTCCAAAGACGAAGCTGCGCTGAATGACGTCTGGCGCAAGCTCATCAAAAGCCAGGCGCTTAGCCTCAAGCTCACAGGTAAATCACAGGCTGACATTGAAAAGGCGCTTACTGAACGTTACCAACGTTTCAGCAAATCAATACAACAATTCAATAGTGAGGATGTATTCAGTATGTATATGAATACGATCACGGAAGCTTACGACCCTCATACGAATTACTTTTCGCCCAAAGCCGCAGATCTCTTTAAACAGCAGATGAGTTTGTCACTTGAGGGTATCGGCGCACGTCTTCAGACGGAGAATGATTATACGAAGGTATCTGAAGTCATCTCCGGTGGGCCAGCCGACAAAAGCAAGCTTGTCAACGTTGGTGACAGAATCGTTGGTGTTGCCCAGGGCGCTGAAGGGGAATTGGTCGACGTTATAGGCTGGAGGATAGACGACGTTGTTAAACTCATCAAAGGACCAAAAGGCACCACGGTCAGACTACAGATACTTCCTACTGAGACAGGTGTGACAGGTCCTTCGAAGGTCATCACCCTTGTGAGGGATAAGATCAAGCTGGAGGATCAACAAGCTAAGAAGAGCGTCATTAACTATGAGAAGAATGGGAAGAATTTAAAATTCGGGGTTATCACGCTACCAAGTTTTTACATGGATTTCGATGCCTATCAGAAAGGCGATCCTAATTATACCAGCACGACCCGCGATGTACAGCGGTTGATCAAAGAGCTTCAAGCCGAGAAGATCGATGGGCTGGCCCTTGATCTGCGCAACAACGGCGGCGGTTCTTTGGCAGAAGCAATAGACCTTACGGGGTTGTTCATAAAGGATGGGCCGGTGGTTCAGGTTAAGAACTCAAGTAATAAGATCGAAGTGGGCAAAGATGACGATCCTGCAGTGGCTTACAACGGGCCGCTTGTTGTGCTGACAAACCGGTTGAGCGCTTCCGCGTCTGAAATATTTGCCGGGGCCATTCAGGACTATCATAGGGGTGTGATCATTGGCGAATCAACCTACGGAAAGGGGACTGTTCAAACTGTTATTGACCTGAAGCGTTTCATCAACGATCCAAAAGAACAAGTTGGAGAGCTGAAAATAACCTTTCAGAAGTTTTATAGAGTAACTGGCAGCAGCACACAACATCGTGGTGTTACGCCAGACATCAATCTTCCGACGGCGCTTGATCCGGAGCAGTTTGGTGAAAGTTCTAGTCTCAGCGCCCTTCCATGGGATGAGATCAAGGGAACATTGTATCAAAAAACGCCAATGGTCAATGACAGGACGCTGGTCAGCCTGAACAAACTGTATCAGGACCGATTGAAAGGCGATCCACAATTACAGCGATTTGCATCCGAAACCGACGAGACCCGGAAGAGCTATCAGGAAACAAGGATTTCTTTAAATGAGGTTACCCGGAAGAAGGAAATGGAAGAGGCAGAGAAAAGAAAAGCCAACAACGACAAGCTCGATACGAAGATTGTTAAAAAAGAATCGGCAACTCCCACCGACGTATTTCAACTGGACGATGAATACCTGCGGGAGGGTCTTTTTGTCCTTGGGGATTTGTTCTTCACGAAGATAGGATAGAGATCGTAAAAAACTCTTAAAAAAAGGCAGGACTCAGTCCTGCCTTTTTCGTTTTTAGCTGAGAACTGTCATTTTTAATTTTGCTGTTTAATACGCTATTTTAGGGCAGCCGATAAACCATGAGTGAAGAACTCCTCAAAGCAATACTACAGCTCTTTGCTATTGTTGCCCGTGAACGCATTACGGACGCCGAGCGCAACAACATCAAGGACTTCCTTAGCCTTCATCTCAACAGAGAGGCGACCAGCTACTATCTTAAACTATTTGATGAGTTTTCGCAATCACATGATATAGACTCACGCCAGGAGCTGGTAAACCTGGACGCCGATACGCAGCAGTTCGTGGATGACTGGGCCAAGATCATGAAGATCGTCAAGCAGGTGAACCAGGCCCTCACCATGCAGCAAAAAATCGTGCTGATCGTTAAGATCATCGAGCTCGTTTTTTCTGACGACGAGATTTCTGAACGCCAGGGCAACCTGATCTTTTACATCGGACAGGCGCTTAAGCTGCAAAAATCAGATGTTCATACCCTCCAGAATTTTGTGACCGGCTACGACATCGATGAGCTTGCCTCCAGGAACGTATTGGTGATCGATGAAGGCTCCGGTGAGTATGACGGACCAAGGATCATCGAAAAAGATCTGACAGGCCTTATCGCCATTTTGCACTTGCCTGATTCAGAACTCTATCTTATCAAGTACCTGGGCATTACCACGCTTTACCTCAACAGCATACTGCTTAAGAGCCGAAAGATAGACGTGTTTCCTACCGGTAGCACCATACGCGGAGACAAGGTGGGTCCGATCTATTACAGCGATATCGTTGGCAAATTCCTCACAGACGAAAGCCAGTCAAGAATAACCTTCAGCGCCGATCACATTTTTTATCATTTTAAAAGTGGACGGGCCGGATTGCAGAATGTGAACATTGCTGAAAAGGGCGGCAAACTAATAGGGTTGATGGGAGCCAGCGGTTCTGGGAAATCCACGCTGCTAAACGTATTGAATGGTTCTGAAAAACCTTCCAGCGGACGCGTCATGGTCAACCACATCGACATACACGAACATCCTGAAAAGGTCCAGGGCGTGATCGGTTATGTCCCGCAGGATGATCTGCTGATTGAGGAGCTGTCCGTGTTCGAGAATCTTTACTATGCTGCCAAGCTTTGCTTTGGACAATACGAGGAAAAGGAGATCATTGAACTTGTGATCCGCGTGTTGATGAACCTTGGACTGACAGAGATCCGCCATCTCAAAGTTGGGTCTCCCATGCACAAGACCATCAGCGGAGGCCAGAGAAAAAGATTAAATATCGCACTCGAGCTGTTGCGCGAGCCTACCATCCTTTTTGTAGATGAGCCAACCTCAGGGTTATCATCACGGGATTCAGAGAATATTATGGATTTGCTGAAGGAATTATCCCTCAGGGGTAAGATGGTCTTTGTGGTCATTCACCAGCCTTCATCTGACATTTTCAAGATGTTTGATACGCTGATCATCATGGACGTCGGCGGTTTTCAGATTTACTACGGCAATCCAGTTGAGAGTGTGATCTATTTTCGCGACATCATCAACGCCGCCAATAAGACACAAGGTGCGTGCCCTGAATGTGGTAACATCAATCCCGAACAGATCTTCAGCATCATTGAAACCCGGGTTGTGAATGAATATGGCAGGCTCACCAACACACGCAAAGTATCACCTGGGCAATGGTATCAATATTTCAAGCAAAAGATCAAAGTTCCAAAGATAGACCATGTACAGGAGTCGTTGCATGTCTTACAGGAGATCCCAAGCCGGCTAAAGCAATTGCAGGTATTCACAACGCGCGATGTGTTGTCGAAAATTGCGAACAAGCAATACCTCTACATCAACTTGCTTGAAGCACCTGTGCTCGCTTTCTTTATCGCTTTTATGGTGAAGTATTACAGTACCGCCGATCCTGATAAAGCACACTATTCTTTCTTCAGCAACAGCAATATTCCTGTGTATTTCTTTATGAGCGTAGTGGTGGCGTTGTTTTTTGGACTTACTATGAGCGCCGAAGAGATATTCAGAGACAGGAAGATCCTCAAACGGGAGGAGTTCCTTCACCTGAGCCGCAGCAGTTATCTGATTTCCAAGGTGACCGTGATGTTTGCCTTCTCCGCGATTCAAACCTTTCTCTTTATACTCATTGGCAACACGATATTGGAGATCCCGCTAACAGAGATTCGGTACTGGATAATTTTGTTTACCTGTTCATGTTTTGCCAATATGTTGGGGCTCAACATCTCGGCGGCGTTTGATTCCGCTGTCACGATTTATATCCTGATCCCGCTGCTGGTTATCCCCCAATTGCTTCTTAGCGGGGTCGTGATCAGCTTTGATAAATTTAACCCCACGGTAGGCAAACCAATTGGCGTGCCGTTGATTGGTGAAGTGATGGCATCCAGGTGGGCTTTCGAGGCGTTCATGGTAACTCAATTCAAGGATAACCCGTTTCAGAAGCAATTTTACCCCCTGGACCAAGTCGTGAGGGAAGCGGAATACAAGAAGAGATACTTCATACCAGGCCTTGAAACCAAACTTGCATACTGCCTCAATCACAGGAGTGAATGGCAAAATCCGAATTCTGAGAAAATGGTCAACGCAGTGACCATGTTGCAAAACGGAATTAAGAATGAACTAAAATCTTTCAACAAAGACGTCTTTCCTGAGGTCGACCGGCTTGCGATCGGTCACCTTGATTCAACTGTTTTAAAAAAGACAGCCGTTTTTCTAGGGACATTGAAGCAATACTATGTCAAGCGCATGGATAAGTTCAATGATCGACGTGAAGAAGCGATTTCGATACTGACCAATACACCGACAAAGGCAGCACAATACGAGGAGCAAAAAACACGCTTCGTAAATCAAGCCGTTACAGAAGCAGTCGAAAATATTTCATCTCCCCAACGGATAATTGAATATGACGGCAATTTTATCCAAAAGATATATCCAATATATTCTGAGGATCATCACCCCGTCACTAAGCTTGATTTTTCGGCGAACTTCTATCAGCCGACCAAGCATTTTGCCGGCTTTTATTTCAATACCTTGTACTTTAATCTGACTGTCATCTGGTGCATGACTATCATTTTCTTTTTGACTTTATACTTTGATTTGCTCAAGCGACTCATCAAAAGATTGGAAGGAAGCCGCAAATACAAAGTAAAGGACAAATAGATTTTGCCAGAGATCAACGAATGACCGCTATTACCGAGCCCATGATCACAAATACTTTTCACATTCGCCACCTTGTACTTCCGTGTATCCTCTTAGTTGCTGTAGCCTGCGGCAGCAAACAAGGACACGATGATCATCATGACGCAGACACTACCACAACTTGGGCCGGCATGGACGAATTTCACCAGGTCATGGCCGAATCATTTCATCCCTTCAAAGACTCCGCTAACCTGCTACCGGCAAAGGCCAATGCGCACGCTATGGCAGCAGCTGCTCAGGTATGGGGACGCTCGCCGGTTCCCTCTAAAGTCGACCGCCCAGAGGTCAGTGAAAAACTTGATCAGTTGCAAAGCGACGCCATAGCCTTTGAGCAAACTGCACAAAGTGGATCTGATGAAGAGGTCGGCCGCTCACTGACCGCGCTGCACACGCTATTTCACCAGTTAGAAGAAGCGTGGTATGGTGGTGAGGAAAGCCATTCAGAACACCATTAGTATCTCGTAAACTTCGACCACATGCCAATCTCAGCCGTAACGCCTCAGGAAAGATCCAAACTCTGGTTTGTCATCACTGCGTCCTCCCTTGGAACACTTATAGAATGGTATGATTTCTACCTGTTTGGTAGTCTGGCAATAATTCTTTCAGAGCAATTTTTCCCCCAAACGAATCCTACTGCCGCTTTCCTTTCAACATTAGCGACGTTCGCTGCGGGTTTTATCGTAAGGCCCTTCGGAGCCATTGTCTTTGGTCGGCTTGGCGACATGGTCGGCAGGAAGTACACCTTCCTGGTCACGCTCGTTCTAATGGGTGGCTCGACGTTCGCCATTGGTCTTGTTCCTGGATACCAAACGATCGGCGTATTAGCTCCGATCCTTGTTGTGTCTTTGAGACTACTGCAAGGCCTGGCACTAGGTGGAGAATACGGTGGTGCGGCTACCTATGTCGCTGAACACGCTCCGCCAACGAAGCGTGGCTTTTACACAAGCTTCATTCAAACTACTGCTACGCTCGGACTCTTTATGTCGATTGGTGTTATCCTTGCCGTACGACAATCAGTCGGCGTGGCCGAATTCAACGCATGGGGATGGAGGATTCCATTTATCCTTTCCGCCATACTGGTAATTATTTCAATTTTCATCCGGCTGAAGATGCAGGAATCACCGCTGTTTTCAAAGATCAAAGCGGAAGGAAAAGTATCCAAGAATCCCTTGCGCGAAAGTTTCGGAAATAAGGAGAATCTCAGGTTGGTGCTCATTGCATTGTTCGGCGCCACCGCCGGCCAGGGCGTTGTTTGGTATACCGGGCAATTCTATGCAATGACGTTCATTGAAAAAACGTGTGGTATCGAGTTCGTCCAAACCCGTAACATCATTGCCATAGCATTGGTTATTGGCACGCCGTTGTTCATATATTTTGGGTGGCTATCGGACAAAATTGGACGGAAGATGATCATGATGATCGGGATGCTGATTGCCGTTCTACTTTACCGGCCCATTTATCAAAAGATGTATGCCCTGTCAGACGTAAAGCTGATGGTCGAAAGGACCGATCTCAAGCGCATTGAAAAGTCACGGTCAATTAATTCTTCTGGTGACTCAATTTTGGTTGTCAATACGATCAGAGGTTATGCGGGTGATAATTATTTCAAGGAATCTGAGATCAAAACGACGTTCAAGGTTCCCCGGACCGAACCAACCAAGACTGAACACAAGCGTGAGCTCACGTTAGGAACTGCAGCGTTCTGGGGCATGACCGCGCTGGTCTTAGTCCAACTTGTCTTGGTAACGATGGTATATGGACCGACCGCCGCTTTCCTGGTTGAGCTTTTTCCCACGCGCATTAGATATACATCCATGTCATTGCCTTATCACATCGGCTTTGGTGTCTTTGGAGGGCTGACACCATTTGTAGCAACGATGCTCTATGAGAATAGTAAGACAGACGCCAATCCCTCTGGTGATCCATTTGCAGGTCTTTGGTATCCCATTATTGTAGCTGCAATATGCTTTGTGATCGGTATGATCACCCTTAAGAACAGAAAAGTGGCCGACGTTGTGGATTAGCATGCCATTCACACCAGCACACATCGCGATCGTTATTCCACTACTCAGGCTCCGCTACGTGTCTGCAACGGCATTGGTCATCGGAAGCATGGCGCCTGACTTTGAATACTTCTTTAAGATGAGCGTCAACAGCAGACACAGTCATGCTGTTGCAGGCCTCTTCTACTTTGACCTGCCAGTAACGTTTCTGCTAGGGTGGCTTTTCCACGCTGTCGTCAAGAAAAACCTCCTGGCCAATATGCCAATAATTATTCAGCAGAAACTCCAGGGTGTCTTGCTTGCTGACTGGAAACCGATGCTTTGGAATCGTGGATTCATCTATGCCTGCTCCGCGTTACTGGGTGCGGCATCACACATTTTTTGGGATGGCTTTACGCACAACAATACTTTTTTTACAAGTAATATTGATTTGTATCAGGGCACCTACATTCCTTATGAAGGTGTAAAATATCCACTATTCTATGCCCTGCAACACATCAGTACGGCAGTAGGCCTTCTGATATTAGCGACGTATTTGTTGTTGCTGAAGAGGGTACCGGCAGCAATAGTATATGCTCCGCGTCTCAGCTATTGGATCATGGTCTCCTTCGTAACGCTGTGCATCGTCGCACTGCGTTTTATTATTCAATCAAAGGATTACGAAATCGGGAACCTGATCGTCACCTGCATCAGCGGGTTTTGTTTGGCGCTGATCCTTTGTGGACTTGTCGATTTCAAAAACGTCAGGCTCCAATCTCACCAGCATGGCTAAGAAAAAAACACAATGGGCTCAGGTCGGAAAGCGTGAAGTCGAACTTTCCAACCTCGATAAAGTGCTGTTCCCGGAAGATGGCATCGTCAAAGCTCAGGTGATCAGTTACTACTTAAATGTTGCACCCACACTGCTGAACTATGTGAAGGGCAGAGCGCTCACCCTGATCCGATTTCCGGATGGGATTACCGGAGAAAGCTTCTATCAAAAGAACAGGCCCGAATGGGCTCCTGAGTGGATCGAATTCGTCGCCCTGGGTAAGGAGCAAAAGGATTACATCATTGCTACAGAACCTGCGCTGCTAGTCTGGCTCGCTAATCTCGCATCTCTTGAAATTCACCAGCTGCACAGTCGTAAACCGACCTTTGAATTTCCGGATTATATGGTGTTTGATCTCGACCCTCCCGAAGGGTATAACTTTCCCGATCTGATTCCCATCGCCGTAGCGCTAAAGAATGTCCTTGAGCATATGGGGTATACACCGTTTGTCAAGACCACGGGTGGTAAGGGCCTGCATATATGCTGCCCGATCGAGGCTAAATGGGATTTTCATACAGTCTTTGAGGCAGCACAAGACATTGCCAAGCCATTTGTTGATAGCCGTCCCGAAAGCGTTACGTTACAGATAAAGAAGGATGCACGAAAGGGCAGGGTGCTCGTCGATATCTTCAGGATACGCTCCGGACAAAGTATTGTGTCTCCGTATAGCTTGAGGGGAAGAAATAAGGCGCCTGTATCCATGCCGTTGACATGGGACGAATTGAACCACGTGATCAGTCCTGCCGAATTTAACATTGATACCGCGCTGGATAAAGTAATTCGCGACGGTGATGCCTGGGAAGGATTCGATGCTTATGCAGTTGCGTTACATACGCACCGGCCAAAATCATCGGGGAAGAAGAATACCAACCCTGCGGGATCGAAGCACAAATCACCCGAGCAACTTGAGGCCTATGCTAAAAAACGGGATTTTGAAAAGACGCCCGAACCAGCGGCACAGGCCATTGAAGACAGCGGAAACCGGTTTGTTGTGCATCGGCATCACGCTTCGCGACTTCATTACGACTTGAGGCTTGAACAAAATGGCGTATTGAAATCGTGGGCAGTGCCAAAAGGACTGCCGCCGTTTCCTGGTATAAAACGTCTCGCGGTACAAACGGAGGATCACCCCATTGAGTATTTAAAGTTCGACGGTAAGATTCCAAAGGGTCAGTATGGCGCTGGAGAAATGTGGATCTACGCGCTTGGAAAGTTTCAGATTACCAAGGATAAAAAGGATGGATTCTATTTTAAGCTCAACAGCAAGGAAATAACCGGGGAATACCGCATCCATAAAATGAAGGAAAAGGAATGGCTGCTTGAACGCGTAGATGAACCTCAGGTAAATTACCTTCATCAGGAGATCCAACCGATGTTGTCGGAAAACGATACGACGCCACCGCGCAGTGAAGATTATATATTCGAAATCAAATGGGACGGGATCCGTGCGCTCATATCCCTGGAAGACGATAAAATCGTTATCAGAAGTCGTAATCAAAACGATGTCACCGCGCAGTTTCCTGAGCTGCAGTTAGGGTCCAAAGCCTTCCGTGCAACCAATGGACTATTTGACGCCGAGATCGTTTGCCTTGACACAGCGGGCAAACCCTTATTTAAAAAGGTTATCACCCGTTTAATGACGACAGGGGAGACCAATATTCAGAAATTATCCAGGACCAGTCCCGTGCATTGCTACATATTTGATTGCCTGTACCTTGATGGTCGTTCGTTGATCAACGAACCCTTACTGAAGCGGAAGGAATGGCTACTGGATGCCATCAAAGTGGATACACCCTACCGGCTAAGCGAACACGTAGACGATGGTCAGTCTTTGTTTGAGGCGGCGAAGATGCATGCGCTCGAAGGCATTATGGCCAAGCGCAAAGACAGTAAATACATCCCTGGACGAAGGAGTGAAATGTGGCTGAAGATAAAAGTGCGTCAGACGGCGGAATGCCTGGTCATCGGTTATACCGAAGGCAAGGGAAACCGCGGCCAGTCTTTTGGTGCGTTGCATATCGCCGAAAAGGACGGTTTAGACATTGTGTATAGAGGCAAAGTTGGAACAGGCTTCGACGATAATACGATAAAGGAAATATTCAACGTCATTAAGCGATCGGGTGTGATCAAAAAGCCGGGAGGCATCCCCAAACTGCTGGACGACAAGATAACGATATGGCTGGAGCACCCTTTTACGATTGAGGCGAGCTATGCAAAGCTCACTCCGGATAAGATCTTCAGGGAGCCGGTATTCATTCGCCTGCGGCCAGATCTTGACTCCTTGTGAGCCTGAAAACTAGATGCAGAGTCCTTGAGACAAGTGACTCTGCTGCACAAGTCACTTACAGATCTCTTTTTTTACCTTTTCATTTACAGCGTACCCCAACGCTTCCGCCTTTTTCAGGTCTTCGCAGGCCAACGCTGGTTGCTTTTGTTTTTGAAGCGCGATGGCCCTGTTGTAGAAAGCAAAAGCAAACTCAGGATTGAAAGTGATGGCGACGGTGTAATCTTCAGCAGCTTCCTTGTACTTACCCTGTTTACTGAGTACGTTTCCCCTGTTAAGCCATGCCTTTTCGTATTTTTCATTGAGCTCGATGGCCACTGTGTAATCTGCAAAAGCCCCCTTGAGATCATTCAGTTTCTCCTTTACGATTCCCCTGTTTAGCCAGATCTCGGGATTTCCCCGTTCCAGCTCAATCGCCCGGTCGTAGTCATCGAGCGCCCCCTTGTAGTAACCACCCTCCATCCTTTGGAAGGCGCGTGCCAGGTAGGGATGCAGCATGCTGGAATCACTTTCGATGGCTCTTTCAATCTCATTCATTGATTCCTCGTTGTTACCGGAATTTCTTTTCAGATTGGCAAGATTTGTTCGCGCCGCGGCCTGATCGGGATTGATCTTCAGCGCTTTTTCATAGTCCTTGTGCGCAGTGGTGTCTTTCATGGCCTCCTTGGCGATGCCACGGTTAACCAAAAAATCTGCTTCTTTCTCTTGCAGCATGATTGCTGAGTCCAGCCATTGGATTGCTTGCTTGTAATTGCCCAGCTTTGTTTCAACCAGGCCGAGATAGTTAAACACGAGGGCGTCCATGCCACTGGCTTTTGTTGTAACCTGATTCGCTCCAGTCGTTGTTGCACCCACCCTGAAATAAACGGTTGTAGTCTCTCCATGTGGGAGCGTTAGTAACCTGACCAGATCAGCTTTTGCCTGCTCATAAAATCCCAGCTTGTAACGCAAGGTGGCCAGGCTGTAAAGCGCCTCGGCCTGGTTGGGCTGCATTTCATTGAAGATGCTGTAGTCGGTATGAGCCCCTTTGAGATCGCCCAACTGTTCGCGCGTTGCAGCACGGCAAAGATAAGCGTCGGCGTTGGCTGGATCTTCATCCAGGCACTTGTTCAAGAGGGTCAGGGCCTTACTATATTCCGCGTTCTCATAGGCTGCCCTCGCGGTTTCACATATCTTTCGGACATCCGATCGTTTTTCCTGGGCGCTTGCATACAACGAGGCCAGTAAGATCGTTATGCAACAAAGGGTCCTCATATTTGGGAAATAACGAAATAAATGGACGCAAAGTGCAAACTCTTTATGGGAAAAACTGTTTAGGGAATATGGAGACAGCTAAGAAAATCACCCGGAAGGCTGCTGGTACAACCTCAGCGCAGAAAATAAAAGCAGCATACATAGAACATCTGCTGACGTATGGCAAGAGGCCGGCATCAGTCTATAAATTTTGCGTTGACCTGGGTTTGAAAGAGGATGCATTTTACAGCTATGTCGGCTCATTTGACGGTCTTGAGAAACTGATATGGAAAGGCTTCGCCGATGGTGTTATAGATAAGCTGAAAGCTGATGCTTCGTTCCACAATTTTACCGCACGGGAAAAGATCCTCTCTTTTTATTTTTCGCTGCTGGAAGAATTGAAACTGAGCAGGAGTTTTGTGCTATACCAATTGGATAACACCAAAAGGCCGGGGCCCGTCCCTGAATATTTGAAGGGATTCAAAACCAGCTTCGAAACTTTTTTTGAATCTATTCTCAACGAAGGCAAAGGAAACGGTGAAGTTGCAAAGAGACCCATGCTTGACAAGCGTTATCCAACACTCTTCTGGCTTCATCTCGGATTTATTCTTTTGTTTTGGAAGAGTGATGATAGCCCGGACTTTGAAAAGACCGATGCCGCCGTTGAAAAGTCCGTCAACCTGGCATTTGATCTGATTGGTAAAGGAGCCGTAGATACGGCGATCGACTTTGCCAAGTTTCTTTATCAGAACAATCTCAGCTAGCAGCGTCGATATAAATAGTCCCTCATTTACTATTGAAGTGTGAAAGAATTAGACCGCATCCCGGTATCAAAGGTTCAACGTGCCTCCAAGTTCATATCGGCAGGAGCCAAAATTGGTACCAATTATTTAAAGCACTATAGCAAAAAGCTCATTAATTCAGAGACTTCCAGCAAGCAGTTGCATGAAGACAATGCTAACGATATTTATAATTCCTTAAGTGAGCTAAAAGGAGGAGCATTGAAGGTTGCACAAATGCTCAGCATGGACAAGAACCTGCTGCCTACGGCTTATCAGCAAAAGTTCGCCATGGCGCAGTACAGCGCTCCGCCACTATCCTATCCGTTGGTCGTAAAGACATTCAATAAGTACTTCGGTAAAAGCCCTGACAAAATCTTTGATTCATTCACTAACAGTGCCGTGAATGCTGCTTCGATGGGCCAGGTTCATCAGGCAACACTGGGCTCGAAAAAGTTTGCTGTTAAGATCCAATATCCCGGAGTAGGGGATAGCATCAAATCAGATCTGGCGATGGTTAAACCCATCGCGCTTGCTATGTTCAAGCTCAATCCTATTGAATACGACGAATTCATACAAGAAGTGGAAATGAGGATGCTGGAAGAAACAGATTACACGCTGGAGCTTGCACGCTCCATTGACCTGTCACAACGCACGCGACACCTGCAAGACATCCAATTTCCCACTTACTATCCGGAATTTTCTTCACCTAAAATATTGACGATGGATTGGCTCGAAGGCAAGCCATTGGGGGAGGTCTTGACGAAACCGCTGCCACAGGAAGCATCGAACAAGCTAGGTCAGGCGATGTGGGACTTTTATCACTTTCAAATGCATACATTGAAAGCCGTTCATGCTGATCCCCATCCTGGAAATTTCATCATCACAAGTGACTATAAATTGGGAATTATTGACTTCGGTTGCGTAAAGGAGATCCCTGGAAAATTCTATGATGTGTACTTTCAGCTGATGGACCGGAGGATCCTTGAAGATCCAGCAGCACAACAAAGACTGTTTGAAGAGCTGCGCTTCATATATCCTGAAGATACACCAAAGCAAAAGGAATTTTTTGGCGTGCTTTTCTCGAGGCTGGTTGAATTGTTGAGCCGCCCTTTCAAAAGTGATGAATTCGATTTTGCAGACGATGCATATTTTGAAGAGTTGTATGGTTTTGGAGAAAAGCTTTCCGGCATGAAGGAGTTGCGCGAATCAAAGAAGGCAAGAGGCGTTCGCGATGCTGTGTATATCAATAGAACATATTTTGGACTGTATACCATTCTGCACGACCTGAAGGCCAGGATCAGAACTACGTACTAGCTATCAGCACTATCAATATTCGCCAGCGCCGACGTGTTGAAACCTTCTTTGGCGTATTTTAAAACTGGGACAATTTCAATAACTTAGCAATTCGTAGTTAAAGTTTTCAATCTAACTAATATTGCTATGAGAGCGATCTGGAAAGGTCACATTCAGTTTTCCCTTGTCACCATCCCTGTCCGTATTTACAATGCGATTGACACGGCGCAAACGATCAGCTTCAATCTTTTGTCGAAGGAAGGTCACAACCCTGTGAGTTACGAGAAGAAGGACAAGGTGACAGGCCAGACGTTGAGAACTGAAGAAATCGTGAAGGGCTATCAATATGAGCCTGGACAATTTGTGATCATCGACAATGAAGATTTCGAGAAGGTGAGACTGAAAAGTGAAAAAGTCATCGAGATAGAAGGGTTTGTAAACGCTGAAGAAGTCCATCCAACACTATTCGAAACACCTTACTACATCGGCCCAGATGGCGATGTGGCTGCAAAAACATACGGATTGCTGAGTGAGACACTGCGACAAACTGGAAGGATAGCGGTTGGAAAAGTAGTGTTGCGCGACCGTGAGACGCCATTACTGCTGGCGCCTATGGAAAAGGGTATTGTGATGTATAGACTTAGATATCCTGAGGAAGTAAGAAGCATGACGGAAGTGCCACAGTTATTAGAAGTAAAGGCTGATAAGGAACAACTTAAGCTCGCCAAGACGCTTGTTGATTCAATGACAAAAAAATTCAGTCAGATCGAAATGAAGGACCATTACACCGATGCATTAAAAAATATTATCGATGCTAAGATCCAGGGAAAGGAAGTAGTGCTTGTTGCAGAAGAAGCGCCAAAAGTCGTAGACATCATGACGGCGCTGAAGGCAAGCATCGATGCGGCCAAGAAGCCTATGGAGAAAGCGAAGGGTACGGAGGCAAAGAAGGAAAAGTCCGAGAAGCAAAAAACAACCCGTCGAAAAGCCAGTTAAGAAGATCTTGTCAACATTACTGACAAACCACTGTAACTATTAACTTTGCGTGTTCATGGCAAAGGTTATCAAGTTTCCCATCCCAACGCCGGAAAAATTCGGTCCACAGCGTGTCCGCAAGAAAAAGGACACGGGGATAGAAAGACACGGTCAATTGAATCTCTTCACGGGAGGAAAGGTAATACGGCTCAACAAACTTTCTGATTTTGAGGAAGCATTAATCCTTGACGATCAGGGTGACCGAAAGACAGCGATCAAGCTTTACCTCAAGGCCATCAAGAGTGGAGAAGCATTGGGTGATGCATATTGTAACCTCGGCATCATCGAATGGCAGGACGGCAACCAAACGAAAGCAATCGATTATTTTACGCTTGCACTGCGCCATGATCCACGCCATTTCGAGGCACATTATAATCTGGCCAACTTGTACGGAGAGCTGGGAAATTTTCCACTCGCCAAAGCTCATTATCAGATATCCATAGAAGTGGAGCCCTCCTTTCCCAACAGCTACTTCAATCTGGGTCTCACGTTAGCCATGAATAAGGAATTTATTGAGGCCATTCGCATATTGCGTCAATACAGAGAGCTGACAACGCACGAAGATCAGCAACACGCCGACGAGCTGATCCAAAAATTAAGCAGCGCCCTAAGCTAAAATTGAATCTGCGACCGTGATGCGTCGTTCGGATTAATTGTTACCCATTGATGCCAACGGCTACAATGCAAGCGTGCCCCCCGGGGCACCGCCGAACTCATAACTCATAACTCATAACTCATAACCCATGACTCTATTTTCGCCATAATGGGTACCGCGCTAAGGGCCAGCGAGGTAAACATGAACTAATTCTTTAGATAATGGGGTATTATTACCCACATAATCAGCCACTTTAGCGATTTTAGCTCGATGTTGGTTTTTTGACCATCCGTCCCTCAGATCCATTTATAGCCTTATTTGCACTGTTAACGGAACTAAACGCATCTAATCCTTTGTGTACTAAGGAGTTTAAATGTACGGGTTACATTTATCCTCAGGTCAAAAAAAAGAACGATATGGAATTCTACTTCATAGTCTTTTCAACACTGGCGATTCAACTCGGCGTATGTGTTTTTTGTTTTCTCAAGAAACGGTCAGAGGTTTCCCTTAGCCGATAGCTGGAACGCCACGATAAATGACAGGACTGCGATCACAAATCCGTACATGAATATGCTGTACGCGATCCGCAGATACCGATACTTCGTCCCCAACACTCTTCCCAGATAATAGATGTCCTTGATAAGGCTTCCATATAAGTAGTCTGCATCCTTCATCATCTCTTTCATACCCCACTGATAATCGTCCACATTCATGCCGTGGAAGTTGCCAAAGAAGAGCAGATTTGTCCGCTTGTTCTTGATGTCCTCTCTTGTAAATTTTCCTGAAGAAATATTCGGGCGGCTTGCCAGGATAGAGAACACCATGGTGGCAAGACATACCGAGACCAACAGAATCGTTGGATATGTCAGGTAAGGATTCTCCTCCAGCTTACGGATCAGTACCGAAACGACGACTGAAAGAATGATTGAATTTATGGTGATCAAAATGCTGGCTTTACTATCAACCATTTGACTTAGCATCACGTGATTGTGCGAGGTTGTCTTGAACATTGTTTCAATACCACGATCAGGCTTCAAGGTGCTGACCTTTTCAAGTTTGCTTCTCAGCTTGAGAACTTCTTCCTGAAGCTTCTTATACTTTTTCTTGCTAACATCAGGGTCAAGACGCTTCCTGAGGCGCTTCAGGTTCTTTCTCTTGCCTTCCTCAAGCACCGTTTGCCCATATGGGGTTTGGTACCGATGGCTTTCCATGAATTCAAGATTTTTAGTCAGCCACTCCTCGTCTGTAAGTTCCTTTTGTTTCGTGGCCACCCATTCCTTCCTTAACAGATCGCCCTTAGCTTCGTAGTCTGGCTCTGAGAGGTGATATAGATCCGCGTCGCACAGCACTTTGTCGACCATCGACTTTGGTTGCTGAGGCATACGCGTTGCAAGAATAGCGTTGTTAATGAGATTGACTTTACCAAAGGGAGTGCCCAGGCGCCGAACCAGATCGGCCGCCATCCTAATTGAGTTATCTTCATGATTTTGTGCTCCCTCTTGGTAGCCAAGATCATGAAGCCAGGCCGCGGCAATGACTGCGTCCAACTCTTCCGGCAGTAAGTCGGATTTAATTCCAATCTCTGAAGCCGCGTTGGCGACTTCAATAGTATGATCCAAATTGTGAAAATAACATTTGTCAAATGCGTTGCTGGAAAATTGTTTCTCTGCCAGCGCCCTGGCTTCCCTTATTAATTCTGATTCCATAGGTTCTCCTCTTGTTAAAGGTAGAAAAAAATCGACGCCGATTACCCTGTCCAATAACATACGCCCAATCTTTTTGGCACTCAAAACATCATTCCTTTAGCCATATTCTGGCGTTTCGCAGAAACCTGGTTCTGCAAAATGATGTATAAACGAATATTATCTATCTTGCTTGAAGAGCCATAAGATTTAATGGTATGATATGGTGGTGATGTTCAGGAATTATAGCGTGCTATTCCTGTTGTTTTGGCTTCTTTCTTCAGGCTTCGCAGCTCAAGCAGGTCCATCCCCGGAGTATTTATTTATTGAAAATAAGAATCAATGGCCAGCGCCGATTCAATATGCCGTGGGTGTGCCAGGTGGAAAGATGTTCTTACAAACCGGCGGGTTTACCTATTATTTTCTGGATAAAGGACGATTGCAGACCCTGCATGATCACACTGCCGATAGCAACGTTTCTGAAGGGCAAGCTATAGGTCCTGACGAAATGATTGACGCCTTCGGGATGCGGGTCGACTTCGTTGCATCTAACAAAGCGACCCAGCCCATTGCGTTCGGGAGATCGCAAGTGTACTACAATTTTTTTTTAGGAAAGGATTCATGCAAATGGGCTTCTGACGCTCATGGCTACCAAGGGCTACTCTACCCCTCGCTGTATGAGGGGATTGATCTAAAGGTATATTCGTCAGATAATAATTTGAAGTACGATCTGGTCGTGGCCCCTCAGGCCGATCCAACACTAATAAAGATTTCTTATGCTGGAGCCAGAGGGATGTTCATTGACGCATCCGGAGATATGCAGGTCGACGCGTCAATCGTTCAGATCATAGAGAAAAAACCGGTAGCGTTTCAGTACATCGACGGCAAAAAAATCTATGTGCCCTGTACGTATAGGCTGGCCGATAGTCAAGTGTCATTCCTTTTTCCGGAGGGCTATGATCCATGCTACGAGCTGGTGATCGATCCCTTGTTGATATTTTCGACGTACTCCGGATCGACTGCTGACAACTGGGGGAGTACTGCCACCCCAGGGGAGCATGGAAATTTGTATTCAGCGGGAGTTACTAATGAGAACGCTTTTGGTGGAGACTTTCCGGCAACCAATGGTGCGTTCCAGGTTTCTTATGGGGGCGTCTATGACGTGGGGATCCTCAAATACGATTCCTCCGGCGCCAATTTATTGTATGCTACGTTTTTAGGGGGAGACGAAACCGAATCGGCCCACAGCATGGTCGTTAATGATGTTGGTGAGCTTATCGTGTTGGGTACTACGAGTTCAGCAAACTTTCCAACGTCGCCACTGGCCTATGACAGATTCTTCGCTGGAGGTACAACAGTTAATGCTGTCGTTGTGCCTTACGCCAACGGCTCGGATATATACGTTGCACGCATTAATCAAGCTGGCACTAAATTGATAGCGTCGACCTTTCTCGGCGGATCTGCCAATGACGGACTCAATCCGCTGTATGGGCCGCTTTCCAAAAACTATGGCGATCAACTTCGCGGAGATGTGATCACTGATGGCAACCACAATATCTATATCAGTACTGTAACAGCATCGGAAGATTTTCCCATCGTCAATGGAATCAACTCGACGTACGGAGGAGGGCTAACTGACGCAATCATCGCGAAACTGGATCCAAATTTATCTAATATTCTTTGGTCGACATATATCGGCGGATCCGGTGAGGATGCCAGTCACACCGTCAAATTCGACAAGGCGGAGAATCTTTTTATTGGAGGAGGAACGACCAGCCCTGATTTCCCAACGACTGTTGGCGCGTATCAAACTATACTGGCTGGTGATGCCGATGGCTGGATTGCCAGCATGAAGAGCGACGGCAGTGAAATTTACAACGCTACGCTTACCGGTACCTCCACCTTCGATCAAATCTATTTTATTGACCTGAATGCGAACGACGAGGTGTATGCCTATGGCCAGACTGACGGGAATTTTCCCGTAACTCTGGGGGTCTATAGTAATCCAAACAGTGGTCAGTTTATTCAGAAGTTTGACCATGATCTTTCGAAGCTGATATTCTCTACGGTCATTGGGTCGGGTAGGGGTATTCCCGATATTTCCCCGACGGCTTTCTTAGTGAACGATTGCAATAACATCTACCTCACAGGATGGGGAGGCATCGTGAACAGCGAAACGTTTCATTGGCCAAACAACACCGTCGGAATGCCGGTTTCAACAGATGCATTTCAAAAAACTACCTCTGGTTCCGACTTTTACTTCATGGTGTTAACCGATGATGCAACGGAGTTTCTTTATGGAACCTACATGGGTGGCACGCAGTCGCGAACACACGTCGACGGTGGAACGAGTCGTTTCGACAAAGGGGGTATTGTGTACCATGCCGTCTGCTCTGGTTGTAAAGCCTTTAATGCGACCCGTCGACCTACGTCAGACTTTCCTACCACAGACGGCGTATGGTCCAATAGCAATGGAAGTCCGAACTGTAACAATGCCGCCTTCAAATTTGACCTGTCTTCCCTGAAAGCAAGACTGCAATCCAACTCTATAAAACTGGATGAACCAGGTTTAAGTAAGATCTGCATACCTGATCCCATTGTATTTCAAAATCTGAGCACCGGAGGGGAAACCTTCGAATGGGATCTTGGCGATGGCACCAAGTTGGTGAAACCCGACACTGCCATGATAACCCATCAATATGCTGCTTCAGGCCGTTACATTATCACGCTAAAGGCAATCGACAAGGGAACCTGCAAGGTAACGGATAGCGCATTCGTCCGGGTGGATGTTTTTATTGCGCAAGTGATGGTGCAGGATGACGATGATGTTTGTCTCAATGCATCGTATACCCTACACGCCAGTGGCGGTGCGAAATATGATTGGGTGAGCGAGGACGGAGAGTTTCATTCAGCGCTCGCGAACCCCGCTGTGGCACCTGCCGACACCATGCGCTACTTTGTGACTGTCACCGAGTTCACCGGATGTTTGCAAAAAGACACTGTTACCCTGAACGTTATACCTGTAATTCGACCGGAATTTGAAATAGATCAGTCGGCAGAATGTTTTGAACGCCCAACCTTGCAGGTGAGGAGTACAACAGACAGTCTGAAGACCGGCGATCGATTGTTCTTTGATTTTGGAGATGGAACTACGTCTGATAATGTTGAAACAAGTCATGAATTTGACAAGGACGGTTTGTATGGCGTGAAGCTCGTTGGCGTTCGTGAGTTTTGCGTGACAGAGAAAATCATGCCCACGCCTGTATTTAAACTACTCATACCGAATGTTATCACGCCTGGTCAAAAAGACAATTCCAATGACAAGTTTAGCATTCAGTATGGAGACGTAGTGGGTGTCACGCCGAGGACCTATGGATTTAAGACAGGTGTTATTATCTACAATCGGTGGGGATCAAAAGTATACGGTTCGGACGATTACCAATACGATTGGGACGGCGAGGGCCTTGCCGGCGGAATCTATTACTATGAGGTTACCGTTGAAGGGCACGCCACCTGTAAGAGTTGGCTGCACCTCGTCAAGTAAAATTTGAAGGGTGGGCCCAGCTGGGCACGATCCAGCGACCCCTTGATTATGAGTCAAGTGCTCTAACCAGCTGAGCTATGGGCCCGTAAAAGGGACACAAGTTTAAAGATTTTTTTTGATTGAATTGCCACTACATGGGTTTGGAGTCGAAAAATCTCATAAAATTCCTTTTTTTAAAATTTTGCTCTAAGAAATTCTCTTAAGCCAAATAGAACAAAAACCATTCGGATTTTGCTCTACCGTTTCATAAAAGGGAATGTTACTTTTAAGAAAAGGTTCATCAAAATACCGTATCAATGGAGTTGACATTTCAATGATAAACCTGGTGTTAAAACAAAGGAACGCCTGTACGAACATAGCTTCATTCCAAAGCATGGGCCAAATTTGATTAAAAATCCACTGTGTCGGTGGATAAGGAATATTATAAGGAAAATTCACATCGTGAATGTGTACTACTACTCCAACCTTTATTGTCGGAAGAACCTCCAAATAGAGAAATGGCACATCAGAGTCGATCTTTGCCATATGGCTTGAATCAATAAAAAAAACATCATTATCTTCTAGCTGCTGAAATAGTGAAAGGTCGATATCTTGAACTTGTTTCGCTATAATCTTAATCCCTGGGATTTCATATAGCTTGTCGTATGGATAAGGTTCAATACAAGTCATCGCCAAAGGATATCCTTCGCTGGCATTCTTTTCAGCCGCGAGGCTGCAATAATACGTGGACAAGCCTGCAGCTACTTCAATGTAGCGCTTTGGCTTAAGCTGCCTGATGGTCATGTAAAGCGTGAACGCATCCAAGTGCGTAAAGCCGATGCCATATCCAATGTTTTGAAGTTCCGCGTAAGAGGGCAAGGCCATAAACTCATTCAGGTACTTGCCGAGGCCAAGCGAGAGCCTGGCTTTCATTTTTTCAATGTCGTAGTCAACGCCCTTTAGTGCACTCGGACGATTCCATCGTTTCATTGTTGACTTGAGGTCAGCAGTAGTGGACAGGGGTGAATAGTAGTCGTTTCTAAGAGACACTGCATATCCAGATGCTTCATTCAATTTCCTAACACCTTTCCACATCTCTTGTTTTAGCTTCCACCTAAGCGATTTTGATGGCAAGACCAACCGAAGTATTTTTTTTAACATGGTTTTGATGCTAAAGGCGAGTCAGAAATCAATCTTGGACACCTTCGGTGTTGTGGTACCAACCGTGAATAGTGTGACTTGACTTGATAAAACGAGCAGTCAGACACTCCCCATCCTATATTAAGTTAAGAAACTAATAGGGTCTATGGATGATCTGCCGAAGAATAATTTTCTCACTTAGAGAGCTACCATCCTGATCCCAGCATTTTGACCTGGTGCCCGCCTTGTGTATTTTTAAGGCCGGCCTTTTTAGGCGCAACTTAATCTTTACAAAAAATCCAGTGCAAAAATCACCAATAGATCCTTCAATAAAGAATCTGATCTTCGATTTGGGCGGAGTCATCCTAGACCTGTCAATAGACCATACTCTTCAATCGTTTGCGACATTGTCAGGCTTTGATAAAAAACGAATCGACCAGCTCTACGCCACCGCTCCGGAGTTCTTATCCTATGAGACCGGCTTGATCACGGATGACGAATTCAGAGCGTTTGTCAGGAAGGTATACTCGATAACGTGTTCTTCTGACGATATTGACATTACGTGGACTGCCATGCTCCGCGGACTGCCCATCAGGAAGCTTCAATTGCTTGAAAGATTAAAAGAGAAATTTAATGTGTTCCTCCTTAGTAATACCAACAGCATACATTTGAAGTATATCAACGAGTCTTTACTGCCAGCGACCGTTCAAAAAAAACTTACGCTGGATAACTACTTTCATCGTGCCTACTATTCTCATGTGATGAAAAAAAGGAAGCCCAACGCTGATATCTTCGAACAGGTACTGGTGGAAAATGGACTTAAGCCAGAGGAGACATTGTTTCTGGATGACAATCACGATAATATTGAAGGCGCTAAAAAGCTGGGCATAAGAACCGCCCTGGTCAATACGCCGGATTTTATGCTAGACTATTTTCATGAATATTGAGAGCAGAAGGTATTTGTTGCAGGCGGGATTATTCATTGCTACGTTGATCACAACCACCATTGCAGGGGCAGACTGGTGTTATCAAAAATCGATTTTTCTTCCAGGATATAGCTGGCAAGATTTCGCCAGTGGATTTGAGTTCTCTGTTCCTTTCCTGCTGATCCTCACCGTCCATGAATTTGGACACTATTTTACAGCGCGATATTATCGCGTCGGCGTAACACTTCCTTACTATATTCCGCTACCGCCCTTTCCATTTTCAATCGGTACAATGGGTGCCCTCATCAGACTGAAGTCCCGGATCCATTCTAAAAAGCAGAACTTCGATATAGGCATCGCCGGACCCTTGGCCGGTTTTGTGATGGCACTTGTCATATTGTTTTACGGATTTACACATCTACCTGAACCTGACTACATCTTTCAAATCCATCCTGAATTCAAGCAATACGGTTCGGACTATGCTAACACAGTTTATAAACAACTTCCCGCTAATGTCTTTGATCCAGTCATGGGAAAAAACCTCCTTTTTTTTCTGTTCGAAAAGTACGTCGCAGATACCCCACGTGTTCCGAATGCACACGAGCTAATGCACTTTCCTATTCTGTTTGCTGGATTTCTTTCACTTATTTTTACAAGCCTTAATCTTCTTCCAATTGGCCAGTTGGACGGCGGCCATGTGGTGTATGGATTATTCGGATACAAGATTCATCGCGTCATTGCCACAACTTGTTTTCTTGCTTTATTGTACTATGCCAGTTTAGGCGTCGTAAATCCCAGGGATGACCATGGCACGCTGCTGTACTGGATCCCAGGAAGTGCCGTATTCTTATTTCTTGTACTGAGTCGACTTGGTTTATCTAAAAGTGATACGCTCATGTATGCATTGTTAATATTGGCCTCACTGCTATTGGTAAGCTGGTTTATGCCTGAGCTTAAAGGATATTCGGGCTGGCTGTTGTTTGTGTTTGTTCTAGGCAGAATGATTGGCATTGATCATCCTCCTTCGGAAATAGAAGAGCCATTGGATACAAAACGTGTGGTACTGGGATGGGTATCGCTCGCCATTTTTGTCCTTTCATTC
>Ga0193753_10000879_pt1 | contig 27779 bp, 24 predicted proteins | sample H1c2metaG_FD_144925 | JGI IMG/M metagenome (GOLD analysis project Ga0193753, IMG submission 144925) | Soil microbial communities from a riparian zone of the East river system, Colorado, United States - H1c2 | ecosystem: Environmental > Terrestrial > Soil > Riparian zone | place: USA: East... | reverse complement strand
GCACACGCAATGCCTGCCATCGGGCTTCGCCTTCCGACGGGATCAATCTGCGTCCCTCGTGCAGCGTGTCGAGATAGGCGCAGATGACATCGGAATCGAACACCGGCGGCAGTCCGGGTCGCAACAGAACCGGGACCTTGCCGAGCGGATTTTCGGCGAAGACATGCTCGTTGCGGCGCGTCGGACTGGTTTCCTGGTGCACCACTTCGATGCGATCGGCGAGCCCGGCTTCGTGGGCGAACACCAGGGCTTTGCGGGCGTAGGGCGAGTGCGTCTGGTAGAGGAGTTTCATGGCTTATGGGATTCGGGAAGATCTGGCGCTAGCATCGTAGATGCGCCACTGCGTTCTTTGGCCGCGACCTGCGGCCGTTCCGTGCGTTTTTTCTGCGTTCCGCGCCATAACCGAGGCATCGACCATGGAACTCGATCGATTCGACCGCCAGCTTTTGAACCTGGTCCAGCAGGACGCGGGACAAACGGCGGAGCAGCTCGCCGAACAGGTCGCGTTGTCGCCTTCGGCGATCCAGCGCCGGTTGCGGCGCATGCGCGAAGACGGCGTGATCGTTCGCGACGCCGCGATAGTCGACCCCCGCAAAGTCGGACGCCCGACCTTCTTCATCGTCTCCCTGCAGGTCGAGCGCGAGAAGCCGGAACTGCTGGCGCAACTGCGCACGTGGCTCGCGGCGCAGGAGCATATCCAACAGGCGTTCTATGTGACCGGCGAGGCCGATTTCGTCCTGGTCATCACCGCGCCCGACACCGAAACCTACGACGCGCTGATGTCGCGCCTGGTCGGCGAGAACCCGAACGTGAAACGGTTCACGACCAATGTGGCGCTGGGCGTGGTCAAGCGTGGGCTGACGATTCCGATTCCTGTGGATGCCGGCGAATAGGGTAGGGGTGGAAAAGCAAATCCCCCCTGCCCCCTTTTTCAAAGTGGGAACAGCAGCGACAGAAGCACTGCTGTTCCTCCACGCATGGGCAGTCAGAGACTGCTCGCCGCCACACCGAAGCACTGCTGTCCTTCCCCCTTTGGAAAAGGGGGACCGAGGGGGATTTGCTCTTGCCGTTGCCTCCCGCTCTGAAGTTACCCATCCCCTGCCTGCAGCCCGCACACGTCGGACGCCGCGACTCTAAAAGCGCCTGAATGCTTATTTCCGGCAAATATCCCCGCATCTTCGCGGCCGAAAATCGCCCCCGCCTCCGCACACTGGCGACATGCTGCCTACCGATCTGGACATCACCGCGATCTGGGAAAACTACCAGCCGACAAGGCTGGTCGAACTTCCAGAATTGGCCCATCTCGCAGGCGTCCGCCGCGTCTTCGTAAAGCAGGAAGGAGAGCGCCCGCTAGGCAACTTCAAGGTGCTCGGCGGCATGGTCGCCGGCTTGCGCGCCCTCGCCAGAACCGCCGGCGTGGCCACGTTGCAGGACTTGCGCCGCGTTGACCGCGGCTCGCTGCCGCGCCTGATCTGCGCGAGCGACGGCAACCACGGCCTCGCGGTCGCCACCGCCGCCCGGCAGGCGGGAACGAAGGCTTCGATTTATCTGCCGACAAGCGTGAGCCGCATCCGCGCCGACCGGATCGAAGCTTGCGGTGGCGACATCAGCTGGATATCGGGCACCTACGACGATGCGGTTCGCGACGCCGCGGCGGCTGCATCGCGCGGTGAGGGGTTGCTGATACCCGACACAAGTTCCGACCCGAACGACGTGGTCGTCCGCGATGTGATGGCGGGATACGCGCTGCTCCCCCGGGAACTGGTGTCCCAGTTTCGCGATCAGGTCATGGATCGTCCGAGCCACTTGTTCGTTCAAGCCGGCGTCGGTGGCCTGGCGGCGGCGATGGCCGAAGGTCTTCGCGATTGCATGCAGGAGCCGAAGAAAATCCTGATCGTCGAACCGGAATCCGCCGCATGCGTAGCGCAGGCCCTGGACGCCGGGTATCCCGTGCATATTTCAGGTGATCTGCATACCTGCGCCGAGATGCTGTCGTGCGGCCTTGCCTCGGCTTCGGCGCTGGAAGTCCTGCGACGACACGATGCCCAAGCGATTCTCGTTGGCGAAGAGCAGCTGCAAACGGCGGTAAGCGTGATGCGGGATTCGGGTGGTCCGCTCACGACGCCATCTGGAGCGGCCGGGCTTGCGGGGTTTTTGCATGTCGTCGCGCGTCACGAACTGCGTGCAGCGCATCGACTCAGCCCCGAGAGCTGCGTGCTGCTGATCGCCAGCGAAGGGCCGGCTTAAATGAGTTATTAGGCCTGTTTGCGGCTTGATTTTAAGACGCGATAGTTGATTGCGAAGCTAAAAGCGGAATATGCAATGAACCCAAGGCCGAGCAGAATCATGAAAGCGCTTGGCTGGGGCGAGAAAAATAGACCGAAGCCGGAAAAAATGGCGCCCATGAAAGCCAAGAACGCCGGCCCTATATACCAAGCAGCAGGAGCAACGCGATTTGCCTGCACATTGCGATGGACTAGGGAGTTTACGGCCTCGACTTGAGGCTCATGCAGATTGCGACAGGCCAAGCCAAAGCCGAGATCAGCTGCGCAATCAGCACACAGGCCTTTGGCGCAGTGCTTACAAGAGCCCAAAGCGTCTTTATCATGATGGTTGAAGCAGCGCATAAGTCCCCTATCAGGCCCAACGCCTGAGTTTAAGCCGACCCACGAAGCGGGTTCGGCTTGAATGAATTGTTAGCCTCAGCGTGCCAATGCCACTCACGGCTGTGGTACTTGACGCGCTCGGCCCATGCGCTTGGTGATGACGATACGCAGCCAGTAGAAGCCCCCCAAACTATTGCACAGCTTGCGACATACGCGATGTCGCCAATCGCTGGGCGAGCCAAATGCAACGGCCATGTAACAACAAAGATTGAGGCGATCCACAGAGCAACGCGAACGATGTGTATCTTGGTCTCGACAGTCATGGATTTTCTGAGGCACCACAGCCAAGAAAGCGACTGAAATCTTCTTGACCGTCGGCGCCCCACCACTTGATGACACTGACACTTCCGCCAAGTTTGATTAGTGACTTGAGCAGATTAAGCAATGCTCCCACCTTTGAACGGCCCCAATGTGGCCCCATGCGGTAATCAATAACAAGTGACAAAGGGTCAACAAAGATACCGAGAACCGGAAGCCTATGGTTGTCGACAATGATTGAGTCTAGAACAACATGAAACGAGTCAGCCAATCCATTAGTGACCAGTGCTGCATCTCCTGGGCCTGCGAATGGCTCCTCGCGGAGCTCTTTCCGCAGCCACAAGTAGGAGCCGTTTACTGCAACGTTCTCGGCTCCTAGCTCAAAGAAATGGGCGAACGCTTGTTGGAGCGATTCCCGGCTATTAAAATCAACCTCTATCTCTGGAAGAGAGCCGTCATCGCATTCAAAGTAGCGTGAAAGATCCATGCGGTGCCTAACGCCTGAATTAAGCCGCGCCACGAAGTGGCGTCGGCTTGAATGAATTGTTAGCCGCACTCGCGCCGGTAGTGCATGGCGACCGCGCCGCTGCGGAGCGGCTTCGCGGAGATCAGATCGAGCCGTCGCGTACTAGGCAGCCCACTCTGGTACAGGGTCGGGCCGTGGCCGGCGATCCTGGGGTGGACGAGGAACATGTACTCGTCGATCAAATCCAGCCGATCCAACTCGGCCGCGAGCTTGCCGCTACCAAGGAGCACACCGGCCGGAGTCGCGTCCTTCAGTTTCTGCACCTCCGTGCGAAGGTCGCCGACGATGTGGTGGGTATTGTTCCACCGAAAGTCTTTTCGCGTCGACGACACTACGTACTTCGGCTTAGTCTCCAGCTTGACCGCCCACTCGTGGATCGCCGGCGGTGCCTCCACGTCGCCTCGGGCGACTGCCGGCCAGTAGCTCTCCATCATCTCGTAGGTAACGCGGCCCCACAGCATCGCCCCACCTTCGTCCATGAGGCGGGTGAAGAAGGCATGTGTCTCGTCGTCGGCGATCCCCTCCCGGTGATCGACGCAACCGTCGAGGGTGACGTTGATGCTGAAAGTCAAAAGCCCCATGACTGCGAATTCCTCGTAGCGGCTAACGCCTGAATTAAGCCGACCCGCGAAGCGGGTTCGGCTTGAATGAATTGTTAGGCCCAAGTCCGTTGATCAGGGTTTCTAGGCGACCTAAGAACCATTCCTGGCTGAAAAATCATTCATCACGGATATGATGAGTGCTTCTCCCGCCTCACGACTTGGTACTGCGCGAGCTACAAGTACTTCGCCGTCTGGATGGAACAACACAGCCAAATACGGAAGTCCAAGGCCGGGCGGGTCATAAACAACACTTGTAATTTGTGCCATTGCATTTCTCCTTTCGTTGGTGGTCTTAAACAATGCATTGCATTGCGACACTGGGGCCTAACGCTTAGTAGACCCCAGATGTGGAATGCACCTGCCGCGGGTCAAGCCATCCGCGCCTGCCGAATGGCGGCGATACGCGCCTTGCGCAGCGCTTCGCCGAGTGCGGGGCCATCCAGGCCTTCGCGCGCCACGTCTGAGCCGCGCACGGCCGATGCGGCGGCGTGCAGGCGTTGCAGTTCGCGGCCCTGCGGGTAATCGTCGTCGGCCGCGCCGCCGCGGCCGCGCTTGTCCGCTTCGCAGACGATGGCGAGTTGCGCGATGCGTTCGGGTTTCCGGAAGGCGTCGCAGCGTGCGAGCAGGTCGTGCAAGGTTTCGTCGCGCAATTCGCCGAGGCGATGCACGTTGAGATGCTCGCGGCAGGCCATCAAGGCGAGTTCGCGATGTGCCGCCGGTATTTTCAGGCGCTCGCATAACGCGCGCAGCGGGGCCAAGCCGCGTTGCTCGTGCATGATGTGCTTGGGCAGTTCCTCGGTGGGCGTCAGGGCTTTGCCGAGGTCGTGGGTCAATGCCGCGAAGCCGATCATGTCGTCGCCTGGCGCCAGTTGCGCGGCCATGTCGCAGACCATCTCGATGTGGACGCCGGTATCGACTTCGGGATGGTATTCGGCGCGCTGCGGTACGCCGTACAGCGCTTCCACTTCGGGTAGCACCGCCTGCAGCGCGCCGCAGTCGTGCAGCGTGCGCAGGAAAGCCGACGGCCGTTGCGAGGCGAGCGCACGCGACAGTTCCTGCCAGACGCGTTCGGGCACCAGGGCGTCGAGTTCGCCGGAGGCGGACATCTGCCGCATCAGCGCCATCGTCTCCGGCGCGACGCTGAAACCCAGCGATGCGAAACGCGCCATGAAACGCGCCGCGCGCAGCACGCGCAACGGATCCTCGACGAACGCCGGGCCGACATGGCGCAGCACGCGCGCTTCGATGTCGCGAACGCCGCCGAACGGATCGGTCAGCGCGCCGGATTCGTCCTGCGCGATCGCGTTGATGGTGAAGTCGCGGCGGCCGAGATCCTCTTCCAGCGTCACCGAAGGGTCGCTGTCGACCACGAAGCCGCGATAGCCGCGTCCGGACTTGCGTTCGGTGCGCGCCAGCGCGTATTCCTCGTTGCTGCGCGGGTGCAGGAACACCGGGAAGTCGCGGCCGACCGGCCTGAAGCCGGCGGCCAGCATCGCCTCGGGCGTTTCGCCGACCACGACGTGATCCTGGTCGCCCGGCGCGAGCCCGAGCAACCGGTCGCGTACGGCGCCGCCGACGAGATAGGTCTTCATGGCGCGATGATGCCTGATTTACCCACGCGCCCGCATAGGCGCCGATTCCGGTCAGGTCTTGGGCGGCTCGGCCAGCGGGCAGGCGAAGCGCTTGCGCTTGCCGGCATTGTTGCCGCGCATGCGGTCGCTCAGCGTCAGCGCGTCGCCGTTCAAACGCCAGTCGTAGATCACGCTGAAGGCCAGTACCCGCGCGACGTATTCGCGGGTTTCCTTGTAGCTGATCGTCTCGATCCAGAAATCCGGGTCGAAGCCGGGGCGCTGCGACTGCCAGCGCGCGGTCGGCGTGGGGCCGGCGTTGTACGCGGCGATGGCGACGTAGGTCTGCCCGTACTTGTCTTCCATCTGCCGCAGATAAGCCGTGCCCAACGCGATGTTGGTGTCGGAGTCGTACAGGCTCTGGGCGCCGGACCACGGCATGCCGATGCGGCGCGCGGTGTCGGCGCCGGTGCCGGGCAGCAGCTGCATCAGGCCCATCGCGTTGGCGCCGGAACGCGCCTTGGGGTTGAACACGCTTTCGGCGCGGATCTCGGCCGCGACCCAGGCCGGATCGAGCGCGTTCTTGGTGGCTTCGCGGCGGATCGCGGCGTCATGGTGCAAGGGGAAACGCAGGTGGTACAAGCGCAATTCGTCGGGCTTATTGCGGCCGCCATAGTTGCCCAGCGCGAACACGGCGCGATCGAACCAGCCGTTGTCCTGCGCGACGGCGACCGCGGCACGGCGCTGCGTGTCGTCGAAACGCGCCAGTGCGCTGTCCCATTCGCGTTGCGCCCAGCCGGTGCGGTCGATGCGGTACAGCGCCATCGCACGGACGATGGCCGGATCGCGCGCGACCACCGCTTTCGCCGGCGCATCGTTCGGCTGCCACGGACACAAGGCATACGGCTGATCGAGGCGATCCGCAGCCAGGAAGCCGTGGAATTCAGGCTTGCTCGCGGCATCGCGGTATAACGGCTGCGCCGCCGCCTTGTTGCCGGTCAGCTCGGACAGGCGCGCCTCGAAATAAGTCCAGCGCGATTCGCCGCGCTGCTTGGTGCCCATCTTGCGGATCGCAGCCAGCGCGGCCGGCCAATCGCCGCGCGACATGGCTTCGCGCGCGCGCCACTCATGCAAACGTTCGTCGTAGGCCGCGTCGGGCACCGCGTTCAAGCGGCGCGCGGAGTCGGGTTCGTACGAGGCCACCGTCCACAGCGCGGCCTGGTACAGCACGCGGTTGCGCTCGGCGTCGTTGAAGCCCAGCGCATTGGCGTATTTCTGCAACTGCATCTCGGCCGCGATCGGCGTCGACTTCGCCAGCCGCGCGAGTCCCTGCGAGGCGACCATGCGGCTGCGCGGCGTCTTCGGCCAGGTCAGCGCGCGCTCGTGCACCGCTTCCATGAAAGCGGCGTAGTCGTTGGCCAGCGCGGCTTCGTCGGCGGGCAGGCCGCGCGCGGCGGCCCGCATCACCGTGGGCTGCCATTCGGCTGCGGCCAGGTCCAGGCGCTCCCAGCGCAAGGCCGGCGGCAAGCCGCCTCTTGCGGCCAGCAACGCGAATACGGTTTCGCATTCGCCGGGCAGGGTCTTGCCGGTACGCCACAAGGCCTGCGCATCCTTGTTCCACTGTTCGTCGGCGGCACCGGTGGCCTGGCGCGCATTCAATTCGGCGCAGCGCAGCGCGTTGTCCTTGATCGACGGCGACCACGCGGCGCGGAACGCCGGCCAGTCCTGCCGGCGCGCGACCGCAGCCAGCCAGATCTCGCGGAAGGCCTCGGCCACCGGCTGTCCCTGGTAACGCGACAGGAAGGCCTGCGCCTGCGTCGCCGGCAGCGTGTCGACGTCGCGACGCAACGCTGCATATTCGATCCAGCCGTACAGTGGATCGCGGCTCAGCTGCGCGTATTGCGCCGCGTCGGGCTGGCCGCGTTCGGCGGACTCGATCGCCGCGCGCACCTGCGCATCGGAAGATTGCGCGCCAGCCGCGGCAGTGAAGGCCAACAACGCGGCTGCGAGTAGCATGCGGGGCGTGGACGTGTGCATCGGCGGACTATAGCCGATGGTTCGTGAACCGGAATTTCGCCGGAATCCGCCGGCAACCGCCGCTCAAGAAGGGTATTGAAAGCGATGGAAGGCGTCTGGATGTTTCCGCTGCTCGGCGCGATCGCCGGCGTGCTCGCCGGCCTGCTCGGCATCGGCGGCGGCCTGGTGCTGGTGGCGGCGCTGGTATGGCTGCTGCCGCTGCACGGCGTGCCGAAAGAAGCGGCGATGCACGCCGCGCTGGCCAGTTCGATGGCGAGCATCATCCTGACCGCCGCTTCGTCGGCTTATGCGCATCATCGCCGCGGCGGCGTGCTGTGGCCGACGGTGGCCTGGATGGTGCCGGGATTGCTGCTGGGCGGCTGGCTCGGCAGCCTGCTGGCGGTGCACCTGGACGACGGCGTGCTGCGCGGGTGCGTGGCGGGTTATTGCTACCTGGCCGCCGCGCAGTTGACCTGGGGCGGGGTGAAGGCCTCCGCGCACGCCGATGTGCGCCCGCAGGGTTTGCCGATGAGCCTGGCCGGTGTCGGCATCGGCGCGGTGTCGGCGGTGGTCGGCATCGGCGGCGGCAGCATGACCGTGCCGTTGCTGGTATGGCGCGGCGTGGCGCCGGTGCGTGCGGTCGGCACGTCGTCGGCCTGCGGCATCGCGATCGGCATCGGCAGCGCGCTCGGTTATGCCTTGAATGCACCGGCCGGTGCGTTGCCGGCGCATGCGCTCGGCTATGTGTATTTACCGGCCGCGATCGGCGTGGCGATCACCTCGGTGCTGGCCGCGCCGTACGGCACGCGGCTGGCGCACGCGATCAGCGGCACGGCGTTGAAGCGGGTGTTCGCCGCGTTCCTGGCGATCATGGGCACCAGCCTGTTGTTCGGCGGCTGAGCCGCGCTGTTGTAGGTGCGAATTTATTCGCACGCTCTGCGCATGCTGAAGAGCGTGCGAATAAATTCGCACCTACGAAAGCGGGGTCAGCGCAACGCGATTTCCGGCACGTCGATTTTCTCGCGACAAGGCCAGGTAGTCCGCTTCCTGGCGAGCATGGGCACTCGCCTGCTGTTCGGTGGCCGAGTGATGCTGTTGTAGGTGCGAATTTATTCGCACGCTCTGCGCATGCTGAAGAGCGTGCGAATAAATTCGCACCGACGAAAGCGGGTCAGCGCAACGCGATTTCCGGTACGTCGAGTTCCAGCGACAAGGCCAGGTGGTCCGACAGCGCGGCAGGGAACGCGCGCATGCCGGCGAAACCCAGCGTGTCGGTCACCAGGATATGGTCGATGGCGCGCTGCGGGCGCCAGCTGGGGAAAGTCGGCACGCAGAAGGTCGGCGGCTGCAGGCGCGTCTGGCGATACAGCGTCTGCATTTCCGGACGATCCGGCACGCAGTTGAAGTCGCCCATCAACACCGCGTGCTCGTGGCCGGCCAGCAACTCGGCGATATAGGCCAGCTGCGCGCGTCGCGATTGCGCACCCAGCGACAGGTGCGCCACCGCGATCGTCAGGCCCTGGTCGCCGTTGCCGAAGCGCGCCATCAGCACGCCGCGTCCGGAGATACGGCCGGGCAGGGCGTGGTCGGTCACTTCCACCGGTTCCAGCTTGCTGAGCAGCCCGTTCGCGCTGGAGGCGAAGTTGCCGACCCGGCGGTTGGGCTGGTGGCTCCAGTAATCGAAGCCGCCGCGTTCGGCCAGGTAATGGGTCTGGTTGGTGAAGCCGGAACGCCAGCTGCCCGGATCGCTTTCCTGCAACCCGACGATGTCGTGTTCGCCGGCCAGCTGCGCGATCGTATCCAGCGCACCGCGCTTGTTGCCCGCGGGCAACACATGCGACCAGCTGCGCGTGGCGTAATCGCTGTAACGGCGCGTGCTGGAGCCGGCCTGGATGTTGGCGCTGAGCAGGCGCAACCGGCGCGTGTCTTGGACCTCGTTCGGCATGGCGGTCGCGCGCGCGATCAATGGCGCGCGCTGCGCTCCCTCGCGATCAGCTGGTCGGCGATGCGCAGCATGTCCTCGAAGCTCTTGCCCAGCACCCGATACCTGCCGTTGACGATCAGCGACGGCGTGCCCTGCAGGTCGACGGCCAGCGCGAAATCGCGCGCGCGCTCGAGCTTGGCGTCCGTCGCCGGCGTCCGCATCGCCGCGGCAAAGGCCGGCGCGGCGACACCGTACTGCGAATAGAAAGCGGCGATCTCGTCGACCGATGCATTGCGCGGCAGGGTGATGTCGGTATTCACCGCCTGGAACACCGCCTCGTGCGTGCGCGAAAACAGTCCCTTGGTGCCCTGCGCGGCGTAGAATGCGCGCGCGAACGGATCGCTGAGGTTGTAGGTGGCCGGCACGTAGGTGAAGCGCACTGCGGCCGGCAGGCCGCGCTTCCACTTGTCGACCATCGGCTGGAACTGGGCGCAGAAATGGCAGCCATAGGCGAAGATCTCGACCACCTCCACCTTGCCGTCGAGCGGCTCGAACGGCTTGCCGTCGGCGATTTCCTCGTAGTCGACGCCGGCTACCGGCGCCGCGTTGCCGGCCTGGGCGAATGCCAGCGCCGGCATCAGCAGCGCCGCCAGCAACGGCCACATCGCAAGGCGTTTGATCATGTGCGCGGGACTCCGTGCAGAAGGGAATGCGCTCATTGCGCGGCGCTGGCGCCGGCCGCGCTTTCGCGGGCGACCAACTGGTCGGCAATGCGCAGCATGTCGGCGAAACTCTTGCCCAGCACGCGGTACTTGCCGTTGACGATGATCGTCGGCGTGCCTTCCAGCCCGGTACGGATCGCGAACTGCTTGGCCCGGTTGAGTTTGGCGTTGACCGCGAAGCTCTCCAGGGTGCTGGTGAACTGCTTGGGATCCACACCGTACTTGCCGTAGAACGCGGCGATGTCGGCGACTGAATCCTGGCCGCGTTCGCCCTTGAGCGTCTGGTCGATATGGATCGCCTTGAACAGGTCGTCGTGCGTGCGCTCGACCAGGCCCATCGTTTCCGCCGCGTAGTAGGCCTTGCCGTAGTTGATCCAGGGTCCGCCGAACGCGGCCGGGACGTAGGTGAAGCGCACGTTCGCCGGCAGCTTCTTCTTCCAGCCATTGATCAGCGGCTGGAACTGGGCGCAGGCCGGGCACACGTAGCCGAACACTTCCACCACTTCGATCTTGCCGTTCAAGGGCAGGAAGGGCTGGCCGTTCGGGATCTCGATGTAATCGACGCCGGCGACCGGCCCGCTGCCATCGGCGACCGGCGTGGCCGGGGCGACGGGCGCCTGATCGGCCGGTGCCGGTTCCGGCACGGGCGTGGCCGCTTCCGCGGCGGCGGGCGCTGGCGCGGAGGCGTCGGCCGGCAGCGCCGGCTCATCGGCCGGTACGGCGGTGTCCGCGGCGGGCGCGGCGGTTTCGGTGGCGGCCGGCGCGGCGGCCGGTGCCGGCGTTTCCTGCCGGTTGCAGGCCATCAGCGGCAACAGTGCGAGCAGCAGCAGGGCAAGGCGCTTGGTCATCGCAGGTAACTCCGTTCGAATCGGAAAGTGGGGCCGCCTCATCGCCGGTGCAGGCTGGACGAGTGAGATGTTATCGGTGCGTCATACAGGCATTGCAACCACCATGCCGCCGTTACGGTTCAGCCGCCGGGCGCGCTTTCATGCGCGACCAGCTTGTCGACGGTGTCCAGCATCTTCTCGTATCCGCCTTCGCCCGCGTCGACGCGATACTTGCCGTTGACGACCATCATCGGCGTGCCCAGCGGCGGAGCGCCCTGGACTTCGCTGTGCGCCAGGAACTGGCGGGCGTGGCCGAGCTTGGCATCGACCGGGACGCTGCGCATGGTGCTGGCGAACGCGGCGGCATCGGCGCCGTGCTGCGCGTAGAAGGCGGCGATCTGCTCCACCGTCGGATCCGGCGACATCGTGCCGTCGACATGGATGGCACGGAACATCGCTTCGTGGGTTTTTTCGACCATGCCGATGGATTCGGCCGCGTAATAGCCGCGCGCGAACGTGTCCCAGCGGCCGCCGAACGCCGCCGGGACCGAGACGAAACGGGCATTGGCCGGCAGCTTCGCCTTCCAGCCGACCAGCAGCGGTTCGAAATGCGCGCAGTGCGGGCAGGTGTAGCCGAAGGCTTCCGCGACTTCCACCTTGCCGTCCAAAGGCGCGTACGGCTGGCCGTTCGGGATCACGATGTAGTCGACGCCGGCGACCAGGCCGCCGGGGGCGGCCGCAACGTTCGCGGGCGCGTTTTCCGCCGCAGGTCCAGTGGCAGAGGACGCCGGTTGCCGGTTGCAGGCGGTCAGCGGCAGCAGTGCGAGCAGGAGCAGGGCAAGGCGCAGGGTCATCGCAGGCACTCCGGACAGGTCTGGATAAAGAAACGCCGGCCACAAGAGTGGGCCGGCGGTCTGAACAAGGACTGTGAAATCTTTGACAGGAACGGGCCCGCGAAGTTCACAGGCCGACGATTATGAGGACTTGGCGGGCGCCTGCGGGGCGGCGGCGGGCACGGGCTCGGCAGCAGCGGGAGCCGGTGCCGGCGCCAGGGCGGGCTTGGCGGCGGCCACTTCGGCATCGCCGGCTTCGTCGGCGCGCTCGTGCAGACCCTGCAGATAGCTGCCGAGCGACTGGATTTCCTCATCGGTCAAGGACTTGGCCACCGCGGACATGATGTGGAAATCCTTGGCGTCGGACAGGGTGGTCACGCCGGCACGGTATTCCTCCAGCCGCCGCGCCACATACCAGGATTGCTGCCCCGCGACATGCGGGTAGGCGGGGCCGGGATTGCCGGCGCCGGCCGGGCCGTGGCAGGCCATGCAGGCCGGGACGCCACGCGCCGCGTCGCCGCTGCGATAGAGCTTTTCGCCGATCTGGTAGAACTTCTGGCCGGCGTTGGGACCCTGCGCGACCGCGCTGTCGTCGGCGATGCCGGCACCGCTCTTCTGGGTGGCGTAATAGGCGCCCAGGTCGCGCATGTCCTGCGCGGTCAACGGCATGGCATAGGGCTGCATCAGCGCGTTGACGCGCTGGCCGCTCTTGAACAGTGCCAGCTGCTTGGCCATGTAGCGCTCGCTCTGGCCGGCGATGCGCGGATAGATCTTGGGATCGGCGGTGGCGTTGCCGTCCAGGCCATGGCAGGCGGCGCAGGCGCCGGCCTTTGCGGCACCGGCCTTGGCATCGCCCCACTTGGCCTTGGCCAGATCGGACACGGCATTCGCATCGATCGGCGTGGCCTGTACCGGGGCATTGTCCGGCAAGGGCGTGACCGTGGTCTGGGCGAAGGCCACCGCTGCCACGGCCACAAGGGCCAGGGCGGCGATACCGTAGACACGAGCTTGGCGCATGCTGCTGGGCTCCGAAACGCTGGACGGACCGCTGCAAGGCGGCCACAGAGACGCAGAATTATCGTCGCGGGCTGCTGGACGGTCAATGAAACGGATTTTTCCCCCTTTGAAAAAGGGGGATTAAGGGGGATTTGCTGCTGATCTTGCGCTTGAGGTCAAACACAAAAGCGGAAATCCCCCTCAGTCCCCCTTTTTCAAAGGGGGAAGAAAATCCTAGGCATGCGAAGCTATACGCATGGCCAATCCTTTCGTTCGCGCCCAGTACCTGCTCGCCGCGCATCACCATCGCCAGCTGCCGCCCGACGGCGGCTTCGAGGTCGCCTTTGCCGGCCGTTCCAACGCCGGCAAGTCCAGCGCGCTGAACGCGATGTGCCAACAGAACGCCCTGGCGCGCGTGTCCAAGACGCCCGGCCGTACGCAGCAGCTGGTGTACTTCGCCTTGCCGCCTCACGACGACCGTTATCTGGTCGACCTGCCCGGTTACGGCTTCGCCAAGGTGCCCAAGGACCTGCAGGCGCACTGGCAGGCGTTCCTGGACGGTTATTTCGGCAGCCGCGATGCGCTGAAGGGGCTGGTGGTGGTGATGGACATCCGTCATCCGCTCAGGGATTACGACCGGCAGATGATCGGCTACGCGGTGATGCGCGGCCTGCCCGCGCACGGGCTGCTGACCAAGGCCGACAAGCTCGGCCGCGGCGCCGCAGCCAACGCCTTGCAGGCCGTGCGCAAGGAACTGTCGTCGGCTTACGGCGACACCGTCAGCGTGCAGACGTTCTCGGGCGAGACCAAGCTGGGCGTGGAAGAGGCGCGCGCGGTGGTCGCGGGCTGGCTGGAGATCTAGCCGACGCGTGCGGCCGGCACGCGTAGCGGCTTGCGCGACGATTGTCATGCCTGTCCGCGGAACACTGGCCCACCACTGCGGCAACGCTGCCGGCGCCATACGGAAGCTATAGTGCCGAAGTTGCGATCCGGGGCGGCGCCCGCATATCGCCTATCTCTTCCACGAGCGGCCCGCATGTCCAGCCCCAGCAACGTCAGCGACAGCCCCATCACCGGCAAGGCGCAGCTGGTCGAGTACATCGCCTCCGGCGGCAAGCCGAAGGAAGACTGGCGGATCGGCACCGAGCACGAGAAATTCGGTTTCCGCCTCGACGACCTGCGTCCGCCGACCTTCGAAGGCGAACGCGGCATCGAAGCCTTGCTCAAGGGCCTGACGCGTTTCGGCTGGGAAGCGGTCGAAGAGCACGGCAACGTCATCGCACTGCTCAAGGACGGCGCCTCGGTCACGCTGGAACCGGCCGGGCAATTCGAACTCTCCGGCGCGATGCTCGAGAACATCCATGAAACCTGCAGCGAAGTCGGCGGACACCTGAAAGAGGTCAAGACCGTCGCCGACGAACTCGGACTGGGTTTCCTCGGCATGGGCTTCCAGCCCAAATGGCGGCGCGAGGACATGCCGTGGATGCCGAAGGGCCGCTACAAGATCATGCGCGACTACATGCCCAAGGTCGGCCAGCTCGGCCTGGACATGATGACCCGCACCTGCACGGTGCAGGTGAACCTGGATTACGCCGACGAAGCGGACATGGTGAAGAAATTCCGCGTGTCGCTGGCGCTGCAGCCGATCGCGACCGCGCTGTTCGCCGACTCGCCGTTCACCGAAGGCAAGCCCAACGGCTACCTGTCCTACCGTTCGCACATCTGGACCGATACCGATCCGGATCGCACCGGCATGCTCGATTTCGTGTTCGAGGATGGTTTCGGTTACGAACGCTACGTCGACTACCTGCTCGATGTGCCGATGTATTTCAGCTATCGCGATAACGAGTACATCGATTTGTCCGGGCAATCGTTCCGCAAATTCATGGACGGCAAGCTCGCCGCATTGCCCGGCGCGGTGCCGACCCTTCGCGACTGGTCCGACCACATGACCACCGCGTTCCCGGAAGTGCGGATGAAGAAATTCCTGGAGATGCGCGGCGCCGACGGCGGTCCCTGGAGCCGCCTGTGCGCGCTGCCTGCGTTCTGGGTCGGCCTGCTGTACGACGATGCTGCGCTCGATGCCGCCTGGGACCTGGTCAAGGATTTCACGCTGGCAGAACGCAATGCCCTGCGCGACGGCGTGCCGGAGCGGGCGCTGAAGGTACCGTTCCGCAACGGCACCTTGCGCGACCTGGCGCTGGAGGCGTTGAAGATTTCCGCAGCCGGCCTGCAGCGCCGTGCGCGCCACAACGGCAACGGTGCCGACGAAAGCATCTTCCTGACGCCGCTGATCGACTTCGCCGACGCCAACGAGACGCCGGCGGAACGCAAGCTGGCGCTGTTCCATGGCGAGTGGGGCGGCAGCGTGAATCCGGTATTCCGCGAATTCGCGTATTGAAGTTTTTTCCTCTCCCCTCGTGGGAGAGGATGCCCGAAGGGCAGGAGAGGGGGTGCGAGCGTAGCGAAGCGTGCTGTTGTTCCTTGCTTCTTGTTTCGCGCGAAAAGCCGGACCCTCTCCCTGGCCTTCGGCCTGTCCCTCTCCCACAAAGGGGAGAGGGGAAAATCACCGCATCACCAAAGCCGCGTGGCTTGTATAGTCTGGCGTGATGAACGGACCCGCATCCAGCGACACCTCCGCACCACTGCGCGAAGTCGAATTCGTCGAAACCGACGCGCTACTGCGCGACGACGTGCGCCGTCTGGGCGCCATGGTCGGCGAGATGCTGGCCGAGCAGGTGTCGCCGGCCTTGCTGGAGCAGGTCGAATCGGTGCGCCGCATGGCCATCGCCCGGCGCGAGAACGGCGAGCCCATCGACGCCCTCGCGCAGCGTCTGGCGCAGGTACCGCTGCAGGACGCCGATGCGCTGGTGCGCGCCTTCGCCGCGTACTTCGGCGCCACCAACCTGGCCGAGCGCGTGCACCGCATCCGCCGCCGCCGCGACCACCAGCGCGCCGGCCATGCGCCGCAGCCCGGCGGGCTGGAAGCGGTGCTGCGCGAACTGCGCGATGCCGGCGTGTCGCTGGACGAACTGGCGCGATTCCTGCCGCAGCTGTGGATCCAGCCGGTGTTCACCGCGCACCCGACCGAAGTGGTGCGACGCGCCCTGCTGGAGAAGGAGCATTCGATCGTCGAGCGGCTGATCGCCGACATCGACCGCGAACGCACGCCGCCCGAACAGCGTGCCGACCAGGCGCGCATCCGGCTGGCCCTGACCTCCACCTGGCAGACCTCGGAAGCGCCGCCCGAGAAGCCGACCGTCACCGACGAGGTCGAGCATGTCGGCTTCTATCTCGCCGACGTGCTGTACCGCGTATTGCCGGTGTACTACGAAGTATTCGCCGACGCCGTCGAAACGGTCTACGGACAACGCATCGCGCTGCCGCAGGTGCTGCGCTTCGGCACTTGGGTCGGCGGCGACATGGACGGCAATCCCAATGTCGGCGCCGACACGATGCGCACCGCGCTGGACGCGCAGCGTGCGCAGGCGCTGTCGCGCTACCGCGCGGACCTGCGCGCGCTCGCCAGCATCCTCACCCAGTCGCTCAGCCGGGTGCAGGTGGACGATGCGGTGTTCGCGCGCATCCAGGCGTATTCGCAGCAGTTGCCGCAGGCCGTGGCCGGTTTCAAGCCGCGCCTGGCCGACATGCCCTATCGCCATCTGCTCGACCTGATGGGCGCGAAGCTGGCCGCGACCGGCGCGCAGCGGGAACATGGCTATGCGGATGCGGACGCTTTCGTCGCCGATCTCGAGCTGATCGATGCCAGCCTGATGCGGCATCGTGGCGAGAACGCCGGGCACTTCGCGCTGCAGCGCGTGCTGTGGCGTGCGCGCACGTTCGGGTTCCACCTTGCGGCGCTGGACTTGCGCCAGGATTCGGCCGTGCACGAAGAGGCGCTCGCCGCGCTCGAAGGCGAGGCGGATTGGGCTTCGTTACCGTTGCCGCAGCGCATCGACCGGTTGCACGCGCTGATCGAAGACGGCGCATCGCGGCCCGCGCCGCAGCAGACGGGCGTGGCCGCATCGACGCTGGAGGTGTTCCGCGCGGCGCAGGACATACGCCATGCGCACGGCGGGCATGCCATCGGCCTGTACATCATCAGCATGAGCCGCAGCGCCGCCGATGCGCTGGCGGTGCTGGCGCTGGCGCGGATCGCCGGCTGCATCGAAGGCGATGCGGTGCCGCTGGATGTAGCGCCCCTGTTCGAAACCGTCGCCGACCTGGAAGCGGCGACGGACGTGATGCGCGCGCTGTTCGACGATCCGGTCTACCGCCGGCATCTCGCCGCGCGCGGCGATCGGCAGACGGTGATGCTCGGCTATTCCGATAGCGCCAAGGACGGCGGCCTGCTCGCCTCGCGCTGGGCGCTGCAGCGCGCGCAGGTGGACCTGCATGCGCTGGCGCAGCAGGCCGGCGTGCGCATCGTGTTCTTCCACGGCCGCGGCGGTTCTGTCAGCCGCGGCGGCGGCAAGACCGAGCGCGCGATCAACGCCGCGCCGCGCGGCACGGTCGATGGCCATCTGCGCGCGACCGAGCAGGGCGAGGTGATCCACCGCAAGTACGGCATCCGCGCGCTGGCGTTGCGCAACCTGGAGCAGACCACGGGCGCGGTGCTGCGCGCGAGCCTGCGGCCGCGCAAGCCCGACGCGCGCGAGCAGGGCTGGCGCGAGGCGGCGGCGCAGCTGGCGGCGGTTTCGCGCGGGCACTACCGCGCGCTGGTGCACGATCGTGCGGACTTCAGCGATTATTTCCGCGCGGCGACGCCGATCGATGTGATCGAGCGGCTGCACATCGGTTCGCGTCCGTCGCGGCGGCGCGATGGCGGGATCCGCAATCTGCGGGCGATCCCGTGGGTGTTCGCATGGTCGCAGAACCGTTCCGGCCTGACCGCTTGGTACGGCGTCGGGCAGGCGCTGGCGCAGGGCATCGAGCGTTACGGTTCGGCGGCGATGGCCGAGATGGCGCGCGACTGGCCGTTCTTCCAGACCATGCTGGACGATGTGGAAATGACGCTGGCCAAGTCCGACCTGGCCATCTTCGAGCGTTATTCGCGGTTGTCCGATGCGCATGCGGCGTTCTATCCGGGCATCGCCGAGGAGTTCGCGCGCACGCACGAGGCGGTTCTGGCGATCCGCGGCGAGCAGGATCTGCTCAGCCACGATCCGCGTTTGCGCCTGTCGATCCGCCTGCGCAATCCGTATGTCGATCCGCTCAGCCTGCTGCAGGTGGAGTTGCTGCGCCGCTGGCGCGCATCCGACCGCAGCGACGAGGATGCGCTGCGCGCATTGCTGGCCACGGTGAACGGCATCGCGGCGGGCATCCAGAACACCGGTTGATAGCAACTCGTTTTTGTTCTTGATCTTGGCTCGACACTACGCGCGTCCGTGCAAATCCGCAGACCCGGAGGGCGGCGCACAGGAAGTGCGCCGTTTTCCGACGGAGGCAGGATGCCGACTCGGAAAATCCCCGCGACGCTATCCGCTCACGCGTTTGCTTTGATCGGGGAAGAGCCCTTCTCTTTGGTTACTTTCTCTTTGGCTCTGGAAAGAGAAAGTGACCCGGCCGCGGCAGCGGGCGGAACAACCGACCCGAATAGGGTCGGCAGGTCGCGACAAACACATCAAGATCAAAATGGGTCCCAGCTTGCGCTGGGATGACGGCTCCAGACACGAGCGTCGCAAGCATGTCAGGTCGCGCGCCCTCACCCCAACCCTCTCCCGCAAGCGGGAGAGGGAGCAGGTGCGCGTGACCGTCAGCTTTCGATTCGAAAGCTACTTATTAAAGACGCGAAGCCGTCAGCGGCGTATCCGACCATTGCCAGGCGTCTTTGTAACGGCGCTCGTTCTGCTTCGCCGACTTGGCATCGCCCATCTTGCGTTGCGCCCTCGCCAGGCCGTACAGCGACCAGCCGTTCTTCGGATAAGTATTCAGATCCTGCGCATAGACTTTCGCGGCTTCGCTCGCGCGGCCGGCGTCTAGCAGGGCGGCGCCGAGATAGGGCCGTACCGGTAGCGGCCAGTCGGCGGGTTCGTTGTAGGCGAGGGCATCCTCGGCCTTCGCCGCGTCGCGCAGGCGGGCGATGCCGGTCTTGCGCTGGCCTTTGGCCAGGGCCAGTTCGCCCTGCAGCAGCGGCGCGGCGACCGCGAGCACTTTGTCCGCATGGTTGTTCGCGCCCAGCAGCACGTCCTTCATCGCCGGATCGGCGGCGATCTTCTGCAAGGCTTCCAGCTCCTGCTGCGCCTGCTGTTTCTCGCCGCCGCGCGCATAGGCCATGCCGCGCGCGAAATGCCAGATGCCGCGCGGATAAGGCAAGTCGGCGGGCGGTTCGGCCTGCGCCAGGATTTCCTTCCACTGTCCGAAGCGCACCTGCGTCAGCAGCGGCATCACCAGGTATTGCTGCATGAAGGTGAGCGTCTCCAGCTGCTTCTTGTCGGCGCGCTGCGCAGTCTGTTCGGCGGCATTGAGCGCCAGCTCGCGCGAGCCGTGCAATGACGCGGTCATCGTCGCGAAATGCCAGTTGTGCGGCACGTAGCCGAGCGGGTACATGCCGTTGCTGCCGCCGCAGACGGCCAGGAAGGCGGCGTCGGCCGTGGTCGCGGAGAAATTGGTCAGCGTCGCATCGTGGTAGCGCCCGGTGCGGATGTAGGTGTGCGCCGGCATGTGCACCAGATGCCCGGAGCCCGGCGCCAGTTCGGCCAGCGCATCGGCATACGGCTCGGCGCGCTGCGGCGTGCGCGAGGCTTCGACCGCGTGGATGTAGTAGTGCATCGCACCGATATGCTCGGGATTGCGCTTAAGCACGCGCTCGAGCGTGGCGACGATGGTCTTGGTCTGTCCGGTGGGCTTGCCGGCGGCATCCCAATAGACCCAGGGCGACAGATCCATCAACGCCTCGGCGTAGAGCGTGGCAGCGTCGTCGTCGTCGGGGAAACGGCGCACCACGTCGGCCATCGCCGCGGCATAGGCCTCGTCCAGGGCCTTGCGGTCGGCGGTCGGCGATTCCGCATAGCGTTTGGCCAATGCTTCGATCAGCGCGCGGTCGGCAGGGTTGCGCGCCGCATCGGCCATCAGATGCGCTTCGGCCGCCAGGCGCGCGGCCGGTGCCGCGGCTTCGGGCGGCATCGGCATGTTGATGTTGGGGCCGAGCACCAGGGCCTGGCCCCACAGGCACATGGCGCAATCGGGATCCAGCCGCGCCGCTTCGGCGAAAGCGCGGCCGGCCGCTTCATGGTTGAAGCCGAACGCCAGCCGCAGACCCTGGTCGAAATAACGCTGCGCCGCCGGCACTTTGCTGCCGATGTCGCGGTGCAGCTCGCCGAAGTTGTCGAACAGCGGCGGCGGCGTAACGGCGGCGGCATTGCGCGACTCGGGCGCCTGGCACGTGGTCAGCGCAGCGACGATGAAAAAGGCAAGCAAGACACGGGCCATGTCGACCTCTGGTTTCGTTGTCCCCCCTGTCGGAACAACGACGTTTATGCCACCAGCAGGACAGTGCACGCACCCCCGATCCGGAGGATGCGGCTCGCTTTCCATGGCATGCACACGTCGCTAACGAAAGAGGGTTGTATACTGGGCCCCAGTATATGATGCGTCGCAGCAGGAGACGTGGATGCCGCATACCCCGCAGGAGAAGAAACGCGCCCTGACCCGCGTGCGACGCATCCGCGGCCAGACCGAGGCGCTGGAGCGTGCGCTGGAGCAGGGCGCCGACTGCGGGCCGGTGCTGCAGCAGCTGGCCGCGATCCGCGGCGCGGTGAACGGTCTGATGTCCGAAGTGCTGGAAAGCCATCTGCGCGAAGAATTCGCCCACGCCAGGCCCAGCCCGGCCCGTGCCGGCGCCAGCATCGACCAGGCCATCGCCCTGGTCCGGTCCTATCTCAAATGAAACCCGTCAGGAGCCTTCCATGAAATCACGCGCCGCCGTCGCTTTCGAAGCCGGCAAGCCTTTGCAGATCGTCGAAATCGATGTCGCGCCGCCGAAAGCGGGCGAAGTGCTGGTCAGGATCACCGCCACCGGCGTGTGCCACACCGATGCCTTCACGCTCAGCGGCGACGATCCGGAAGGCATCTTCCCGTCGGTGCTCGGCCATGAAGGCGGCGGCGTCGTCGTCGAAGTCGGCGAGGGCGTCACCAGCGTCAAGCCGGGCGACCACGTGATCCCGCTGTACACGGCCGAATGCCGCAAGTGCAAGTTCTGCCTGTCGGGCAAGACCAACCTGTGCCAGGCGGTGCGTGCGACGCAGGGCAAAGGCCTGATGCCGGACGGCACCACGCGCTTTTCTTACAACGGCGAGCCGATCTACCACTACATGGGCTGCAGCACGTTCAGCGAGTACACGGTGGTGCCGGAAATATCGCTGGCCGTGGTGAATGCCGATGCGCCGCTGGAGAAGGTGTGCCTGCTCGGTTGCGGCGTCACCACCGGGATAGGCGCCGTGCACAACACCGCCAAGGTGAAGCCGGGCGACAGCGTGGCGGTGTTCGGGCTCGGCGGCATCGGCCTGGCGGTGATCCAGGGCGCGGTGCAGGCCAAGGCCGGGCGGATCATCGCCGTCGACACCAATCCCGGCAAGTTCGAGCTCGCCAAATCGATGGGTGCGACCGACTGCATCAATCCCAAGGATCACGACAAACCCATTCAAGAAGTCATCGTCGAGCTCACCGACGGCGGCGTCGAGTTCAGCTTCGAATGCATCGGCAATGTCAACGTGATGCGCGCGGCGCTGGAGTGCTGCCACAAGGGCTGGGGCGAAAGCGTGATCATCGGCGTCGCCGGCGCCGGCCAGGAGATCAGCACGCGTCCGTTCCAGCTGGTCACCGGCCGCGTCTGGCGCGGCACCGCGTTCGGCGGCGTCAAGGGGCGCACGCAGCTGCCGGGCATGGTCGAGCAGGCGATGAAAGGGGAGATCGACCTGGATCCCTTCATCACCCACAACCTGCCGCTGGAAGAAATCAACGACGCCTTCGAGCTGATGCACGAAGGCAAGTCGATCCGCACCGTGATCCATTTCTGACGGGCATTGCCTGGCAGGTCGGCGCGCGGCCGAACCGCGCAGCGTCTTTGACCGTGCGCAAGCACGGGGAGGCCACCATGAGCGCAGCGATATCGATCCACCCCGCGGTCGACAACGGCGTCAAGCCGGGAGCGGACAGTTTCGCCGGCGGCACATTGACGTGCCATTGCGGCCGCGACCGGGTGACGGTGAGCGTGGATGCGCAGACCGCGCACAACCACGCCTGCGGCTGCACGAAATGCTGGAAGCCGCAGGGCGCCACGTTCGCGGTCATCGCGGTCGCGCCGCGCGACAAGGTCAGCGTGACGGCGCATGAAGAGAAGCTGGCGATCGTCGACGACAAGGCCACGATCCAGCGCCATGCCTGCAAGGACTGCGGCGTGCACATGTTCGGGCGCATCGAGAACAAGGACCATCCGTTCTACGGGCTCGATTTCGTCCACACCGAGCTGTCACAGGAAAGCGGCTGGTCCGCGCCCGGCTTCGCGGCCTTCGTGTCGTCGATCATCGAGTCCGGCACGCCGCCCTCGCGCATGGAAGCGGTGCGCGCGCGCCTGCGCGAACTCGGGCTGGAACCTTACGACTGCCTGTCGCCGGCGCTGATGGATGCGATCTCCACGCACGTCGCCAAAGGCAAAGGCACGTTGCGGTCCTGATCCGCCACGCAACACGAGAGAACGCATCGATGGAACGCGTCGAACAACACGCCTGCTTCGGCGGGCCGCAGGAAGTCTGGGCGCATCGCTCGGCGGTGCTGGGCTGCGACATGAAATTCGCCGTCTACGTGCCGCCGCAGGCGCGCGAGCGCCGGCTGCCGGTGCTGTACTGGCTGTCCGGCCTGACCTGCAATGAGCAGAACTTCATCGTCAAGGCCGGCGCGCAGCGTTACGCCGCCGAACACGGCGTGATCCTGGTGGCGCCGGACACCAGCCCGCGCGGCGACGATGTGCCGGACGACGACGCCTACGACCTCGGCCAGGGCGCCGGCTTCTACCTCAATGCCACGCAAGCGCCGTGGTCGCGTCATTTCCGTATGTACGACTACGTGACCGACGAGCTGCCGAAGCTGATCGAGGCGCATTTCCCGGCCAACGACCGGCGTTCGCTCAGCGGCCACTCGATGGGCGGTCATGGCGCGCTGGTGATCGCATTGAGGAATCCGGGCCGCTATCGCAGCGTGTCGGCGTTCTCGCCGATCGCGGCGCCGTCGCAGGTACCCTGGGGCCGCAAGGCCTTCGCCGCCTATCTCGGCGAAGATCGTCAGGCATGGCGGCAATGGGATGCCACCGCGCTGATCGCGCAGGCGACCGAGCGGCTGCCGTTGCTGATCGACCAGGGCGATGCCGACGAATTCCTCATGCAGCAACTGTGGCCGGAACTGTTGCGTGCCGCCTGCGAGGCGGTCGGCCATCCGATCGAACTGCGGATGCAGCCCGGCTACGACCACAGCTACTACTTCATCGCCAGTTTTATCGGCGAGCACATCGCCTATCACGCCGCAGCGCTGCAAGCTTGAGCCCGGCCTTGTAGAGCGGAGCTCGCTCCGCTGCTCTGCGTTGGCTTTTCGTAGGAGCGGCTTCAGCCGCGAGCTCTTGATGCTGGCGGTCATTCCGAGCGCAACGAGGGACCTGTTTGCCGCGCGAAGAACAGCAGGTCCCTCGCTACGCTCGGGATGACGGCCGAGAGCTCGCGGCTGAAGCCGCTCTTACGAAAAGCTAGGCCGCCGCTAGCGTAAAGTCAGTGAACGCGAACCGATCGTCGCGCAGCACGGTGTCGCCTCGCTCGACCGCGATCGGCTTCGAGAACATCGGCCCGGCGTGGACGCAGGTGTGGAATTCGCCGTTCTCGCCGCAGGGGTCGCAAGCCTGCGGCAGGTCGCGCAGCAGCTCCAGGTCGAAATCGCGGCCGGCGAAGGCCGCATCGAGCTGCTGGGTGTCCACGCAGCACAGCGCCGCGCGCAGGCCGCCGGCGATCATCTCGCGCGCCAGGCGCGACGTGTCGGCGCCGAACAGCGGCGTGATCACCTGCCAGCCGATGGCCGCGCAGCGCTGCTGGCGATAGGCGCGGATGTCTTCGAGGAACAGGTCGCCGAATGCGGCGGTGCGCAGCTCCGGCCAGCGTGCGTTGGCTTGCGCGAGCGCCTGCGACATCGCCGCTTCGTAGCGTGCGTTGTCGCAATTCAGCGGTATCTCGGCTTCGATCAGCGGCAGCCCCGTGGCCGCGGCCTGCGCATGCAGCACATCGCGGCGGATGCCCTGCATCGACACGCGCTGGTATTCGGCGGTGAGCGTGGTCAGCAGCGCGACCACTTCCACGTCGTCGCGTTGGCGCAGCGCGTGCAGCGTCCATGCGGCGTCCTTGCCGCCGCTCCACGACAGCAGCACGGGGGTGCGTTGCGTCATCGCTGCCGGCTACGCGGCCGAAGCGTCGAGGCGAGGCTGCGCTCTACGCGGCCGACACATCGCGCAGCTCCCAGGCGCTGCCGGCGAGCAGGCGCAGCCGGTGCTTGAACACGCTGCCCGGGATCGAGGTGGTCACGATCAGGTCGATGTGCAGGTCGTCCTGCTTGCCGGCGACCGTAGCATTCGGATCGGTCGCGCCGAGCGCGGCGTCGACGCCGTCCGGGTCGTCCTGCGTGGCGCGCCAGCGCTCGAACAGGCCGTCGTTGCGCAAGGCATCCTGCAGTTCCTGCGCGAAACCGTCGGCGCCGTTGGAAGTGAACGAAAGCGCATCGCCGCCGCGCGCCTTCTGCGGGTCCGGCAGACTGATGTAGTAACGGGTGGCCATGCGGCAGCTCCATGTCGGAATGCCGCCAATCTAACGGAGCCGCGTTAGCGCGGCGTCATCAATCCTCGAAACGGTGCGTTTCGGCGGCGAAGCCGACCACCACCGCGCCCTTGCCGACGTTGACCATGCCGGTCAGGCTCATCACGCTTTCGAACACCTCGACGTTCTGTTCGGCGCAGATCTCGCGCAATGGCGCATAGCCCGGCAACGCGCGCATCTCGTCCAGCTCGCCGCCGTAGCACAGTGTCAGCGTCGGCGTCATCAGCCCGGCGCGTACGCGGCGCCCGGCGAACTCGAACAGCTTCTGCGCGGCCGGCTCGAAACCCTTGATCTTGGCCACCGGGCCGGTATCGCCGCGGTAACCGTGCAGCACCGGCTTGATGTCCAGCGCGGTACCCAGTGCGGCGCTGAACAGGCTGACGCTGCGGTCGCCCTTCATCCTGGCGCGCGTGCGGATGTAGTACAGGTCGCGCGGGATCAGGTAGCCGTGCGTGTGCATCGCCAGATGCTCCAGCCGCGCGCGGATCTTGGCCGCGCCTTCGCCGGCCTCGCGCAGGCGTACCGCCTCGACCGGCAGGATGCCCTGCGCGCTGAACAGGTTCTGGGTGTCGATGACGCGCAGCGCGAACGGCGTGGCGTTTCCGGCCGCGGTACGGATCGCGCGGTATTCGTTGAGGATGGCGAAACTCGCCTTCTGCGCGTTGTCGTAGATCGGGCTGCGCGTGCGGGTGATGGTCATGCAGAACACGTAGTCGTAGTCGATGATCAGGCGCTGCAGGAACAGGTCGCGGATCTGCTCGACGGTGAACGGCAGGGTCTCGGCATTGGCGCCGCGCTCGGCGACGTGCGAATTCAGGAAGTCCAGGGTCACGCGCTGGTCGCGGTAGTCGACCTGCTCGGCGTCGTCGATCCTGACCGTGATCGGCAGGATGGCGATGTTGTGGGCTTCCAGGAAATCCTTGGGCAGGTCGCAGGCCGAGTCGACGACGAGTCCGATGCGCATGTGGTTTCCCCAGGAAGTGGCGCAAAACTAGCAGAAATCGCCGCTCCAACGTACTGCGCCGCGGCGCGCCGGTTCAGACGCGGCTCACTCCGACCGGCAGGTGATCGACCCGCTGCATTTCCGGATCCTGGAGCAGGTCCGGGTCGGCCATCGCCTGCAGCGCGAAATCGTGGACGTCGTTGCCCCAGAACAACGCACCGTCCACGGTCAGCGTGGGCACGCCGAAAACGCCGGCGGCCAGCGCCGCGTCGGTGTTGGCCCGCAGCGCCTGTTTGACCGCGTCGCTGTCCAGCGCCTCCGGCGCCACGCCCAGCTGCTGCATCAGCGGCTGCAGGGCCTGCTTGCTGTCGCCGGCCCGTCCCTGCGCCCAGATCCAGTCGTAAATGGCATCGATGGCCTCGGCCGTATTGCCCGCGGCGATGCACAGCCGCAGCGCCGGTATCGGATTGAACGGATGCGCCGGCGGCGCGCGCAGCGGGATGCCTTCGCGGCGCGCCTGCCACAGCACGTGGCGGTAGGTGAATTCGCGCTTGCCGGGGATTTCCGCCGGGCCTTTCTGGCCGTGCGCGTTGAGGATCGCGGCGAACAGGATCGGCACCGGCTCGACGGCGCGTTCTGCCATCAGCGTGCGCACCTTCTGCCAGTGCAGATAGGCGAACGGCGAGATGAAATCGAAATACCAGGCGATGCGCATGGGCGGCTCCGGATCGGCCGCGACAATGTACGCCATCTTCGGCGTCGTCGCGCTTCGTAGAGTCGAGCTTGCTCGACTGCTCTTTTCGTCAACAAAAAAGCAAAAGCAGTCGAGCAAGCTCGACTCTACAGGGATGTCGGATCTAGAGGTTCAATGCCAAAGGCCGAGGATCAGCCCATACAGCGCGAATTGGAAGGTGTGGTAGCCGCCATCGATCAGCCACAGCTTCAGCGAGCGGCCGGCGAATAGGTAGTTGATGCCGAAGCTGGTCGCGACCCAGCCCAGGCCCGCGGCGAAACCTGCACCGACCGCGAAACCCAACGCCGGTTTCGGACCGAGGAACATCGCGAACACTACCGCGGCGATCAGACTCAGCACGAAGGCGCCGCCGAAGACCCGCGCCGGATGCCCGTTCGGCTTGTCGGGATCGACCCCGGCCTCGCGGCACCACGCATGCTTGAACAAGGGCCCGTACCAAAGGCCGCCCAGCAGGAACGCCGACGCGGCTGCCGCCAATACCGCCCACAGATTGATGCCTTCCATCGACCGTCTCCCGAATCCCTCTCCCGTCGGCAGTCTACGGCCTGGCGCGATCCGCGTTCGAAAAAAGCGTCAGCGCACGCCGGCCGGGTAGGCCCTCGGCAGGCCGCCGGATTCGGCAGGCGGGTCGGTGCGCAGGTAACGGTCGCGCAGGTCGGTCTGGCGGCTGCGCATCGGCACCGGGTTGCCGCCCAGCCAGACCTGCTGCGCGATGCTGCTGACTTCCAGCGGATCGCCGCTCCACAACACCAGATCGGCCAGCTTGCCGGGCGCGATGCTGCCGATACGGTCGCCGACGCCGAGCGTCTCCGCCGGCACCCGGGTCAGTCCGGCCAGGCCGTCTTCCCAGGGCAGGCCGTTGGCGACGGCATTGCCGGCCAGCTGGCGCAGCTTGCGGGCCAGATGCGAATCGCCGAGCGTGAACGCCACAGCGACGTTGGCGGCACGCAATCTCGCGGCGTTTTCCAGCGTCGCATTGATCTGATCGAAGTCGGACGGCAGGTTGGACAGCGGATTGACGAACACCGGGACATGCGCGGCGGCCAGTTCCGGCGCCAGCTTCCATGCCTCCGCGCCGCCGGAGAGGGCAATGCGAACGTTATGGCGCTTGGACCAGCGCAGCAGCTGGCGGATGTCGGCGGCACGGTTGACGCCGACGATCACGCGCCCGCCGCCATCGAGATAACGCGACAGCGTGCTGCGCCCGGCGGGCGTCAGCAAGGCCATGTGCGCGCCGACTGGAATGCGCCCGCGTACTTCGTCGATCAGTTGGTCGAGCAGCATCCATTGCGCGGCACGCG